>Ga0126377_10000538_pt1 | contig 23165 bp, 21 predicted proteins | sample PanSoiMetPlot_22_FD_92647 | JGI IMG/M metagenome (GOLD analysis project Ga0126377, IMG submission 92647) | Tropical forest soil microbial communities from Panama - MetaG Plot_22 | ecosystem: Environmental > Terrestrial > Soil > Tropical forest > Bulk soil | place: Panama | collected 2016-02-17 | reverse complement strand
TATGGCCGCGCACCCAGACCGGCTGCTGCGCGGCAATTCTCCGCGCATGGCCGACCATCCATTCTTCACCCGCTCCCGCCGACATCGCCGCATAAATATGGGGCTGAACGTCGGCAATAAATTTCTTGCCGGTGAATTCCGCTTTGTAGAAATCCTCCCAGCGGTCCGGCACTTTCGCGGGATCGAGCATGCAGCGGTTGTAGGCGATCGAATCAGCCGCGCTTCCGGCGGCGACGAGAGCGCGTGTGTTCGGATCGATCATTTTGATCGGAATCGCGAGGACTCCGTGTTGCGCCATGCCAAGCAGATCGATCTTCGCCGCATGCGGAAGATAGTCGTTAAAGAAATCCCACGTCAAGTGGCTCACGTCCAAGGGTGATGTATGAGTCTGTGTGTAAATTTGGTTGGGGAGAGGGAGTGGGAAAAAAATGGCTTTCCTATTTGGCCGAGAAAAGACGATCGGGAAGTGGTTAAGGGTACGGCCTAGGTCGGCGGGAGCGGGTGAAGAATGGATGGTCGGCCATGCGCGGAGAATTGCCGCGCAGCAGCCGGTCTGGGTGCGCGGCCATACCAGGGTGCTGACCGCGATCGCAACGGGAGAATACACGTTGCATTCCGGAACCAATTACCATTCAACGGTCAGAGCCGCGCAGAAGGATCGAAGCAGCTGTCTGCAGGCCAAAGTGATTGAGCCGATTCCAATGAGGCTGCAGGAGCCGGAGATGGTTATCGAGAAAGCGCAAAATCCCTATGCGGCGCTGCTTTGGTTCGAATTCTTGGCCAGCCCCGCAGCGCAGAAGATCCTTGATGATCACGAACCGCTCAAGTCGTCCATCTATGCGCCGGGCTCGGCCTTGGAAAAGCTGGTGCGCGGAAAAAAGTTTTGGCTGGCAGACTGGAAATCGTATCCACAGAGCCCGAAGTGGATGGCCATGGCCGTCGAGGCGTTTGGGTTTCCCAAGGGTGGACAAATGAAGCCGGATTCCGCAGGTGCGATGATTCAGAGCGCGAGGCACAAGCATTCTGTAGCGAAGCCAATAGGTCTCTGCCTCTGAGGGACATCAATCATCAGTGCTTGGTGATCACTACGAAATTGATGGCCATTGGGATGCCAAGTCAAAAACGACTTTGAAACTGTGGCGTTGGGTGTCTTCGCTACGCCATGCTTATGCCGCGCTTGCTGTAGCGCAGGTTTGAACTGCGGAATCCGGGATGAACGAAGCAAACTGGCTGCGCACATTGGAACAGAGGGTGAATCCGCAGACGGCGGCACTGATCGTCCTCGATATGCTGAAGGCAAGCCCGGACGCTCCGCCGAGCATGGAAATCCCTCGTATCAGAGGGCCGCTGCAGCATCTGATCCGGCTCATCGACTCCGGACGCCGGGTTTCGCTGCCGGTTATCTACGTGAGAAATTCTCACGGTGATTGGACAGTCCTGCCGAACTTGCGCTATGCCTGGATGTCGCAGCCGAACTACAATCCAGGCCATTATGCCGAGGGAACGCGAGCGGTCGAATTTCATGACGGATTGGAGCCCAGATCGGACGAAGCGATTCTGATCAAACATTCTTACAGCGCATTTGCGCACGGACCGCTGGATCTCATGCTTCGCTGCCGGGGTATCAAGACTGTCCTGCTCACTGGCGGCGCGGTAATGGGGGCTGTGGAAGCGGCTGCCAAGGAATGCTTTGTGCGCGGTTACTATTTGGTTATCGTCAGCGACTGCGTCGTGCCCGACTCGGGTGCGGATTTCGACATCGTTACGCAGCAGGCCACCGAACGATTGGGCGCCATCGTCGCATCCACGGAAGAAATCACACGCATCTGGGATACGCTTCCGGCAACAGAAAGCTCCGCCGGTCGTTAAAACAAGACCGAGTCGGCAATGGTACGTTTCGCTGCCTAGCTTATGCGCGGAAGAAAAACTTAAAAACGAATGGTAGACGTGCCCTTGGTTGAGAAAGATTCGCTGAACTGACACTTGAAGCATCAGCACGACGGGGACGAGGAACTATGAAGGTCAATAGGCTAAAATCGCTCGCGGTTTCATTTGTCGTTGGATGCGGGCTCATTTCCAACGCGTTTGGCGCCATGCCAAGCGCGGATCCGCCGACAGCAGCCAAGCAGGCTCAACTCAAAAATTACGCCTTCATCGCGAGCCGCGATGAAATTGTGGCCAAGGCCAAGCAAGAGGGCAGTCTTCGCGCCCTCATTAACATGAGGCCGGCCAATATCACGGCATCGGCCGACGCCTTCAGGAAGAAATATCCCTTTATCAACGTCGATATCAAGGAGGCTACCGGAACGGAGAACGCCCACCGGCTCGTGCTTGAACTGAAAAGCGGAAAAGCGACCGAATGGGATATCATCGACGTCTCCAGCGACTTCTTCACCCAGTTCGTTCCCTTCCTGTTAAGAACCGATATCCTGCGAATGGCGCAGCAGGGCGTGCTGCAGATTCCCCCGCCGATGATCGATTCCGTCAACCGGAACATTCTAGCTTTCTCCAGCCGGTTTTCGGTGACTGTCTATAACAAGAATCTCGTTCCAGCGAGCCAGCTCCCGAGAACCTGGGAAGATCTTTTGAAGCCCGAGTTGAAAGGTAAGAAGTTTGCCGCCGACATCCGCCCCACGGAGATCGCGGCACTCGTCCCGGCCTGGGGTTTGGAGAAGACGCTGGACTTTGCCAGAAGGATCAAGGCGCAAGACCCTATTTGGGTTCGCGGCTCGACCCGCACCATGACCTCGATTTTAGCCGGCGAAGTCCCGATGATGATCGGTCCAAACTGGCACAACATGAAGGAACTTGAGGCCAAGGACCCTAGTGGCGTATTGAAATACCTTCTGCTCGAGCCTGTTCCTTTGAGGTTCGGCAATCGGCAGGCAATTCTCGCCGCAGCGCAGCATCCGCACGCGGCGCTTCTTTGGATGGAATGGATGGCGAGTCCTGAAGCGCAAAAGATAACGGATGAAAAAGAACCTCTTGCGTCTTCGATCTACGTACGCGGGGGCGCGGTCGAGCAGGAGCTAAAGGGGAAGAAGCTTTCTGTCGTCGGTTGGGAGCAGGAGCAGCTTTTGGATGATTGGCAGGGGAAGGTGATTGAGGCTTATGGTTTCCCCAGGGTCGAGGTGAAAAAGTGAGGAGGAAGACAGTGAGTAAAAGGAAAACGAGAAATCTTTTTTGGGTTGTAATGCTCTTAGGCGGTTGGGCCGGAGTCGCACCGGTTCCGGTGTGGGCGCAAGGCGAGCTGTTTAACCGCATGGTGGAAAACTCCAAAGGGGAGATGGCAACAAGGGGAGGTAAAGTCGTTATTGGAATCGACTGGACCAATGATGAAGCGAAGCCCGTGCTCAGCGGGTTTAAAAAGGACTTTCCTTTTGTCGAGGCGCCGACTTTTGAGCGATTGAGGACGGTGGAGGAGATGCAGCGCATGCTCATGGAGGCGAAGACCGGGAGAACACCGGCATTAGATATCGCCAACATTTCTCACGAATCGTGGCCCGACTACAAGAAAGCAGGGCTGTTTCCGAAACCACCCTTCTCCTATAAGGCGCAGATCAAAGCGCTGCCAAAAGGCTGGGTAACTCCCGATCCGCGGATTGTCGATCCGCAGGACGAATACATGGCGACGACGGGTCTTGCCCGAGGAATCGCCTACAACAAGAATGTGGTGCCAACTGATAAAGCTCCCAAAGACTGGAAAGATTGCCTGGACCCCATGTGGAGGGAAAGGTGCTCTACGATCCACGCCCGAAGCTCAACGCTTTCTAGCATGATTCCAAGACGAGACAGTGGTATCTGAATTGGCTCGAAGGACTGGTGAAAAACAAAGTTGTTCTCGGCCGCGGCCAGACGGAAAACATCGAGAAGCTTGCCAGCGGCGAGTATTCCATGTTTTGTGGCGTAAATTACTACAGCACCATGAGAGCGATTGAGGCAGGAGCGCCGTTAGCGTTTGTCTTGCCTGATCCTTTTGCGATGGAACTTGGAACGCAATTCCATGTTCTGAGTTGGTCCGCAGTGCCGGCGACGACACAGCTTTTTGTCGTATGGTTGGCGACCAAGGGGGAGCAACCGCGTTATCGGGAGTTTCCCTGGAGGCCGGGAGTGGATATTGCGCCTCTCGCCCGAGGCAAATATATGGCCGTTTGTGATGTCGACTGCCTCAACAAATCCAGCCAGTACATCAAGATCCACGCTAAGATCCTCGGTCTACCGGGGGCTTCATGACATCTTAGATTTTGGATTGCCGATTTTGGATCATCCAAAAATCGCGATCGGTGGCGAACAGTGATCCGATTATTGACAGACGCATGCGAGAGATAGCAATCACGGACGCGCGGAAATATCAACGATAGAACGAAAGGAGCTGGCATTCATGAACGCAGAAGATCAAAGAGCTCTAAAAGAGGAGGTCGCCCTATCCAATCGGGCGCTGCATTATTACGGACTGGCGAGCTACATGGGCCAGGCGAGCTCTCGTATCGCAGGGGCCGATCGGATTCTCATCAAACCCAGATCGCATATGGGTCTGAGTCATACGACCAGCGAGATGATTATCACGATCGATTTCCAAGGAAAGATGATCGATGGGCCGCGGGAAGCGCAGGCCCCCGCCGAGTGGCCGTTGCATGCTGAAATTTACAAAGCGCGACCGGATGTGGGTGGCGTCGTCCACACACACCAAAAATGGGTTACGGTATTTGGAATCGCGGGTCAGACCATTGTGCCGGTGCATCATCCGTCTTTGTCAGCATCGGTGGTTCCGGCCTATGGGGTTTATGCGGAAGGCTACCGGACTCTCAGCACTGTGGAGCAAGGCCGGGCGGTTGCCCGAGCCCTGGGAGATGGAGTGGGTTGTCACCTGCAGAACCACGGCGTTGTTATTGTCGGGGTCACCGTTCAAGAGGCCGTGTTGACCGCCATCCGCGCCGAGCATCAAGCCGAGCTGAACTGGCTCGCGATGCAGGCGGGAGAGCGCGAGCAAATTCCCATGAAGACACTGCGGCCGTTTGTCGAGAAACGTTTCGTCCCCAAAGAGGCCGAGAAACGTGGCGGTATCACGCGCGACAACTGGACCAATCAGATGAAGTGGGCAGATCAGGACCCCGAGGTGCTGCGCTTCAGGTGCGTCCAGCTTTAGGTCGAGGTTCGCGAAACAACTTACAGGAGCCGATCACAATGAGCACAAAAGACATCGATGAATTGAAAGAGATTGTCGCCCTTTCTCACCGGATCATGTTTGCCACCGGCCTGACAACGAGTTCTGGACATGCTAGTGCCCGCATTCCGGGCACGGACACATTTCTTATTAAGCCGTGGCCACATATCCACATGAACCGCATCCGCGCCGAGGACGTCATCACGTTGGATTTTGACGGGAAAAAAGTGACTGGACCGGAGCACGTCACTGCCGTAAGCGAGTGGGCGCTGCACGCCGAGGTTTACCGTATGCGCCCGGACGTAAACGGCGTCATCCATTCGCACCAAAAATGGTCGACGATGATGGGTATCGCGGGGAAAACGATCATGCCAGTGTTTTATCCCGGACCGGCGGGCGCGGCCGCTGAGCCGATGGGCGTTTACGATGAAGACTACGCGACGATCAAAGCGCCTGCCGAAGGACGAGCCGTAGCATTGAAACTAGGCAATCACGTCGGGGTGCATTTGCGCACTCACGGCATGCTGTTCGCCGCTCCCAACTTGGAGACGGCTACGGTGGAAGCGATCCATACCGAGTATCAGGCGGAGCTCACCTGGCGCGCCATGCAGATCGGTGAACCGCATGCTATCCCCGCCATGGCCTTGCGACCTCACGTTGAAAGGAAAGGGCCGGACGATGTCCCCGAGGCTTGGGAGTATTTCAAATGGTTGGACGGTCATCCTGAGTCCGCTCGTTACCGCTTGGTCCCGGTGCAGTAATAAATGGAGGTCCTATGGCAGAATCTTGGCGCAAAACGGTTATCAGTGCTCCCGAATCCCGCGTCCCACGGACACGAGGCCCCGCATCGGCCCACGCGGTGAGTGTCGGGCCATTCATATTTGTCACGGGCCAGTCCGGACGGCGTCCGGGAGAGGACGGATATGTGAGCGATCCAGCAGAACACGCCCGTCAGACGATGGAAAACATCAAGGGCATTCTAGAAGCGGGTGGAAGCTCGTTTGAAAACGTGATCAAGCGTACGGTTCACGTGGCTAACGCCAAGGCGCACGAAAAAATGCGCGCGGTCATTGAGAGTTATTTTACTTCGCCGGTGGCCAGCACCACGCTTCAGGGCGGGCTCATGCGCGATGATATGCTGCTGGAGGTCGAGGTCGTGGCGGTAATACCGGATTGGGAACCGAACGCAAAGCGGTAATGCGAGTCGGCGCGCTCACGCCAAAATGAGATCGCAGTTCTGAGTTAGATGAGGTGTGACATGAACCAGTCTCTGCGGTTTGTCGCTGTCGGGTGCCTGCTTGGCTCCTGGCTGTTTGCCTTTTCCGCGCTCGCTGCTGAAAGCGCCGCTTTGCAGAAGGCGAGAAAAGAGGCCGAGGCAAAAGGGTTCGTGTTTGTTGGCAACCGCGACGAGATTGTCGCGAAAGCGAAGAAAGAAGGAAAGGTCAAAGTGGGCAGCACCCTCGACCCTGATACCTATAAGCCTATGGTCGAGTCGTTCAAGAAAAAGTACCCGTTCATCGACACCCAGATGGAGGAATTGAGCGGCGCCGTTTACGGCGAGAAATTCTTGATGGAGGTCGGCGCGGGAAAGGCGACTGACTGGGATCTCGTGCACGCGCCGGAGGACATGTACAGCCGGTTCGCGGAAAACGCCATGAAATTTGATCTCCTCGGCATGGCTCAGCACGGAGCGCTGGCGATCAATCCGAGAATGGTCGATCCAGAACTACGCACCATCGTATCGGTTGGAAGTGCGCTCTGCGGTATGGTTTACAACAGAGAGCTTATCGCGCCCGATAAGGTTCCCAATAAATGGGAGGATTTCTTGAGGCCGGAATTCAAGGGGCTAAAATTAATCGTGGACATTCGTCCCTACTGTAACGCCGCGCTGGTTTCGGTGTTGGGAGACGAGTGGGTAAAAAACTACGCGAGCAAGTTGAAGGATCAGCAGCCGGTCTGGTCAAGGGGACAGACCCGGGCGTTGTCCGCCATTCTGGCCGGCGAATATCCAATGCACCAGGTGGCGAACTATCATTCCTGTGCGAGAGCGCAATGGAAAGACCCCAGGAAGGTACTGGTGTGTAAGCTCATTGAGCCAATTCCGGTGAGGCTCCAGGAAAACGATTTCGTGATGAAGACTGCCGCACACCGTCATGCCGCCCTCCTTTTTCTCGAGCACCAAGCCAGCCCGGAAGGCCAAAAGGTCTTGGATGAAGTAGAGCCGGTCAAATCAAGCATGTATACCGACGGTGAGGTCGCTAAGCTGACCAAAGGAAAAAAGATCGCACTGAGTGACTTTACGACTTACAAGGACGGGGCCAGACGAATGAAAATGATACTTGAAGCGTTCGGGTTCCCCAACGCCGAGCTTAAATAACCAAATTATGTACGCTACGACGAGTTTTTCGATCTCGGCCTTAGAGCATCACAGTTTACGCCAGCGAACAGAAAGGGAAAATTGTGCTCGCGAGCTTGCCTTATGAAACGGTGACGTTTCTTCCATATTACGTCGGCAAAGAAATGGGCTTTTTCAAGCAAGAAGGTGTGGACTTGGACTACCTTTACACCTTGAGTGGCGGGAACCAGGGCGGCAAACGCAAAACCGTGGATCTCTGTGTCAGCGGCGATGCGTTGTTTTTTACCTCCGTTTCGACCGGAATAGAGGCGCGCTCGTTGGGGTGGGCGGATGTCAAAGCCTTGGCGGCAAGCAATACGCGAGGGTCGTCCATGTTCGCCCGCGCGGCGATCCAGTCGGCAGCGGATCTCAAGGGTAAGCGCGTGATGACCGGAGGTGGCGCCTCGCGCAACGAGATACTCTACCTTGCGCAGTTGAACCGGTGGGAAATCGGCAAAGACCTTGTGCTGGTTCCGGGGGACGAAGTGGCACGCGCCAAAGCATTCGCCGATCCCGATATCGATGCGGTGTGCGGCCGGATGCTTTACAAAACATACGCCGACCAGCACGGCTTTCACGTGTTTCACCTCCCCAACGCTGTGTGGCACGACGGCGGCCTGTGCACAAGCGCAGAGATGATTGCCCGGCAGCCGGATGTCGTACAGGCGGTCGTAAACGGCTTCGTCAGGGCCGCCGCCTTCATCAGAGCAAACAAGGCGGAAGCCGTGAAGATCGGCGCGCGAAATATCCGCTGGCTCAATGAGACAGAGGTCGCGAGTCACTACGATAACATGGAATTTACCGTAGATATTACGGAGCAAGGGCTGGCCTGGATGGCCGGTCTGCTGCGCCTGGCCAAGCAGTCGGCTCGTGAGGAAGATCCCAATAACGCGGCCGATCTGACATTTCTGCGCAACGCTAAGGAGAAGTATCGGTAGCAGATGGCCAAAGCGGGCAGTGAATTTCCTGCGAGCCGCCGTTTGCGTCCGTAAAATCAGTGTGACAGTGGAATGGAAAGGAGACGAACCATGAGTAGGGTCGTCGATCTGACAAATGCTGCATTGCTGATGGTAGACATTCAAGAGGATTTTTTGGCGGCAAGAGGTGGATTGAGCGACCTCGGGGTGCAACCCGTCGAGCAAGAGGATCGCCAGGTACTCATGACGAACTGCCAGCGTCTGCTCACGCAGGCGCGTCAAGTCAAGACCCCAATCGTCTATGTGCGAACTGCTTTCAGACAGGATTTTGGCGATTGCTTCTTGCCGCCGAAATGGCTCAGGCGCCTGAGCAAGTCGATTCCGGTTTTGGTAGAAGGAACCTCTGGGGCCGCGATTTCAAATGAAATTGCCTCGCAACCGGACGATTACGTCATCACAAAAAAGAGTCTTAGCGCGTTTCAATTCACGCACCTGGATCGCCTCCTGACAAACCTTCGAGTGGACACCTGCATTCTGGCCGGCTTTTGCGGTGTGCCGGGCAGCATCGACGATACCACCCGAATGGCTGGCCTTCTCGGCTACGACACGGCCGTTGTGGCTGATGCGGTCTTTCCTGTGCGCACGCCGCACCTCGACACTTTCGTGAAGCGCGCCGCGGTCAGGGAAACCAGTGAGATCATCTCGCTTCTGCAAGCGTCAAGCCAGCGAAGACAGACAGCCGCCATGTGCCGCCCGGCAATGATTATCGTCGCGATGAATAACGACGGCCACCATCCACAGGGATCAAAGCGGCGTTACGGCGTTGAATCGAAGAGCTCGGGACCCGCCGACGAGGAACGCGAGCGATTCATTCGGAACAATAACCGGTTGATCGAAGCGATGACGCGAAAAGGATTCCCGGTTATTCATTCCAAGACCGCTGTGCGGCTGGATCAGGCGGACGATGCTCACTCCGCGCAGGCTTTTCGCGTCAATGAGCCAGAGTGGAAGCGAAACTTTCCCCCGGGAGTCGGTTACATGATCGAGGATACCTGGGGAGCAGAAATTCTCGAAGGCGTTAAGCTTCCGGAAGGATATTATCGCGTCTACAAGAAAGGCAACAGCGCGTTTGGCCTGACGCACATGCAACGACTGCTGCGCAATTTAGGAGTTAATACCTGTATTATCACGGGCGATTCCACTACCGGCTGCGTCTCGGACACGGCTCGGGAAGGCGTGGGTCTCGGCTACGAGCTCATCGTAGTCTCTGACGCGACGAGCCGGGCCAACATACCGTATCACCAAGTCCTCGCCAATCGCGCGGAGGTCAAGAGTACCGACGAGGTACTCGCGTGGTTGGAGGAGTTGCAGCCGGCGAGCAGGAGAGCGGCAGGAGGAACTTAGGAACAAAGCACCTGCCAGCCGATTCAGAAATAATGCGCTTCCGCACAGAGCGCCTGAACGCTCGAGCGGCTATATAACTTTTCAGGCGTTTGGTTTCTTCAGAGCAACGATAACCAGGAGGAAAAATGGCCAAGTTGACGCTCAGTATTATCGCTCCGCCCCGCAACGACAGAATCCAACCGTTGCTCGATGGCATCATTCAGCCCGAAGGCATCGAGCTTATACCTACGCGCTCGCTCGGCGCCGTGACCTTTTGGCGCCAGCTGAAGTTTCAAGAATATGATATCGCAGCGATGTCGATCTCCTCTTATTTTATTGCCAAAGAGCGCGGCGTAGGGGACATGGTGGGAGTTCCGGTTTTTCCGAATCGAAGATTTATGCAGACGGAGCTTTGCTATCATGTGGACTCCGGGATCAAGGGTCCCGGGAACCTTGTCGGCAAGAAGGTCGGGATCGAAGAATATCAGCAATCCGCCGCAGTATGGACCCGGGGAATTCTGGAGCACGACTTTGGCGTGTCCCAGTACAAAGTTCATTGGTATATGGAGAGGTCGGAGGAGTTCAGCCATGGCGGAGCGACGGGATTCAAGCCTCCGCCGGGAATCTCTTTTAACAGGTTGCCGGAAAATAAGAGCCTTGCTTCGATGTTGGTTAATCATGAGCTGGATGTGGCGGTTGTCCAAAAGCGATTCGAGCGGGATACCAATATCATTGATCGGACGACGCACATTCGCGGCGCCGACGGAGACTGGAGCAAAGTAAGGCCCGTGTTTCCGGACATGATTGGCGAGGGAGAAAGATTCTACAAGAAGCACGGCTACATTCCGGCCAATAACATTTACGTGATTCGCGGCGAGCTTTACCGAAAGCATCCGTGGATCGCGTTCAATTTGTTTGATGCCTTCGAAAAGGCCAAGGTTTGGTCCTACGACCATCTGGCCGAGAGCATTCCTCTCGGCCTGATTTTCGGGGCACAATATCTGGCGAAAACGCGGGAGATTTTTGGCTCTGACCCGTTTCCGTACGGGCTCAAGAAAAACATGAAGATGCTGGAGACTTTCTTTGACTATTCGGTGGAGCAGGGCATGTTGACGGCGCGGCCAAAGTTGGAAGATCTCTTTGCTCCCAGCACTTTGGAGCTGTAGCAGTCAGTCATCGAGAAGTATTGCAACGATTCCTTCAAGGAAGGAGGGATGGTCATGTGCAGAAAGCACGGAGTTTTGCTACTTGCCGTGTTGGGGATGCTAGGAGGAATGTTTCCGGAAACCCTGCAGGCGGCGGAGACGGGAACTCAGCGCATCGTCGAGATGGCGATCAAAGCGGGGGAACTCGACGGCGCACGCAAAGGCGAGGTCCGTTATTGGAGCAATTCACCCACAGGGAAAGAGCTCGCCGAGATAGAAAAGGCGTTTAACAAACGCTTTGGGCTCAACGTCGAGGTGCGAGGCCTGCCGATCAGCGCGGTCGACGTGGTTAACCGGCTGATCGTTTCAGCTCAGGCGGGACAGCCGGCGGACGGAGATGTCATGTTGCTATCGCCCGCTTCCCTCTACTTGCTCCATCAAAAGCGTTTGCTGGAAGATTACAGCTGGACTGAAATCTTGGGTAAGGAATTTCCTGATATAAAAAAACGCGTGAACCGGTTGGCGCCGGAATTCCGCAACAAAGGACTCGAGTTGTACCACTTGGTGTACGGTATTGGCTACCGCACGGATCGAGTGAAGAAAGACGAACTGCCGAAAGTATGGTCGGATCTTGCTGACCCCAAGTGGGCAGGTCGGGTTGCCATTCCCAATTCCGGCGCGCCCTTCAGTTATCTTGCCGCCTTCCCCACTTGGGGCGAGAAGAAGGCGGTCGAGCTAGCGAAAAGCATAAAGGGCAACCGGGCAATCACGGTCAAAGGATCGCCCGCCGTCGCAGCCACATTGGAATCCGGCGAGGCGACGCTGGGAATCACCACCGTGGGAAATGTCGAGTTCAGCAAAAATAAGGGAGTTCCGATTGATTGGACTATCGTGCCGGGGATTGTAGTTAATCCTAAAAACCTGGCCGTAACGAAAGCCGCGCCGCACGTTAACTTGGCGCGTTTATTTATTGCCTGGCTGTCCACCGAGGGCCGCCCCGTGTATGAGAGGGTGACGTGGGATGGACTGGCGTGGCCGGACGAAGACTCGTTTTTATCCAAGCACATAAAACAGCTTGCCGTGAGAAGCGATTTATTGGTTATGGACACCTATGAGAAAGACGAGATCGCTCAGAAGACCTGGCAGAAGCTCAGTAAAATCTACATGGGACAATGACTTCTCCTGCGCATCCTTACTCTGCGCCATTGATTGAGAAAGGGGAAATTGGCACGTGATGGAAACTTCGGATCGCGTGGATGCACGAGAAAAAGTCACCGGGCAGGCCCTTTACACGGAAGATGTTCAGCTACCCGCAGGGACCCTCTTTTGCGCGATCGCGCGGAGTCTCTATTCGCATGCGCGCATTCGTTCCATCAATACGGAGAAAGCACGGCAGCTTCCCGGAGTGCGCGCGGTGATCAGCCGCGATCAGCTGCGAGGCATGAAGGCGACAGAGCATCGCTCAAAGCCTTTTATCGCGATGGAAAAGGTGCGGTTTCAGGGCGAGCCTATTGCCGGCATCGCGGCAGACAGTCTCGCGATCGCCCGACAAGCGGTAGAATTGATCGAAGTTGAATATGAGGAGCTTCCGGCAGTGTTCGATGTGCGCGAGGCTTTGAAGCCCGACGCGCCTCTGGTGCATGAAGAACGCGGCACCAACTACGTCGGGGAGTTTAAGTTTGAGTTAGGGGACGTCGAGCGAGGATTTCGCGAATCGGATCGGATCTTTGAGGCGAATTATTTTTTCCCCACGGTTTTTCATTATCCAATAGAGAATATCGGGATTTGTGTGGCCGAAGTGCGCGGCGGCGAGATAGAGCTTTTCGCCCCCACGCAGCATCCCTTTACCTCGCGGCGTGAGATTTCGGAAGTTCTCGGCGTGAGGCCTGAGAAAATCAGAGTAAGAATGCCGTACGTCGGGGGAGGCTTCGGGTCGAAGGAATTGGAGAGCGAGCACGTTATCGCTTTGTTGTTGGCGCGCGAGACCGGACGGCCGGTGCAGTTTGTGCCTACACCCGAGGACAGCTTCCGCACCACTTGCCGCCACTCGATCGTGTGGCGGGCCAAGACGGGAGTAAAAGCGGATGGGACGATGGTCGCCATCGACATTGAACTGCTGGTGGACAAGGGAGCGTACGGTGGCGCCGGCGGCAGCGCGGTGCGGGCGGCGACGCTTTCATGGGGGCCCTATCGCTTTCCCCATCTGCGCGTAGTTGCGCGCTCATACAACACCAACAAAGTCCCTGCGGGTGCGTTCCGCGGCGTGGGAAGAGCGCAGACCACTTGGGGGTACGAGTCGCATTACGACATGATCGCCCGCGAGCTGGGAATCGACCCGATGGATTTTCGGCTGAAAAATTATTACCGCCGCGGCGAATCGGTAGCGGAGGGAACCAATGTCTTCGATTCCGACATGGAAGATCTGCTCTCGCGGTCGGTCCATGCGATTGGTTGGGACGGGAAATCGAGACGCATGCCGGGCCACACGCTCCGGGACGATTCCAAGCTTGTACGAGGCAAGGGAATGGCCTCTACTTTTCGCCACGGCTTTTCCGGAACGAGCGAAACATGGGTCGTCGTCAGTGTCGATGCCCGCGGCAGGGTGACGGTGGAGCAGGCGGGAGTGGAAATTGGCATGGGTCTCTACACGATGCTGACGCGCGTGGCCGCGGAGAATCTGGGAGTTCCCGAGAGTCAAGTTCAGGTCACTCATCCCGATACCGTCCACCCGTATTATCACGGCGTCGGCAGCTCGCGGTCCACGGTGTCTTTAGGGTGCGCGGCCGAACAGGCCTGCGATGATTTGAAGTCCGAGCTGCGAAAGTTGGGCGCTCGGCTCATAGGCGGCCGGGCCGAAGATTGGCGCTTCGCGGAAGGCAAGCTTTTCTATGGCGAGAAGAGTTTTTCGATCGCCGAAATCGTGTCCGCGGGCGGATCGGGTTACGTCGTGATGGGCAAAGGCTCGTACGGTACCCCACGGTACAACAATCCCTGGCAGGGAGTGGTTCCTCACTGGGAACTCAGCGCGGCGGCGGCAGAGGTCGAGGTCAATACCGAAACCGGCGAGGTGCATTTGCTGCACTACGCGAATGTCGCCGATGTGGGCAAAGCCATCCATCCACTCTCATGCAAGTGCCAACTGGACGGCGGCGCCATCATGGGATTGGGAAACACCTTTTATGAAGAAATGGTGTATCGGGATGGTCAAATGTTAAATGGCAGTCCGTTGCAGTACCGCCTGCCGCTACTCGGCGATTTACCTGAGGAGTTCAAGTCGATGATGGTGGAAAATGGCGACGGACCCGGCCCGCATGGGTCGAAGGGAATGGGACAAACGGCGATCAGCCCGATCGCTCCGGCTGTGGGCAATGCCATCTATGAAGCGGTCGGCGTAAGAATCACAGAGTTGCCGATCACTGCGGAAAAAGTGCTACGCGGTTTAGGTAAGCTTTAAGGCAAGAAAAACTAACAAGGGTAGAAAAACAGGAGAAAAAAAACGTGCCTGACCTCACACTTTCAATGTCCGTGGATCCCAATTGGGATATGCTGGTGCCACTCATCGAAGGGAAGGTGAAGCCGGACGGCATTAATCTGGAATATCAGTATCACCACGGCATCTTCTATACCCAGCTCAAGTTCAATCGCTTCGATGTTGCGGAGATGTCTTTTTCTTCTTTTCTCATGGCGCGCGAGAAGGGATGGCCGTTTAGGGCGTTACCCGTATTCGTCAACCGGCAATTCGCATGGACGACTTTGGTGGTGCGCAAGGCAGCCGGAATTCAAAAGCCAAGCGATCTGAGAGGAAAGCGGGTCGGCACCGGGGACTACCAACAGACGGCGGCGGTCTGGGCCCGCGGCGCTTTGCAGCATGAGTTCGGCGTTCGGCCGGATGAAATGGACTGGTACATGGAGAGAACACCGCGCTTCAGCCACGGAGGCGCAATCGGCGGCTTCAAGCCGCCCCCAGGACTGCGGTTCCATTACGCGGAAAAACCGTTCGATAAGATGATGTTGGGCGGTGAGCTGGACGCGGCCCATTACCAGCACGGCGGACAACAGGTCATTCGCTCCGACGTGGACCTATTCCATCATTCGGATTGCAAATTGCTCTTTGACGATCGCAAGGCGGAAGGCATACGGTTCTTTAAAAAGCACGGCGTGTTTCCTCCGCATCATCTCATCGTGGTGCGAGAAAGCCTGTTAGAGCAGTACCCCTGGATTGCAACCAGCCTGATGGATGCGTTCGAATCGGCGAAGAAACGTTGGATGGGACCGATCTACGATCGCCTGAGCAGCAACAATCGGACTCTGTCCGTGCTCGTTTTTGGGCGCGACGATTTGGAGGAGCAGAGGATGATCTTCGGCGATGACCCGTTCCCTTATGGCATCAGAGCGAATGCGAAGGCCATCGACATGATGCAAACGTTCGAGGTCGAACAGGGGCTGACCGCGCGCAAGCAGCCGCTCGAAGAGTTGTTTCCCGAGGAGATTCTCATCGCCGAAGAAAAAATTGGCGATTAATCGGAGTTTGTCATCGGAGGTCGAAAGGAAATGTTGCGACGCGAAGCGGCAATAGTTCTTTTACTGATATGGGGGGCGGCATCGTCACTCCATGCGCAGCCGACCAAGTTTCAGCAGCTCTTGGAGGGGGCTAAGAAAGAACGGGAACTGATCTTGTGGAGCAACACTCCTGAAGAGGATGTGCTGCCCCAGATCGTGGCGGCTTTCAACAAAAGATTTGGCCTCAACATTAACGTTAGCCAAGTACAGATGGGCACCCGAGATTTTACTCCTCGTGTCCTCGCTGGGCTTCAAGCCGGACGCGTCGAAGTCGATATCGGCCAAGGCTCCTCGGACACAGTCCTTATCTTAAATGAGAAAAATGCTCTGGAGACTTTTGATTGGGTGGGAGTTTTCGGTCGCGACTTTCCCGCTATTAAAAGACGCGTGGACCGTGTCATACCCGAATTTCGCGGCAAGGTCCTCGATTACTGGCATTTGGCTTACTGTTTTAGTTACCGACCGGATCGAGTAAAAGCCGCCGATGTGCCCCGAACCTGGGAAGGTCTGGCCGATCCGAAATGGCGCGGCCAAGTGGTCCTGAACCAGGCAGGTTCTCCGTTTCATTACTTTGCTCCTTTTTGGGGAGCCGAGAAGGTACTGGAGCTGGCGCGGAAGCTGAAGGCGAACCAGCCCGTGTTTGCCAAAGGCTCGCCAGGTGTCGCGGCCGCGATCGAAACCGGACAGGCAACTTTGGGCGCGCCTACCATCGGCCAAGCAGCGTTTGGCAAAGATCGAGGAGCGCCGGTTGACTGGCTCCTGCCGGCGGAAATTCCGATCGAGATCGAACATTTCATCATTCCGAAAGGTGTTCCACATCCCAACCTGGCTCGTCTTTGGGCAGCCTGGATCACGACTGAGGGCCAGCCGCTATTCGAGAAACTGACCAAAAACGGTTTGGCCTGGGCCGAAGATGACTCGTTTCTCGCCCGGCGCCTGAAGCAGGACAAGACGAAATATCGGTTCATCGAGACCACGCAGCAGAACCGGATCATGGATAAGACGCTCAAACAGATCTCGGAGATCTACCTGGGAAAATAATTCAGACGAAAGCAAGTCTTAGATCGATCCGGGAAAATCGAAACGTCGTCCGAGGCTAAGGTCCGGGATGCAGATCAGTGACGCACGAGCCATGCGCTTAGTGAACCCGGCGGAACGCCGACCGTGGTCGTTGGAGCATTGGGTTCCCCGACTCGTGGCCGTCATCGCGCTCCTGTTGGTAGCCACTCCTCTATTGACTGTTACGGTAGCCAGTTTTCGTCCCGGCCTGACGCTGCCTTTCCAATCGGGCCCTTGGACAGGAGAAAACTTTGTTACCGCGTTTGGCAGCGCCTTCACCTATCGCTTGCTGCTCAACACCTTTCTTTATACTTTCGTCTCGCTTGCGATTGGTCTCTCGATCGCGCTTGCCTTCGCTTGGTTAGTCGAGCGCACGGACATGCCCTATGCGAGCTCGATTTACACGCTGCTTTTGATTCCTCTGGCGGTCCCAAGCTTGCTCAAGGCCCTGGGGTGGGTTCTTCTTGTGGGTCCCCGGCAGGGCGTCATCAACCTTTTGATACGGAATGTTGTGGGTCTCGACACTGCAGTGGGACCGCTTAACATTTATTCTTTCACAGGGATGGTATTTCTCACCGCCCTTTCCTTTGTGCCTACGATGTTTCTTATGCTCGGCCCGCTGCTGCGAAACATCGATCCATCTTTCGAAGAGGCGGCGGAGACGTCAGGCGTTGCCACGATACACACCCTGCGCAAGATCACGCTTCCTCTGATCGCCCCGGGCATTTTGGCGGTCATCATGTATTTCGTCATCGTCATGGTAGAGTCTTTTGAAATTCCGCTCGCCATCGGTCTGAACGCAAACTTTCCCGTTCTAAGCCTGCAGATTTACAGTTCAGTCCGCGGTTCCGCCCTGCCGGAGTACGGTCTCGCCAGCGCCTACAGTTTTCTCGGTCTCGTGTTGGGTGTCGCGCTGCTCTATTTCTATCGCAATGCAACGGCGAATGCGCAGCGGTACGCGGTGATCACCGGAAAAGGTTACAGTCAGAAGCGTTTCCGGCTGGGCCGGGGAAAGTATTTGGCGTTGGGATTTATTGGGCTTTATTTTTTCTTGGCAGTTCTGTTGCCCGTCGGTGTCTTGCTGTGGAGCAGCCTGTTGGATTTTTATCGACCGCCTTCGTGGGCAGCGTTGGCGCATCTCTCGTTGAAGAATTACCTGACAATTTTCCGCAGTCCGCGGCTGGCCCTGGCGGCGCTGAACACTTGCGTTCTCTTTTTGAGCGCGGCGACCTTGTCGGTCATCATCGCGTTACTCGTCTCATGGATAATCCAGCGGTCTCGAGCCCGCTTCACCGTGCTCTTGGATAATGCCGTGTTCTTACCCCTTGCGGTCCCTAGCATCGTCATCGCGCTGGGAGTCATGCTCTTTTATATTTCGACTCCCCTGTGGGGTACGATCTGGATTATTGTGCTTGGACAGATCATTCGGTATCTGCCCTTCGGGACTCGTACCGTCGGCGCGGCTCTCGTCCAAATTCACCGGGAGCTCGAAGAGGCTGCTTGGGCGAGCGGCGCCTCTAGATTGACAACCTTGAGAAGAATCATCTTGCCGTTGGTCTTACCGGCGCTCGGTAACGCATGGCTCTGGGTTGCGGTTCACAGCATGCGTGATTTCACTTTTCCGCTCATGCTCATTTCGTACACCAACGTCGTTATCACTAGCCTGCTATGGTCGCTGTGGGAGAGAGGCGCGATGACCGAGATGTCCGCGCTCTCCGTCTTGCTCGTCCTTTGCTCCGTGGTTTTCAGCGTGGCTACGCGGCGCGTGGGGCCGCGCGCCGTCAGTTAGGGAGTTCGGCCCAGATTAAGAGCATCCAAACAGGAGGAGGAATGAAAGTCGGTGTTTTGAAGCTGGTCGCATTGCTTCTTCTGGCATTGCGCCCGGCTGAAGCGTTGCCTGCCGAGGCGAGCGCAGATCTGCTGAAGACCAAGAAAGACGCCGAAGCCAAAGGCTATGTTTTTATCGCTAGTCACGATGAGATTGTCGCCAAGGCCAAGAAGGAGAAAAGCGTGCGCCTTATTTCGAGCATGGAGCGCGAGACAGCAAAGGCGGCGATGGCCTCGTTCACGAAAAAATATCCGTTTATTAACTTCCTTATTGGTGAGAGGACCGGGACCGAATCCGCGCAACGGCTTCTCTTGGAAATCAAGAGCGGCCGGCCCACTGAATGGGATCTGGTGCAGCTAACTCCCGAGTTCGGCAACGAGTATAACCCTTATCTGGTGAAATTCGATATTGTCGGGATGTCCGAGCAGGGTGTCCTACAAATTCCACTGCCGCTGATCGACCCCATCAGGCGCAACGTCGTTGGATTCTCCAGTCGATTCCCGGTCATCTCTTACAGCAAGAATCTAGTCCCTCCCAATCAGATTCCAAAGAGTTGGGAAGATCTTCTGAAACCGGAATTCAAAGGTAAGAAATTTGCCATCGACATCCGTCCGCAAGAACTCGCAACGCTGGCTGCTCCCTGGGGTCTGGAGAAGACCCTGAATTATGTTCGCGGGCTAGCCCAGCAACAACCCATCTGGATCAGGGGCGGGAGCAGGGGGATGACCGCCATCATTGCCGGCGAAATTCCGATGATGTTTGGGCCGAACGTTCACACTGTCAAAAGATCTCAGTCAAAGGATCCTGGCGGCATCTTGCAGTACGTTGTCGTCGAACCTGTCCCCTTGAGATTAACCGAGCAGCAAGCGGTCCTCGCCACTGCGCAGAACCCGCACGCGGCGTTGCTCTGGCTCGAATGGTTCGCGAGTCCCGAAGGGCAAAAACTGTTGGACCAGTTCGAGCCATTTGCCTCCGCTGTCTACGTCAAGGGGAGCGCGGTGGAGCAAGAGCTGCGGGGAAAAAAGTTTTCTCATTTGTCTTGGGAGCAGGAGCAGATCGCGCCTCAATGGGAAGCCAAGATCGTCGAGGCTTTCGGCTTCCCGAAAGTCGATGCTCAGAAGTGATCGGATCAATTTGAAAGCATTTGGAGGTGCAGCGTGAATGTCCTCGCGGTCACATTCATAACAATAATATCCTACGGGTTGTCCGCTGCGACTGCTTACGGCGCCGCCGCGAATCCTGCTTTGCAGAAAGCGAAGCAAGACGCCGAAGCCAAGGGCTATGCCTTTATCACAAGCCACGATGAGATAGTGGCCAAAGCCAAGAAAGAGGGAGACCTCCGTGTCCTGGGAAACATCGAGCCAGCGGTGATCAAGGCGGCAACGGCTGCTTTCATGAAAAAATATCCGTTTCTCAACGTCGTGGGCGTAGAGACAACAGGATCGGACGCGGCCCAACGGACCGTCCTCGAGCTGAAAAGCGGAGCCGCCAGAGAATGGGATACGGTCGGGCCGACGCAAGACTTCCGCAGCGAGTATCTCCCCTACTTGTGGAAGATCGATATTCTAGGCATGGCGGAACAAGGCGTTTTGAAGATTCCCGCTGCGATGATCGATTCGATAAACCGCAATATCGTATCTTTCTCGAGCCGATTTTCCGTTGTCGCGTACAATAAAAGTCTCGTTCCCGCGAGTCAGGTGCCGAGAAGCTGGGACGATCTTCTCAAGCCCGAGTTTAAGGGAAAGAAATTTGCCGCCGACGTGCGTCCGACAGAGATCGCCGAACTTGTGCCTGCGTGGGGGTTAAAAAGGACGGTCGACTTTGCGCGCAAAATTAAAGAGCAACAGCCTATTTGGGTGCGGGGCGCAACGAGAACCTTTGCTGCGATTATCGCTGGAGAGATACCCATGATGATCGGCGTCAGATTTCATTCGGTAAGGCGGTCGCAGCTAAAGGATCGCACCGGAATGCTGCAATACGTGGTCCTCGAGCCCGTTCCCTTGAGCGCTTCCATGCCGCTCGCGGTCTTGGCGAGCGCTCAGCATCCTCACGCGGCGCTTTTGATGCTGGAATGGTTCGCGAGCCCCGAGGGCCAGAAGATTATCGATGAATATGAACCCCTCGGCTCCTCGGTCTATGTGCCGGGAGGTGCAGTGGAACAAGAGGTCAGAGGAAAAAAACTTTCCGTTTTGAGCTGGGAGGACTATCAAGTCATCGATCAATGGATCAGCAAGGTTTTTGAGGCCTATGGGTTTCCCAGCGCTGAAGCGGCGAAATAGCCGTATTCTTGCCTATTCTTCCGAGACAGGAGGAAGGACAGATGATAAAAAAAATGTTTTTTTCCTTTACGCGGTTGGGACTGCTTGTGATGCTAATGCCGGCGAGCGTCCCCGCGGCTGATACCGGGAGCCAACGGATCATTGAGGCAGCGATAAAAGCCGGGGAGCTCGACAGCTCGCGCAAGGGTGAGATTCGCTACTGGAGTAATACGCCGGGAGATAGGGATCTGTTTGAGATTGGCAAGGCGTTCAACACACGTTTTGGCCTTAACGTTGACGTCAAGGGCTTGCCCATAAGCGCCATGGATGTGGTCAATCGGTTGATGGTTTCGGCGCAAGCTGGTCGTACAGCGGACGGGGATGTGATGCTGTTCTCTCCGTCTTCACTTTATTGGCTGTTCCAACGAAATTTGCTCGAAAGCTTCGCTTGGGTCGAACTTTTGGGCCGGGAATTTCCCGATCTCAAAAGGCGCGTGGAGAGGTTAGCACCGACGTTCCGGAACAAGGCCCTGGAGTTGTATCACTTGGTTTACGTTATTGGCTACCGTACGGACCGCGTCAAGAAAGAAGACCTGCCAAAGGCGTGGACCGATCTGGCCAATCCCAAGTGGGCAGGGCGGATTGCTGTCGCGAACGCAGGCTCACCCTTCAGTTATCTTGCGGTGTTCCCTGCATGGGGTGAGAAAAAAGCGGTGGAGCTCGCGAAAGCCCTAAAGGACAACGGGGCAATCATCGTCAAGGGATCACCCGGCGTCGCCGCAACACTAGAGTCCGGCGAAGCAACTCTGGGAGTTAGTACTGTCGGCAATATAGAGTTCAGCAAAGCCAAAGGAGCGCCCGTTGATTGGATCATGGTGCCGGGTGTCGTTGTAAACCCGAAGAATCTCGCTGTCGCCAAAGGCGCTCCCCACGGAAACCTCGCTCGTCTGTTCGTCACCTGGCTTTCCACACAGGGGCGTCCACTGTTCGAGCAGCTGACACGAGACGGGTTGGCATGGCCCGATGAAGACTCGTCTTTGGCGAAGCGGATAAAACAAGCTGGAGTCGGCGGCGATCTGTTGGTCATGGACACCTATGAGAAAGAGGACGTAGGTCAGAAGAACGCGCAGAAAATCAGCAAAATCTACATGGCACAGTGAGCCTCGTGCGCGGAAAATTTAATACTCATTCCAGGTGTGTTTTCTTGCCAAGGAGATGGGGCATGGCAGAACGGCGCCTACAAATCCTCATGCTTTTCGCATTCCTCGGCTCCGGTGTTGCAGCGGATTGCTCAGCCACTGCTGCAGACCCGCGGTTACTTAGAACCAGACAAGAGGCTGAAAGCAGGGGCTTTACCTTTGAGATCGATCATGACGAGATCCTTGCTCGCGCCAAAAAAGAAGGAAAACTCAGAGCACTGGCCGGATTGGATCCTGCGAACATAAAGGCGATGGCCAATGCTTTCCGAAGTAAATATCCTTTTCTTGATTTCCACGTCGAGGAAATTACCGGAACCGATTCAGCACGCCGCTTTATCCTCGAGCTGAAGTCGGGGAGAGTTCAGGACTGGGACGCGATTCTGCTCTCGCAGGACTTCTACAACGAATATCTCCCTTACATGAAAAAGATTGACATTTTGGGAATGGCCGAGCACGGCGTGCTAGTGACGCCGCCGAAGATGGTAGATCCCGTGAATCGCAATATCGTGGCGCATACGAGCGCAGCCCAGATAGTCGCCTATCACAATAAGTTACTTTCCGCGGACAAGGTTCCAAACACGTGGGAGGACTTTCTCAAGCCGGAGTTTAAGGGAAGAAAATTTGTTGCCGACATTCGGCCCACAGAAATCGCTGCTTTAGTTCCCGCCTGGGGGTTGGAGAAGGTTTTGGATTTTGCCCGCAAGTTGGCGTCGCAGGAGCCGATTTGGGTACGCGGAGCGACGAGGACTATCGCCTCGATGGCAGCGGGCGAATACATGCTCTTTATCGGCGCCAACTATGACAGTTTTCGCAGATTTAAGGATCCGGCGCAGATTTTGGGTTACAAGATTGTGGCGCCCGTTCCAACACGGATCGGGAACATGAACGGAGTTCTTGCCTCTGCACCGAATCCCTACGCGGCTCTCTTGTGGCTGGAGTTTCAATCATCACCCGAAGGGCAAAAGATATCGGATAAGTACGAACCTTTCGGAGCCTCCATTTTTACCCAAGGTTCGGCTTTGGAAACCTTGGTTCGCGGCAGAGAAATCTCTCTCGTGGAGTGGAAACATTCCACCAAAATGCAGGAGTACCAAGAAAAGGTCGTTCAGGCTTACGGGTTTCCCCGAGCGGAAATGAAGAAATAGAATCTTGCGTTTGAAACTTTCCTCGCGGTTAAAATTCCTCAAAGATCGCTTGCAACTGCCGGACGTCTTTTGTCTGCGTCAACGCCAGCATCAATAGTATTCTCGCCTTTTG
>Ga0126377_10000537_pt1 | contig 23166 bp, 10 predicted proteins | sample PanSoiMetPlot_22_FD_92647 | JGI IMG/M metagenome (GOLD analysis project Ga0126377, IMG submission 92647) | Tropical forest soil microbial communities from Panama - MetaG Plot_22 | ecosystem: Environmental > Terrestrial > Soil > Tropical forest > Bulk soil | place: Panama | collected 2016-02-17 | reverse complement strand
GCGGCCGCGGGCGCGAGCGACCGGCATCTGGGTTCCGGGTCCAGTCGTGGGGGCCAGGCTCTGGATCGTGACACCGCCTCTGTTCGAGGGTCCTCGTAGATGGAGTGCACCCCCGCCCGGATCGGGTCACGCCGCCGCGGCGGCACCCGGACCCGCGCCCTCGCCGGTCCAGCGCGGTCTAGCGCGACGGGTCGAAGCGCGGGATCACGCGGCCATCGACGTCGGTGAACCCGTACTCGAGTGCAAGATCGGCGACGAACGCGACGGTGCCGGTTCGCCGCATCACGTGCGGGTCGGCCGCCAGCGCGGCCACGGCGCGCCCGACGTACTCCGGTGTCTCACTCAGGTCGAAGCGAAATGCCCGCTTGACCTCCTCCGACACCATGTGCATCAGCACGCGCTCGGTCCGCACGAACCCGGGCATGAGCGCCAGCACCGCCACCCGGTAGTCGCGCAGCTCGTGCGCCATCGCGACCGCCATGCGGTCGACGCAGAGGTGGGCCAGGTCCCAGAAGATCTGGCCGCCGTAGGGGCGCGATCCATCCGCGGTGAGGCCGTCGGTCAGGTGGACGATCAGCCCGCCGCGCTGGTCCACCATGCGGCGCGCCGCCTCGCGCGAGGCGAGCAGATAGGCGTACACGCCCGCCTCCATGGTGCGCCGCCACTCCTCCTCGAGCGCCTGCTGCCAGAACGGACGCCCCCAGCCCTCGAGCTCGACCACCTCGTTGCCGCCCCACACCGCGTTGGCCAGGACGTCGACGCGGCCGTGCACCCGCGCGACCCGCTCGAACAGCCCCCACACCTGGGCCGGGTCGGTGAGATCGACCTGCACCGGGATGCCCTGCCCTCCCCGCGCGGTCACCTCGGCGGCGACGTCCTCGATGGTGCCGGGCGCGCCGTCGACCGGCCGCATCCCGGCGCGGCTGGTCCGGCCGGTGACGTAGACCGTGGCGCCGGCGTCGCCGAGGGCGAGCGCGATGCCGCGCCCGGCCCCCCGGCTCGATCCGGTGATCACGGCGACGACGTGTCGGAGGGACAGCATGGTGACTTCGACTCCTGCCGCTGCCTGCTCAGAGGGAGGAGAGCGCTTGCCGCACGGTCGGGTTGTTCGGCTCGATCTCCAGCGCGCGCTGGAACATGCCCTTGGCCTTGTCCTTCTCGCCCAGCTCGACGTGGATCACGCCGAGCCAGTAATACACCTCCGCCTTGCTCATGCCCACCGACGGGTCGACGTTCTGCAGCACCAGCGAGCGATAGACCCGGCGCGCCTTCTCCCACTCGCGCCGATCCACGTACAGGCGGCCGAGCCCGATCATGGTCGCCACGCTGGTCGGATCGATGCGGAACGCCTCCTCGTAGGCGACCAGCGCGTGCTCGCCGTCACCGCTCACCTGGTAGATGTGGCCCAGCTTCTGGCGGTAGCGGGCCACGTCCTTCATCGTCCGCGCCTTCTTGGCGTCCTCGGCGAGGCGCTCGTAGAGCGGCGCGGCGTCGCGACCGCGACCCGCCGCCACGTACAGATCGGCCAGCGGCGCCCGCGCGCGCGCGTCGTCGGGTGCGGCCTTCACCGCCTCCTCGAGGAGCGGCACCGCCTCCGCCGGTCGGCCCAGGCGGTCCTTCCACAGCTCGGCCAGCTCGAGGGCGAGCGCGAGCCGCGCCGCCGGATCGCGCGACGCCGCGTGGCGCCTGCCGACCAGCTCGGCCAGGGTCGGCCAGTCCTCGCGCCGGCGCGCCACCGCCTCGGCCGCGGCCACCGCCTCGGGGTGATCGGGCTGGTGGCGCAGCGCCTCGGCGTAGTGCGGCAGCGCCGCGTCGTCGCCGTCCGCCCCGTCCGCCTCGGCCTTGTGGCGGGCGGCGTCGCCCAGCCTGACGTGCAGCTCGGCCGCGTCGGCGCCGCGCGGCCCCAGCGCCAGCGCGCGCTCGAGCACCTCGGTCGACTTCTCCCACTCGCCGGCGGCGGCGTAGATGCGAGCCAGGCGGGTCAGGGCCGGCACGAAGTCCGGCTTGCGCTGGAGGATCACCTCGAGCACCTCGCCGGCCGCCTCCGGGTTCTCGAGCGGCCCCTCCCACACGTCGGCCGCCTTGATGAGCGCGCGCATCTCGCCGTCGCCGTCGCCCCGCTCGCGCTCCGCCTCGGCGCGCCGGCGGTGGAGCTCGACCAGGTCGTGCCAGCGGCGGGCCGCGCCGAGCAGCCGCTCCAGCTCGTCGAACGCGCGCAGGTGCGCTCCGTCGAGGTCGAGGATGGCGTGCAGCTCGTGTACCGCCTCGTCGGTCGACCCGCGCTGCTCGGCCAGGCGGGCCAGCCGCTCCATCACCGCGACCCGGTCCGCGTCGCGCCCGGCCGCCTCGAGCCGCCGGTGCAGGACGTCCTGCACCGCGCCGAGGTCGCCGCGCCTGGTGTGCAGGTCCTCGAGCGCGGACAGCGCCTCGTCGTTGCCTGCTTCCAGATCGGCCGCCGCCTGCCACGCGCCCACCGCCTGGTCGAGGTCGCCGACCTGGTCGGCCCACAGCCGCGCGATGCGCGCGCGCAGCGCCCGCTCGTCGCCGGGCTGGCCGGCGAAGCGCGCGCTGGTCTCGAGCACCTGGATGAGCTTGGCCCACTCGCGCTCGCGCTCGTAGATCGCCGCCAGGTGACCGAGCGCGTCGGCGTCGCCGTCGTCGATCTCGAGCACCGCATGCCAGGCGACCGCCGCGCCGGCGGCGTCGCCCAGCTCCTCGCGCAGCTGGGCCACCTCGGCCAGGCAGCCGCGCTTCTCGGCGGCGTCGAAGGCCAGCTCGCCGCGCCGCCACAGGACCTCGGCCAGGGACGCGCGGTCGCGCCGCTCGCGGTAGATGCGCTCGAGGCTGGACAGCGCCGCGGCCGAGTCCGGCTCGATGTCGAGCACCGCGCGGAAGGTGCGCTCGGCCGCGTCCAGGTCGCGCTCGCGGTCGAGCTGCACCGCCCCCAGCTTGGCGTAGAGCGGCAGCTTGACCGCCTGCGACTCGACGGTGTCGACGATCCCGCGCAGCCGCGCCGCCACCTCGCTCCAGCGCCCGACCGCCTCGGCCAGGCGCTCGACCTCGGCCAGCGCGGTCTCCGAGCTGGGATCCTCGGCCAGCCATCCGCCGGCCGCGTCGAGCGCGCGCATCGGATCGCCCAGCTGGTTCTCGGTCAGCTCGGTCAGGCGCGCGTAGATGGCCGCCCGCTCCGACGTGTCGGGCGTGATGGGCAGCTTGGTCATCATCAGATCGGCCAGGCGCGCGTGGTCGCGATCCGCCTCGTAGAGCGGCTCGAGGGTGGCGATGACGTCGGCGCGCACGCGGTCGTCGCGCATCAGGCGCTCGAGCGCGGCCCGCGCCGGCGCGTGGGTCGGATCGCGCTCCAGCACCTCGCGATAGGCGTGCACCGCGTCCTCGACGTCGCCGAGCCGGTCCTGGCGCACCTCGCCCAGGCGGAACAGGATCTCGGCCTGCTTGGCCTCGTCGAGCCAGGCCTGGGCCTGGCGCGACAGGGTCTCGGCCAGGTCGGCCCAGCGGCCGCCGAGCTCGTGGATGCGGGCCAGCGCGTCGAGCGTGGCCTGCTCGTCGCTCGAGTCGGGCGCCGCCTTCAGCGCCCGCCCGTGGTACTCGGCCGCGCGCTCGAGATCGCCCAGCGCGTCCTCCTGGATGCGGGCCAGCTTGCTCGCGTACAGGAACTCCTGCTCCGGCGTCACCGCCTCGTCGAGCATGGACTGGTAGAGATCGACCAGGTCGTTCCAGGCGCCGCGCGCCGCCGTCAGCCGCTCGAGCTGGCCCTGCACCGCCTCGTCGTCGGGCGCCTCGCGCAGCGCGCGCGCCCACACCCGGAAGGCCTCGTCGGCGTCGCCGCGCTGGTTCTCGTGCAGGGCGGCGAGCGCGGCCATCTGCGCCGAGCGGTCGGCGCGATCGAGCACCGAGGCGGCCAGCCGCCGCTCGGCCAGCTCGGCCACCCGATCGTGCAGGGCCTCGCTCTGGTACAGCTCCTCGAGCACCGCGGCCGCGGCCAGCAGCGTCTCCTCGTCGCGGGTCATCGCGTCGAGGCTCTCGCGCGCGCCGGCGTGGCGCGGCGACTCGGCCAGGAGCTCGCGCAGGCGACCGATCGCCTGCTCCGGCTCGAGCAGCCGCTCGGCCACGATGGTGGCCGCCCGGTGCAGGAGCTCGAACCGCCCCGGCCGCGCCGCGTCGCCCGCCTTCTCGAGCGCCGCCCGCCGGTCGATGACCTCGAGCAGGTCGGGCCACAGCTCCTCGTCCTGGTACAGCCGGTCGAGCGCCGCCAGCGCGTCGGGATCGTCGGGATCACCGTCGAGGACGGCGCGCATGAGCGCGATGGCCTCGAACGGCTCGCCCAGCTCGCGCTCGTGCACCTTGGCCGCGGCGAAGCGCAGCGGGCGCGCGTCGACCGGCGACCCGGCCAGCTCGATCTTGCGCGACAGCACGCCGACCAGCTCGCGCGGCTCGCCCACCGCGCGGTGGAGCCGCTCCAGCGCGTCGAGGGCCGGCGGGTCGGCGTCGTCGATCGCCAGCACCGCGCGCCAGGCCACGATGGCCTCGCGCGGCTTCTCCAGGGCCTGCTCGTGCAGGATCGCGACCCGCTCGAGCAGAACGCGGCGCAGGGCCGGGTCGTCGGTCAGGTCGGCCCGCCGCGCCACCACCTGGACCAGCTCGCCGCTCTGCCCCTCCGCCTTGAGCAGGCGGTCGAGCGCCGCCAGCGCCTCGGGATCGTCCTCGCGCGCCTCGAGCAGGCGGCGCAGCGCGGCGATCGCGCTCGGCGCGTCGTCGCGGCGCAGCTCGTGGATGTCGGCGATGCGGCGCAGCGTGCGCGTCACCCGCTCGACGTCGTATTCGTCCCGGATGCCTCGCTCGAGGGTCGGCACCAGCTGGTCCCACGCCTCCAGGCGCGCGGCCAGCGCGGTCAGCATGTCGAACACCTCGTCGTCGCCGGTGTCCTCGAGCCAGGCGCGCGACAGCGCGTCGAGCGCGAGGCCGAGGTCGCCGCCGCGGCTCTCGTGCAGGTCGGCGATCTCGCGCAGCATCGCCACCCTGCGCCCCGCCTCGTCGGCGTACTCGAGCTGCGCGCCCAGGATGACGACCAGCTTGCGCCACTCGTCCTTGGCCCGGTAGATGGGCTCGAGGATGCCGGCGATGCGCTGCTTGTGCACCTCGTCCACCACGAGGCGCTCGAGCGCGGCCAGCGCCGCCGTGTCGGCCTCGACCTCGAGCACCTTCTCGTGCTGATCGATCGCGCCCTGCACGTCGGACAGGCGGCTCTCCAGCAGATCGGCCAGGCGCAGGCGCAGCGGGACCGCGGCGCTGCCGTCGGGCGCGCGCTCGATGCGGCCGACCAGGAGCTCGGCCAGCTCGAGCCACTGCTTCTGGGCCTGGAACAGGCGCTCCAGCTCGTCGAGGGCCGGGCCGTGGTCCTGATCGATCTCCAGCGCGGCGCGGTGACACTCGACCGCGCGGTTGAGGTCGCCCAGCCGGTCCTCGTGCACCACCGCGATGCGGCGGTAGAGGTCGAGCCGGCGCGCCGCGTCGGCCGTGGCCTGGACCGCGTCCTCGTAGGCCTCGACCAGCGCGTACCAGCGCTGCGCGCGGGTCAGCATCGACTCCAGTCGGGCGAAGGTCTCGCCGTCGCCGGGCGCGTTGTGCAGCACGCGCCGGTAGGCGGCGTGAGCCCGCTCCACCTCGCCCAGGCGGCGGTCGCACAGCTCGGCCAGGGCCAGCGCGATGTCGCGCACCACCGGCGCGTCGGCCGGCGAGTCGTCGAGCAGCTCCTCGTACAGGTTGGCCAGCTGCGACCAGCCGTCCAGCACGCCGGCCAGGCGAACCAGCTGCGAGCGCAGCCCCGGCTCGCCCGGGTTCTCGCGCAGGAGGCGCCCGTACCAGCGGAACGCGCCCTCCAGGTCCTCGAGCTGGTCCTCGTGCAGGCGCGCGATGTAGCGCTCGAGCTGCATGCGCTCCTCGGGCACGGTCGCCGCCTCCAGCTTGATCTCGTAGATGCGGACCAGGCGCGGCCAGTCCTGGCGCGCCACGTAGATGGGCTCCAGCACGTCGGCGGCCCCGCTGCGGGTGCCGGCGTCGTCGAGGTAGCGCTCGAGCGCCTCGCGCGCTCCGTCGTGGGCCGGATCGCCGCCCAGCGCGGCGCTGTAGTTCTCGACCGCGCGGTCGGGATCGTGGAGATGGGTCTCGCACAGCTGGCCGAGGCGGAAGCGCAGCCTGACCGCCTCCTCGACCGAGAAGGCGAAGCCCAGCCGGCGCTCGACCAGGTCGGTCAGATCGTGCCAGCGCTCGTTCTCCTCGTAGAGGAGCTCCAGCGCCTCGGACGCGCGGCCGGAGTCGGGGAGGAGCTCGAGCACCTGCTCCCACGCCACGATGGCGTCGACCGGGCGGGCGAGCTGGTGCTGGCACAGCGCGGCCGCGTCGGACAGTGCGTCGGCGCGCGCCTCGATGTCGTCGCCGGCCAGGTCGGCCTTGCGCACCAGCACGTCGTGCAGCGCCTGGTTGTCGCCGGCCTCGCGGTAGATGCCCTCGAGCGCCTCGAGCGCGCGCCGGTCGTCCGGCTGGCCCTCGAGCACCATCTGGTAGTACTTGCGGGCCAGCGCCTCGTCGTGGCGCACGCCGCGGGCCAGGTCGGCGATGTCGAGGTGCAGGCGGCGCTGCAGATCGCCGTCGAACACGTCGGGCGCGATCTGCTGATACACGTCGAGCAGGTCGCCGAGCCGGCCCTCCTGCGAGGCCACCCGCTCGAGCTCGCGCAGGAGCTCGGCCAGCTCCGGCTCGGCCACCGCGGCGGTGACCGCGTCGCGGTAGGCGGTCAGCGCGCCCGGCCGGTCGTCGAGGAACTTCTCGCGGATCTCGGCCACGCGGCGCAGGTGGCGCAGGCGCGCCCGCGGATCGCCGATCGTGTCGGCCACGCGCAGGAGCAGCCCGGCCAGGCGGTCGTAGTCGCCGCCCTTCTCGTAGAGCGGCAGGAGCACGTCGGCCGCGCGCAGGCGCAGGTCCTGGTTCTCGAGCATGCCCTGCACGCGGGCCAGCGCGCCGGCGGCGTGGGCGACGCCGCCCTCGCTGCCCAGCACCTCGGCGTAGTGCTCGAGCGCCTCGGCGTCGCGCCCGAGGTGGAGGTGGAGGAGCTCGGCCAGCTCGTGGACCAGGGCCATGCGCTCCGCCGGCTGCGCGGTCGCCAGACGGCGCTCGACGATCTCGAGCAGATCGCCGTGGCGATCCGCGCTGCGGTAGAGGCGGGCCAGCTCGTCGAGCGCGCCGATGTCCTCGGGCAGGAAGTCGAGCACCTCGAGCCAGGCGGACGTCGCCTCGGCGGCGCTGTCGAGGTCGCGCTCGTAGAGGCGCGCCATGCGCTCCAGATGCAGGCGCTTGTTGCCCGGATCCGACGCCAGCTCCACGCGGCGGCGCAGGATGTCGGCCAGCTCGCGCAGCTCCCCCTCCTGCTGGTGCAGGCGCTCGAGCGCGTCGAGCGCGTCGCCGCTGTCGGCGTCCTCGCCCAGGACCTCGCGCCAGTCGGCGATGGCGGCGCGGCGATCGCCGCCGCGCTCCTCCTCGAGCCGGGCCAGGCGGGTGAGCAGCGCCAGCCGCTCGTCGCGGTTCTCGGCCCACTCGGCCTGGCGGCGGACGATGTCGATGAGCTGCGGCCACCTCTCGGCCTCGCCGTAGAGGCGGTCGAGCGCCTGCGACGCGACTCGCGCGGTCTCGGCCCCGCCGCTCGGGTCGATCTCGAGCAGGCGGCGATAGGCGTCGCTCGCGCGGTCGCGGTCGCCCAGCTTCTGCTCGGCGATGCCGGCGATGTCGCGCAGGAGGGCGCCGCGCGCCCCCAGGTCTGCCGCGTCGGCGGCGGCCAGCGCGCCCTCGAGCGCGGACAGCGCCTCGCCCCACGCCTCGAGCCGGCCGGCCAGCCGGATGACGTGCTGGCGCGAGCGCTCGTCGGACGGGCCGAGCGCGAGGACCTCGCGCCAGGTGTCGAACGCGGCGCGCTCGTGCGAGAGCTTCTCCTCCTCGACCGCGGCGATGCGGGCGAGGAGCTCGGCCGCCTCGGCCGGTCCGGAAGCGGCCTCGCGCTGCGCGCGCAGCGCCAGGCACAGGTCGCGCCACAGCCCGTCCTCGGCGTAGAGCGGCTCCAGGATGCGCGCCGTGCGCAGCCGCTGGGCCGGGTCGCCCATCATCTCCTCGAGCAGCTCGCGGGCGTCGGCGTTGCCGTGCTGGCGGGCCAGCACCTCCTCGACGAGGTCGATGGCGCCGCTCCGATCGGCGAGCTTGTCGCCGCGCAGGCGCGCGCGCCTGACCAGGAGCGCCACCCGCGCCCCCTCCTCGCCGACCGCGTCCTGCTCGGCGGCCAGGAGCTCCTCGAGCTCGGCCCAGCGCCTCGATCCCTCGAGCAGGCGCTCGAGCGCCTGGAACGCGCCCGCGTGTGACGGGTCGACCTCCAGCGCCTGGCGATAGGCCGAGACGGCGCCGTCCTGATCGGCCAGCATGGCCTCGGACAGCTCGGCGATGGCGAACAGGAGGTCGATGCGCCGGTTGTTGTCGAGCGTGTTGACCAGCTGCTCCTGGCACAGCGAGCGCAGATCGGCCCAGCGCCCGGCCTCGCGGTAGATGCGCTCGAGCCCGGCCAGCGCGTCCTCGGCCCCGGTCTCGACGGCGAGCACCGCGCGCCACGCCCGCTCGGCGCGCGGCCCGTCGGCCAGCTGGTCCTGACACAGCGCCGCCAGATCGGCGGCCAGCGCGCGCCTGACCCCGACGTCGCCCTGCTTCTCGTCCAGGTCGGTGAGCAGGAGCTCGAGGTTGTCGGCCAGGTCGGGCAGCGCGCCGGTCGACTGGGCCAGACGCTGGAGCTCCTCGCGCACGTCGTTCTTGCCCGGCTCGCGCTCGAGCACGCGCAGCCCGGCCTGGTAGGCCAGGTCGCTGCGCGACAGGCGCTGGTACAGGCCGACCAGGCGGCGGTCGAACTCCAGCTTCTCGGCGTCCGATGCGGTGCCGCGCAGGATCTCGATGGCCCGCGCCGTGCGCTCGGCGTCGGCGGCCTGCTCGTAGGCCGGCAGGAGCAGCTGCGCCACCTCGCGCCGCATCTCCTGCGGCATGTCGCCGCCCAGGAAGCGCTCGATGAGGCGGTGGATGCTGGCGCTGGGCTGGAGGTCGAGCGCCCCGCGATAGGACGCCAGCGCGCGCGCCGGGCTGGCCAGGTTGTTCTCGTACAGGCTGCCCAGGCGGAGCAGGAGCGCCACCTTGCCGTCCGACTCTGCCGTGAGCGCGAGCTCGCGCTCCAGCACGTCGGCCAGGCCGGCCCAGTCGCCGCGCGCCTCCGACAGCTTGGACAGCGCCTTGAGCGCGCGGCGCGATCCGACGTCGACCTCGACGATGCGGCGATAGGTCCTGACCGCCGCGTCGAGGTCGGCCAGCCGCTCCTCCTCGAGGAAGGCGGCGCGGAACAGGAGATCGATCTGCTTGCCGCGATCCGTCTCCAGCTCGACCCGGCGGCGGTAGATCTCGAGCAGCCCGGGCCAGTCGGACCGGTGGGTGGCGATCTCCTCGAGCGCCTGCAGCGCGGCGGTGTCGTCGGGCACCCGGGCCAGGACCTCGCCCCAGTAGGTCTGCGCCACCTCGACGTCGTGCAGGCGCTGCGAGGCGATCTTGCCCAGCTCGCGCAGGAGGCGCAGGCGCTCGGCGTCGCCGGCGTCGGGCGACTTCACGCGCCGGTCGAGGATGGCGGCGACCTCGTCCCAGGCGTCCGCCTCGGCGCCGAGGCGCTCGAGATCGGTCATGAGCTGGGCGTCGCCCGGGCGCAGCTCGTAGGCGCGCGCCGCCCACTGGAAGGCGAGCGCCTTGGAGCCGAGCCGGTCCTCGCACAGCGCGCGGATCTCGCCCAGCAGGCGCAGGCGCGCGTCGTCGTTCTCGGCGTGCTCGAGCAGGATCTCGTAGGTCGCCAGCAGGCGGGCCGACTTGCCGGACCGGGCGTAGATCGGGGCCAGCGCGCGCGCCGCGCCGGCGTGGCGCGCCTCGATCGACAGCACCCGCTCCCACGCGCGCGCGAGCTTGTCGGGGCTGTCGACGTGCTGGGCGGCGACCCCCGCCGCGCGCTCGAGCAGCGCCAGCCTGGCCGCGCGATCGTCGGTGCGGTCGGCGATGGCGTGGAACGCGTCGACCAGCTCCTCCCACTGGCCGAGCTCGCCGTAGGTGCGCTCGAGCTCGTCGTAGTCGGCCGCCGCGGAGTAGAGCTCGCGCAGGATGCGGGCCGCGCGCGGGTGGGCGCGATCGGTGCGCAGGATCTCGCGGTAGGTCTCGGCGGCCTGGGCCGGCGCGTGCAGGCGCTCGGCGAACAGCGCGCCCAGCCGCTCGAGCACCGCGATCGACTCGGCCCGGCTCTGCGCCAGCTCGCGCTGGCGGCGGTAGACGTCGGCCAGCGCCAGGTAGCGCTTGTCGCGCTCGTACAGGCCGGCCAGCGCGGCCAGCGCGTGGCTGGTGCCCGACGATGGCGGCTGTCCGGGCGACGGCTCGGCGTGCGGTGCCCCCGACGCGGCGCCGGTCGACGGCGGCTGGCCGGTCGGCGCCGACTCGAGCTCGAGCACGCGGTTCCAGATCTCGATGGCCAGGCGCGAATCGCCGAGCCGCTCGGCCGCCAGCTGCGCCATCTCGGTGAGCCGGCGCGAGCGCTCGCCCAGATCGAGCTGCGCCGCCTCGCGCCCGAGCAGGCTGATGAGCGCGCGCCACTGCCGCCGGCGGCTGTAGATGTCCTTGAGGCTGACCATCGCGGCCCGGTCGTTGGGCACGATCTCGAGCAGGTGCTCGAGCGGGCGGATGGCCTGGCCGTAGTTGCCGAACCGCTCGATCCACAGCGCGGCCACGTCGCGCAGGATCTCGGCCCGCTCCGCCCGCGGCAGGACGGTCAGCTCCGCCTTGCGGCTGAGCACCGTGATGAGATCGCTCCACTGCGCGCGCTGCTTGTACTTGTCGGACAGCGCGTCGAGCGCGCCGCGGTGGCCGGGGTCGAGGGCGAGGATGGCGCTGTAGGTGTTGATGGCCATCACGTCGAGCTTCATGCGCTCGTAGATCTCGACCACCTTGAGCAGGCCGTCCACGCGGCCGGCGACGTCGGCGGCCGGGCGGCGATCGATCTCGTCCTTCATCAGATCGAGCAGGCCGTTCCACTTCTCGGTCCGGGCGTAGAGCCGCTTGAGCGCGTCGCGCGCCTCCTGCGACTCCGGCTCGACCCGCAGGATCGCCTTCCACGCGTCGATGGCCTTCTCGGGGCTGGCCAGGTCGAACTCCGACAGCTCGGCGATCGCGATGGCCAGGTGGCGGCGGCGGGCCCCGTCCTCGGGCGCGATCGCCTTCTGGGCCTGGCGGTAGATCTGCAGCAGCTGGTTGGCGTCGCCGCGGCCGCGCAGGTACTCGCGGTAGAACTCGAGCGTGGCCTGGTGGCCCGGGTCGACCTTGCGGATGCGGCGGAAGAACTCCTCGGCGGCGTCCAGGTTGCCGAGCCGCTTCCAGTGCAGCATGGCGATCTGCAGCAGCGTGCCGACCTCGATGTCGGCGCCGGCGCCGCGCCGTCGCGCCTTGAGCGCGTTGGTGTAGAGCATGACCAGCGCCGACCAGTTCTGCTCGCGCTGGAACTCGTCGCTGAGCAGGCTGAGCGCGCGCGGGTTGCCCGGGTCGAGCGCGACCACCTTCTTCATGCACGAGATGGCCAGCTCGTGGCGCTGGAGCGGGCCGAGCGCCAGCTCCGACAGGGCGACCAGCGCGTGCACGCGGTCGTCGGCGGCGCCGGTCGACTCGACGCGCCGCTGCAGGAGATCGGCCAGGTCGGTCCACTTGCCGCCGGCGCGCAGGAGGCGCTCGAGGTGGGTGGCCGCCCGCCGGTTGGACGGGTCGACCTCGAGCGCGCGGCGCAGGAACTCCTCCACCTCGGGCGCGCCGCGGTGATAGCGCGCGGTGGTCTCGGCGGCCGACAGGTAGAGCGCCGTGGTCAGCCGGCGATCGGTCGAGCCGCGCGCCTCGTCGAGGTACTTGGCGACGACCTTGCGCCAGTTGGCGCGCAGGAGATCGAGGTGGGCGAGCACCTCCTGTGCGTCCTCGTCGCCGGGGCGGAGCTCCAGCACGCGCCGGAAGCACTCGATCGCGTTCTCCTCGTTGAGCAGGTCCTCGACGTAGAGCTGGCCCTTGCGGCGCAGGAGATCGGCGCGGCGCGCGACGTCGTGCACCGCCTGGATCTCGACGTCGAACAGCTTCTCGACCAGCTCCAGCTGTCCGCGCTCGCGCAGCGACTCGCGCGTCGCGTCCAGCGCGCTCTGCGCATCGCGGTTGGCCAGCACGGGGAGCAGCTTCTCCAGCGCCGACTGCGCCTGATCGTTGGTCGGATCACTGGTGAGGATCGCGAGGTAGTCCTGGAACTCGGGCATTTCCGCCTCTTCTCCAAGGGCGAGGTGCGACGCGCGATGAAGCCCGCATGGTACTCTGGGTCACACGGCCGAGACAACAGGAGAGTCCTTGGAATTCAGCGAGTTAACCGCGCTGAAGACTCGAAGACTGTCGGTAGGCTCCAGTTGTCTGCAGACGGTCTGCACCGCGCGTAAGATCGGCTGATCGACATGGTGGCAACGCGGCCCTACGAGGACACCATCCAGGTTCCGGGAGCGGTCCGGTTCCCGGTCGAGCTGGAGCTGCCGGACGGCTTCGACCCGGCGCGCCTCGAGACCTGGCCGGTGGTCGAGGGTCGCCTCGAGTTCGTGGAAGGGAGGCTGCGCTACATGCCGCCGTGTGGCGACATGCAACAGGACACCGTGACAGACGTGGTCATCGTCCTCGGCGCCTGGGTCAGGGCGCGGCCGGGGGAGTTCGTGCTGGGCACGAACGAGGCCGGCATGCGCCTGCGCGGGGCGACGCGGGCGGCCGACGCCGCGGTCTGGCGCCGGCCCGACGCCGAGCCGCGCACCGGCGGGCTCCGCACCAGCCCGCCCGTGCTCGCGGTCGAGGTGGCCGGACGCCACGAGCCGGAGGACGCCCTGCAGGACAAGGCGCAGTGGTACCTGCGCGCCGGGGTCGAGATCGTGTGGATCGTTCTGCCCGAGCAGCGCGAGGTCATCGTGGTGACGCCGTCGGGACGGGCGCGCCACCAGAGCGGGGAGCGCGTGCCGGAGAGCGCCGCCCTTCCGGACCTGGCGCCGGCGGTGGACGACTTCTTCGTGCAGCTCGCCGGCGGCTAGACTGGCGACATGCCGACTCCGGCCGACGTCATCGAGCGCATCTTCACGACCCGCAACCCGGAGACCGGGTCCGCGCCGCCGGTGCAGATCGCCTGGGCGGTGTTCGAGCACGGGACCGCGTACCTGTCGGCGCCGACCGATGCGCTGGGCGCCGATGCGACGGTCGAGGAGGTCGCCGAGGCGGCGCGGGCGGCGCTGCGCGAGCTCGGACCGGCGCACGCGGGCAGCGCGTCGGGCGACTTTCGGGTCAACCGGCTGTCGGGCTGGTATCCCGACGAGCCGGTCTGGTTCATCGGCTTCGACTCGCCGGCTCTCGCCACCGTCCTGATCGAGGAGCTCGAGACCGATCTCGCGGCCGGGCTCGCGGGCCGCGCGCTGCGCGACCGCGACCACGCGTCGATGCGGCTGGTCGCGGTGCGCAACTTCCGCGGCGAGACCGCCTGAGCGCCGCGGCCGCGCGCGCCGCGCGATGGCCCGCGCCGGGCGCCGGGCCTTGCAATCCGGCGGGTTGCAAGGCGCCTGTGCTAGGCTCGGCGCGCATGGCGAGCGCTTACGCGAGCCCGCGCGAGCATCTGGAGGACGAGCTGGCGGTGGTCGGCAAGCTGTTCGAGCGCCGCATCCACCAGCACTGGGAGGCCGGCATCCTGCCGCGCATCCACGACGAGTTCTCCGGCACGTTCGTGTCGAGCGACGAGGTCAGCGCCATCCTGGGCGGCGGCGCGGCGCCGAGCGAGAAGGGCGAGCTGGCCATCGCCGCGCTCGAGCGCGACATCGCGCGGCGCGAGGGCGAGATCGAGGCGCGCCTGGCCGCCACCCGCGGCGCCGGCGCGCCGCTGCCGTTCGACCGCATGCAGCGCGTCCTCGCCCTCACGCCGACCGAGCGCCGCGCGCTGTGGGTGCTCATCGCGGTCGAGCTGGCCAGCCGCATGCGCGCGCTCATGCGCTACCTGGTCAACGAGTCGAGCCGGGTCTACGCCGACGTCGGCCTGCTCGAGCTCCTGGTCTACGCCGGCGACGCCCGCGAGCGCATGGTGCGCGAGCTGGCCGCCGACGGCCGCCTGCTGGCGCTGCGCCTGGTCGAGCCGGTGGGCGGCCGGCGCGCCTACGACGAGGCGCCCTACCTCCTGCGCTCGCTGCGGGTCAACCCGCGCGTCATCGAGCTGGCCCACGGCGTGGTGCGGCTCGACCGCGACGTGGCGCGGGTGGCGGACCTGGTCGGCGAGCCGCCGGCCGCGACCGATCTGCTGGTGCCCGACGAGCTCAAGAGCCAGGTCGCCGCCCTGCTCTCGCCGGCCGCGTCGGCGGCGGATCCGTCGCCCGCCGGGCAGGCGGCCCCCATCGTCGTCCTGGCCGGCCCCGACGGCGCGGGGCGCAAGTCGCTGGTGTTCGGCGCGGCGTGCGCCGCCGGTCGCCCGGTCCTCCACCTCCGCTGCAAGGAGCTGGCGGGCTGGGATGGGGCCGAGCTCGCGCGCCTGGCCCAGGCGGTGGCGCGCGAGGCGCTGCTGTTCGACGCCCTGCCCCTGTTCGAGGGCGTCGACCTGCTCGCGCCGCACGCCGAGTCGGGCCGGCCCGACCGCATGCGCCCGTTCGAGGGCGCGCTGGCCGCGCTGTCGGCGCCGGTGGCCGCGACCTGCGCTCCGCGCGACGGCCGCCCGGTCGCGCTCGGGCGCGGCCTGCTCATGGTCGACGTGCCGGTGCCGACCGAGGCGGCCCGCGCGACCCTGTGGCGGCGCGCGCTCGACGGCGCCGCGCCCGGGCTCGACTTCGACGCGGTGGCCTCGCGCTATCCGGTGACCGGCGGCGTGCTCCTGCGCAGCGCGGCGGCGGCCTCGGCGCTGGCGGCGGCGCGCGCCCGCTCGGGCGGCGCGAGCGGCGTCACCGACGGCGACGTGCACGCCGGCCTGCGCGGCACCCTCGACATCAAGCTGTCCGGCCTCGGGCGCCGGGTGACCTGGCGCCAGGGCTGGGCCGATCTCATCCTGCCCGACGACTCGCTCGAGGAGGTGCGCGAGTTCATCGCGCGGGTCAAGCACAAGCGCCGCGTCTACGACGAGTGGGGCTTCGCGCGCAAGTTCGCCAAGGGGCTCGGCCTGTCGGCGCTGTTCGCCGGCCCGCCCGGCACCGGAAAGACCATGGTCGCCGGCATCATCGCCGACGAGCTGGCGCTCGACCTCTACCAGATCGATCTCTCGCGCATCGTGTCGAAGTACGTGGGCGAGACCGAGAAGAACCTGGCCGAGCTGTTCGACGCCGCCGAGGCCGGTCACGCCATCCTCCTGTTCGACGAGGCCGACTCTCTCTTCGCCAAGCGCACCGAGGTCAAGTCGTCGGTCGACCGCTACGCCAACCTCGAGGTCAACTACCTCCTCCAGCGCATGGAGGCGTTCGGCGGGATCACCGTCCTCACCACCAACATGGACTCGGCCATCGACGACGCGTTCCGCCGCCGCATCTCCTTCCGGGTCAACTTCCCCTTCCCGGAGCCGGAGGACCGCCGGCGCCTGTGGCAGGTCATGATCCCGAGCGAGGCGGAGCTGTCCGGCGACATCGACTTCGATCTCCTCTCGCACAAGTACGAGATGTCCGGCGGCTACATCCGCAACGCGGTGCTGCGGGCCGCCTTCCTGGCCGCCGACGACCGGAGCCCCATCACCATGCGCCACATGATGCGCGCCGCCAACCTCGAGTACGCGGCGATGGGCAAGGTGGTCTCGTCCCTCGGCCACTGAGGCGCGCCGGCCCGGTCTCGGGGGCACATATCTATGGATGTGAGGGCCGCCGCGGCTGGCCGCGCCCGCCGCGGGTTCCGCGAGCCCAGCTCAACATTCACGTGGCCATTTGACGAGGGCGGCCCGCGCGGTATGTGCCTGCGGGTGTGCCGAGGTGTGGCGGCCCCGACGTACGGAGCGGGCCGCGGGTGGCGGTGATCCCCGCGGGAGGAAGCGCGGGGTCGGCCTCGAGTACGCAGCCACGGTCGAGGTAGTCTCATCGCCGGGGCACTCACCGGACAACCGGACCGCGCAGCCCGACACCACCGCATGACCCCACCGACGACCGCCAGGACCGGCGCCTGGACGTTTCTCCTGCGCTATCGCGCGCGCCTGACCATCGGCACGATCATGCTGGTGGCGACCAACGCGTTCGCCCTGGCCATCCCGTGGCTGCTGGGCCGCGTCATCGACGCGCTGCGAGCTCCCGATCCCGCGTCCCACGTGCCGCGCCTCGCCCTCGCCATGATCGCGATGGCGATCCTGCAGGCGGTGACCCGCATCGGCTCGCGCGTGGCCCTGTTCAACGCGGCCCGCATGGGCGAGGCCGACCTGCGCTCGGTCCTGTTCGGGCACCTCCTCACCCTGGATCCGGCGTTCTACCGCGGCCACTCCGTCGGCGACGTGATGTCGCGCCTCACCAACGACGTGCAGACCGTGCGCGGCATGTGGGGTCCCGGCCTGCTCAACCTGGTCAACACCGGCTTCGTCTTCACGGCCGCGCTGGTGCTGATGCTCGGCATCGATCCGTGGCTGACCCTGTGGGCGCTCATCCCCTACCCCGGCATGGTGGTGCTCGGCAGCATCTTCGGCCGCCGCATCTACCGCACCAGCCGCGCGGTCCAGGAGGAGCTGGGCGGGCTGTCGACCGCGGTGCAGGAGGACCTCACCGGGATCCAGGTGATCAAGACCTACGGGATCGAGGACGAGCGGCACGGTCGCTTCGGCCGCCGCTCCAACCGGCTGCTCGAGCGCAACATGGCGCTGACCCAGGTGCGCGGCCAGCTCCTGCCGGTGCTGGGCGCGATCTCGTCGCTCGGCACGGTCATCGTGCTGTTCCTCGGCGGACGCGCGGTCATCAACGGCACGCTCGGCCTGGGCCAGATGATCCAGTTCAACGCTTACCTCGCGATCCTCGTGTGGCCCACCCTCGCCCTGGGCTGGATGATCTCTCTCCTCCAGCGCGGCCAGGCCTCGTGGCGCCGGCTCGGCGAGCTGCTCGACACCCAGCCGGCCATCCGCGACGGCGAGGTGGCGCTCGAGACCCGGGCGGTGCGCGGCGACGTGACGATCCGCGACCTCACCGTCGAGATCGGCGGGCGCACGCTGGTGGATCGCGTCTCGCTCGAGGTGCCGGCCGGCACGGTGACCGCCATCGTGGGGCGGCTCGGCTCGGGCAAGAGCCTCCTCATCGAGGCGATCCCACGCCTGCTCGACGTGGCGCCCGGCACCGTGTTCCTCGACGGCCACGACGTGACCACCCTGCGGCTGGCCGACCTGCGGCGCGCCATCGGCTACGCCCCGCAGGAGGCGTTCCTGTTCTCCTCCACCATCGCCGAGAACATCGCCATGGGCATGACCGACCGCGGCCCCAACGGCGGCCCCAACGGTCGCCACGTCGACGCGACCGGACCGGGCGCGTCGGCCGCGGACGCCAGGGCACCCGTGCCCGATGAGGTGCGGCGCGCCGCCGAGGCGGCCGGCCTCGAGCGCGACCTGGCCGCGCTGCCCGACGGCTATCACACCATCGTCGGCGAGCGCGGCATCACGCTGTCGGGCGGACAGCGCCAGCGCGTCGCCCTGGCCCGCGCCCTGGTGGCGCGGCCGCGGGTCCTCATCCTCGACGACTCGCTGTCGTCGGTGGACGCCGAGACCGAGAAGGAGATCCTCGGCCGGCTCGACGAGGTGATGCGCGGGCGCACCGCCATCATCATCTCGCACCGGGTGGCGGCGGTGCGCCGCGCCCATCAGATCGCGGTCCTCGACCAGGGCGCGCTGGTCGAGCGCGGCACCCACGAGGAGCTGCTCGATCGCGGAGGGGTCTACGCCGAGCTCTACCGCACCCAGCTGGCCGAGGAGATGGCGGCATGAGCGGCGCGGCGGGCGGGCTCCCGGCCGAGCAGATCCTCGGCAAGGCGTACGACGCGCGCCTGATGGCGCGGCTGTGGCAGTTCGTGCGGCCGCACTGGCCCATGTTCCTGCTCGCGCTGCTCCTCATCCCGGTGTCGGTCGGGTTCGAGATCGCGCAGCCATACATCCTCAAGCAGGCCATCGACGGGCACATCGCGGTGAAGCGGATCGACGGGCTGGGCGCCCTGGCAGCGGTCTACGTCGGCTGCGTCCTCCTGCAGCAGCTGGCCAGCTACGGCCAGCTGTACGCGCTGCAGCTGCTCGGCCAGCGCTCCATGCACTCGTTGCGCCTGGCCACCTACCGCCACGTCATCACGCGGCGGGCGGCCTTCTACGACCGCGTCCCGGTCGGGCGGCTCCTGACCCGCATGACCAACGACGTCGAGAACATCAACGAGATGTTCGCCAGCGGCGTGGTCACCCTGATCGCCGACTTCATCAAGCTGCTCGCGATCGTCGGGATGATGCTCTACCTCAACGTCGTCCTGACCCTCATCACGTTCCTCACCCTGCCGCTCCTGCTCCTGGTGGTGGACTGGGCGCGCCGCATCATGCGCACGTCGTTTCGCGAGATCCGGGTCAAGCTGGCCGCGATGAACGCGTACATCCAGGAGCACCTGTCCGGCATGAAGGTGGTGCAGCTGTTCGGGCGCGAGGCGCGCGCCCTGCGCGACTACGACCGCATCAACGTCGCCCATCGCGACGCCTACCTGGGGGCGATCCGGGCCGACTCCGGCATGTACGCCCTGGTCGAGGCGATCGGGGTCGGCGCCACCGCCAGCATCGCCTGGTACGCGGGAGGCAAGATCGGCGAGGGCGTGCTCACCGTCGGCCTGGTGGTCGCGTTCGTCGAGTACGTGAACAAGTTCTTCATCCCGGTGCGCGACTTCTCCGCCAAGTACACCGTGATGCAGTCGGCCATGGCGTCGGCCGAGCGCATCGTGGCCCTGCTCGACACCCAGGAGCCGGACGCACCGGAGCGGAAGCCAGAGGCGGGCGGCGAGGGACGGCCGAGCGTGGCGCCGGTCCTCGGCATCGCCGGCGACGGCGCGCACGGCGCCGAGCTGGCGGTCGAGTTCGATCGGGTCGTGTTCGGCTATCGCGAGGGCGAGGAGGTCCTGCGCGGCGTGAGCCTGCGCGTGCCGCGAGGACAGGCGGTGGCGGTGGTCGGGGCGACCGGCTCGGGCAAGTCGACGCTCATCCGCCTGCTGACCAGGCTGTACGAGGTGCAGGACGGCCGGGTCATGGCCTTCGGGCGCGACGTGCGCGACATCCCGGTCGCCGAGCTGCGCCAGCGCGTGGCCGTGGTGACCCAGGACGTGTTCATGTTCACCGGCACCGTGGCCGAGAACGTGCGCCTCGGCCGCCTCGACGCCAGCGACGAGGAGGTCAGGGCGGCGCTGGCCCGGGTCGGCGCGGACCGCATGCTGGCGCGGCGCGGCGCGGGCATGGACGCCGACGTGTCCGAGCGCGGCGGCAACTTCTCGGCCGGCGAGCGCCAGCTGGTGGCGTTCGCCCGCGCGCTGGTGCGCGACCCCGAGGTGCTCATCCTCGACGAGGCCACCGCCCACGTCGATCCCGAGAGCGAGCGCCTGATCGAGAAGGGGCTCGAGGCCCTCACCACCGGCCGCACCAACCTCATCATCGCCCACCGCCTGTCGACCATCCGGCGCGCCGACCACATCGTCGTGCTGCAGCGCGGCCGCATCGCCGAGCAGGGCTCCCGCAGCGAGCTCCTGGCCCGGGCCGGGCTGTACGCGCGCCTCGAGCGCACCTTCCAGCGGGCCGAGGAATCGGAGGGCTCGATCGCCGAGGCGTGAGCCGCAGGAGTATCGTGCGGGCATCATGGCCCGCATCTGGATGCCCCTGCCCGATCGCGACTTCGACGTGACCGAGGTCGCGGTGCCGTGGAAGCTGGCCACCGCGGCCGGGCACGAGGTCGTGTTCGCCACCGAGGCCGGCGCGGCGCCGGCCGCCGATCCGCGCCTCCTCCGCGGCGTGCTGTTCGGCAAGCTCGGCGCGGCGGCCGAGGCGCGCGCCTTCTACGACGAGCTCGGCCGCGCGCCGGAGTTCGCGCGGCCGGCGCGCTGGGGCGACGGCGCGGCATCCGACTTCGACGGGATGATCCTGGCCGGCGGCCACGCGCCGGGCATGCGCCAGTACCTGGGCAGCGCGGCGCTGCACGCGCGCATCGCGGAGTTCTGGGCCACCGGGCGGCCGGTGGGCGCGATCTGCCACGGCGTGCTGGCGCTCGCCCGCAGCCGCGATCCGGCGACCGGCGCCAGCGTGCTGGCGGCGAGCACGACGACGTGCCTGCCGAAGTACATGGAGCGGAGCGCCTACCTCCTGACCTTCTGGAAGCTCGGCCGCTACTACCGGACCTATCCGACCTACGTCGAGGACGAGGTGAAGGTGGCGCTCGCGGATCCGGCGCGCCAGTTCGTGCGCGGCCCGCGCACGGTCAGCAAGCGCGGCACCGCGGACGACGACGGCCCGGCGTTCGTGGTCGAGGACGGCCGCTACGTGTCGGCCCGCTGGCCGGGCGACGCCTACGCGTTCGCGCGCGCGCTGCTCGCCCGTCTGCCCGCGGCCCGCGGCTGAGCCGGCTCCGGCGCGAGCGGTTCGCGCTGGAGATCGCTGCACCCCTCGGATGTGGCTGGTGTCTGCCGGCAGGAACGGGGCGCTGGTGGAGGCGATTCGCGTACCGAGCATCACGGCCCTGTCATCCGCCGATCGCGACTCCTGTGCACGGTGCCGGCAGTGCGTTCTCGGACCTTCGCACACGCGAGGCGTCACAGGTGCCCACGACCCCACGGCGGAACGGCGGGTGCGACCGGGATCTGGCTTTCTCGCGCTTCGCGCTTGGCCTGCTCCATCGCGCGAGAGACGATGTCTAGGTCTCGAGTTGATTCCATATTTCGCGGAGAGCGGAACTGTCTGATCGAGATCGCGAGCGCGCAGTGCAGTCTGGCCGGGTGCTTGCTTTCTCAGCGCACTACCAACGAGATCAGCAACCGTGTCGCTTTCACCGGTAGAGCCCGTGTCGGATACGGTGGGTTGATCTCGCGAAAGGAGCGGATGATGCAGGCCCGGCGTTCCCCTCATCTCCACGTCACCGCGATGATGGCGCTGCTCGCAGGCGCGAGCGGCTGTGTCGGCGCCGATGCGTCGCAGGGCGACAAGAGCGCGGCCAACGAGAACGGAGAGGCCAGCCCGCTGGCCGCAGCGGCCGAGGGCTTCGAGGCGGGGACCAAGCTCGCGTATGCGGCGGCCGACGTGACGCTCGGCTCCGGGACCTGGAACATGGACGAGGCGCTCATCGGGACCAGCACCTCCGACGTGAAGACCGGGGCGCGGGCGGCGCGGATTCGCAACAGCGGCCGCGTCACGATGCTCTTCGATCTCGACTCCGGGGCCGGCACGGTCACCATCCATCACGCTCCCTTCGGCAGCGACGGCAGCGGGACCTGGGGGCTGTTCTCGTCCGACGACGGCGGGTCGTCGTGGACGCAGGTCGGCGCGACGGTCACGTCGAGCCCCGGCGCGTTCGCGACCGCGACGTTCGACGTGAACGCCGGCGGCCCCGTCCGGCTCGAGATCCGCAAGCTCGACGGCGGCAGCAACCGGATCAACATCGACGACATCGAGATCGCCGATCCCGACGGCGGCGGTGACGGGGCCGACGGCGGCGACGACGGCGGCGGCGGCGACGACGGCGGCGGCGGCGACGGCGCCAGCGTCAGCGTGCACACCACGCTCGGTCTGCCCACGCCCGCGTCGACCGATCCGGACGACTTCCTCTCGGTCAAGAACGGTTACGTCATCTCGTACAACGCCGGTCGCAAGGTGGCCAACTGGGTGAGCTGGGAGCTCAACACCTCGTACCTGGGCAGCACCGACCGCCAGGACGACTATCGCCCGGACGACACGCTGCCGGACGGGCTCAGCCAGGCGTCGCTCGCCGACTACAGCGGCAGCGGCTTCGATCGCGGCCACATGTGCCCGTCGGGGGATCGCACGCTGAACACCAGCGCCAACTCGGAGACGTTCTTCCTGACGAACATGGTGCCGCAGGCGTCGAACAACAACCGCGGCCCGTGGGAGGACCTCGAGTCGGAGTCCCGCACCATCGCCCGTTCCGGCAAGGAGCTGTTCGTGGTCTCCGGCGGCGTGTTCACCGCCAGCTCGGACACGATCGGCGACGGCGTCTCGGTCCCCGACGAGACCTTCAAGGTGATCGTCGTGCTCGACGCGGTCGGGGACGGCCCGGCCGACGTCACCGACAGCACGCGCGTCATCGCCGTGCTGATGCCCAACTCGGACTCGGCGATCGGCGAGACCGACGACTGGCACGACTTCCGCGTGTCGGTCGACGACATCGAGGCCGCGACCGGCGAGGACTTCCTCGCCGACGTCGACCCCGCGGTGCAGGCGGTCATCGAGGCGCGCGTCGACGACCAGTGAGCTGAGCAGGCCGGCCTGGTGACTGCGGCGCCCGGAGGCGCCGACCCAGGGCATCAGCGCGCGCGTGGTTTCCGCCTCCTGCGCCGGTCCCGTGCTTGCAGGTCGAACGGGTCATTCCGCCTGGACCAGGCAAGGAGGGATCATGACCCGTGAGCGAGCAGCGACGCCGCCGGCACCCGAGCCACCACTCGAAGAGCTCGGTCTGGCGACGATGGAGAGCGTGACCGCAGGCTGCATGGGAGGCAGCGCCGGCGCCGCGCCCACCGATCCCAACCAGGCCGCCACCGCCCAGCCCGCCGCCGCCAAGCCCGGCGCGGGCAACATCATGAACAGCGTCATGGGCATCGTGCAGAGCCTGAGCGGCCTGGCCGGCGCGGGCGGCCAGGGCGGCGGCGGCTGACCGCGGCGCCCGAGAGGGCGCGCCTTCACGGGCGCATCGCCGCCGCCACGCGCGGCGCCGCGGCGGCCGGACAGGGCTCGCTGAGGTCAACCGAAGCGAGCCCTGGGGTTAGGATGTGCCTCCGTGACCGTTGACCGATACGCCCTCTCCGCGGCCGAGGCCGCGATGAGCGTCGGATGCCGCGCGCTCGAGGTTGCCG
>Ga0126377_10000536_pt1 | contig 23166 bp, 17 predicted proteins | sample PanSoiMetPlot_22_FD_92647 | JGI IMG/M metagenome (GOLD analysis project Ga0126377, IMG submission 92647) | Tropical forest soil microbial communities from Panama - MetaG Plot_22 | ecosystem: Environmental > Terrestrial > Soil > Tropical forest > Bulk soil | place: Panama | collected 2016-02-17 | reverse complement strand
TCGACGGCTGCTCCTTCAGCTTGGCAAGCCCGTCGGACCAGATCGAGATCTTGACGATGTTGCCCCGCCCCGAACCAAAATTGAGGAAGACATAGCGCTGGGCCCGGCCTTTCCCCCGCTTCCGGGATCCCGGCTCGACCTCGACGATCCGGCCGATCAGCTCGACGCGATCACCGACCCGCTGCAGCGCCGCGGGGAAATTCAGCGCATCGACGACCGGATAGGCGGGGATGTACGCGGCCGCCCGCGGCTTCAACTCGGGCGAGGGCGAAATCGTGATCGGGGTCTTCGCCGCCGGAATGTTCCGGCCGGCGAGAAACTCGTCGAGCGTCGGGACCGCCGCGAGCGGCGCGCCGCAGATTGCAGCAAAGTTGCGCGCCTGCTCCTTGAGCTTCGGCATCGCCAGCAAACGTCGGAAAACCTCGCTGTTTGCCGGGTCGGCGAAATCGTTCGCCTTGAAGATGATCGTCTCGCCGCCTTCGCGGAACTTCCGGAACAGCGACTTGTCCTCGATGACCGCCTTCAGGCTGAGGTCCAGGGCGATGAAGCTGAACCGGTCCATCCCGGGACCGAAACTGGAAGCCCGCCGATCCGGATGCTGGAAGTGCTTGTGCCCGGTCTCGCTGCCGTTGCCGGGATGCATGCCGGGGACGAACATGCCGTCGTAGTCGATCAGCTTGATGTCGCCGTTCGTGACCATCACGTTGCCGTTCTGGATGTCGCCGTGGGCAATCCCCTTCTGTTCCAGGAAGCGCGCAATGGCGGCGAAATCGGCGCAGGCCTTTTCGAGCGCACGCCGATCGTCGAAGTGCTTGTCCATCCAGACGCCCAGCGTGTCGCCCTCGACCCAATCCATCCGCACGATGGGAAATATCTTCTGGCGAACGTTGATCCCCGATTGCTGGAAATCGAAATCGACAAAGCATCCCTTGCCGAGCGAGCGCAGCTTCTTCGAGATCGCCTCGTACTTCTGCTGGATCGCCGGAATCTCCCGGTGGAAGCAGCGCACGGCGCATTTTCTGCGCGGCGTGGTGACTGCATAGGTCAGCGCAAATCCGCCCGACATCACCAGCGGCAGGCCCAGGTTGTTTTCGGCGATTGCTCCCTGCTTCAAGTCCGGGTCGATGAATGCCTGGGCCGGATGCTGCACGGCTTCGAGGTACTCGGTGATCTGGGGATACGCCATGTTCCGGCTACCACAGCGCGATCAGCGTGGTGTCGTCGCGCTTCATGCGCCCGGCGGCGCGCTCCTCCTGCACGAAGCGGGCGAACGCCCTGGGCGTTCTCAGCTTGCGCAGCACGCCGACCGGAGACGGATCGCGATCGCGCTGCGACAGCAGCCAATGACCGAGCGCGTCGGTCATGCACAGGAGCGCCGGTTGCTCGAGCCCGCGGAAGGTCCAGTCGGCAATGAAGTCGTAACCGAAGTCCACCTCGTCCAGGAACACGTTCTCGGCCGGATTGGTGCAGAGCAGCTGCGGCGATCGGTTGAACTCCGATGCGGTGGACAGCCGAAACGTCGCCTTGATGCAATCGCCGTCGCAGAGCACCGCGAGGCTGTCACCGATCGAAAGAACCTGGATCAACCTCCCCTCGTCGACCACTCGGACACCCAGCAGCGAGGCGAAGCTTCCCCGGTCGAAGGACGCCTGCTGCACCCAAGGCATGCTGTCGCGGTCGTACAGCTTGCGAAACTCGGCCATCGCCGCTGCCAGCCACTCGCGCGTGAACTCCGGATCCCGCGCGTAGCGGCGCACCAGAATGCGGGCCCACGACGCGGAGTCGAACGACACCGATGCGCCGTCGCTCAGCGCATACACGCCCTTGGCCGAACGGTGAAAGCTGTCCTCGTTGCGCCGATCCTCGGCTTTGGGAATGCTGAAAGCCAAGGGCAGGCGCGACTTCGGCCGTACGTCGGTGGCTCTCACCGATCGGCGACCAGCTTGGGACGGGTGCCGATCTCGAAGAAGTCGACGATGCATTGCGGATCGCCGTTGAAGATGAAGCCGCGCGAGCCATCCATGATCGCATAGCCCTTGTCGCCGGCATACTTGGCGAGATGTGCCGGCAACGGGCTCGACATCCGGAACAGCATCCGGGAGTAGTCGTCCTTGAGGTCGGCTTCGGATTTCGGAAACACCATTTCCGGCCCGCCTCCGGTCGTCACGTGCAGATTGAACAGCAGCGCCTGACCGTCTTTGGTGGAAATCTGCCGCAGTCCCTCCGCCACTTCCTCGGGCGCGCCGTCGGTCGATTGACCGTCGGTCACGTGCAGAATAGTCGGCGGATAGGAGCCGGGATGCGCCTCGCACCAGCCGGCCATCGTCTCCCTGGCCTTGCTGAAGGCGGCGCGCATGGGCGTGCCGCCGTCGCTCTTCGAGTCGAACCAGATGGGGAACTTGGTCTTCAACTCGATGATGCCGCCGGCGCCGTCGTCCACCTTTTTCTGGCGCTCCTCGATGCGAAGCGTGTGCTCGCTGATGGCGTTGATCGAGTGCACGATGCCCTCGGACAAGGCGCCATTGAACCCGCTCGTGACCTCCGACCCGCGATAGGAAATCACCCCCACGTCGAAATAGTTGCGCACCCCGTCGGACTTCGAGCAGCTGGTGACCAGCGTATAGAGCGTCTTGTTCAGCACGTCGGCCACGAAATCGGCCTTCGAGCGGCCGGTCTCGGTGATTTCGTCCATGGATCCGGATTGATCGATGACGAAGAGGAAGCAGGTCGGATTGTCCCGACTAATTTCGGCCTGGTAAGGCATGACTTAATCCCTCGATCTGTGTTGCTCAGCGATCGGCGGCAACGGCCGGACGGGTACCGATGTCGAAAAAGTCGGCGATCGCCTCGATTCCGGCGTTGAACACGAAACCGCGGGCGCCGGGGCGCACGTCATGGCCCTTGCGCGCGGCGGCCTCCAATGCATGCGGCGGCAGTAGGCTCGACATGCGAAACAGCGCCTTGCCGAAGCGATCCTTGAGTGCACGCTCGTCGTTCGGAAAGATCAGCGGCTCGCCGTCACCTACGTCCACGTGGAGATTGAACAGGAGGCAGCTGCCGTCCTCGGTCCCGAGACTCTTGAGTCGATCGGCGATCGGCTCGGGATTCCCGTCGGACGGGTGGCCGTCCGTCACGTGCAGGACCGTGGGCGGATAGGCGGACGGATGCGCATCACGCCATTGCTTGACGATGTCGATCGCGGAGTTGAGACCGGCACACATCGCCGTCTTGCCCTGGCTTCGCGGCTCGAACCAGATCGGAAACCGCACAGTCTGCTCCACCACATCGCCGTCTTGTCCGGCGACCTTCTTGGTGCGGGTCTCGACCCGAAGTGGGGCCTCGGCGAGGCGGGAGACGGCATGCAACGGCTCGCCGTCCAATGCGCCTTGAAAGCCGTTGCGAGCCTTCTCCCCGCCATAGGCGACCACGCCCACATAGAAGTAATCGCGGACGCCATCGGCCTTGGAGCAGTTGGTGATGATCGTATAGAGCGTCTTGTTGAGCACATCGGCCAGAAAATTGGCCTTGCTCTGTCCGCTCTTCAGCCGCTGGTTCATCGACGTGGATTGGTCCATCACCATCACGATGGCGGTCGGTGACGCACGACTGATCTCCGCTTGGTAGCTCATAGGCTGCACCGTGGTGATGACGTCCGCACTTGGGATGTCCGCACTGAGGCAATGCTCCCAGGCGCGCGCAGAGACGCTGCTGTCCTCATGCAACATCGCCATCGCTGCGCCTGAAGCGCTCAAAACGGCCTAGTGTGCAGATACCGTCCCTGTCACTTCTTTTTGCACGCTGTGGAACGCGCTATCCGCGCCAGAGTTCCACGTGCCGAAGTGTTGCCACAGGAGTTTTTTTGGAGCGGTGGTCTAACTCTTGAGCGCTGCGCGCCAATTGGCCTTGCCGGCGCCACTGAGCAGCGCCGCGACGTCGACCTTCTCCTCGCCCGGCACGCGGATGCGTTTGAACACCATCTCCGCCGCCGCGAGCGGCTTGGTCGCGTCGAGACCCATCTTGGCGCCGACGCCGTCGCGGGTCGAGGGATCGAGCTTCGAGCCCTGGCTCTCGCCGATCACCACGAGATCGCGATCGGCCTGGAAGCGGGTCGCCACTGCCCATTCGACCTCGGCGGGATTGTGGATGTCGACGTCCTCGTCCACCACGATGACATGCTTGACGTCGTAGTGGCCGGCGAAGGCGCCGAGCATGATGTTCTTGGCCTCGCCCTCCTGGCGCTTGCGGATCTGCACATAGAGGTGATAGCGGCACACGCCGCCCTTCGCGAGATGCACGTCGCGCACGTTGGGGAACGAGCGCTGCAGGTGCGCCAAGAGCGTCGCCTCGCGCGGGATCGCGCCCAGCAACAGATGCTCCAGGCCGCCGCCGACGATGGTGTGGAAGATGGCATCCTTGCGGTGAGTGACCGCGTCGATCTCCATTACGTGATGGTCCGCCCGCTCGCCGTAATATTGCGGGAACTCCCCGAACGGTCCCTCGGGCTCGCGCACGCCCGGCAGGAAGCGGCCCTCGATCACGATCTCGGCCTCGGCCGGCACCCGCAGATCGCTGGTGAGGCATTTGACCACCGGCAGCGGCCGCCGGTGCAGCGCGCCGGCGATCTCGAGCTCGTCCACGTCGATGGCGGCGATCGCCTGCGACGCCAGCAGCGTGAGCGGATCGATGCCGACCACGATGGCGGCTTCGAGCGGCTTGCCGCTCTGCTCCGCCATCTCGAAGAACATGTGGGCGTGGCGCGGCAAGAGCAGCACGCCGAGCCGGTTCGGTCCGCTCAGCTGGCAGCGGTGGATCGAGACGTTCTGCTTTCCCGTGCGCGGATTGCGCGTGATCATCAGCCCGGCTGTGACATAGGGCCCGCTGTCGTGCTCGTTGTGGACGGGCAGCGGCAGTTGGCGCGCGAGGTCCACCTGCCGGTGCACCACCTCCTGCGCCGGCGCCGACGTGGTCTCCCGCCACGGGATCGGATTAAGCGCGGCGTCCTGGAAGCGCGCCAGCACCTCGGCGGACTCCACGCCCATCGCCTCCGCCATCCAGCCACGGTCGGAGACGAGGCCGGAGACGACGGGAATCGCATGCCCATCCGGACGCGGGAACAGCGTGGCGCGCAACCCGTCGAGACGCTTGGCGATGGCCGCCAGCTCGAAGCGCAAATTGGTGCCGGGCTTGGCGACCACCAGCCGGTCGCGCGCGGCGAGATGGTCGAGCCAGTCCCGCAGGGAGCGGATCGGTTGCGGCGTGTTGTCGCCGCGCCTGCGCGTCGCCGCGAGTTCTCCGTCAGGTTGAAGGGCTTTACGGATCTGCGTCATGGTCAGATCATGGGTCCACTTGTCTCAATACAAACGGCGTTGCAGAGATGTATCATCGTCGAGCGACGGGGCCAACGGATACCGATGACCGGGACCAATCGAAGGAACGATCCATGACATTGCAACGAAAAAACCGGATTGGGCTGGCCACAATCGCCGGCCTGGCGCTGGCCCTTGGTGCCTCCGCCGCCGATGCGCAGACCTATCCGAGCAAGCCGATCCAGGTGATCATTCCGTTTGCCGGCGGCAGCGCCAGCGACGTGGTCACGCGCATCATGCTCGACCGTGCGGCCAAGTCGCTCGGGCAGCCCTTCATCGTCGACAACCGGCCGGGCGCCGGCGGCAATGTCGGCACGCTGCAGGCGTCCAAGGCCGCGCCCGACGGCTACACGCTGGTGGGAACCGGCTCCGGACCCGTCGCCTCCAACACCACGCTCTACAAAGACCTCGGCTACGACCCCGAGAAGGATTTCGAAGCGGTCACGATGATCGGCGTTTTCCCGATCGTCATCGTGGCCAGCGCCAAGCTGCCGGTAAAGACGTTGAGCGAGCTGATCACCTATGCGAAGGCGCATCCCAACCAGCTCAACTACGGCTCGGTCGGTATCGGCAGCTCGCAGCATCTCTCCGGCGCGTATTTCGAGCAGGTGGTCGGCGCCAAGCTCACCCACGTGCCCTATCGCAATATCGCGCAATACACCCCGGACCTGATCGCAGGCTCGGTGCCGCTCGGCTTCCAGTGGCTGCCGAACGTGCTGGCGGCGCTCAACAGCGGCGGCGCCAATGCGCTGGCGGTCGCCAGCAAGACGCGGATGAAGGCGCTGCCCAACGTGCCGACCACCGCCGAGGCCGGCTTGGCGAACTACGACAATTCCGGCTGGTTCATGATGCTGGCTCCGAAGGGAACCCCGAAGCCGATTATCGACAAGCTCAACAAAGAGTTTACCGCCGCGCTGCTGGATCCGACGGTGCAGGCGCGCTTCACCGAGCAGGGCGCCGAGGCGCTGACCGCCACGCCCGAGGAGCTGACCAAGCTGATCTCCTCCGAAATCGCCAAATGGCGTGACATCATCCACAAGGCGGGGATTGATCCGATCCAGTAACCGCTGGTGCAATCGACGACGACCGCGCGGGCAACGCGCGGCCGGATCACATGACCATTGAAGATCGCGTCCTGATCGCCGGCGCGGGGCCGGTCGGCCTCGTCGCCGCTGCCAACCTCGTGCGCAGCGGCGTGCCCGTGACCGTACTCGAGGCCGGCTCTGACCTCAGCGTGGAGTCCCGCGCTTCGACCTTCCATCCGCCGACCCTCGATATGCTCGAGACGCTCGGCGCCGCGCAGCCCCTCATTGCGCAGGGTCTGGTGGCGCCGGCGTTCCAGTATCGCAACAAGCATCATGGCGTGCTCGCGACGTTCGATTTCGCCGCCATCGCCGACGTCACCGGCCACCCCTACCGGGTGCAGGCCGAGCAGTCCAAGCTCACGCGCATTCTCTATGAGCAATTGCGCGGCAAGCCCGGCTTCGAGCTGCAGTTCGATGCCCGGGTCCGCCAGGTGACGCAGCATTCAGCGGGCGTCGAGATCGCGATCGAGCGCCTGGGAACGACGGAGACACGCTCGGGCCGCTGGCTGATCGGCGCCGACGGCGCCCGCAGCGATGTGCGGCGCTCACTCGGTGTCGAGTTCGAGGGCTTCACCTGGCCGGAACGCTTTCTGGTCGTGAGCACGCCGTTCGACTTCTCCACCGTCATCCCCGACCTGGTCGCCGTGAGCTACGTGACCGACCCGCAGCGCTGGCACTTCCTGTTGCAGATCCCCGGGCTCTGCCGCGTGATGTTTCCGATCGCGCCGCACGAGAGCGACGATCTGGCGACCAGCCCGGGATTCGCCCAGTCGCTCATGGCGACGGTCGTGCCGGGCATCGCCAACTACGAGGTTGCCCACGTCACGCTTTATAATGTGCACCAGCGGGTGGCGAAGACGTTCCAGCAGGGACGCGCTTTCCTGGTGGGCGACGCCGCGCACATCAACAATCCCCTCGGCGGCATGGGCATGAACGGCGGCATCCATGACGCGATCAATCTGACCGCGCGCATGGTCGAGGCCTGGCGCGGCGGCAGCCGCGACAGCGAGCTCGAGCGCTACGACCGGCAGCGCCGACTGGTGACGCTCGAATACATCCAGACCCAGACCATCCAGAACAAGCGCAACCTCGAATCCGACGGCGTCGAGTTCCGGCGAAACCTCGCCGAGATCACGGCCGACGCCAGGCGCACCTACGAATACCTGCTGCGGGTCTCCATGATCACCAGCCTGCGCCGGGCGCAAGAGTTGGGATAGTGCGCTCGGATAACTTCGACATCTGCGACAGGACCGGATATTCGTTGCTGGAGAATCCGTCCGGAGCTGGACATGGCGACCCGTTATTTCGGCGCCCCGATCAAGCGCAATGAGGACCGGCGCCTGCTCACCGGTCAGGCACTGTTCGTTGACGACGTCGAGTTGCCCGGCCTGTTGCATGCGGCGTTCATGCGCAGCCCGGTCGCACATGCCCGCGTCCGGGGCATCGACGCGTCGGCGGCGCTGGCGCGCGAAGGCGTGGTCGCGGTCTATACAGCGCACGACCTCGGCGACTACTGGCAGCCCGGCCCGCTGCTGGTGCCGCCGCCGCCGATTGAGGGGATCACGTTCAACCAGCGCACCCAGGTTCCGCTTGCCAAGGACAAGGTGCGGCACGCCGGCGAGCCGCTCGCACTGGTGATCGCGGAGAGCCGCTACCTCGCCGAGGACGCGCTCGCCGATATCACCGTTGATCTCAATCCCCTGCCGGCCGTCGTCGATCTCGAGCACGCGCTGCGCGATGCCTCGCCGCGCGTGCACGACGACATCGCCGGCAACGTCGCCGCGCGGGTGCACCAGACCAAGGGCAATTACCAAGCGGCCGCGGCGCTCGCCGATCATGTGATCCGACGCCGCTTCCATTACGAGCACGGCGCATCGATCCCGATGGAGACGCGCGGCGTCGTCGCCCGCTGGGACGCCAAGGCCGATGGGCTCACGGTCTGGGACACCACCCAGGCGCCGGTCTTCATCCGCAACGGGCTGGCCGCCATGCTGGGCTTAAGCGAGCGGCAGGTGCGGGTGATCGCGCCGTTCGTCGGCGGCGGCTTCGGACCGAAGATCATGATGTTCTACCCGGAGGAAGTGCTGCTGCCGTGGGCGGCGATGAAGCTCGGCCGGCCGGTGAAGTGGATCGAGGATCGCCGGGAGCACTTCTTCGCCACCACCCAGGAGCGCGGCCAGATCCACGATGCCGAGATCGCGCTCGATCGCCACGGCCGCATTCTCGGGATCAAGGACGAGTTCCTGCACGATACCGGCGCCTATGACCCTTATGGGCTGACAGTGCCAATCAACAGCCAGTGCACGCTGCTCGGCCCCTATCTGGTGCCGAGCTACGACAGCACCTTCACGGCGGTCTTCACCAACAAGCCGATGGTCACGCCCTATCGCGGTGCCGGACGCCAGCACGGCGTGTTCGTGGTCGAGCGGCTGCTCGACATCGCGGCGCGCGAGCTCGGCATCGACCGCGCCGAGATCCGGCGGCGGAATTTCATCCCACCCGAGGCTTTCCCGTACAACAACGAGATCATCTACCAGGACTTCGCGCCGCTCGAATACGACAGCGGCAATTACGGCCCCGCGCTCGACAAGGCACTGGCGGCCATCGGCTATGACGATTTCAAACAGCAACAGCCGCGCTGGCGCGCGCAGGGCCGCCAAGTCGGCATCGGCGTCGCCTGCTATGTCGAAGGCACCGGCATCGGCCCTTATGAGGGCGCCAAGGTGCAGGTCCAGGCGAGCGGCAAGGTCAGCGTCGCGACCGGCATCGGCACCCAGGGCCAGGGGCACTTCACCAGCTTCGCGCAGATCGTGGCCGACCAGGTCGGCGCCGACGTGCGCGATGTCGACGTCGTCACTGGCGACACTGACCAGTTCTATTGGGGCGCCGGCACGTTCGCGAGCCGCGGCGCGGTGGTGGCGGGCAATGCGGTGAACGAAGCGGCGAAAGTGGTGCGGGAAAAGATCCTCAAGCTCGCAGCCGAGCATTTCGAATGCGCCGAGGAAGATCTGGAGATCGCGGACGGTGCGGTCTCGATCGTGGGTGTCCCCGGCCGGTCCGTGCGCCTGGGCGAGCTTGCAACGAAGGCCAATCCCATGCGCGGCGCGGTGCGCCCCGGCACCGAGCCCGGCCTGGAAGCGACCCGTTACTTCGGACCGCCGCGCGGCACCACCGCCAACGGCGTGCACGCCATGATCGTCGAGGTCGATCCGGAGACCTTGACGCTCGACATCCGCAAATATGTCGTGGTGCACGACTGTGGTACGGTCATCAACCCGCTGATCCTTGCCGGCCAGATCCACGGCGGCGTCGCGCAGGGCATCGGCAACGCCTTCTACGAGCACCTGGTGTTCGACGACGAGGGGCAGCTGCTCAATGCCACGCTCGCCGACTACCTGGTGCCGACCGCGGTCGAGGTGCCGCGCATCGACCTCGACCACGCCGTCACCGCATCGACGCTCAATCCGCTCGGCATCAAGGGCGCCGGCGAGGCCGGTGCGATTCCCGGCGGCCCGCTGTTCGCGCAGGCGATCGAGGACGCGCTCGACCTCTCGGACAAGGGTGTCGAGCTCCTGGAGATACCGCTGAGCCCGCAGCGGCTGTGGGAGCTGATCTCGAAGAAAGCTGACTAGGCGTCGCTCGCGCTAGGCAAGCGCTGCGATCACCGGAGCCGACGCAGAGACCGATCCGAAGATGCCGCCTTGCGCTTTGATCATCTTCAGACCCACGTCGTGGAATTCCGGAAAGTAGGACGCGCAGCAGTCCGCCAGCACGATGCAGCGGAAGCCGCGGTCGTTGGCTTCCCGCACCGTGGTATTGACGCAGACCTCAGTGGTCACGCCGCACACCAGCAGCGTCTCGATCCCGCGGTTCCTGAGCATCAGCTCGAGATCGGTCTGGTAGAAGGCGCCCTTCCCCGGCTTGTCGATCACCGGCTCGCCGGCGACGGGGTAGAGCTCCGGAATGATGTCGTGCCCAGGCTCGCCGCGGATGAGGATGCGTCCCATCGGGCCGGGCGCGCCGATGCGCATGGCCGGATCGCCACGTGCGACCTTCAGCGGCGGGGCGTCGGTCAGGTCCGGTCGGTGCCCTTCGCGGGTGTGGATGACCAACATGCCGCAGCGCCGCGCGGCCGCAAGCACGGCGGCGCAGGGTCCCACCGCCGCCTTGAGCCGCGAGACGTCGTTGCCGAGCGCGGCGCCGAACCCGCCGGGCTCCAGAAAATCCCGCTGCATGTCGATGATGACGAGCGCGGTGCGGCCGGTATCGACGTCGAGCGGCGCGGGCTCCGCCGCGATGGTCCGGATCGGCATGGCAACCTCACTCGCTGGCGAGAATAACGTTCTTCAAGAGCGGATAGATCTGGTTGGTCCAGCGGTTGCCGCTGAACACGCCGTAGTGCCCGACGCCGGGCTGCATATGGTGTCGCTTGAGATAGGACCGCAGCCCCGAGCACAGCTCGTGCGCGGCCGCGGTCTGGCCGACGGCGCAGATATCGTCGCGCTCGCCTTCGACCGTGAGCAGCATGGTGCGCTTGATGGCGCGCGGCTCGACCCGCTCGCCGCGATATTGGAGCCGGCCCGCCGGCAGAACGTGCTCCTGGAACACGAGGCGCACGGTCTCGAGATAGAATTCAGCGGTCAGGTCGAGCACCGCGAAATACTCGTCGTAGAACGCCTTGGTCACCTCCGCCTTCTCGTGTTCGCCCTTCGCCAGATTGTCGTAGAGCTCGCGATGCGCCTTGAGATGGCGCTCGATGTTCATGCTCATGAAAGCGGCAAGCTGCACAAAGCCGGGATACACCTTGCGGAATGCGCCAGGATAGCGGAGCGGCACGGTGGCAATGAGGTTCTGCTCGAACCATTCGATCGATTTCGACTTGGCGAGGTTGTTGACCTTGGTCGGATTGACGCGGGTGTCGATCGGCCCCGCCATCAAGGTCATGCTGCGGGGTTGCGCCGGATGGCCGTCCTGCGCCATGACCGCGGCGGCGACCAGCGCGGCGACGCAGGGCTGACACACCGCCACCACGTGGGCGCGCGGCCCGATCGCCTCGAGGAAGCGGATCAGGTGTTCGATATATTCGTCGAAGCCGAACCGGCCGTGCATGAGGGCGACGTCGCGCACATTGTGCCAGTCGGTGATATAGACGTCGTGCTCGGGCAGCATGGTGCACACAGTGCCGCGCAGCAGGGTCGAGAAATGCCCCGAGAGCGGCGCCACCAGCAGCACGCGCGGCTGCGCCGCCTCGATGTCCTTCTTGAAGTGCAGCAGCGTGCCGAACGGCGTTGAGAGCGCAGCGCGCTCGCTCACCGCTACCTCGCGATTGCCGACGGTGATGCGGTCGATCCCGAAGGCGGGACGATCGTGGGTGAGCCCGGCCCGCGCGATCAGCTCATAGGCCGCGGTCAGGTTGCGCAGGACCACGTTGTCGGTGATCCCGGCCAGCGGCCGTCCGATGGACTGCAACGCCGAGCCCGCCCAGTTGCGAACCGGCACCATGATGTCGGAATGGGCCTGGTAGACTTGGTAGAGCATTCCCCAAAAGATCCCCGGCGGCCGCCTGTCGCTCTTCCGACAGGCGCCGCCCCAAGTCCCGGCCGGAAAATGCTAGTGCATTTTATGCTGCAGTGCGAGATAATTTGTGAGGGGCGGGCTCGGGGCCCCAATCGGGGGACTATTCTATGGCTCAGCCGACGCTCACCATTGCCAGCAAGAATTACGGCTCCTGGTCGTTGCGCGGGTGGCTGCTCTGCAAGATGGCCGGCCTCGATTTCGAGGAGCAGCAGGCCGCCAGCGACGATCCGTCCACGCGGGCCGAGCTGCTGCTGCTGTCCCCGTCATTCCTGGTCCCCTGCCTTATCCATGACGGCATCAAGATCTGGGATACGCTCGCCATCGCGGAATATCTCAACGAGCTCAAGCCCGACGCCAAGCTGATGCCGGCCGATCGCGCCGCGCGAGCGCGCTGCCGGGCGATCTCCGGCGAGATGCATTCGGGCTTCAGCAACCTGCGCTCAGCGCTGCCAATGAACCTCAAGGCGCACTATCCCGATTTCAAGGTCTGGGCTGGCGCGCAGGCCGACATCGACCGTGTGCTGGCGATCTGGCGCGAATGCCTCGCGAGCTCCAAGGGACCTTTCCTGTTCGGGGCCGATCCCTGCATGGCCGACGCGATGTATGCGCCGGTCGTCACCCGCTTCCTCACCTACGACGTCAAGCTCGACCCGCAATGCGCCGCCTATTGCAAGGCCGTCATGGCGATGCCGCACATGGACGAATGGATCGCGGCCGCCAAGTCCGAGCCCGACGAGCTGGAAGAGCTCGACGTCGAGTTCTGACATTTGCGCCTGCGGCACCGGCGTGCCACCTTTGCGGCCGTGTCGAAATCAGCGCGCCAGATGCCAGCAAGCAGCAGCGATCGCGTCGCCACGATCTATCGCGCGCTGCGGCATGCCATCATCGAGCAGGCGCTGTCGCCGGGCGCCAAGCTTCCGGAGGACACCATCGGCGAGCGCTTCGGGGCAAGCCGCACCATCGTCCGCCACGTGCTCGGACAGCTGGCGGCCGAAGGCCTGGTCGAGTTGCGGCGCAACCGTGGAGCGGCGGTGGCGACGCCGAGCTGGGAGGAGGCGCGCGACATCTTCGATATCCGGCTGGGGCTCGAACGGCTGATCGTGTCGCGGCTCGCCGGCCGCCTGACGGCGGAGCAAATCAAGCGACTCGAAGCCCACGTCGACGACGAGGAGCGCGCCCGCGGCACCGACGAGCCGCTGTCGATCAGGCTGGCCACCGAATTCCATATCGTGCTGGCCGAAATGACCGGCAGCCCCGTGCTGACGCGCTATGTGAGCGAGGTGGCCTCGCGCTGCGGGCTGATCCTCGCGCTCTACAGCCGGCCGCATTCGGCGGAATGCGCGGTGAGCGAGCATCGCGCGGTGATCGCCGCGCTCGCCTCCGGCGACGTGGCGCGGGCGACCGCGGTGATGGACCAGCATCTCGAAGCGGTGGCCGGCCGCGCGCTGATCGTGTCGCGCCCGCCGCGCGAGCACGACATCAAGAACATTCTGGCGCGCTACGCCGGCGAGGGTGGCCGCCGCGCCGGAAGTCGCGGCAAGCGATAGCCCGCCTCACCCATCGATGCCGGCGAGCAGCAGCAGCCGCTCGGCGCTGTCGTTCCACACGTCCATCTGCACGATCTTGCCGCCGCGCACCACGAAGCGGTCGACGTAGCGGTTGCCCTCGAACGGCGTGCCGTCCGGCCACTCGCCATAGAGCGTGCCGAGATTGTAGACGATGGTCTCGCTTTCGCCCGGCACCACGTCGGTGCGCTCCATCTTCTTCTTCACCCACTTGTAGCGCTTGGCGTTGAACGCCGCGGTCTCGCGCGGATGGCCGTATTTGCGGCCGCCGGTGAAGGTGATCCTGAGATCGTCGGCGATGTAGCGGGCCGCGGTCTGCGGATCCGGCACCATCGATGCATGCAGAAACGCCTCGACGATCGAGGCAGCCGCCCGGGTTTCGTCGGCGAATGCAGTCGCGCGAGGATTGGCCATTGCCGCGCTCATCGCTAACCTCCGTGAATGATTGCTGGTTCTGGACCATGCATGTTCCGGGCCAGCAACAGCATGCGATCCTCGTTGAAATCGTATACACTATTGCATACGATATGTGCGTGACGGCTGCAAGATTGCCCATGAGATGAGCGTTCAGCCCTGGAAAATTGGGATTTTCCCGAGGATTCAGTGGATACGCTCTGGCATGCAGCTTGCCTGTTGAGAGACCTCTTCCCCTGACCGCAGAGGTTCCCAAATGCCCCCCAGAATGGCCCTCGAATTCCCCCTGATGCTTCGTGCCCTCCCCTTCGCCCTCGCCGCCACGCTGCTGGCGGCGGCGCCGGCGCCCGCCCAGGATACCGTGAAGCTTGGCCTGGTCGCCGCGATGTCCGGCCAATCCGCCAAGTCGGGCGAGGCGATCGTGCGCGGCCTCTCGCTCGCCATCGATGAGATCAACGGCAAGGGCGGCGTGCTCGGCAAGAAGGTCGAGCTCCTGGTGCGCGACGACGAGAGCAACCCGGCCAAGGGCGTGGTCGCCGCGCGCGAGCTGGTGCAGCGTGAGAAGGTGGCGGCGTTCTTCGGCGGCCTCGATACGCCGGTATCGATCGCCATCGTTCCTTTTGCGAATCAGACCAAGACGCCGTTCATGGGCGTTTGGGCGGCGGGGACGCCGATCACGCAGAACGGCGCCCCCGAGAACTACGTGTTCCGCGTGTCCGCGGTCGATGACCTCGTCGACGTCGCGCTCGTGGACTACGCGGTCAAGAAATACGGCGCCAAGAAGCCGGGCCTGATCCTGATCAACAATCCCTGGGGCGAATCCAACGAGAAGGGCCTCAAGGCCGCGCTCGCGGCCAAGAGCCTGCCCTATGCCGGCATCGAGAAGTTCGAGACCAACGACGTCGATGTCGTGCCGCAGTTGAGCCGCCTCAAGCAGGCCGGCGCCGACGTGCTGATGCTGGTGGCCAACGTCGCGCCGTCGGCGCAGGTGGTGAAGTCGCTCGACCGCATGGGCTGGACCGTGCCGATCGTCTCGCATTGGGGTCCGGCGGGCGGACGTTTCACCGAACTCGCCGGCGCGAGCGCCGCCAAAGTGCACTTCATCCAGACCTTCAGCTTCTCCGGCAACCCCAGCCCCAAGGCCACCGCCGTGCTCGAGGGGCTGAAGAAGAAGTATCCCGAGATCAAGTCGCTCGGCGACGTCACCCCCGCGGTCGGTATCGCCAATGCCTACGACGCCATGCATCTCACTGCGCTCGCCATCGCCAAGGCCGGCTCGACCGAGGGTGCGAAGGTGCGCGAGGGCTTCTACGGCATCGACAAATATGAGGGGCTGATCAAGACCTACCAGAAGCCGTTCATGCCGACGAACCACGATGCGCTGAGCGCGTCCGACTACATCTTCACCTATTTCAAGGGTGATGAAATCCTGCCGCTGACGAATTAGAATCGGTCGAGAGGGGCGGCGGCAGCAACGCCGCCGCCCTTTTCATTTCCGAGCTCGAACATGCTCACCTCCGCGGTCATCTCGGGTCTCGGCCTCGGCAGCATGTACGGGCTGATCGCGCTCGGCTTCCACGTCACCTACGTCGTCTCCAACACCGTCAATTTCTCGCAGGGCTCGGCGATGATGCTGGGCGCCGTGCTCGGCTATACGTTCGCAATCACGCTCGGCTGGCCGCTGCCGCTCGCCGCGATCACCGCGCTGTCGCTGTGTGCGCTGTTTGGCGCCGTGATCGAACGCACGCTGGTGCGTCCCTTCGCCGATCGCGGCTCCAACGCTTGGCTGATGGCGACCGTCGCCGGGGGCATCGTACTCGACAACGTGGTGCTCTTCACCTTCGGCAAGGAGCCGCGCGGCTTTCCCTCGGTGCTCGCCACGAAGCCGATCGACGTGCTCGGCGCCGGCGTCTACCCGCTGCAGCTCGTGATCCCGGTGGCGGGGATCGCCATCGCCGTGCTCCTGCAGCTCGTATTCTCGCGCACGCGCCTCGGCAAGGCCCTGCTCGCCGTGGTGCAGAACCCGGACGCCGCCAAGCTGATGGGCATCAATGTGCGGCTCGCGATCACGGTCTCGTTCATGATCTCGGCCGCGCTCGCTGCCCTCGCCGGCCTATTGATCGCGCCGCTCTACAGCGTGCATTCCGACATGGGCACCTTGTTCGGCATCAAGGCCTTTGCCGTGGCGATCCTCGGCGGCATCACCTCGGCCTCCGGCGTGATGCTCGCCGGCCTCGCCTACGGCCTGATCGAGGCGCTGGTCACCGCATATCTCGGCTCGGTCTATACCCAGATCGTCGCCTTCAGCGTCGTCATTCTCGCGCTCGCCTTCATGCCCAACGGGCTGATGGGGCGCGCGGCCGTGAACAAGGTTTGACGATGCCGCGCGCAGCGCAATGGCAAGCAGCGGCGGTGCCGATCGCGATCGTCGCGCTGACAGTGGCTGCTTTGCTGATCGCAGTGAAGTCCGACGGCTACACGCCGTTCGTGCTGGCGCTCGTCGCCCTGACCGCCGTGGTCGGCGTCGGCCTCAATATCCTGGTCGGTCTCACCGGACAAATATCGCTCGGCCATGTCGGCTTCTACGCCATCGGCGCCTATACCGTCGCCATTCTGACGCTGAAGGGCGTGAGCTTCTGGATCGCCTTGCCGCTCGCGGGCGCAGTGGCCGGCGCCGTCGGCTTCCTGCTGGCGCTGCCGGCATTGCGGGTGACCGGGCCCTATCTCGCCATGGTCACCATCGCCTTCGCCTTCATCGTGCAACATGGCTCGATCGAATGGCGCGGGCTGACCGGCGGCGCAAATGGCCTGATGGGGATTGCGCCGCCGTCGATCGGCGCACACGCCTTCGCCGAGCGCGAGATGGCGATGCTCGCAGTCGCGCTCGCCGGCGTCTCCCTCTATGCCTTCCACCGCCTCGCCCGCAGCGGCTGGGGCATGGCGATGGTGGCGGTGCGGGATGCGGAGACGGCGGCGCGCTCGATCGGTCTCAATCCCGTGATCGTCAAGACCGCGGCCTTCGCGCTATCCGCGCTGTTCACGGGGCTCGCCGGCGGCATCTTCGCGCCGCTCCTGATGTTCGTGGCGCCGGATTCGTTTCCGTTCTCGCAATCGATCCTGTTCCTGTTCGCGGTCGTCGTGGGCGGTGCCGGCTGGACGCTCGGTCCGGTGGTCGGCGCGCTCGTCAGCGTGGTGCTGCCGGAGCTGCTGTCGTTCCTGGCGGAATACCGCCTGCTGTTCTTCGGCGCCGCGCTGCTGGTGATCCTGTGGGTGGCGCCCGCCGGCGTGCTCGGGACGCTCGCGCGTTTCTGGCGGCGCGCGGATCAGCCGTCGACCGCCGCCGGCACTTTCGACGTCGCGGCTTTTCTGGTGCACGACGTCTCGCCGCCGGTGCTCGACGTGCGCGACATCGGTATCACCTTCGGCGGCATCAAGGCAGCGTCCGCCGTCACGTTCCGTGCTCTGCCGGGAAAGGTGACGAGCGTCATCGGCCCCAACGGCGCCGGCAAGACCACCGTGCTCAACATGATCGGCGGCTTCTATCGTCCCGATAGCGGCAGCATCCGGCTCGGCGATGCGGAGCTCGCCGGCGCACAGGCGTGGCGGGTGGCGCGCGCCGGCATCGCCCGCACCTATCAGACCACCCGGCTGTTCACCACCATGAGCGTGCTCGACAATGTGCTGATCGCGTTGCGCGGCGGACGGCTCGGCAGCATGGTCGCGACGTCGGCATCGGCCGCCGACCGCAATGCCGCGGCCGGCCTGCTCGCCTTCGTCGGCTATCACGGGTCATTGACGACGCCGGCGGCCGACCTGCCCCATGTCGATCGCCGGCTGGTCGAGATCGCCCGCGCGCTCGCCATGCGCCCGCGCGTGCTGCTGCTCGATGAGCCCGCCGCCGGGCTGATGCGCGCCGACAAGGACGCCTTGAGCCGGCTGATCCGCCGCATCGCCGACCTCGGTCTCGCTGTCATACTTGTTGAACACGACATGTCTGTCGTGATGGGTATCTCGGATCAGATCACCGTGCTCGACGCCGGCATGCCGATCGCCGCCGGCTCGCCCGCCGAGGTGCGGGGCGACCCCAGGGTGCTCAAGGCCTATCTCGGCGGCGGCGAGATGCGCGCGCGGCCGCGAACCGCGCCGTGGAGCGGCTCGCACGACGCGGTGCTGGCGACCGTGAAGCTCACCGCGGGGTATGGCGCAGCGCCGGTGCTGGAGGACGTCAGCCTCGACGTGCGGCCCGGAGAGCTGGTGACGCTGATCGGCGCCAATGGCGCCGGGAAATCCACCACCATGCGTGCGATCACCGGACTGCTGCGGCCGGTCGCGGGCGGCATCGTTCTCGACAACGTGCCGATCGGCGAACTCGAAACCCATCGCATCGCGCGGCGCGCCCTGGCGCTGGTGCCGGAAGGGCGGCAGGTCTTCCCTGAATTGACGGTGCTCGACAATCTCATGCTCGGGGCGCACACCCGCAAGGATGCCGATCACGCCGCCGAGATCGAAACGCTGCTTCGCCGCTTTCCGCGCTTGCGTGAACGGCTCGCGGTCCGCGCTGGCCTTCTCTCCGGCGGAGAGCAACAGATGCTGGCGATCGCACGAGGGCTGATGGCGAAGCCGCGCATCCTCTTGCTGGACGAGCCCTCGCTCGGACTTGCACCCACCATGATCAACGAATTGTTCGACATCCTCGCGGGCCTGCGGGACGACGGCGTCACCATCCTCCTGGTCGACCAGATGGCGGCCTTGGCGCTCACGGTCGCCGATCGCGGCTACGTGCTGGAATTGGGCAGGATCGTGCGCAGCGCCAGTGCAGCCGAGCTGTCCGACGATCCCGAGCTCGAAGCCGCCTATCTCGGCCGCGCCGAGGCGGCGCAATAGCATGCCCCTCGATCTCATCCTGCGGCAGGGTCGGCTTCCCGAACGCGGCGAGGCGCTGTTCGACATCGGCGTCGCGAACGGCCGCATCGTCGAGATCGCCGCCGAGATCGCCACCGAAGCACGCGAAGAACCGCTCGGCGGGCGGCTGGTGATCCCGGGCTTCGTCGAGACCCACATCCACCTCGACAAGTCCTGCATCCTCGACCGCTGCCAATCGGTGCGCGGCACGCTCGACGAGGCGATCGCCGAGGTCGCCGCGGCCAAGCGTTCGTTCACCGAGGCCGACATCTACGCCCGCGCGCAGCGCACCCTGGAGAAGGCGATCGTGCAAGGCACGACTCGCATGCGCACCCATGTGGAGGTGGATCCGCGCGTCGGGCTCAAGGGCTTCCACGCCGTGCGAGCGCTCGCGCGCGACTACGATTGGGCGATCGATCTGCAGATCTGCGTGTTTCCGCAGGAAGGGCTGACCAACGATCCCGGCACCGAGGAGCTGCTGGTAGAGGCCTGCGAGCAGGGCGCCGACCTGATCGGCGGTTGTCCCTACACCGACACCGATCCGCAAACGCACGTCGCGCGCATCTTCGACATTGCCCGCCGCTTCGACCTCGACATCGACTTCCATCTCGATTTCGATATCGATCCCTCCTGGATGCACCTCGACGAGGTGTGCCGGCAGACCGAGTCCCACCGCTGGGGCGGCCGCGTCGCGATCGGCCATGTCACGAAGCTCTCCGCCGTGGACTATGCCAGCCTTGCCGAGGTCGGCCGCCGTCTGGCGGATGCCGGGGTTGCGGTCACGGTGTTGCCGGCGACCGACCTGTTCCTGATGGGGCGCGCGCACGAGTATCACGTGCCGCGCGGCGTCGCGCCGGTGCATCGCCTGCTCGGCCACGGCGTCACCTGCTCGCTCGCCACCAACAACGTGCTCAACCCGTTCACGCCGTTCGGCGACTGTTCGCTCATCCGTATGGCGAACCTTTATGCCAACGTGGCGCACGTCGGCCGCCCTCGCGATCTGCAGGTGTGTCTCGACATGGTCACGACGCTGCCGGCGCGGCTGATCAATGCGCCGGATTACGGCATCGCGGTCGGCCGTCCCGCCGACCTCGTGGTGCTCGACAGCCGCGACCCCGCGATGGCGGTGGCCGAGCTCGCACAGCCATTGTTCGGGCTCAAGCGCGGCCGCCGCAGCTTCACGCACTCCGCCGCGACCATTCATCGTCCGGCCTGACCGCGACTTGCTGCGCTGCACAAACAGTAGCCAAGCGCGCATATAATGTGCAGAAGCTGCTTGAATTCGGCCCTGATCGCGATTCCGAACAATTCAATAACTAGCTGATTTTGTTTTCGAAACTCTCCCGGCTCAAGTGGCACGCAACTTGAAGAGGGTGTCGCCAAGTCACCAACGACGATGATGGTGATCCTGAACGGTGCCGCCCCCTCCTCGACCGCTTCGAGCGCGGCACGGCCCGGCGCACCGCAGCGCTCATCTCGCAAATATGAGGAAAGCGATGAGCGAGCCTCTCATCGTTATCGGCAATGGCATGGCCGCGGCGCGCCTGGTCGACGAACTGGCGCGACGGACGCTTGGCCGCTACGCAGTCGCCGTCATCGGGGCGGAGCCGCGCCTCGCCTACAATCGCGTGCTGCTCTCGGCGCTGCTGGCGGACGAGATCGGCCGCTCCGACATCGAGATCAAGCCGGCGCGCTGGTGGCGCGATCGCGGCGTGACGCTGCGTTACGGCGTCCGTGCCACCGCGGTGGACCCGCTCGCCCGCAAGGTGACACTGGCCGACGGCGCAGAGCTGCCGTTCTCGAAGCTCGTCCTCGCCACCGGCTCGTTGCCGATCAAGCTCGGCAATCCCGGCATGGACCTGCCGGGCGTCTTCACGTTCCGCGACATTGACGACGTCGACACCATCGCCGCCAGCACGGCGGCAGGCCGACGCGTCGTGGTCATCGGCGGTGGGCTGCTCGGTCTCGAGGCCGCCTACGGCCTCGCCAAGGCCGGCGCCGACGTCACCGTGCTGCATCTCATGGACCGGCTGATGGAGCGGCAGCTCGACCCCTATGCGGCGGCGATGCTCAAGCGCGCGGTGGAGGCCAAGGGCATAACCGTGCGGCTCATGGCGGAGACCGCGCGCGTGCTCGGCAACGGCCGGGTCGAGGCGGTCGAGCTGAAGGACGGTTCCACGATCGCGGCCGATGCGGTCGTGGTCGCAGTCGGCATCCGCGCCAATGCCGAGCTCGCGCGCAGCGCGGGCCTTGCGGTCGAACGCGGCATCGTGGTCGACGACGGATTGGAAACCAGCGTCGCCGGCATCCATGCCATCGGCGAATGCGCGCAGCATCGCGGCACCTGTTATGGACTGGTGGAGCCGGCCTACGAGCAGGCCCAGGTGCTGGCGCGGCGGCTGGCCGGCGAGAGCGTGACCTATCCCGGCAGCGTGCTCGCCACCAATCTGAAGGTGTCGGGCGTCAACGTGTTCTCCGCCGGCGACTTTCTTGGCGCGACCGAGGGCGCGGAGGTCATGGCGCTCAGCGATCCGGGCACCGGCGTCTACAAGAAGCTGGTCGTCGCCGGCGGTCGTCTCATCGGCGCGGTGCTGTTCGGCGATACCGCCGATGGCCTCTGGTATCTCGAGCTCATCCGGGCGGGGTCGTCGGTCGAGCGGCTGCGCGACGACCTCGTATTCGGGCGCGCGCTCGCGACCCGCGCCGCGGCATGAGCTGACCGCGGCAATGAACGCCCCCCTGCCCCGCCCGCCGACCGTACGCACCACCTGCCCCTATTGTGGCGTGGGCTGTGGCGTGCTGGCCCAGCCGGACGGACACGGCGGCGCGGTGATCGCGGGCGATGGCGATCATCCGGCCAACCGCGGCCGTCTCTGCTCCAAGGGCTCCGCGCTCGGCGAAACGCTGGGCCTCGCCGGCCGGCTGCTGCATCCGATGCTGCGGCAAGGCGACGGCAGCCTTGCGCGCGTGTCCTGGTCGGACGCGCTCGACCGCGTGGCCGACGGCTTCAAGCGCATCGTCGCGCGCGACGGCCCCGACGCGGTGGCGTTCTATCTCTCCGGCCAACTGCTGACCGAGGACTACTACGTCGCCAACAAGCTGATGAAGGGCTTCATCGGCTCCGCCAATGTCGACACCAACTCGCGGCTGTGCATGGCCTCATCGGTCGCCGGCCATCGCCGCGCCTTCGGCGCCGACACCGTGCCCGGGACCTACGAGGATCTCGACGCTGCCGATCTGATCGTGCTGGTCGGCTCGAACGCCGCCTGGTGCCATCCGGTGCTATTCCAGCGCATGGTGCGGAACCGGCGCGAGCGCGGCGCCAGGATCGTGGTGATCGATCCGCGCCGTACCGCGACCGCCGAGGATGCCGACCTGTTTCTCGGAATTGCGCCCGGCATGGACACCGCGCTGTTCTGCGGACTGTTGGTGCATCTCGCCGACAGCCACACGCTTGACTATGGTTACATCGATGCGCACACCACCGGCTTCGAGAATGCGCTGGCGCGCGCCCGCACCATCGCGCCCGACCTGGCGGCCACGGCGCGCGTCACCCGCCTGCCGCCGACCGACGTGAGGCGTTTCTTCGAGCTGTTCAGCTCCACGCCGGATGTGGTCACCTGCTTCTCGCAAGGAGTGAACCAGTCCGCGCAAGGCACCGACAAGGTCAACGCGATCATCAATTGCCATCTGGCGACCGGGCGCATCGGCCGGCTCGGCCAGGGTCCGTTCTCGCTCACCGGCCAGCCCAATGCCATGGGTGGCCGCGAGGTCGGCGGGCTGGCCAACCAGCTCGCGGCGCACATGTCGTTCGTGCCCGACGACATCGACCGTGTCCGCCGGTTCTGGAACGCGCCGCGAGTGGCGCCGCGCGAAGGCCTCAAGGCGGTGCAGATGTTCGACGCCGTCGCGCGCGGCAAGATCAAGGCGCTGTGGGTGATGGCGACCAATCCCGCGGTGTCGCTGCCACGCGCGGGCGAGGTCCGCCAGGCGCTCGCGAAGCTCGAGCTGTTCGTCGTGTCCGAGAATGTGCTCTCGAACGACACGGTGAATTCCGGCGCCGCCCATGCCCTGCTGCCGGCCGCGACGTGGGGCGAGAAGAGCGGCACGGTCACCAACTCCGAACGGCGCATCTCCCGGCAACGCGCCTTCCTGCCGGAGCCCGGCGAGGCCAAGCCGGACTGGTGGATCGTGACCGAGGTCGCGCGGCGAATGGGATTCGCCGAGGCGTTCGATTTTCGCTCCGCCGCCGACGTC
>Ga0126377_10000535_pt1 | contig 23183 bp, 14 predicted proteins | sample PanSoiMetPlot_22_FD_92647 | JGI IMG/M metagenome (GOLD analysis project Ga0126377, IMG submission 92647) | Tropical forest soil microbial communities from Panama - MetaG Plot_22 | ecosystem: Environmental > Terrestrial > Soil > Tropical forest > Bulk soil | place: Panama | collected 2016-02-17 | reverse complement strand
GCGGACCAGGAAGTGGCCGGGAAACGCGACTCCGGTCAGCTCCAGCCCCATGCGCTGCCCGAGCTCGACGTAGAGCAGCGCGAGCGTGATCGGGATGCCGGTCCTGCGCTCGATCACCTCGTTGAGGAAGCTGTTCTTCGGATCGTAATAGTCGTCCTGGTTGCCGCGGAAACCCAGGTGGTGGAAGAACGCGGCGTCGAGCGCGTGGATGGGTCCGCCCAACGCCTCGCTCTCGGCCAGCGCGCTGGCCAGATCGGCGAAGCGGTCGACCTGCTCGACGTAGTGGGCCACGTCGAGGCCCGAGTACTCGAACTCGATCGCCACCAGCGCCGCGACCACGAGGTCGACGTCCTCGCCGTCCTCGACCACGTGCCGGAAGAGCAGGAGGTCGGGAGTCACGCCGTGCCGGATCGGGCCGTCCACGCGGACGAGCTACAGGTCGCGCCCGGACGGCCCCTCTTCGAGTCGAATGCCGGTCATGACATTCGGACACAGCGAGAGCGAGTCGTGGGTCTCGAGCACATTTCCGTCTGCATCGTGCAGCTCGGCGCGCGCCAGCTTGACCAGCTGCACCGGGCCGGTACCAGGACGACACTGCGCCAGATAGCCCACGATTCGCGCCCCGGTGTCGTACTCGAAGGCGACCCGATGGCTGACCAGCTCGCGCAGCTTGCTGTAGTCGGGCATGAGCGCAAATCTACCTCACGGGCGCGCGGCCGCGAAGCGGCCGGGAGGCGCTTCTGCTACCATCACTGCCGGCCAGGGCCCTGAGAGGACGACCCGCTTGCCGGGCGAGATCCAGAACGCACCGCCGCAGCCGATCGCGTTCGGCAAGTACACGCTGCTCGAGCGCATCAGTCATGGCGGCATGGCGGAGGTGTTCCGCGCCAAGACCGAGGGGACCGCCGGCTTCGAGCGCGTGGTCGCCATCAAGCTGCTCCTGCCCCAGGTGGCCAACGACGCCGAGTTCGTCACCATGCTGATCGACGAGGCCAAGATCGCCGGTCAGCTCAGCCACGCGAACATCGCGCAGATCTTCGACCTCGGCCACGTCGAGGGCCGCTACTTCATCGTCCAGGAGTACGTGCCGGGCCGCGACCTGCGCGCGATCCTGCACCACCTCGAGGACGAGCACGGGCGGCTGGGCGTCGCTCAGTCGTGTCACGTCATCCTCAAGATCTGCGAGGCGCTCGACTACGCCCACAACAAGCGCGACGCGAACGGCCAGCCGCTCAACCTGGTTCACCGCGACATCAGCCCGCAGAACGTGATCGTGTCCCACGAGGGCGAGGTCAAGCTCATCGACTTCGGCATCGTGAAGGCCGAGGGGCGCGCCACGCGCACCCTCGCCGGGCTGGTCAAGGGCAAGTTCGCCTACATGTCGCCCGAGCAGATCCGCGGCCTGCCGGTCGACCGCCGCTCCGACGTCTTCGCCTGCGGCATCCTCCTGCACGAGCTCCTGACCGGGTTGCCGCTGTTCAAGCGCGGCAGCGAGTTCGAGACGCTGCAGCGCGCGCGCTCGGCCGAGATCGAGCCGCCCAGCCGGTTCAACTCCGAGGTGCCCGCCGACCTCGACCGCATCGTGCTCAAGGCGCTCGCCCGCCACGTGGACGACCGCTACCAGACCGCGATCGCGCTGCGCGACGAGCTGTGGGAGTTCGTGCGCGCGAGCGGCCAGTACCACACGCGCGATCAGCTCTCGGCCTGGATGCGCACGACCTTCGGCGAGCCGCAGTCGCCCGATCTGGCGCCCGCGCGCTCGCCCGACGAGCTGCCGTCGGCCGGCAGCTTCAGCGCGCAGGCCCCTGCCCTGCTCGATCGCCCGCTCTACGGCGACGACGAGGTCGACCACATGACCGTGGTCGACGCCGATCTGCAGGCGAGGCTGCGCCTGGTGATCGAGGAGGCCGACACCACCATGGCGGTCGACGCGGGGGCCGCGGCGGCCGCCCCCGGCGTCGATGCCGTCGACGACGTCGATGCCCTGCCGACCGTCGAGCCGGGAGCGCGGGTGGTCGCACCGGGGCCGGTGCCGGCGCTGCGCGATCTGGCGGAGACGGCGCAGAGCGATCCGGAGCGCGCCGTGTTCCGCCCCGGCGGCGGGGTGCGCGGAGCAGGCTCGGACCGCCTGGTGAGCGGCCAGCTCGGCGAGCGCGCGCGCGCCAACGGGGCCGGCGGTCATGGTGGTGCCCGCAGGCGCGGCGAGCCGGGCCAGCTGAGCGAGCCGGGAGAGCCGGGCGAAGAAGAGGAGACCACCAGCGCGCGACCCGGGTCGGAGTCGGATGCCTTCGAGCCGGAGGCGGACCACGCGCTCTGGTTCGAGCCGCAGACGCCGACCCGGCGGCGCACGCCCGCGCCCGACCGGCCCGGCGCCGACCCCGACGATCACGTGGGCATCGTCGAGTCGGTGACGGTCGCCCGCGGAGCGCCGCCGGGCGGACCGCCCATCGGCCCGGCCGACAGCGTCAGCGAGACCGCGCGCACGTCGCCGTTCATGCAGATGGAGCCGATCGCGGTGGGTGCCGCGCACCTGGGCGCCGCGCCGGTGGCGGGATCGGTCCCGCCGCCGCCACCTCCGCCGCCGAGGCCGCGGACGGCGTCGATCGCACCGCCCTTGCCCGCGCCGATGTCGTCCTCGCCGCCCGCGCCGCTGCCGTCGCCGCTGCCCGCGCCGCTGCCGTCGCCGCTGCCGTCGCCTCTGCCGTCGCCTCTGGCGATGCCGACACCGACGTCGGCGCCCGACGCGCGCACCATCCTCCCCGCGCACGACGTCGCGGCGCCGGTCCTGTCCGGACCGCCCGGGTTCCCGCCGGTGTACCAGCTGCCGTCGCACGCGGCCTTTCCGCCGCCGGAGCCTCACGGCCCGGGGCCCGGGCCCGACTTCGGCCCGCACCACCGCGGGCCGGGCGGAGCGCCGGGGCCCGGTCCGTTCGGGCCGCCGCAGATGCCGCCGTCCGAGTACCCCGAGGGCTTCGCCGAGGGCCACCAGGAGCCCTGGCCAGGCGCCTTCGGCGACGGCTACAGGGACAGCTTCGTCGACGGATACGGCGAGTACGGCGCGCCGCCGCCCGGGATGATGTGGCCGGGGGCCGGCCAGCTCATGCCGGGCGAGCAGCCGCCCGATCTCCGCCCCGCGATGTCGCGCTACCTCATCGCGGTGGCCATCGGCATCCTGGTGGCGGCGGTGACCGTGAGCATCGTCCTCGCCGTGACGGGCGGATGAGTTTGTGGTAACCGCCTGCGCGTGACCAAGAAGGACGAGCGCGGCGGTGAGCGCGCCGACATCATCCCTCTGTCCCGCTTTCGCGCGGGCCTGGCTCGTCCGCGCGGCGTGCGCCGCATGGAGGCGCTGCTCGAGGCCCCCGATCCGGCGGCGGCGGTGGCCGCGCTGTCTCTGCCCGAGTTCTATTTCCTCGTCAAGGAGGTCGGGCTCGGCGACTCGGCCGAGCTGGTCGCGCTGGCCACGCCCGAGCAGGTGCGCGGATGCCTGGACATGGAGATCTGGGACCGCGACCGCATGCAGCTCGACGCGGCGGTGCCGTGGCTCCTGGCCCTGGCCGAGGCCGGGTTCGAGAAGCTGGCCCAGGTGTGGGAGCAGATCGACCCGGAGCTGCGCGCGCTCATCCTGGCCCGCACCACCCGCATCTACGATCGCTCGCTGGAGGAGGAGCCCGACGAGGACGAGGAGCGCCCGATGTTCACCTCGCCCGACTCGTTCTTCACCGTGGTCATCACCGCCGAGCGCGAGGACGAGATCCGCCTGGTCCATCAGATCATCGACGACCTGTTCCGCGCCGACATGCAGCTGGCCCGCCACACGCTCATGGCCGCCCGCTCCGAGCTCACCGCCGAGCTGGAGGAGATGAGCTACCGCTGGCGCGCCGCCCGCATGGCGGACCTGGGCTATGTCGACTTCTACGAGGCGCTCGAGGTGTTCCGGCCCATCGATCCGGAGACCATCCAGATCGGGGAGCAGACGGCCGATCGGACGGTCGCGAGCGACGAGCCCGGCGCCGGCGGCGGGCTCCCCGCGCCGGTCATCGAGCCGATGTCGGGCACCTTCCTCGCGCGCGCGCTCGAGCAGGTCACCGACGCCGCGGAGGCCGAGCGGCTCGAGGCCGCGCTCATCTACCTGGTCAACCGCGTGCTGAGCGCCTCGCGCGTGACGCCCGGCGACGAGGAGGCGGTGCGGCTGGGCAGCCTGCGCGCGGCGGCCACCACGTCGCTCGGGCTCGAGCACCTGTGCGCGGGTCGGGTCGAGCGCGCGCCCGCCGCGCTCGCGACCGTCTCGCTCACCCGCCTGCACCGGCTCGGCCACACGCTCACCCTGCGGCTGGGCCGCATGGCGCGCCTGCTCGCGCCGCGCGCGATCACGGCCGGCGAGCCGAGCGGCGCGGTGCTCGAGTCGCTCCTGCGCGCGCGCCCGCTCTACGCCGCCGTGCTCGACGATCCGGAGGCGGCCGGCGGCGTGCGGCCGTTCCAGTCGCTGCACGATCTGCGGCGCGCGGCCGAGCACCTGACCGAGCTGGCCGCGCGCATCGCGCTGGCCGACGCCCTGGGGGTCGATCTCCTGGCCATGAAGCAGGTGCCGGAGCCGCGCCCCGAGCTCGACGACCACGCCCGCACCGCGCTGGCCCGCATGCTCGGCGGCGGAGAGCTCGACGCGGCGCCGCTCGAGCCGGCCGAGCTCGACGCCATCGCGCGGCGCCTCGCGCCCGCGGGCCGGCTGGGCGAGGAGGCGCGCGCCCGCGCGCTGCGCGCGATCGGCGTCCTGGCCACCACCCACCGCATCGCGCTGCCCCCGGCGATCCTGTCGCGCCTGGTCGACGGCTGGCTCGCGCGGCTCGAGGACGAGCTGGGCGGGCTGGCCGCGGGTCAGCCGATCGACCCGGCCATGGTCGGCGGCGTCATCACCAGCGCGCACAAGACCTGAGCGCCGGATCGCGCGCTGCGTCCCGCGCGCGCAGCGATCGGCGCGCCGACCGGTGCGGGCGGTCCAGTGGTCCGGCCCCTCCGGTCGGGCCGCTGCCCTCCCGCCGCCTGTCGGCGCGGCACGGTGAGTCGGGCCCGGTCGACGCGGCGGCGCCCCATGGAGTAGGGTTCCCGGCACGGCGTCCACCATGCGAGTCCCTGCGAATCGAGTCCCCGCGAATCGAGTGCCCGCGAACAAGGTGCTGTGCATCGTGGGCACCCCCTGCACCATGTCCGCGGTGGGGAGCACGGAGACGCACCGCTCGCTGGTCAAGCGCAGCCCGGCGGCCATCGGGTTCGCCGCGCGCGACGCGGAGCTGGTCGATGTCGACCTGGCCGCCAGCACCGCCGCCGCGCCGCGCTTCGTGCGCGCCGCTGGCACCGAGGGTGCGGGCCAGCCCATCTCGCTCGACGACATCGAGGCCACCTGGGGCGCGCGGCTGCGCGAGGAGATGGGCATCCGCCGCATGCCGCGCGAGCGCCTGGCCCCGCATGTCCTGACCGACGTGGCGGCGCCGCTTCCCCACGACATGGAGACCGGCGGGCTGCGGCGAGCGGCCGGGCTGACCTTCGGCGAGATCCGTCAGTCCCCGCTGACCGACTCGTTCGGCCTGTTCGACGACGACCCGCGGCTTCAGCCCAGCCTGCAGGCCCAGCTGTTCCTGTACGGCGGGCTGGGCGCGCTGGCCGCCCTGCCGGCGCCGCTGTCGCAGCTTCTGGCGGATCCGCAGCGCTTCCGCGTGGCCGCGGCCTGCGCCTTCCCCGGGCTCGACGCCTACGGCGCGATGAGCCTGGGCATGCAGCCGCAAAACGGCGGGACGGCGCCCGACAAGCGCAACGACAAGCTGGCCTACCGGCTGGCCGCGTCGCTGAGCTCACATGGCCCGGCGCTCCTGTCGGCGCTGCTGGCGCCGCCGTTCAACCTGAGCCGGGTGCGGCGCAACCCGGATCTCCTGGACCAGCTGCGCCACGCCGCCTCGCCCATGCGCCGGGTGCCGCAGTCTCCGCTGGTCGGCAGCGGCGCGTGCGCCAGCGCGCAGGTGACCCTGTGCGACGCGGCCACCTCGATGCTGATGGACTATCCGGGCCACATGCCGGCCACCATGCTCCTGTGGACCGCGGCCGACGCCGCGCTGGGGCCCGACGCGCGCATCCTCGAGGCGTTCGGGGTCGGCGCCATGATGAGCCAGGAGAAGCTCGACCAGCTCAACGAAGGGCGCGCGCCGGGCGAGCAGCGCCACGTGTCGGAGTGCCTGGCCCCGTTCGACATCGACGCGCACGGGACGGTGGTCGGCCACGCAGGATCCGGCGTCCTGGTCACCACGCTCGAGTTCGCGCTGCACAACTTCCTCGACGTCACCGCGCTGGTGGTGGGCTTCGGCCAGAGCGGCGAGACGGGCGGCAAGGGGCACTTCGCCGGCGTCGGCTTCGGTGGCGAGAACGCGAGCATCGTGGCCTACCAGATGGCGTTCGAGGGCCACGGCTACGGGGTCGGCGACTTCGCCCACCTGGTCGCCCACGCGACCGGGACCCGCACCAACTCGCGCACCGACCTGGCCGCCACCCACGGCGCGCGGTCGGCCGCCGCCGAGATGCAGGGCATGACCGGGCGGCTGCCGAACATGACGGTGGGGGCGCCCAAGGCGCTCGGCGATGGCCACTCCATGGGCGAGGCCGGGCTCAAGGCGGCGAGCGAGGCGATCCACTATCTGCTCGGCGATCTCTCGGTCGGCATCCCCACCCTGCGCCGCCTCGACCACGAGCTCGGCGAGCCGGCCGAGCACTTCCAGCTGTCGCGCGATCCGGTGCCGGGCGACCAGGACGGCGGCGTGCTGGTGCCGACCCAGGGGTTCGGCGGCTACAACGGCGCGCTGGCGCTGCGGTCTGCCAACCCGGACGCGCTGCGCCGCTACGCCGCCGATCCGGGCACCGCGAAGGCCATCGACGCGTACCTCGAGCGCTGGCGCGACCTGCGCCAGGAGCGCGTCGAGCGCGAGGCGCGCTGGCGCCGCACGCGCGGCGGGGCCCGCCTCCTGGCCGAAGAGCACCGCTGGTCGACCTGACCTGGCGGCCCGCGGCGGCTCAGGGCGTGGGGTCGTCGTCGAGCGCGTCGAGGTCGGCGCCGTCGAGCAGGAAGGCGGCCATGGCCGCGGCCCGCTGCTCCGCCTCCTTCTTCGACTTGCCGGCCGCGCGCGCCCACTCGCGCCGCTTGATGTGGACCGCCACCTCGAAGGTCTTGTCGTGGTCGGGCCCGGCCTCGCCGACCACGCGGTACTCCGGCGTCGCCTTGAGCTTGGCCTGCGCGCTCTCCTGTAGGCGCGTCTTGAAGTCGTGGAAGCCGCTCGAGTCGATCCCGCTCAGGCGGCGGGCGAGCAGGCGCTCGACCAGCTGGCGCGAGGCGTCGAAGCCGCCGTCCAGGTAGACCGCGGCGACCACCGCCTCGAACGCGTCGGCCAGGAGCGACGGCTTGTGCCGGCCGCCGGTCCTCTCCTCGCCGCGGCCGAGGCGCAGGAACTCGCCCAGGCCCAGCTCCGCCGCCACCTCCGACAGCCCGGCCTCGCTCACCACCTGGGCGCGCGTGACCGACAGCTCCCCCTCGCTGAGCGTCGGGTACTGGTCCATGAGCAGGTGGCCGACCACCAGGTCGAGCACCGCGTCGCCCAGGAACTCCAGCTTCTCGTTGTCCGCTCCGGCGCCGGCCCGGTTCTCGTTGGCGTGCGAGCGATGGGTGAGCGCCCGCTCGAGCAGCTCCTGGCGGGCGAACTCGTAGCCCAGGAGCCGTTCGAGCCGCTCGAAGTCGCGCGCCGGGGACACAACCCTATTTATACTGGACCGCGGCGCGCGCCACCTTCGGGTAGCGTGCCACCTTTCGCTGTGACCGTACTTCCCCGAAGGCTCGGCAAGTATCACGTCCTGGAGCAGATCGCCCAGGGCGGCATGGCCGAGATCTATCGGGCCAAGACCGTGGGGATCGCGGGGTTCGAGAAGATCCTTGCCCTCAAGCGCATCTCTCCCCACTTCGCCCGCGAGCCGCGCTTCATCCGCTCCTTCATCGACGAGGCGCGCATCGCGGCCACCCTCAACCACCGCAACATCGTCCAGGTCTTCGACTTCGGCAAGGCGGACGGCGACCTGTACCTGGCGATGGAGCTCATCGAGGGCGCGGATCTGCGCACCGCCGTGGCCGCCGCCAGCAAGGAGGGGGTGGCCCTGCCCACCGCCGTCGCCTGCTACATCCTGGCGGACCTGTCGGCCGGGCTCGACTACGCCCACCGCAAGGCCGACGGTGAGGGCCGGCCGCTCGGCATCGTCCACTGCGACGTGTCGCCGCAGAACGTGATGCTGTCGTACGAGGGGTTCGTGAAGATCCTCGACTTCGGGGTGGCGCGCGCCCGCTTCGCCAACCCGCCGCGCGAGAAGCGCCTGCGCGGCAAGCCGCGCTACATGGCTCCCGAGCAGACGCGCGGCGAGGCGCCGACCGCGGCCACCGACGTGTTCGCGCTCGGCATCCTGGGCTGGGAGCTCCTGACCGGACTGCCCCTGTTCGAGGGCACCGACCTGGCCGAGATCCTGCGCGCGGTGCGCCGGGCAGAGGCGCCGCCGGTCTCGCGCCTCAACCCGGAGGTGCCGGAGATGCTGTCGCAGGCGATCGCCCGCGCGCTGGCTCCCCAGCCGGCCCTGCGCGGCGATGCCGGCGAGCTCGGGCTGGCCCTGGCGCGCACCGCCCGCGAGCTCACCCACCTGCCCAGCTCGCGCGCCATCTCCGAGTGGCTGGCGCACGTCTACGCCGGCGAGGAGGAGGCGGTCACGCGCGACACCCTCGGCGAGGGCGCGTACGGCGTCGCCTTCGATCGCGGCGGCACCGCGACGGGAGCCGGCGATCCGTGGGCCGGCCCCGAGGAGGCGACCGGCACCGGCCCGAGCAGCCCGTGGTCGGTGACCGGGACCGGCACCGCGGTGTCCCCGATCATCTCCGATATGTCGGAGTCGGTCGACGAGCCCATCGGCGAGGAGGCCGCGCCCGCCCCGGCCGCGTCCGACGCTGGCGCTGGCGCCGGGGCCGGGGCCGCGCTGGTCGAGAACCGGCGCGTGGTGGCCACCGCGGTGGTGGTGGACGGCGGGCGGCCGGAGACCCGGCGCGAGCTCATCCGCATGCTGGCCGAGCTGGTCTACAAGCACGGCGCGCTCCTGCACAGCCACGCGCCCGACGGCCTGGTCGCGGTGTTCGGCCTCGAGGTGGCCGGCGAGGACGACATCGCCGCCGCCATGCAGTTCTCGACCGACGCGGTCGAGCTGGCCCGCCTGGCCCAGGCCGAGCTGGCCGCGTGTCCGTCGGTGCGCATCGCCACGCGGGCCGGCATCGCCGCGCAGAAGAGCGCCGGCTCGATGCGCATGCGGGGCGACGCGATCGAGGAGGCGCGCCTGCTCGCGCGCGGCGCCGAGCCCGGCCGCCCGCTGCTGACCGGCGGGACCGGCCGCGTGGCCTCGGCCCAGTTCGCGTTCCGCGAGCTGGCCGCGCGCCGGCTGCGCAGCCGCCGCCTGCGCGTGCTGGAGCTGGTCGGCCCGCGCGACTTCGCCGAGCAGACGCGCGCGCTGCGCGAGCGGCGCGGCCGCTTCGTCGGGCGCGCGGGCGAGCTCGAGTACCTGGCCGCCGCGCTCGAGCGCGCGCTGGGCGGCGACCGTCGCGAGGTCGTGGCGGTGGTGGGGGGAGCCGGCGTGGGCAAGAGCCGCCTGGTCGCCGAGTTCGTGGCCCGGGTGGAGGCGCGCGCGCGCGCGCCGGCTCTGGTGGCGGTGGCGGCCAGCCCGGCGGCGCGCGATGCGCCGTTCATGCTGGTCGGCGACTTCCTGCAGAGCGCGCTCGGGCTGCCCATCCGCCGCGGCAAGGCCGGGCGCGGCATCACCATCCACCGCCTGCGCCACGTGCTCGGGCGGGCCGGCCTGGAGCGCGCCGAGATGGACGAGTGTCTGGCCGCGTTCGAGCTGTCGCTCGAGCTGCGCGACGGCGCGATCGGCACCACCGGCCAGGCCTCGGCCGACCTGCGCGAGCGGGTGGGGGGCGCGCTGCGCTGCGTGCGGCGCGCGCTGGGCGGGCCGGCGCTGCTCGTGCTCGAGGACATGCACCTGGCCGACCTGCCCTCGCTCGACGCGCTGCGCGGCGCGGCGCGTGCCGAGCCGGGCGTGCCCGAGATGGTCGTGGTCACCTCGCGCGAGCGCCAGCCCCTGCCGGTGCCGGAGGGCGCCGCGGTGATCGAGCTCGACGAGCTGGGCGAGCCGGAGCGCGGCGAGCTCATCCTCGATCGGCTGGCCGAGTCGGCGGCGCCCGACGCGGTCGCGGCGGTGGCGCGCAGGGCGGGCGGCAATCCGCTGTTCATCGAGGAGCTGGCAAGCGCGGTGCGCGAGCTGGGCCGGGCCCAGGTGCCGGCCGGGCTGCGCGACGTGTTCATGGCCCGGGTCGATCGCCTGCCGGTGGCCAGCAAGGCGACCCTGCAGCACGCGTCGGTCATCGGGCCGGTGTTCCGCAGCCGCCTGCTGGAGGAGCTGCTCGGCCCCTCGGTGCACCAGCACCTCACCGAGCTGGTCGAGGAGGGGCTGGTGGTGCCGGCGCGCGGCGACGCGGCCGAGGTCGACGAGGGGGAGCTGGCGTTCCGCACCGGCCTCCTGCAGGAGGTGGTGTACGAGTCGCTGGCCGGGGCGGCGCGGCGGCAGACCCACGCGCGGCTCGGGCTGCTCCTGGCCGAGCGCGTGGAGGCCGGGCGCGAGGAGCCGCCGCTCCTGGTCGCGCGCCACCTCGAGCTCGGCGGCGAGCGAGCGCCGGCCGCGGCCATGTGGCTGCGCGCCGGCAAGGTCGCGCTGGCCGCGTTCGACGCGGCCGAGGCGCGGAGCGCGTTCTCGCGCGTGCTCGAGCTCGACGATCCGCCGGGCGCCGGCGACGCGGAGGCGCGCGCGCGCCGGGCCTCGGCGCTGCTCGGGCGCGAGGAGGCCTGCCGCGAGCTGGGCGAGCACGACGCCGAGATGGGCGACCTGGCCGAGCTGGAGCGCCTGGCCGCCGGCGATCCGGCGCTCGGCGCCGACGTCGCGAACCGGCGGGCCGCATGCCTCCTGCGGCTGGACGACTACGCCGGCGCGGTGAGCGCCGCGCGGGCGGCCGAGCGCGCGGCGCTCGCCGCCGGCGACGAGCGCGGCCGGGGCGAGGCGCTGCGCGCGCTGGGCGAGGCCTACGAGCGGACCGGGCAGTTCGATCGCGGGCTCGAGGTGGTGGGCGAGGCGCTGGAGGTCTTCCGGCGGCTGGGCGCCGCCTACGAGGAGATGCAGGCGCGCATCGGCATCGGCCGCAATCACCTGACCCGCTCGCGCTACGAGGCGGCACGGGCCAGCTACCAGCCGATCCTGGAGCGCCTGGAGGAGGCGCCGGATCCGTGGCTGGAGCGGGTGGTGCGCAACCACGTGGCGGTCATCCACCTGTGCATCGGCGAGTACGAGGCCGCCATGAAGTCGGTGGTGCGCGCCATGGAGCTGTGCGAGTCGTACGGCGACCGCTCGCGCGCGGGCGACAGCATGTCGGTGTGCGGCATCATCCTGACCGAGGTCGGCCAGTACGGCGAGGCGCGCGAGCGCTTCCAGCGCGCGCTCGGCACCCTCGACGGCACCGGCTCGCGCTGGAGCCGGGCCGACTGCCTGGTCTACGCCGGCGGCAACGAGAGCTTCCTTGGCGAGTTCGAGCGCTCGGTGGCGATGCTCGAGGAGTCGATCGGGACCGCGCGCGAGATCGGGGCGCGCTACGTCGAGGCCAGCGCCGAGGTGGCGCTGTGCGGCGCGCTCCTGCGCCGCGACCGGCGCGGCGACGGCGAGCGCGCGCTCGAGGTGGCGGCGCGGGCGCTCGCCACCGCGCGGGCGGCCACGCTCATCGGGCCGGAGATCGGGGCGCTGGCCCGCCAGGGCGAGGCGCTGCGCCGGCTGGGCCGCCTCGACCAGGCGCTCGCCTCGAGCGGCCGCGCGGTGGAGCTGCTCGAGCGGCAGCGCTTCATCGACGGCTCCGAGGAGGAGGTGCTGTTCGCGCACCACCAGGTGCTGGAGGCGCTGGGCGATCCCGCGGCCGCCGATCTGCTGGCCCGCGCGCGGGGCGGCATCGAGCGCAAGCTCGGCCTGATGGAAAGCGCCGACTGGCGGCGCTCCTTCACCGACGCCGTCCCGCTGCACCGGCTCATCCTGGGGCCGGAGCCGGACACGTCGCCGGCGTGACCGCGGCGGTCGGCAGGCGGTCGGCGGCGGTCGGCGCGGTCGGCGCGGTCGGCGCGGTCAGCGGATCCAGCCGCCGCCCATGACCGCGTCGCCGTCGTAGAAGACGGCCGCCTGGCCCGGGGCCGCGACCACCGGCGCGCCCGCGAGCGCGACGCGCGCGGACGCGCCGTCGGGCGCGACCTCGATCTCGGCGGCCAGCGGGGTCGCGCGGTGGCGCACCTGGACCGCCGCGCGCAGCGGTGACATCGCGGGGCGCGCGCCCATCCACTGCACGTCGCCCACGTCGAAGGCGCCGCGCTCTGCCTCCTCGCGCTCGCCGACCACGACCTGGGCGCGGGCCGCGTCGATGCGCGTGACGTAGAGCGGGCGCCCGCCCGGCCGGGCCAGGCCGAGACCGCGCCTCTGCCCCACGGTGTAGCGGTGGACGCCGTCGTGGCGCGCGAGCTCGGCGCCGCTGGCGTCGACCATCGCGCCCGCCGCCGGCCGCAGCCCGCGTGCCAGGGCGCGCCGCTCGACGAAGCCGGCGTAGTCGCCGTCTGGCACGAAGCAGATCTCCTGCGACTCCGGCTTGTCGGCGTTGGGCAGGCCGAGCTCGGCCGCCCGGCGCCGCACCTCGTCCTTGCCCATGCCGCCGAGCGGGAACAGCACGGAGCCGAGCTCGCCGGCCGGCATGGCGAACAGGAAGTAGGACTGATCCTTGTCCCGGTCGACCCCGCGCAGGAGACGCCAGGTCGCGGGCTCGCGCTCGCCGGGCGCGCCGCCCGGGGCGGGCTCGACCGGCCCGGCTCGCTCGATGCGGGCGTAGTGCCCGGTGGCCAGGAATTCGGCTCCGAGGGCGCGCGCCCGCCGGAGGAGCGGCGTGAACTTGATGTGCTGGTTGCAGCGCGCGCACGGGTTGGGCGTGCGGCCCTCCAGGTACGCGGCGGTGAAGTCGTCGACCACGCGGCGCTCGAACTCGTCGGCCAGATCGACCACGTAGTACGGGATGCCGAGGTGGGCGCACACCCGGCGCGCGTCCTCCATGTCGCGCGGCCCGCAGCAGCGCCCGCCGATCGACGCCGGCGTGCCGGTCGCGTCGTACAGGCGCAGGGTCATGCCGACCACGCGGCGGCCCGCCTCGACCAGGAGGGCCGCGGCGGCGGCGCTGTCGACCCCGCCCGAAAGGGCGGCGACCACCATCGGCCGGTCGGCGTGCGCGCGCATCCGGCATGCTTAGCACGCCGCCGCGCGGCCGGGTCGCGACCGCCCAGCCGAGCAAGGCCCGAACGGCCGACCGAGGGTGCGTTCCTGGCCCGTCGACGGACGCGCCATGCGAATACGGAGTCGGGCGGCTACCGCCGCTCGGCCCGCGCCTGGTCCGACGCCTCCGCGATCGCCTCGAGCAGGCGCGCGGTGGGGCACGGCTTCTCCAGGAACCCGATCGCGCCGGCGTCCAGGCACTCGCGCGCCTCCTGCTCGAGCGGACGCCCCGACGCGATGAGCACGCGCACCTCGGGCGACAGCGCCTGCAGGTGGTGGAAGCACTCGGCGCCGCCCATGACCGGCATCGCCATGTCCAGCACCACCACGCGCACGTCGCCGCCGCGCTGGCGGAAGCGCTCCACCGCCTCGGCCCCGTCGGACGCGGTGATGACCCGGTAGCCGGCGCGCTCGAGCGAGCGCCGGGTCACCTGGCACACCATCGGCTCGTCGTCGACCAGGAGCACCAGCGCGCCGCCGCCGGCGCGCACGTCCGGCGCCGCCGGGGCCGGCTCGGCCCGCGCCGCGCCCTCGACCGCCGGCAGGTGGATCGTGATGCACGTGCCGCGGCCCGGCTCGGTGTCCACCTCGATCGCGCCGCCATGGGCGGCGATGGTCCCCGACACCATCGCCAGGCCGAGCCCGGTGCCCCTGCCCTCCTCCTTGGTGGTGAAGAACGGCTCGAAGATGCGCGACCGGGTCTCGCGGTCCATGCCGCAGCCGGAGTCGGTGACCGCCAGCGTGACGTAGGTGCCCTCGGCCAGCCCCAGCGCGGCCGCCGCCTCACCGGCCAGCGCGGCCTCGCCGACGTCGATGCGGAGCGCGCCGGCCCCGTTCATCGCATCGGCCCCGTTGAGGCAGAGGTTGATGAGCGCCTGGCCGAGCTGCCCGCTGTCTCCCTCGATCGCGTGGGCGGCGCGGCCACCGCTGGTCAGCGCGATCCCCTTGGGCAGGGTGCGGGACAGGAGCTGGCACACGCCGGCGACCACCGACGACAGCTCGATGGTCTCCTTGCGGCCCTTGCCGCGACGGCTGAAGCCGAGCAGGTTGCGAGTGAGCTCGGTGCCGCGCCGGGCCGCGTCGAGGATCTGCTCGACCACGTCGGGCCCCGCGCCTTGCGGGTCGTCGCGCATGAACTCGGCCAGCCCCACGATGGCGGCCAGCATGTTGTTCATGTCGTGGGCCACGCCGCCGGCAAGCGTGCCGATCGCCTCCAGCTTCTGCGCGTGCAGGAGCTGTTCGCGCAGCCGCTCGCGCTCCGCCTCGGCGGCCTGGCGATCGACCAGCTCGCGGTGGGCGGCGGCCAGGGCCGCGGTCAGCTCGGCCTGGTGGCGGGCGTCGCGCGCGCGCATCTCCTCGACGCTGCGCAGGTAGCGCACGTTGACCAGGTTGAGCGCGAGCCCGGTGGCGGCGGCGATCGACAGGCCCGCGGCGGCGAGCGCGAACTCGGCGCCGAACAGGCCGAACCCGGTGACCAGGAAGCAGAGGAGCGTGTACGCCATGCCGATGGCCAGCCAGCGGGTGTCCGAGTGCATGGAGCCCGCCGCCAGCATCAGGAGCGGCACGAAGGCGGCGAACAGCTGGGCGCGCGACGCGACCAGCTCGACCAGGAGAAGCGTGGCCAGCCCCGCGAACAGCGCCGCGCCGCAGGCGGCCAGCTGGGAGTCCGCGATGAGCCCGCGCCGGGCCAGCGCGAACAGCGCCGCGGCGAGGCCGATCAGGGCCGCCGCCCCGAGCGCGACCGGTCCGATCGACGCCGGGTAGGCCAGCCAGGCGTGGCTGGCCGCGACCATCGACGCGAACATGGAGGCCAGGCAGCTCGCCTGCAGGCGGTCGCGGGCCGACGGATGCGCCCGCCGCCTCCGTGGTCCGCGATCCTGCGCGCTGACGGCATGGGACACCACGTCGACGTCAGGTTCGGCAGGTCGGCCCGAAACCTGAACGGGTCGCGACACCGCCCCGCGCGGGGGAGGCGCGCAAGAGGTGCGTGGGAGGAGGGTCACCGGAGGGCGGGCCCAAGGCCCAGCTGACGGTGCGCTGTTCGGGCGACGACGAGCTCGCCGTGCCACGACGGAGTCGGGCGTTACCCGGCGGACGCGGTCAGCACGCTGGGGCCGTCGTCGGTGATCGCCACGGTGTGCTCGACGTGGGCCGACAGGCTGCCGTCCGCCGTCACCACGGTCCAGCCGTCATCCAGCAGGCGGACGCGGCCGCTGCCGCCGTTCAGCATGGGCTCGATGGCGATCACCATGCCGGCCCGCAGCCGCAGGCCGCGGCCGGGGGTGCCGATGTTGGGCACGCTCGGGTGCTCGTGCATGGCGCGGCCGATGCCGTGCCCGACGAACTCGCGCACCACGCCGTAGCCGCGCGCCTCGGCCAGGCCCTGCACCGCGGCGCCCAGGTCGCCCAGTCGCCGCCCGGGGTGACACTCGGCGATGGCGCGCTCGAGACACTCGCGCGTGGTCTCGAGCAGACCGCGCACCGGCTCGCTGATGACTCCGACGGCGACGGTGCGGGCCGCGTCGGCGCAGTACCCCTCCACGAAGCATGCGAAGTCGATCCCGATGAGGTCGCCCTCGCGCAGGAGCTCGCGCGGGCTCGGGATGCCGTGCACGACCACCTGGTTGATCGACGTGCACAGGACCGCCTGGTAGGGCGGCGCCCCGCCCATCCTGTAGCCGAGGAAGGCGGAGCGGGCCTGCCCGCGCTCCAGCTCGCGCCGGGCGATGCGCTCGAGGTCGGCGGTGGTGACCCCCGGGACGCACGCGGCCTCGACCGCGTCCAGCACGGCCGCGACCACGCGCCCCGCGCTGCGCATCCGGGCCAGCTCCGCCTTGCTCTTGAGGACGATGCCCATGGTGGAAATGTAGCGCGCGCGGCCGCGGGCGCGCGCGGCCTCACTCCTCCGGCTCGCACAGGAGCGCGGGCGCGGCCGGCGCGCCGGCGCGCGGCGCGAACACCTGGACGTCGCCGGCGCGCGCGAGCGGCACCAGAGCGCCGCGGGCCGCGGCGAGGAAGTCGTCGGGCGGCGCGATGACCAGGAGCCGATCATAGGAGCGGGCCGCCTCGAGCAGCGCCGCGTAGCGGACCGCCTTCCAGGCCTCGCAGCCGCAGTCGATGGCCGGCTCGGCCACGCCTGCGCAGCGATGCGGGTCGATGGCCTGGATGCGCGCGGCCGCGTCCTCGCCCAGGTGCGGCAGCCGCGCGATCGGCGCCGGCAGCGGCGAGGCGCACGACAGGAGCGCGCCGCCGGCCGGGGCCAGAAACGGCGTGACGATGTCGCGCTCGACCGCCACGTGGCCCCACGCGTGGCGCAGCGGATCGATCGCACCCGCGCCGGGCGCCGCGAAGCGGAGCGGCAGCACGCGGCTGCCGCGCGGGATCGAGCGCCCCGCCGCCAGCACGTCGCCCAGCGCCGCGGCCGGCCCTGCATGGCGCGGCTCTGGACGAGCGTGAGCGCCGCGGCGAGCGCGAGCCCGGCGGCGCCCAACAGCGCCGGGCGGGACCTGCCGGGCAGAGAGAGCGCCAGGCCGCATGCGGTCCACAGGAGCGCGTCCGCGGCCAGCTCGGCGCAGGGCGGAAGGCCGGCCACACCCGGCATGAGGAGCGCGAGCAGGAGCGCGCCGACCACCAGACGCGAGATGGCCGCGTCGATCCCGTCGCCGCGCGGCCCGCGCCGGCGCACGGCCACGAGAGCGCCCGCGACCAGACACAGGACCGGGGCGCGCCGCAGCACGCCCTCCCAGCCGGAGAACGTCGCCAGGCCGCTGCCGAGCATGGCGCCGACGCGCTCGTCGAGCCGCGCATGCATCCACAACGGCCGCCGGTACGACGCGGCCCGCAGGACCACCAGCGCGCGGGCGAGCGCGGGCAGCGCGGCCACCACGAGCAGGGCGGGAAGCGGCCACGCGCGCGGCCGCACCAGGCGGCGGCCGGCCAGCAGCACCAGCGCCGCGCCGCACAGGAGCAGGCCGAGCGGCGAGGTGAGCCCGGCGACGGCGAGCAGCGCGGCCGCGGCGGCGCCGATCCGCCAGTCGAGCGCGCGCGCCTCGTCGACGAGGCGCGGCCCGACCAGCGCGATCGCGGTCAGACCGAGCGCGAGGCCGAGCATGATGGGCGTGCCGCCGCGCAGGAGCAGCGGGCCGGTGGCCAGCGGCAGGAGCAGGTAGAGGTTCCGCCACCGCGCCGGGGCCAGGCGGCGGAGCAGCAGCCACTGGGCCAGGCACAGCGCGGCGATCGCGATGCTGCAGGCCAGCCGTCCGGCTGCGTCCACGCCGACCAGCCGGCCGGCGGCGACCATGAACGCGTAGATGGGATCGACCCGCGCGGCCGGGTCGACCAGCCCGGCGTAGGGCGAGCCCGGCGCGTCCTCGACGATCAGCGCGTGGGCCACGGCCAGGCGGCGCGGCTCCTCCTCGGCCGGCCAGACGCGGACCAGCCAGGGCAGGACCGCGAGCACGGCGATCGCGAGCGCCGGCCACAGCCCGTCCAGCCGGGACGTGCGGGCCGGGTCGAGGTCACCGCGCGGGCCGTCGCCGCGCGGGCCGTCGCCGCGATCGCCGTCGCCGCGATCGCCGCCGCGGTCACCGTCCATCGGCCGCCCCGACATGACGCGGCGATGGTAGCGGCCCGGGCGCGTCCGATCCAATCGCGCGGCACGCGGCACGCCGCGGCGCGACGGCGTCGCATCCGACGGCGGCGCTATCCGGCGGCGACGCGCAGCCGGCAGGTCGCGACGATGAGCGCGGCAGCCGCCAGGATCGCTGCGGCCGCCCGCACGTGGTTCCCCGCGGTCCAGCTGGCCAGGAACTCCGCCCAGCGCGCCGCCGCGTCCGCGCTCTTCGGGTCGAGCGCCGCCAGCGCGTCGTTGCGCGGGATGTGAAACGCGATGGTGACCACGAACGTGCCCACCAGGTAGAGCGCGCCGCCGCCGACCAGGGTGGCGGCGCCGGCCGCATGCCAGCGCCACAGGCCGGCCGCGATGACCGCGCCCGACGCGATGGCGGTGCCGACGAAGACGCCCAGGAACACCGGGTTGATCACGGCCACGTTGATCGACTGCATCGCGGCGATGCCCTGCTCGGCGGGCAGGCGGGCCAGCGCCCGCATGACGAAGGACGAGAAGCCGAAGAAGACGCCGCCGATGACCCCGCAGCCGACCGCGGACACCAGCGCGAGGATGGGAAGCGCGCGCTCGATCACGGCCGCGGCCCGTCCTGCCGCCACGCGCCGGCGGCGGCGGCCGCGCGTGCGTAGTCGGCGAAGTCGCGCGCCGGGCGGCCGAGCGCGCGCTCGACCCCGTCGGCCAGGTGCGCGTTGTGGCCGTCGAGTACGTGGGTGAGGAGATCGGTCAGGAACTCGACGTGCTCGGCCGGCACGCCGCCGCGGGCCAGGACCGCCGCGTACTCCTGCCGCGTCACCGCCGCGTAGCATACCTCGCGCCCGGAAGCGCGCCCGATCGCGGCCGCAGCCTCGGCGAAGGTCACCAGCCGCGGTCCGGTCAGCTCGTAGATCTGGCCGGCGTGGCCCTCCTCGGTCAGCGCTGCGACCGCGACGTCGGCGACGTCGTCGGCGTCGACGAAGGGCTCGGCCACGTCTCCCGCCGGCAGCACGATCTCGCCGCCGAGGACCGGCTCGAGCAGCCAGCCCTCGTCGAAGTTCTGACAGAACCAGGCCCCGCGCAGGATGGTCCACGCCGCGCCCGACTCGCGGACCGCCTGCTCTGCCGGCAGGACGTGCTCCTCGCCGCGCCCGGACAGGAGGACGAGCCGGCGCACGCCGCTGGCCACCGCGCGCTCGGCGAACGCGCGGACGACGGGCGCCGCCTCCGGCACGCCCAGGTCCGGGTAGTAGACCAGGTAGGCCGCCTGCACCCCGCGCAGCGCCGGCGCCCACGTGGCCGGCTCGGCCCAGTCGAACGGCGGCTCGCCCGAGCGGTGGCCGATGCGCACCGGTCGCCCGCGCGCGGCCAGGCGGCTGGCGACCCGGCGCCCGGTCTTCCCGCTCCCGCCGGTGACCAGGATCGCCGGCCCGTCCCCGCGCCGCTCGTCCCGCTTCTCGTCTCTCGTGATGGTCTTGGTCGGTGTCATGACCCCACGATGCGTCGCGAGGCCGCGAGCCTCAATCGCCGCCCGTCTCCGCGTCATGACCGATCGTCCACGAAGCCGATCGTCCACAAAGGTTGGACGCCGGCGCGCACCCGGCCGCATGCTTTGCCCGATGACGGCGATGAGGGCGATGAAGGCGAAGGCGATGAGGGCCCGCGAGCTGTGGCCGCCCCTCGATCCGCTCGGCGAGGCGCTCCACTTCCTGCGCATGACGGGCACCTTCTACGTCCGCTCCGAGCTCACCGCGCCGTGGGGCCTGACCCTGCCGGCGATCGAGGAGTGCCTGAGCTTCCACGTGGTCAACACGGGCCGCTGCTGGCTCGAGGTCGACCCGTTCGAGCCGGTCGAGCTCGCGCGCGGCGACCTGGCGCTGGTGCCGCACGGGCGCGGTCACCGCCTGACCAGCGAGCCGGGCGCGTCCGCGCCGCGCGTCGACCAGCTGCCGCACGAGATGGTGAGCGACCGCTACGGCGTCCTGCGCCTGGGCGGCGGCGGCGCGCCGGCCTCGCTGGTCTGCGGCATGGTGCGCTTCGATCATCCGGCCGCCCGTCACCTGATCGATCTCCTGCCCCACGTGATCCGGATCGACGCGTCCAGCGCGCGGCAGACGACCTGGATGGAGAGCTCGCTCCACTTCATGGCCGCCGAGGCGGAGGCGCAGAGGCCCGGGGGCGAGGCCGTCATCACCCGCCTGGCCGACATCCTGGTCATCCAGGCCATCCGCTGGTGGATCCAGGAGGACCCGGCCGCCCAGCGCGGGTGGCTCGGCGCGCTCAAGGACCCGAGCATCGGCCGCGCCATCTCGCTCATCCACCGCGACCCCGCCCGCCCGTGGACGCTGGCGGCGCTCGCGCGCGAGGTCGCGATGTCGCGTTCGGCCTTCGCCGCCCGCTTCTCCGAGCTGGTCGGCGAGCCGGCGATGCACTACCTGGCGCGCTGGCGCATGCACGTCGCGCTGGCATGGCTCGAGGAGGACGGCGCGGCGCTGGGCCAGGTGGCGTCGCGGCTGGGCTATCAGTCGGAGGCGTCGTTCAGCCGCGCCTTCAAGCGCCTGGTCGGCGTGTCGCCCGGCGCGGCGCGTCAGCGCGGGGCCGCGTCGCGCGCGGCGCTGTGATGCGGCCCGGCGATCGCATCGAGCTCCTCGCCACCGACCTCGACCTCGAGGGGCTCGGGGTGGGCCGCGCCGGCGACATCGACGTCCACGCCGTCGATCTCCTGCCCGGCGAGCGCGCGGAGGTCGCGATCGATCACGTGAGCCGGCACGCGCCGCGCGCATGGGCCGCGGCCGGCCGCAGGCTGGGTCCGCCCGCGCCCGAGCGGGTGACGCCGCCCTGCCCCGCCTTCCCGCGCTGCGGGGGCTGCGCCTGGCAGCACCTGGACGGCGCGGCGCAGCTCGAGCACAAGCGCCGGCGGGTGGAGCGCGCCCTGGGGACGCTGTCGCCGGCGCCCGCGGTCGCACCGGTGGTGCCGTCGCCGAACCAGCTCGGCTATCGCAACAAGGCCAGCTACGTGGTGAGCGGCGCCGGCGGGCATCCGGCGCTGGGCGCGTACGCGGCGCGCAGCCACGCCTGGGTCGACACGGCGGGCTGCCGCGTCGTGATGCCGGTCGTCGACCGCACCGCCGCCGCGGTCCGTGCCGCGCTGTCGGGCGGCGAGCTCGCCGTGTACGACGAGTCGCTGCGGGCGGGTCACCTGCGCTACGCCGTGGTGCGGGCCAGCCGCGCCGGCCAGGTGCTGGTCGGGCTGGTCGCGACCAGCGCGGCCCCGCGGCCCGCGCTCGAGCGCGCCGCCGCCGCCGTGATGGCCGAGCCCGGCGTGGCCGGCGTGGTGTGGGTCGCCAACGACGCCACCTCGGGCACGATCATCCCGCCCGACGCCGCCATCCGGGTGCTGGCCGGGGCGCCGTCGATCGGCGAGACGCTGGCCGGCGTCGCGGTCGACGTCGGCATCGACAGTTTTCTACAGATCCACCTCGACCAGGCCGAGGCCATGTACGCGCGCCTGGCCGACCTGGTCGGCGCGGGCCCGACGACGCGCGCGATCGATCTCTACTGCGGGCTCGGCGCGATCGCCTTCACGCTGGCCGTCCGCGGCGCGCGCGCCCTCGGCCTGGAGCGCAACCCGAGCGCGGCCCGCGCCGCCGGGCGCGCCGCCGAGCGGGCCGGGCTGGCGGAGCGCGCGCGCTTCACCGCCGCCCCGGCGGCCGAGCTGCCGCGCCTCCTCGGCCGCGAGCCGGTCGACCTCATCGTCGTCAACCCGCCGCGCCAGGGCCTCGACCCGGTGGTGCGGCGCGAGCTGGCCGCCCATCCTCCCCCGCTCCTGGCCTACGTGTCGTGCGGGCCGGAGTCGCTGGCGCGCGACCTGGCCGAGCTGGCCCGCGGCGGCCTCGAGGTCGATGCGGTCGAGCCGTTCGACCTCATGCCGGGCACCGGCCACGTCGAGACGCTGGTCATCGCGCGCCGGTCAGGTCGCGCTCGAGATCGATCGTGACGGTCGCGCCGTCCACCATCTCGAGGGCGCGCTCGACCCGCACCGTGCCGCCGGCGGTGCGGAGCGAGATCGACATGCGGTAGACGCCGGCGTCGGCGCGCAGCGGCCAGCGACCGGCCTCGCTGCCGCTGCCGCGGTCGAACTCGCGCCGGTAGAAGCCGAGCAGCTCGTCCTGGCCCGGGCGCCGCAGCTCGGCCTCGAGCCGGCGCACCTGCGCGCCCGCGGCGCCGACGTGGAAGCGCACCTCCGAGCTGGCGCTCTCGCGCCCGCACGTGCGCGTCGAGATGAGCAGCAGCGCCAGCAGGAGCGCCGCCGTCGCGACCGGACGCCGCCAGTTTCTCCTGCGCTCGTTCACGCGGGAGAGGGTAGTCGCGGGGGACCCGCCTGTCCACCGCGGGCCCGCGGCGGGAATCTCTGGTGGCCCCGACCGGTTCGAGAGACAGTCGGCGCCGGGAGAGCGAGGTGCGTATGAAGACGGCGATCATCATGGTGCTCGCGCTCGATCTCGTTGCCTGTCTCGCGAGCTGCGCGGCAAGTCCGCCGGCCGGCGAGGGGGCCGGGTCTGCTGCCGCGCCGGCGCCCGCCGCCGCAGCCGCGCGGCCGCCTGGCGCGACCGCGAGCGCATCGCCCGGCACGAGCGCGGCGAGCGCCTCCATCGCCGACAGCGACGGCGACGTCGCCTCCCTCGGCTACTACCCGGACGGCGACCCACACGTCGCGGCGGCGCGCGATCGGAAGTGCCCCGGCGCCGCCGACGGCAGCGAGCTGGTGGGCCGCCCGGCCGGCGAGTGGCACCTGACCGGCTGGGCCAACACGAACGGCGAGTCGCCCACGCTGGCCAGCCTGCGCGGCCGCGTCGTGGTCATCCGCTTCTGGACCGTGGGCTGCCCCTACTGCGAGGCCACCATGCCGGCGCTCGAGAAGCTGTCCGAGGAGCTGCGCGATCAGCCGGTCACGTTCGTCGGCGCCTTCCACGCCAAGCCCGAGTCGTCGGACACCGATCTGAAGCGGCCGCTCGAGGTCATCCGCGACTGGAAGATACGCTTCCCGCTCGCCGTCGATCGCCAGTGGCAGACCCTGCGCGAGTGGTGGCTCGACAGCGGCCACCGCCACGCCAGCAGCGTCACCTTCGTGATC
>Ga0126377_10000534_pt1 | contig 23188 bp, 20 predicted proteins | sample PanSoiMetPlot_22_FD_92647 | JGI IMG/M metagenome (GOLD analysis project Ga0126377, IMG submission 92647) | Tropical forest soil microbial communities from Panama - MetaG Plot_22 | ecosystem: Environmental > Terrestrial > Soil > Tropical forest > Bulk soil | place: Panama | collected 2016-02-17 | reverse complement strand
GGATTTTTCTCGTCCAGGAACAGGCGCTCCTTGATGACGCCCTCGTCGTCATCCGCCATCGGCATGCCGCTCTGGTCCCAGGTGCGCGGATTGCGCACATGCCGGGTTTCGATCAGCAGTTCGTCATAGCGGCCGTCGCCGTCCTTATCGATCCATTCGCCAATTGAGTAGCCGGGAAAAGTTGTGTCATCGATGCCGATCTTGGGCCACTCGCGTTTATCGGTGTAGATGCGGCGGGGCGCATAGTCGTTGCGGTCGAACAGGATGTGGGTGACGCCCGGCGAGATGAGAAACTCCATGAGTGCGACGCCTGACATCATGCGCGGCATGCCAGGTGGTCGGCAGCTGTAAGCCATGTCGAGGCCCATACCGCCGAGGTCCTGATCTCGCATGCTGGCCTCGAACCGGGTCTGATACTCCGGCTTGAGCGGGGCGTCCTGCTTACGAATGGGCTTGGTCGGGTCATAGCGCGGCACGCCGCCATCAGGTACCCGGGTCCATTGGCCGGACCAATCGGGATATCTGCTTTTTTCTTGCGCCGCCGCATCCACCGCCAGTGCGCACAACAGACCCGCCACTGCGATCGACACGATACCGTTTCGATTCCCCATGGTGTGCTCCCTCGTCTCATGTCTCAGACAGGCCACAAGCGGAAAGGGTCGCTATGAGCAAATCTCGTCCGCGATGCATCCGAAAGCGGAAGGAGTTCTGACACGCTATCATTGTCCGAGATGCGCCGACAGGCGACATCGTCACTTCCGGGATAGCAGGAAAGGGATTAGTCTACCTGGAGCCTGTCCCATCGGATCGCACGCCGCGCGCGGAGGGACTGAAATGAAATTTCCCGATCGAAGGCAATTTCTGCATCTGGCCGCGGGGATTGTCACGCTGCCGGCGTTCCCTCATGTTGCTGGAGCGCAAGCCTATCCGACGCGACCGGTGCGGATTATCGTCGGGTTTCCCGCGGGCGGGGCTACCGACATCTTGGCGCGCCTCACAGGCCAATGGCTATCTGATCGGCTTGGCCAGCAATTCATCGTCGAGAACCGTGCCGGCGCCGGTGGAAACATCGGCACTGAGGCGGTGGTCAAAGCGCCCCCCGATGGCTATACCCTGCTGCAGATTGCCACTCCGAACGGCCTCAACGCCGCACTGTATCCAAATCTCAGCTTTAACTTTGTCCGCGACATCGCGCCGATCATCGGCATCATGCGGACATCGTATGCGATCGTCGTTCATCCGTCGTTCCCGGCCACGACCGTTCCGGAGTTCATCGCCTATGCCAAGGCCAATCCAGGCAAGATCAATATGGCGTCGGCCGGCAACGGCACGCCGCAACACATCTTCGGTGAGATCTTCAAGATGATGGCCGGCGTGGACCTGACTCACGTTCCGTATCGGGGCGGGGCTCCTGCAACGACTGACCTGCTCGGCGGGCAAGTGCAGGTCATTTTCAGCCCGCTTCCGGAATCGATCGAGCACATCAAAGCCGGCAGGCTGCGACCTTTGGCGGTGACAACACCGACTCGTCTTGACGTGCTGCCGAACGTTCCGACGGTGGGTGACTTCCTCCCGGGCTATGAGGGGACCGGTTGGCTGGGCGTCGGGGCACCCAAGAGCACGCCCGCCGAGATCATCGACAGGCTCAACGGGGAGATGAGTGCCGGCCTCACTGATCCGAAAATCATCACGCGGATCGAAGAGCTGGGCGGTACCGTGCTGGGTGGCTCGCCTGCTGCCTTCGGGAAGATCATTTCGGACGACGTCGAGAAGTGGGGCAAGGTGGCGAAGTTCGCGAGTATCAAGCCGGAGTGATCCTGCTCCCGACCGACGTTTCATAAAGTCTCGATATGCGAATGACGATTGGTATGACCGCTTCGGGTCAAACTCGGTCAATTCAAGCCTGGTTTAATCGTCCAAGGGAGAAGTGAAATGCGCCGGAAATATCCTGCCATGCTTGCTGCCTGCGCGATGCTTGGCCTTTCCATGATTTGCGCCTTGGGCTCGTTCGCGCAGCCTATCCCATCTCCCCCGCCGATCATGCCTCCCTCGCTGCCGCCTTCGCACAGCGTGGATCTGATGACGGTATCCGGGGCCGCAACCTTAGGCGCGAAGTGGAAGGTGATGGAGGCAAAGCTTGTCCAGGTGCCGGCCGCGCCAAACGCGATGCCCGAATACAAAACGACGCACAATATTGCGCCGCGCGCCAACGAACTCGAATTCGACGATTCCTCCTGGCCGGAAATCAGTGCCGACACGCTGGGCGCTCGCCGCGGTGGGGGACACGTGTCGTTTCTCTGGTATCGCACTCTGCTGACGATCCCAGCCAAGATCGGGGAGTTCGATCCGACGAGCGCGGTCGTTGTCCTGACCGCCCTGGTCGATGACTACGCCGAGGTGTGGGTCAACGGACAGTTGCCGCGCCGGTCGGGTTATCCGAGCCCCGCCACGATACAGGGCTTCAACATGCCCAATCGCGTCGTGCTCACGACCTCGGCAAAGGCCGGTGACAAGTTCGAGATCGCGATCTTCGGGATCAACGGACCGATCTCGGTCGCGCCGCCGAACTTCATCTGGTTCCGCGAGGCGCGCGTCGAGTTCTATAAGTAGCGGCGATACACAAGTGCGCCCGAGCAACCGACCGACGCGGCCTGGTCCCCGCCCGTCGCTCACCTGGGCTACGCGCTTGCAGCCGCCGCCTAAGCCACCCGATTTTTCGCTGCGACCTCGCGGTAGAACTCCGCGCTGAGCTTCGGCGTGCGCTTCTGTGTGGCATAGTCCACGTGCAGCAGGCCGAAGCGGGTGCCGTAGCCGTCGGCCCATTCGAAATTGTCCATCAGGCTCCAATGGAAATAGCCGCGCACCGGCACGCCCTCCGCGGTCGCGCGCTGTAGCTGCGTGAGATAGTTGCGCAGGAACATGATCCGGTCGGTGTCGTGGACGATGCCGTCGGCTGCGGGCGCGTCGGTCGCGGAGCAGCCGTTCTCGGTGATGTAGATGTCCTTGACGTTCCAGACCTTGGCCAGGTTGCGCGGGCCCCAGTAGAGCGCTTCCGGCGCGATGCGCAGCCACGACGAGTTCATCATCGGAAACTTCGCCGGCATCGGCAGCGATGCGAAGCCTGCCTCTCCGTCGGCGGCGCGCACGTAGGCAGCCGGGCCGTAGATGTTGATGCCGACGAAATCAACGGGGCTGCCGATCGCCTGCATGTCCTGTGCCGCGACCTTGGGCGCGCCGGCGCCGGCGTTCGCCAGGAACGAGTCGAGATAGCGGCCTTCCAGCACGGCGGTCAGGTAGGGCGCGTTGAGCTCGCGGGTGGCGAGCTCGGCGGCGCGGATGTGCTCCGCCGTCTCGATGGCGGGGAGGGCGACGCTGATGTTTTCCGCCGGCCCGACCTGCGTCCCCGCGCGCGAGCGCGCGCGGATTGCCTGCACCGCGAGCCCATGGGCGAGCAGCACGTGATGCCGCGCCTGGTTCAGCCGGCCGGGCGGCAGCTGGAGGCCGGGCGCATGCACGCCGCTGCCGTGGCCTAGCTCGACGAAGGCCGCGCACTCGTTGAGCGTGAAGAAGCGCTTCACCCGGTCGCCGAGCTTGTCGGCGACAAAGCCGGCATAGTCCGCGAACGCTTGGGCGGTATCGCGCGCCTCCCAACCGCCGCGATCCTGCTGGGCCTGCGGCAGATCCCAGTGATAGAGCGTCGCGAACGGCGCAATCCCGTTCGCGATCAACTCGTCAATAAGCCGGCTGTAGAAGTCGAGCCCCTGCGGGTTGGGCGCGCCGGTGCCCTGCGGAAACACGCGCGGCCAGGCGATCGAGAAGCGATACGCCGCCATGCCGAGCGCCTTCATCGACTTTATGTCGTCGCGGTAGCGGTGATAGTGATCGTTGGCGACGTCGCCGGTGTCGTTGTTGTGGGTCTTGCCCGGGATGTGCGCGAAGGTGTCCCAGATCGAGGGGCCGCGGCCGTCGGCGTTGACGGCGCCTTCGATCTGATAGGCGGCGGTCGCCGTGCCCCAGAGGAAGCCATTGGGAAATTCGCGCGCGGATTCGCGCTGGGGCAGGGCGCCCTCACTCGGCTGCGCGCCCGCGGGTGCCGCCACTCCGAAGGCTCCCGCACCGGCAACCTTCGCAAGATCGCGGCGGGTCAGTTGCATGGGCATGGACGGCTCCTCGATTGGGCTGGGCAGGCGCATCTTACGCTGTGTCGAAGAAGCAGGCTCTAGTCCTGCTTGGCCGCCTCAAGGGGGCACGTGAGCGGCGCTACCCTCCAAGAAAAAGTGCGTCAACGCGCCGCGAGCGGCCATCGGCAGCCGCACCGCCGAGCGGCGTGATGAACTCGCGATCTCTTCAGGTAGGGACGCGGATTGAAATTATGAATTGGAGCTGAACAGACCGCGACGAATTATCCTGAAAAGTTCCGCGTTTTTCCGGAACCGCGGCGGAGACGTCGCATTGGCCCTTCGCGAGGCATTGCTGGATCGCGCCGTGTCTCGTCTCGAGCTTCGCAAGGAGCAACAGATCGATCCGCAAGGAGGATGCAATGCACAAGATCGCTCTCGGCATCGCCGCGGTGGCACTGCTCGCGGCGGGCCCCCTGTTCCAGAGCCGCGCCGAAGCCACGACGCTTGGAACATCGGCGGGGCTACGCGCTGCCATAGAGGCCAATCAGCAAGTCGAAGACGTCACGTATTACGGGTACCGGCGCGCGTACCGCCCCTATAGACATCATCACGGGTACTATTACCGGAATTACAACAGTTACGGCTACTGACTGACGTAGGGGTGGGACATCAGGGCGTTTACGCCCGTCTTCGACGGACATCACGGCGTGGACGCCCGTCTTCTGCTTCCGGGAGGTAGCTGGTAATCGCGCGTCCTGTCGCAGGAGACACTGCTTTGCCACTGCCGCCGGGATTATCCGCTGCCGATTTCGACAATGTCTGCCGGGAACTGCGCTCCGTCGTGGGCGAGCAGTGGGTCGTCACTGCGGATGAGAAGGTCGCGAGCTACCACGATCCTTATTTCCCCGGCACGGGCGGGCAACACTTGCCGTCCGGCGCGGTGCTGCCGGCCAGCGTGGAAGAGATCCGCGCCGTGCTGGGCATCGCCAACCGCGTGCGCCTGCCGCTGTGGTCGGTCTCGCTCGGCCGCAACTATGCCTATGGCGGCGGCGCACCCTGCCTCGACGGCTCCATGGTGCTCGACCTCAAGCGCATGCAGGGGATCGAGGTCAACGAGCAGCTCGCCTATGCCATCGTCGAACCGGGCGTGACATTCTTCCAGCTCTACAGGCACATCCAGGACAAGAAGTATCGGCTGTGGATCTCCTGCCCGGCGCCCGGCTGGGGCAGTGTGCTCGGCAACACGCTGGAACGCGGCATCGGCTACACGCCGCACGGCGATCACGCCGGCCAGCAATGCGGCATGGAGGTCGTGCTCGCGAACGGCGACGTGATCCGCACCGGCATGGGCGCGATGACCGATAATCCAGCCTGGCCGCTCTACAGATATTCCTACGGCCCGTCGCTCGACGGGCTGTTCATGCAATCGAACCTCGGCGTGGTCACCAAGATCGGCGTATGGCTGATGCCGGAGCCCGAGATGTACTCGCCGGTCGATATCGGCGTCGACCGGGAAGAGGACATCGTCGCGCTGATCGACACGCTGCGGCCGCTGCGGCTCGACGGCACCATTCCCACGGCGACGATCGCGAACTGGATGCGCATCGTCGCGACCCAGACGACGCGCGCGCAATGGTACGACGGCAAGGATGCGATGCCACCGGGCGCCATCGAGAAGCTCAAGAAGACGATGCGCATTCCGCATTGGGGCTTGCGGTTCGGCCTCTATGGGCCGATCAAGGTCGTCGATGAAAAATTCAAGATCGTGCAGAAGGCGTTTTCGTCGACCGGCAATGCCCGGATAGCGCGCGCCAGATATCCGCGCGGCGCGAAGATCGCGCCGCACCACCAGGCCGCCGCCGGCATTCCGGACGTCGAGCTGATGCCGCTCAATTGGATGGGAGGCACCGGCGCCCATATCGAATGTCCGCCGGTGGTGCCGATGATCGGCGCGCAGGCCTACGAGCTCTATCGCGAGCGCACCGCGTTGTTCGCGTCCTACGGGTTCGACCACTACAGCGGCTTTACCACGACGACGCCGCGCACCTTCTTCAACACCGGCTCGATCATCTTCGACCGCAGCGATCCGGAGATGACCGGGCGGGCGCGCGAGCTGAGCGCCGCGCTGATCCGCGACGCGGCCAAGAGCCGGCTCGGCGGCTATCGTGGCCACATCTCGGAGATGGACCTGATCGCGGAACAGTTCGACTTCAACAGGCATGCCGCCATGCGCACCTATGAGCTGCTCAAGGACGCCATGGACCCCGAAGGCATCCTGTCGCCGGGAAAGCAGGGCATCTGGCCCAAGGCGCTGCGCACGGCGCGCCGCGAGGGCGAACGCAAATGAGTGGGGCGCATGCGATGAGCCGCAGGGAATTTCTGGGGCTCAGCTCGGCCGCGGCGCTTGCCGTGCTCTGTCCGGGCGCGAACGCCACCGCGCTCGCCGGCCTTGCGCGTAGTGCCGAGGGCATGCTGGTCGTCGCCGATCATCGCTACAGCGACAGCCTGATCTTTGCGCGCGCACTGGGGATCCGCGGCGCCGGCATCTTCTCCATGAAAGCGGGCCTCGCCGATGTCTGGTTCGATGCACTGGCGCCGCGGCTGGCGGCCGGCGGCCACAGGCTGGCGGGACTCACGCTCGAGTCCGAGCTGTTCGTGCTCGAACGGCTGGCGGAAAGCTGCGGGATGCGCTCCTGCTATGTCGGCCGGCATGATTGGCGCGCCCGCTCAGGCTCGCAACACGTATTGGGTGGCTCGATCGGGATCGATCAGGTCGCGCAGGCGCTCGCGGGCGGCGCTGAATTGTGGGCCGCGATCACGGCCGACGGTCTCATGACGGCTGCGGCGGGGCCGAGCTGGCAGGAACGCAAGATCTCGGTCGGTCTCGCGCGCGCCGCCGACAGCCCGCGGTTCCTGGTCTCGTGGGTGATGACGCCGTCGTCTTAGCCGGAAATGCATGGGTGCGCGAATAACCGCATGTTCTCGGCTCCTACCCCGACTTAACCTCGAGAATAGACCTTACGACGTGCGAGCGACCGCTTTGGTGCGCCTTACATGAACCTTACAGCACCGACCTGCGCGCGGACGTGCCGCCTCGAAACCTCGCGGTAGTATAATGTTTGCTCTACCATAGGATTTTCGTTATACTAATTAAAAACTGGTCCTCGACCATTGACGGCGTCGGGTCGTCCAACAGTCGAGCGAGGGTTGTCGTGGACTATCAATCATATTTCGCGAGCGCCATTAAGGCGCTCGAAGCCGAGCGCCGATATCGGGTGTTCGCCGATCTCGAGCGCATAGCAGGGCGGTTTCCGAACGCTTGTTGGCATTCGCCGGAGGGGCCACGCGACGTCGTGATCTGGTGCTCCAACGACTATCTCGGGATGGGGCAACACCCCAAGGTGATTGGAGCCATGGTTGAAGCCGCCACCCGCATGGGCACCGGCGCGGGCGGCACCCGGAACATTTCTGGGACGAGCCATCCACTCGTGGAGGTCGAGTACGAGCTCGCGGAGCTGCATGGAAAGCAGGCTGCTCTTGTTTTTACGTCCGGTTATGTCTCGAACGAGGCTGGCATCGCCACCATTGCCAGGCTCATGCCGGGCTGCCTGATTTTTTCCGACGCGCTCAACCATAATTCAATGATCGCTGGCGTGCGTCTGTCGGGCTGCGAGAAACGCATTTTCCGTCACAACGATGTCGGGCATCTGGAGGAGCTGCTGGCGGCGGCGGATCCAGACCGGCCGAAGCTGATCGTGTTCGAGAGCGTGTACTCCATGGATGGCGATGTCGCTCCGGTTCGTGCGATCTGCGACCTGGCGGAGCGATACGGCGCAATGACCTACCTCGACGAGGTGCACGCGGTCGGCATGTATGGCGAACGCGGGGCCGGCATTGCCGAGCGCGAGGGCGTGATGGCGCGCGTCGACGTGATCGAGGGCACGCTTGCGAAGGCGTTCGGGTGTCTCGGGGGCTACATCGCCGGTACCACGGACCTCATCGACGCCGTGCGCTCCCATGCGCCGGGCTTCATCTTCACCACGGCTCTCCCGCCGGCGATCTGCGCCGCCGCGTCCGCTGCGATCAAGCACCTGAAGACCTCCAGCTGGGAGCGCACGCGCCATCAACAGAACGTGGGCCGCACCAAAGCCGCGCTCGACGCAGCGGGGCTGCCGGTCATGCCGAGTGCAACGCACATCGTGCCCCTGCGGGTTGGTGACCCCGAGAAGTGCAAAAGAGCAAGTGACCTCCTGTTGAACGAGCACGGCATCTACATCCAGCCGATCAATTACCCGACGGTGCAGCGTGGCACCGAGCGTCTTCGGATCACGCCGACACCGTATCACGACCGTGCGCTCATTGATCTCCTGGCGAAGGCGCTGGTCGAGGTGTGGTCGCAACTCGCACTGCCACTCCGGGAAAGTGCGATAGCAGCCGAGTAGCGAGAGAATCCGATGCTGTCGCGAAGTCGCTCGGTGGAACGCTCGGCAACGGTCGGCTTCATCTTCATTACAGTGCTTCTCGACATGGTCGCAGTCGGGATCATGGCGCCCGTCCTGCCGAAACTGATCATCGCATTCGAGCAGGGGGATATCGCGCGAGCGGCGTCGATTGCGGGCGTTATTGGACTTGCATGGGCCGGGATGCAGTTCGTCTTTTCGCCATTCGTCGGCGCCTTGTCGGACCGGTATGGCCGGCGGCCGGTCATTCTCCTCTCCAATTTCGGCCTTGGACTTGACTACGTGATCATGGCGCTTGCGCCGTCGCTGCCGTGGCTCTTTGTCGGCCGAGTGCTTTCGGGCGTTGCCGGGGCGAGTTTCCCGACCGCGGCTGCCTACATCGCGGACGTGACACCCCAGGAGAAACGCGCCGGTCGTATCGGCCTGCTTGGCGCGGCGTTCGGTATCGGATTCATCCTTGGCCCCGCCATTGGCGGCATCCTTGGTGAAATAGATTTGCGGCTGCCCTTCTGGGTTGCTGCCGGCTTGAGCCTGGCCAATGCAGCATACGGGTACTTCGTGCTCCCGGAGTCCCTGCCAATGGAGCATCGCGCCAGGCTCAAGTGGCAAGTCGTGACCCCCCTGAGCACCTTGAAGCTCCTGCGTCTAAACCCGCGACTTGCCGGTCTTGCCGCGGCGGCATTCCTTTGTTTCCTGGGACACGAAGCGCTCCACGCCACCTTCGTGCTCTACACCGACTATCGCTATGGCTGGAGCGCGAACCAGGTCGGGTTGGCTCTCTCGCTGGTCGGCATCGGTTCGGGTATCGTGTCGGGACTCCTCGTCCGACGGGCAGTCGCGCGCTACGGAGAGCACCCGGTTGCCCTGACGGGACTCGTCCTGGGCGTCATCGGCTTCACCGCCTACGCATTTGCTCCCACGGGAGCGCTGTTCCTGGCTAGCACCCCGCTCCTGGCCTTGTGGGCCCTCGCCGGGCCAGCGCTGCAATCCTCCATGACGCGCGAGGTCGGGCCGTCCGAGCAGGGCCGGCTGCAGGGGTCTCTCAGCAGCTTGCGTGGCATGGCGGGTCTCGTGGGCCCGCTTGTGTTCACTCAGGCCTTCGTCGTCGGCATAACCGGTGGTCATGGAACGCCCGGTGCGCCCTACCTGCTTGTCGCTGGTCTGTTGATTCTCGCCATCGTCGCCATGAACGGGGCCCCGCGACTACGCCACCGCTTCTCCTTCCAGCGCGTGTTCCGTCCTTGAGAAGAGCCAGGACCTGCGCCGGTTGCCTTGTGGCTGATCCGCAAAGCGGCATTTCAGCCATCCGCGAAACATCTGGGGCCGATGGCGGCAGTGTGCTCCGACTGCTCTTGATATCGATGACCTCAAGCTGGCTCTCTGATTCCCGCCAATGGCCTTCCAGACAGTGCCCCATTTCGGGACTTGCGTTTCTGAACTAGACGCATGCAAATTTTCATGGATTGAAGGCGATAACTGCTCGACGCCACTCCCCTGAAACAATTAAAATTGTCCTCGCACGGTGGAGGCTAGCAATATGGGGGAGCTAGCATGCTTACAATCGTAAGTGACCTTGCGCTGTTTTCATTACTCGCCGCGTTTTGTGCCGGGCTCGTGATCGCGATCGCGAGCTTACTCTAAGTCCCGAGAGATATGGGCGGCTTGGGCGGCAAGGCTCTTTCCGCGTAGTGAGCAAAGAAACCCCGTCTCGGTATCCAATCTCCGAGGCGGGGTTTTGTTTTCCGATGACCTTTATGGCCGATGCGAAAGCGTGAGAGTTCGCACGGGATGCCCGGGAAAATCGATCAGGCACATCAAGTTCGGTGACGCAGATAGCGTTGTCGTTCCCGAATATCCCCATCTGCGGACTTAGTGCGCTGAGCAGAATCAGAGCATCATCCAACGCGATTGTGAGTGCCGAAAACCTGGATTCGGAAATAAGGGAACGGTCTGAATTTACCTTCCAGGGTTTCGTTTTACCGCAGACACCTCGGCTCGAGACAAAAGCACGACGACCGCGAGCCTTGAATGCCGAGGCCGCGACGCGCGCTGCAGTCCGTTTATCAGTCGATGTGGTCCCGGAGCACCATTGAATGCGACTTCATTGCAACACTCTCAAGATCTTTTAGCCGCATCACATTGCAGTGCCGATTGGTCGGGTTGGATGTATGCACTCCAACGAATCGGAGGCTCGTCATGTCCTTCAACAGCCTGAGGTTCACTCAGCGGGCGTTGGCCGCCGAAGAAAGTCTTGAAGCCAACAAGGTCCGCACGCTTGTTGCCAAGCATCTGAAGGTTGATCTCAAACGCGTCACGGATGAAGCGCACTTCCGAGACGATCTCGGGGCCGACTGGCTCGACCGTCTTGAATTGATGATGCTGATCGAAGATCAATTTGCGGGCGTGGAAATCGGGGACAACGATGCCGATCAGATTGAAGTCGTCAGCGATCTGATCCGGTACATTGAAGATGAGAGTGTCAGCGCGGTGACTTGACGCGCAAACCCACTCTGCGGTCGGGTTCGCCGTGAGGTTTACGGGTGGCGCGCACAGTATGTCATGAGATGCTTGGAGCGCCGCGGCACGGTTTGCCGCGAGCGAATGATGCGGCGTGCCGACACCTACGACCGGCTTGCGGAATTGGCGGAATGTCCGGGCGCGAACGCCGCCATGCTCGCCGGCCTTGCGCGTAGTGCCGAGGGTATGCTGGTCGTCGCCGATCATCGCTACAGCGACAGCGTGATCTTTGCGCGCGCACTGGGGATCCGTGGCGCCGGCATCTTCTCCGTGAAAGCGGGCTGCGCCGATGTCTGGTTCGATGCACTGGCGCACGGCTGGCGGCTGGCGGCCGCAAGCTGGCGGGACTCACGCTCGAGTCCGAGCTGTTCGTGCTCGAACGGCTGGCGGAAAGCTGCGGAATGCGCTCCTGCTATGTCGGCCGGCATGACTGGCGCGCCCGCTCAGGCTCGCAACACGTATTGCGTGGCTTGATCGGAATCGATCAGGTCGTGCAGGCGCGCGCGGACGGCGTTGAATTGTGGGCCGCCATCACGGCCGACGGTCTCTCATGACGGCTGCGGCGGGGCCGGGCTGGCAGGAACGCAAGGTCTCGGTCGATCTCGTGCGCGCGGCCGACAGCCCGCGGTTCCTGGTCTCGTGGATGATGACGCCATCGTCTTAGCCGGAAATGCATGGGTGCGCGAATTCCGGCGCCAGCCTGGTCAATCGAGTGTGCGTGAAGAAGCGTTACCTGTAAATCGAATCTGGGCAGAACGGCAATTTAGGCGCCTGGTCCTGTGGTCGCGCATTCTTTCACAGATAACTGTACCTGAGGTGCGGACTCAATTGCATGCCGTTGATTTGTCACACTCACATATTACGAAGCTATACGATAAGTAATGGATGCATTGCCGTCATTGAAGATATATCGATCATAAAGACCGATGTTAGTGTTAGCATGGCTGCAAACTAAATTGCAGTTCAGTTTCTAAATCGCAATTTAATTTCCGGTTCCGGCCTTGTCTTACGAGGGATCCATGATCGCGCGAAAAATGCAGATGGTGGGTATTGCCATGAGCGGCGCCGTCATGGTGCTGCCGCGCGACGGGCTGAGGGACGACGACGCCGGCAATCGGCTACGCGTCGTCGAGGGGTGCCGCCGAGCCTATATCGCGGATTTCGTTCGCGATGTGTGGCTCGGCGGCTGCACGGCAGGTGCGCCTCCGGCCAATCTCGGCTTCCGCGTCGTCCGCGACGACGAGTCTCACTATCGGCTGCGATCGCTTGTCGGACGCGTGCAAGCTTTGTTCAGCTCCATTCGGATCTTGTGACTCCATCCGCATGCTGGAACGAAGTATCGAGAGCCGTTGGAAAGTTTCCGACACAGAAAGCGGCGGCGGCTGGAACGCGTCTCAGGCATCGCTCGTTGGAGAAGGATGCGCCGGTCTCGCCCCCGGTTCAGCGGATTGGGCGCATCGTGTGGCATGCCCTGGTTGGCGGACTGCATCATCAATACGTCCGAATCTGAGTTTTCAGTACACGCAGGACGGGAGTGGCGCCCAGGGCCCCGGTCCCGCCTCGGGGGATCGTATGCCCGCTTCAAATAGATCGAGGTCACGGCAGCGCCCACCGGCAGCACCAAACGTGTCGCGCCCAGCGACGCCGGCCAGCACTCGTCTTGGCCTCTTCAGCGGTTTCGGTGGATTCGGTGCGAGAAGGACCGGCGCAACGGTCGTGCGCCTGAACCTCGAGGCTAAGAAGCGGGGAGTAGGGACCTTTGAGGCGACAGGCCTGCGAATCGCGTTCTCGAATGACTTCGTTCGGACGGAACTCCCGGCAGACCTCGATGGCGCAGACGTGATCGTTTTCGAGCGCTTCGGGATTGCGATCGTTCACGCCGATCCTGATCGTCTCACTGCGGCCATGATACGCGGGAGCGAAGAACGGTCCCTGCTTGGGCATCGGCCGGAACGAATCTTCCATACGCTTGGGACGGAGATGTCCGAGAGTTCTATGTCGGCATCGCCGGTGTTTGCGCCTGCGGACCCCGGCTCCCGCCTTTCGCGTGAACATTTGACCGGCTACCTTGGAGGGGTCGCCGCCGTCGTCGGGCACATGCTCGGAGAGCAGAGCGTCCCATCGGTTGCGGCCGGTGTGGCGCCGCCTCCCGTCCGGGCACCCGGCGTAGCAGCGGCCTGGAACGAGAGCAGGTTCACTTGGGGCCTGCAGGCCACAAACTCCTCGGCTTCCCGTTACACTGGCCGCGGTATCAAGATCGCGATCTTGGACACCGGGTTCGACCTTCAGCACGCCGATTTTGTGGGACGCAACATCGATTCCAAGTCCTTTGTGCCGGGACAACCCGTTCAGGACCGCAACGGGCACGGAACCCATTGTGCAGGTACGGCTTGCGGTCCTGTGCGGCCAACTGGCGTTCCCCGGTACGGCATCGCCTACGACGCCGAGCTCTATGTCGGGAAGGTTTTGTCTGACAGCGGATCAGGCTCTGACCGCACCGTGATCGGCGGCCTCGAATGGGCGCTCGATAACGGCTGTGAAGTCATCTCAATGTCGCTCGGCTCGGAGACCTTGCCCAACGAGCCGTTCATCGAGGACTACGAGCTTATCGGGAGGGATGCGTTGCGTTCCGGGAGCCTGATCATCGCCGCTGCCGGAAACGAGAGCAGACGGCCCGGGCACGTGGCCCCGGTGAGCTCACCGGCCAACTGTCCCTCATTCTTTGCGGTGGCCGCCGTCGACCGGGACATGCAGGTAGCGCCATTCTCATGCGGCAAACGGACGAACCTTGAAGGCGGCGATGTGGACATCGCGGCTCCCGGTGTGGACATCTTCTCGTCGTACCCGGTGCCGCGCGGTTACGCCCGCCTGCTTGGGACGAGTGTGGCTGTTCCCCATGTAGCTGGTGTTGCGGCTCTGTACGCTGAGGCGGATGCGAGTTATCGAGGACTTGCGCTCTGGGGGGCCTTGGTCCAGGGACGCCGCTTTATTGGGGGGACCGTCGCAGATATCGGGGCCGGTTTGGTCCAGGCTCCGGGACTGTAGTTGGGCCCGTCTAGGACCGCCGGTCCGTCAAAGAGCTTTGAATTCCTGAGACGGACGAACGGAAGCAACGCCTTCAATTTTTAGCAGCCCATCCTGCTTGGCAGCTTCGACCTCGCCGTGGATGAGCCCGAACCGTTTCGAGCAGGAGACCTTCGACAACCCGGCGCGCTCCAGTCGCGAGATGACGTCCGCAAGCCTGGCCTTCCCCCGCTCGTTCACCCGAACCGTAACTTGCAGCTTGCTCACACCAAATTTCCTTCCGGTACGTCAGATGAGCACTACCAAGGGTCTGCTGGCAAGCTTCCGGCGCTTGACTCCCGGTCAAAACCCTCATGGTTCAAAGGCTTGGATGTAACGCACGAGGAACTGTAGCGCATCCAAGATCTGCGACGGGCCAAGCGCATCGGCGCGCAGCGCAGGTCAAGGAAGCTTCGAAGGACGCCCTGACGATTTCGAAGTTTCCGACACCCCCGGGCCCGCTCCGTGGCCAGAGTCTGCCTTCACGCCGTCGCCGTCAAGGTCGGAAAAGACACACCCGGATTTTTCGGTGGGCCTGGTGCCGAATCCGCCATTCGTTGCAACAAATTGCTGATTGCATGCTGCCACGCGTCACTGATCTGGCGGATGCGCGCGTCTCCAATGAAAGTCAATTAAGCCAGCAATGGCGGCCAGCACCGCCGGTGTCCCATTAGGTTAGCGCTGCTGACGGGATTTCGGAGGACCTCCGAAGGTTTGAGGACGCACGCTTGAAGAACGCGCCAACGGTTTGTTCCGTCCTCGCCACGGAACCTGCTGCGTTCGTTCGAATTGATTAGAGAGAATTGATTAGAGAGTTGGCGTCGCTTCTCAGGAACGACGGCCGGTAGACCTCCACTCGAAGCAGAGGCGGGGGCAAATCAATTCCACTCGCAGATCATCGATGTAACGTCTAGGGAGTGCAGGAGATCACCATGGCGCAATCTATTTCCTTTTCTGTCACAAGACGAAGCGCGGTCGCTGTTCTGACCGCCGTTCCGGCGGCCTTCTTGGCGCTTGCGGATAACGTGTACGCAGCACCCAAGCAAACACCGGAGAAAGGCGAGAAAAGCCTCTACGAACGGCTCGGTGGCGTTTTCGCTATAGCGGCGGTGGTTGACCACTTCAGCGACGCCGTCGTGAAGAATCCCATCGTCGGCCAGACATCCAAGAATCCGCAGCTACGAGAATGGCATACCAAAAACTTGGAACGGCTGCCTGGTCTCAAGTTCATGCGGACGCTATGGGTCTGCGACGCATCGGGTGGACCGTTCAAGTTCACGGCAACTAAGCCCGGCGCGACGCCGCTCGGCCTTGAGGAGGCCCATCGGGACCTGCGAATCTCTGCGGCAGAATTCGATGAAGTGGCAGCCGAACTCGGACGTACTCTGGATTTCTTCAAGGTCCCGAAACGCGAGAAGGATGAAGTGCTGGCAGCCTTCGCCGCCCATAAGGACGAAGTTACTGCCGGCTCCAGCACGGTCGGCAAGTCCCGCTGAGGCGGCGCATGATCTCGATCTAAACGGGTCGGCCTTGGCTTTGGCTACGGACCACGCAACGTTTTACACAAAGATGATGTGACGCGTCTTCATGTATAAAACGGAGATTGCGTGAAATGCGCCACTGACCGCCTTAGCGGTTTTGAGCGTTTCGATCGGAATGTCAATCCAAGGCTAGAACGGCACTGGAGTTTGCGCCAATATTCGGTCAGCTCCTCGGAATAGGAGTCTCTGAGCCGCCCCTCGGACGGCCATTCGGCTTTCCTCCTGACCCAGCGATTGCCAAGGACGAATGTTGAATCGTTTCGCGAAGCTCTGGCTGATTTGGCTGGCTGTGTCGGTAATTCTGTCTGCTTATGTAGCTTTGGGGATTGTAGCGGCGAAGGCGACTGTCGCGCAACTGAAGTTGACGCCCGGCGAAACCATCGAGCTTTCAGTCTTTCGGCTTTTCGATCACTTTCTCGTCTTTAATCTGGAGTTCGCTGCGCCGGGCTGTTCGCAGCGATCCGAGCTGGGCTCCTGGTCGCAGTCCCTCCCGGAACAAGAACCGGGTCTTTTGAAATTGCGTCCCGGCGCGGACGTTCTCATCGATGTTGCATCGAACGGTCAGACCGTTCGCTACGAAGCCATGCCATTAAGCAGTTATTGTCATGGAAACGGCCGCAACATGACCAGCAACCTCTCGATCGCTCCAGGCGTTTGGCGCTGGCCGCCGCCGGAGGACAGGCCAAGGAACGCTCTGCCGGCGGGGTCTACGCCTCTCACCTTTCGGGTGGTCAACGTCGGCGATCCGCTGGTGGGGGAAGAAGTGGGCCTCATTATCCATCCGGCCGCCGGGTTCAAAACGTGTTACGAGCCGGCCTGTGTCTTCGCTCCCGGGCTCTTGCTGTGGCCGGTCCTTTTCGCCATCCAGGTGCTGTGGGGCATTGCGCTTGGCCTGTCGATGTGGCGCATCAGGCGCCGGGAACTTCAGGAGGCATCCCGGGACGGTGGGCGAGTTCATTTCGCAACGGTGGGCGAAATTATCTCGGGATGGTGGGCCGTATCATCTCGCAAGCGCGAAGATGACCCCTAAGGCGGCCGAGTCGCTGGCACACGTCACTGGCGCTCGCCGTGCGTGTCGAAGAAGCGGGGTTGCATGCTTCGGGCGATTTGGGGTCACCAAGTGGCCGGAAATCCCCTTGCCCGCCCCGCCAAGTTTTCGGATGATGTTCTTGCGGGGAAATGAGCCTTGGTGTGTTCTTCTTGATGTCGCCACTCGCATTAATCACCTGCCCGTCAGCCGGGAACCAACCAAAATCGGAAATAGTTCATCATCCAGCGCGACAGAGCCGGCCCCTGGCTCCTCGGAGGTTTCCTTGCGTCTGACCCGTCGCTCCATCCTTCGCACCGGCGCCCTTGCCGCCGTCTCCCCCTTGTTCGGCCAACCCTTGTTCGGCCAGGCGCCAGCGCCCGCGGCGCCGGCACGCGCGGGAGACCCCGAGCCGCGGTGGCGTTACGGTCTGTCGCTGCTCGGCGACCTCAAATATCCGCAAGGCTTCAGGCATTTCGGCTACGTCAATCCGCAGGCGCCGAAAGGGGGGACGGTGCGCCAGATGGCGCTCGGCACGTTCGACAACTTCAACCAGGTCATCGCGGGGGCGAGGGGGGCGTTTGCCGCGGCTGCCGGCACGATTTGCGACACGTTGATGGTGCAATCGCTCGACGAGGTGTCTGCCTATTACGGGCTGATCGCCGAGGCGGTCAGTCATCCCGCGAACTTTGCATCCACCTCCTTTCGCCTGCGCGCCGCCGCTCGCCATCACGACGGCACGCCGATTACGGTCGAGGACGTGATCTTTTCCTTCGAGGCCTACAAGAAGCACAACCCCTTCGTCGGCGCGTTTTACGGCCACGTGGTGAAGGTCGAGCAGAGCGGCGAGCGCGAGGTCACGTTCACGTTCGACGCGCCCGGCAATCAGGAGCTGCCGGTGATCCTCGGATCGCTCAGGATCCTGCCCAGGCACTGGTGGGACGGCAGCGACGCGGCGGGCAAGAAGCGCGACATCGCCGCGACCACGCTCGAGCCGCCGCTCGGCAACGGTGCCTACCGCATCAAGGAATTCGTGCCCGGCCGCTCGCTGGTCTACGGGCGGGTGAAGGACTACTGGGCCAAGGATCTGAACGTCAATGTCGGGCGCGACAACTTCGACGAAATTCGCTACGAGTATTTCCGCGATCCGACGGTCGCACTGGAAGCCTTCAAGACCGACCACGTGGATTGGCGCACCGAGAACAGCGTCAAGAACTGGGCCACGGCTTTCGATTTTCCCGCGGTCAAGGAGAAGCGGGTCATCCTCGAGGAATTCCCCCAGCGCGACCGCGGCATCATGCGGGCCTTCGCGTTCAACATGCGGCGCGACAAGTTCAAGGATGCGCGGGTGCGGCGCGCGTTCAATTTCGCCTTCGACTTCGAGGAGATGAACAAGCAGTTCTTCCACGGCAAATACACGCGGATCAACAGCTACTTCGAAGGCACCGAGCTGGCCAGTTCCGGACTGCCGCAGGGCGAGGAGCTCAAAATCCTGGAGCCCCTGCGGAACAAGGTGCCGCCCGAGGTCTTCACCACCCCGTACGCCAATCCGGTCGCCGGCACGCCCGAGAACGTGCGCGTCAACCTGCGCGAGGGGATGCGCCTCATGCGCGAGGCGGGCTACGAGGTGCGCGATCAGATGCAGGTCAACGCGCGGACCGGCGAGCCGCTGAGCGTCGAGATTCTCAACGTGACCAGCGATCCATCGGGCCCGGAGCGCTTCATCAACTTCTACAAGCCTTACCTCGCCCGTCTCGGCATCGACGTCACCATCCGAAATGTCGACGACGTCCAGTATCAGAACCGGCTGCAAAGCTTCGACTTCGACATCATCATCGCCACCTGGCCGCAGGCCCTGTCGCCCGGCAACGAGCAGCGCGACCTGTGGAGCTCGGAGGCGGCCGATACGCCCGGCTCGCGCAACTATGTCGGCATCAAGAATCCCGCGGTCGATGCCCTGATCGAGCGCGTCATCTACGCCAAGAGCCGCGCCGAGCTGGTGGCCGCCACGCGGGCGCTCGACCGCGTGCTGTTGTGGAACCACTACGTCGTGCCGCAATTTGCCCACGACAAGGTGTGGACGGCACGCTGGGACCGCTTCGGCCGGCCCAACCCGCTGCCCGAGTACGGGGGCTCGGCATTTCCAACCGTCTGGTGGTGGGATGCCGAACGGGCCGCCAAGACCGGGAACCGTCAGTAAGCGCCACCCAGCGCGGCGCGATGCGCTCTCTCTCGGCCAGTGTCCCGATTCCGAAGTTCGCAAGCATTCGCAGCGCGCTCTATCCATTCGGCCAACCTATCGAGCGACACGCGAGAGCCCAACATGACTGACACACCTGAATACGCGCCGCCGGAGGTCTGGGTCTGGGAGAAAGGCGACAGCCCCAATTGGCGCTATAGCCATACCAATCGCCCTATCGCGGGTGCGACGCATGAGAAGCAGTTGGCGCGCGGAAAGCATCCGCTTCAGCTCTATTCACTTGCGACGCCTAATGGCGTCAAGATTACAATCATGCTGGAGGAATTGCTGGCTGCCGGTCATAGCGGAGCGGACTATGACGCTTGGCTCATCCGGATCGGTGAGGGCGACCAGTTTGGCAGCGGATTTGTCGGGGTGAACCCGAATTCTAAAATCCCGGCGCTCATGGACTATAGCGAGCGGACGCCGCGACGCGTGTTCGAATCCGGCGCGATCCTGCTCTACCTGGCGGATAAATTCGGCGCCTTCCTGCCAAAGGATCACGGTAAGCGCACTGAGGCGCTGAACTGGCTGTTCTGGCAGATGGGTTCAACGCCCTATCTCGGCGGCGGCTTCGGACATTTCTATGCCTATGCTCCGGTGAAGATCAAATACGCCATCGACCGCTATACAATGGAGGTGAAACGCCAGCTCGACGTGCTCGACCGGCAGCTTGCGGACAATCAATTTATCGCTGGCGACGAATATACGATCGCCGATATGGCGATCTGGCCGTGGTACGGCAACGGCATGTTGAACGGCGCCTCCTACAACGACCCGCGCAAGTTCCTGCAGACGCACGAATACAAGAACCTGACGCGCTGGACGAAAGAAATCGGCGAGCGCCCGGCCGTCAAGCGCGCGCGAATGGTCAACCGCGCCAGCGGGCCGCTTGAAGAACAATTGCGCGAGCGCCATGACGCCAGCGATTTCGAGACCAAAACGCAGGACAAGATCGAGGCGCGCGGGTAACCCCATCGTAATCTTTCGAACCAGGAGACGGCATTTAGTATCCTAGTTCGACGTCCAATGGCTCGTAGTATCGGTGATATCGTGTCAATGAACGGAGCGCGAGACAGCCGATGTCCAAGTCGGGTCAGACTCGGTTGCCGTGAAAGCGGACACGGCGGGGCTATTTATGAGTACACGCCCTAGTCCGTACTGCCTGTGTGCGCCGCTGGGCACATTATATCGTAAGGCGGGGGCAGATATTTCAGTTCGCATCGAACGGACATTCTACTTCAACAGCGGAGAGCCAAGAGGTTTTGAGACATGCATTTTTCGATCTCTTGAACACGCTCTGTGAGATTTGGTAGGATTGGCCATACCGGTCCATCGGCGTGTAACAGGAAAGACCGTGGTGAAGGACCGATTGGTGCTGTTCGTCCATGGGTTGGGAGGAGCAGGGCAAGCTACCTGGCGTGACGGTAGACTTCCCGGATTCCCGGAATTGATCAGGGCCGACGGAGCGCTGCGGGATTTGGCCGATGCGGCGTTCTTCGAATACCCAACCTCTTTACTGCGCTTGCCGTTCACGCGAGCACCACCGCGAATCCCGGACCTAGCGGAAGGTCTGGGCACCCAGATCGAACAACAGTATCCCGAATACAAATCTATTGCCCTTGTCTGCCATAGTCTGGGCGGCTTGGTCGCGCGGAAATATCTGATCGACCAGGTCGAGCTAGGCAAGGATCTTCGGGTAGACAAACTCTTGCTCTTCGCAGTTCCAAACAACGGTTCCGGCCTCGCCGGGGTGGCGAGGCACATATCTTGGCAGCACAATCAACTCACTCAGCTGTGTCGCGATTCCTATTTTGTCGAGCAGCTCAACAAGGATTGGTTGAGGCTGAAGATGAGCGACCGCGTCAAGGTGAGATACATCGTCGCCGGACAAGACCGCGTTGTCGACAAGTTGAGCGCGATCGGACAATGGGGAAATGAGAACGTTGACTCGGTCGTGGGTGCTGATCACGTGTCAGTCGTGAAGCCTCGTGGCGCTACAGATCTGAGTTTCAGGATCTTCCGTCAGTTCGTATTAGGGCCCGTCCCAGTGTTCTTGAGCGTCGGAGGAGGACGAACTAAGCAGCAGGAAGCGTTTGTGAAGGACATCAAGAACTATTGCCTATCCAGAAACCTCGACGCCAGGTCGGTTGAATACGGAACAAACAAACAACCGCTGAAAGACGTCGAATACCGAATGGAGCGCTGTTACGGCGCCGTCGTGCTTGCCTTCGAGCGAACGCGCATCGAGCAGGGGGTGTCGCGCCCCGGCGGGGAGCCAGAAATCCAGTTGAAGGACGTTAGGCTTCCGACGGTTTGGAACCAGATCGAGGCAGCAATGGCGTACACGCGCCGCTTACCTCTTCTCGTGCTCGTCGAGCATGGACTGCGAGACGAAGGCGTGCTCGAATCGCGCTATGACTGGCGTGTAAAGTGGGTGAATCTACAGGAGCCGATTGTGAGCGACCCGGAGTTCCTGGGGATTTTCGAAGGTTGGCGCGCAAGTGTTCTCGCTAAACGCGGCGACACCCCGAACACCGAGTCAAGCGACCGAGTGAGTCCCTGACCTCGGTACGGAGCGATCCGATCGCGCCACAAGCGGCCACGCCGCCGTGCGCGCGAGGCCAAGAAACTGTTGCAGTCTTCCAAAAACCCCTGCCACCGGGTTCCCCGTTCGCCTATTTCTGCTGTAAGGGCAGCCGACCGCTATAAAGAAATTGCCGGTCACCTTTTGCCCCGGGCATTATGTTCCCCCGGCTCCGCCTGAAGGTTCGCAAATAGGAGTTCCGCAAACGATGAACAGAACCACCGCCATCACTCGCCGGCGGATCATCGAACTGTTTGGTGCGACGAGTTTGCTGCCAGCCGCCCTATGCTACGGTCGCGCGGCGGACGATAAGGTGGAGAACGAACGTAAGATTCTTTTTTTCACCAAGTCCTCTGGTTTCGAGCACGATCCAGTGAAGCGGACCGGTGCAGTGTCCTCCCTTTCGGAAGCGATCCTCTCAGCCGTCGGCAGGAAGTACGGATTCGAGGTCGTCGCCACGAAGGATGGGCGCGTGTTCGACGGCGATTTGGCTCAATACGATGCTTTCCTCTTCTTCACGTCGGGAGATTTGATCGAGGCCGGCACCGACAAGATGCCCCCCATGAGCGCGTCGGGGAAACAGGCGCTTCTCGCCGCGATACGCGACGGAAAGGGATTCATCGGCGTGCACTCCGCGAGCGACACGTTCCACTCGAAGGGCAACCGTTTCGAGACGCAGGAATATCCGGACCCGTTTGTCGCGATGCTTGGCGGCGAGTTCATCAGCCACGGAAACCAGCAAGAGGCGCGTGTGAAGGTGGTCGATCCGAAATTCCCTGGCCTCCTTGGTTCCGGTGAAGCCTTCACGATCAAGGAGGAGTGGTACTCGCTCAAGAACTTCGCGAAGGACATGCACGTTCTGCTCGTCCTGGAGACTGACGGAATGCAGGGCTCCGAATACAAGCGGCCGCCATTCCCGCTCGCCTGGGCCCGTAAAGAGGGCAAGGGCCGCGTGTACTATAACGCAATGGGCCATCGTGATGATGTCTGGACCAGCGAGCGTTTTCAGAAAATGCTCGCGGGAGCGATCACCTGGGCCGTCGGCGGGACTGAGGCGGGACTTGTCGCGAACATGGCCCAGGTAACACCGCAAGCATGGGTGATGCCATCGCAATAATTGCCGACCAGTTGTTCTTGTGACCGGGAGTGCTTGCAGGGCGCGCATGTCATCCGCGCTCGGAAGTATTTGAGCAGTGGGGCGCGCAAGATCGCCAAGCAGTTTAAAGTCGATCCCTCGATCGTCCAGCGCATCATCCGGCCGGTGCGACGCGACTCATGAATTTGACTTCGAAATCTCGCCACCCGACTCCATGCCATGCGCGGAGAAGGGGTGGCTGGCCGCGCTCTTCCCGTTCTTCGTATCCGACCGAATAGGGTTCGACGCTGTACCGTTCGCCTTGATATGTGAACGATACCGTCGCCCGCCCTGCTGCCGCCTGACACAGAGTCGCGGGCTTACGCCGGCAGGTGCCGTTTCAGGAAGGCGCGCGCGCGGTTGATGGTGCGGGCTTTGAGCTCCGGCGGATCCTTCCAGGGAAACACCGTGATCTCGGCGTTCGGCGCCAGCGAGGCGATGTCGATCGAAACCTGGAGCGGATGCGCCGTCACGTCGTCGGGCAGCACCAGCATCGGC
>Ga0126377_10000533_pt1 | contig 23189 bp, 23 predicted proteins | sample PanSoiMetPlot_22_FD_92647 | JGI IMG/M metagenome (GOLD analysis project Ga0126377, IMG submission 92647) | Tropical forest soil microbial communities from Panama - MetaG Plot_22 | ecosystem: Environmental > Terrestrial > Soil > Tropical forest > Bulk soil | place: Panama | collected 2016-02-17 | reverse complement strand
CCGGCGTCCGGCAGATGATCGAGACCGGACTGCTTCGCGCGCGCGTCCGGAACGCTCGCTCCGGCATGCTCACGCGCTCCCCGAATAGCTTCTCGACCACTGCCGCCGACGTCATCCATTTTCTCGATCACTCCACCAAGACGCTCTGGTCGCCCGGATTCGATCCCAGGCGACCGAGCTTGAAGGTCGTGAACTCGACGAGCTGAAGGAGATCCTCCGCGTCGTCGGCACCGAGACGCTCCAGGTACGCCTGCACCTGGCCGAGGGTCTGCTTGATGCGGTCGAGCTCCGCCCGCCGCAGGATCACCTCGTCCTGCTTGATCCGCCGCCGTCGTCCGTTTCCCGTCGTCATCGTCGCATCTCCTCTTCCGATTGTGCCCGCCACTCGACAGCGACCTCCTGGCAGAGGGCCTCGAGTTCACGCGGAAGCGTCCACCTGTCGTCTTCTGGGGCCCGCTCGATGCCGAGGCGCTCGCGGGCGAGATCGCAGGTCTCGACGAGCAGCAGCAGCACCGTTTGGGGCAGGGTCATCGTCACCTTCACCCAGCTCGTCCGGTTCGTCATCCAGCAGTCGACGAGCTCCATGTCCGGATGGATGATGACGTTCGCGTCGTCCTCGTGCTTTCCAGGGATCACTTTCGCGAGGCGGGCCGCGCCGGCCGGCTCGATCATCGGCTCCCCGATCTTCAACGTCTGCGCTTTCCACCACCGGATCGCTTTCAGCGTCGCCGTGGGATCGCGGAGCTGCTCGACCAGTTCCTCGGGCTTCCACCCGCCCTGGACGATCAGCGGCAGCGCCTCCAGGAGCCGCGACCAGGGGATCGTGCGCGCCGCCTCCCAGGCCGGCCGGAAGTGACGGTAGATCTCCGTCGCCTCGTAGCCCTGGCGGGGGGGCAGCTCGAGCTCGTAGATCAGGTACGCCGCGAAGCTGTCGTAGCCCCAGAGCTGAAAGAGCCGGCGTTCGTTCACCTGGGCGAGCAGCGCGGCCATATCGGCCCGCGCTTCACTCTCGCGGGCCCGGAGCCGACGCAGCTCGGTGCGGATCGCCTCGGTATCGAGCAGGGGAGCAGCAGCAGTCATTCGACCTCCGGCAGGCGGAGCGCGAGTGCGACCTTCATGCGCGTCCCGACCAGGAGCCGATCGTGATACCGCCGGTACCACTCCTTCCCTCCTAACCAGTGCCACCGCCCATGACACTCGGGACAGAACGCGATCAGATTGTCCGGCGAATCGTCTCGCCCACGCGCGCGCGGCCGCAGATGATGCGGCTCCGGCGCGGAGAAGTTGATGCAGCCGATCACCTCACACCGCGGATGCTGCGAGCGGTAGTGCGCCAGGGCCGCATTCGAGACGAACCGTTCAGGCTTCCCATACTTAAGCTGTTCGGTCATCCACGGCGGGGACGATCTCGTCGACCAGGTCGTCGTAGTCATCGTTCTGACGAGCGACCGGCCAGATCGTGGGGACCTCGGCGTTGAGGAGCTTACAGATGTCCTCGGGCGTCTCCAGCACGCTCACGTACCGGTCGAACCCGGTCTCGATCTGCGTACGGAAGCCATCCTCCCGTCGCCAGGAGATGGCCAGGTCCATGTTCACCCAGATGGGATCGCCGTGTGGCCGCGTCAGCTTCAGCAGGCGCGGGGCATTCATTCACTCTCCGGTTCTGCCGGTGTCTCCTCGGTGGTATCAGGGACCTCAGGGATGCTCTCGTACTTCTCGCGCAGACGCTCATGAACGCCTGCGGTCGCCGTCGCGACGGTCGTGGCCGGAGCCGCCTCGTCGATGTCCTCGATCTCTTCCCGGATGTGCAGGCCCCGGAGTACATCGGCCCAGCCATCGCGCAGCGTCCAGGAGCGCGCCCGCATCGGGAGCATGCGCTGCGGGTAGTCGGTCCACGGGCCAGCCTTGCCCCAGAGCTTCGCGCGCTTCGCCATGGCGACGCTGAACCGCCGCGTGATGGGCGTCCGCTCCCCGCGCCGCTTCGTGGTGCAGATCGCCGTTAGGCTGTCGCCTTCACCCTCGAAGCGCTCGTCGAAGTCCTCGAGCTCGCCGGTCGCCCGCACCAGCGCGAGCGCCCCGTCGCCGTAGATCGCCGGCCGGCCATTGATGACGGAGATCGACTGCAGCGCCTGCATCGGCCGGAAGCCGACCTCGGCGCCCATCTCGATCGCGACCAGGACGTCGCCGGCCTTCCCGCGGTACTCGCGGGGGCAGAAGTTCGAGCTGGCGACGAGCTCCGCGAAGCGCACCGCTTCCTCGAACGTCGTCGGGGCCAGCGAGTAGGGCCGATGCTGCTGCTTGGGTACCATCACCGTGGGAACCGAGATCGCCTCCATGCACCCTCCTTCACACCGCGAAGATCCGCAGCGGTCGACTCGCTTTCGCCGTGCTCAAACAGGCGCGGTAGGCGTCGGGGAAGTCCTTCTCCAGCTTCTTCATGTCCACCATCCGGCGGCCGGCGATCGTGCGGTAGTACGCGCGCCAGCCGGCTGCCTCGACGACCTGGCGGCCGCCGATGGCTTCCTTCAGCCGCGTGTCGATCAGCTCGAGGATGGCCTGGTACTCGTCGACCGCGCGCTTGATCTCCGCCCGGTCGGTGAAGATCTCGAGCAGGCCATCGTCCCGTTCGGCTTCAACGTCACGCTCTTCCCGGGGGAGCACGGCCTGGGCAAGCGCCTCGCCCTGGCAGCTCTTCCGCCACGCGCAGCGGAGACACCGCTTGTCCGTGGGGTCGAGCTTCGCCGGCATCTGCTCGCGCTGGATCATCTCCCAAATCGCCCGGATGTGCGGCTCGATCCGCGCGATCAGCTCGGGATCGAACTGGACGTCGAAGGTGACCATCTCCCAGGTCTCGGGATTCAGGACCGCGAAGCTGCCCCACTTCCGGTTCCGGACCCACATGCCCCACTGGAGCTGCAGGATGTGCCCGGCCGGCAGGCCCTCGCGCTTCACCCGGGCGTAGGCATGGGCCGCGTGGGTCTTGACCTCTAGAACGCCCACCCCGGGATCCGCGATGTCCTTCGGGCCCTCGGCGCCGACGACGGTGACGTCGTGGGCCCCCAGGATCTCCCGGTCCACGGTGACACGAGCCCAGGGCTCGGTCGGGTGGACGGTGGGCGGCCGGCGGACGACCTTCCGGCCAGTCTCCTCGGTGTAGCGTTGGCAGACGAGGGGCTCGAGATCGTTCCCCCGACGGTAGAGGAGCGCGTGATCTTCCGGGTAGTCCGCAGGGATGCCGAGCTTCTCGTAGGCCAGGCGGCGGGAGCACCCGTAGGGAAGCTCTCCGAGGGCGTCGTCGACATCCGAGCCACCGATGCCCTGGCGACGCGCCTCAAGCCATGACTCTCTGGCCGCCGACGTCCCCACCCCGACCCCTTTCTGACCCTGGGTTTAGGCCGGAAGGGGCGGAGTGTCAAGGAATGCTGACGTGTGCCTAGGTCAGCGTCGCAGCGCGGTCTTCAGTCCCTTGGCGGTCGGCCGGCGCTCCGTGGCCGGGTCGTACACGTGCTCGTAGCCTGGCAGGCCCTTCCGCATCGCGCGCAGCATCGCCTGGCGATCCGTGCGGTACATCTCGTCACGAAGCACCTTCCGCACACGAGCGTACGTTCGGTTCATCTCCTCGCCAGTGAACCGGGTCGTTGGGTCCTCGAAGGCGTCCGCGATGTCCTCGGCCTGCTCGCGGCTGGCACTCTGAGGGTTCATCGCCTCGAACTTCGGGAGAAGCGGATCCTCCCGCTGGATGAAGGCCTGATGCACGTGGTGTCCGAGCTCGTGGGCGAGGGTGTCAGCCTCATCGCGGATGTCCTGGCGCGGGCGCAGGGTGATGAGCGGAGGATTCCGATGCCAGTAGTTGTAAGCGCCCCAGGCACCGCCAGGTACCTCGCCTTCCGTCGTGATCAGCACAGGCCCAGCGTGCTCCCGGGCATAGTGCGCAGCCGGGGCGCCACCGAGGGGATCGTTCTTCGCGCGCCGCATGTCGAGCATCGCGCGGCGGTCCTGGTAGAGGAATGGACCGGTCGCCCCCAGCTCGCGGGCTCTGGCCTCACTGAAGTCACCTCGCTTGGGAGCGAGCCGCTTCAGCACGCCGAGGTAGTCCCGGTTCCCTTCGTCGTCTGCCATCAGCGCTTCCGGCGCATCTTCGAGAACGTGCGGGCCAGGTTCGCCTGCCGCTTCGTCTGCGTGCTCGCGCCCGACCCCGGCTTCAACACCGAGCTCGCGTACGCACTGGTCGACATGCCGGCGGCCTGCGCCTTCTTCCGGAACGCCCCCGGCCGCTTCACCACCTCGCCGCGCGGCTTCCCAAAGAGTGTCCCTGCCATCACTGCCCTCCGCGCCCGTGGGCGCGTCGCTGAAGCCGACCGACGATGTCGATCAGGCGGTTCCGACGATTGAAGAATCGCGTCATCGCATCGCGATCCGCCTGGGTCGTGTTGGGGGTGTCGCTGAAATCTCCCTCACCTTCGCTCTCCTGGTACTGGAACGCGCCAGGATGCGACCGGATGTAGTCCCCGATGGCGTTGGAGATATCCTCCACGCGCTGATCGAGTCGATCGAAGCGGCCCTGCTCGACCGGCGACATCCGCTCCCTCGCCTCGTAGTAGTAGTCACCGCCTCGGCCGGCCTCGAGGTAGTCCATCATCTTGTCAACAGGGTTGTGGTACGCCTGCCTGGCCGCATCCTCGTCGCGCTCCTCGCCTTGCGTCTGGCCGCGCGCATTACGCGGCTCCTCGACCATCTGCTCGCGAGCGAGCTCCTCCTCGGTGAACGGCGGCGGCTCGTACTCCTCCGTGGCGCGCATGGTGCCGCTGCGGCGCAGGCCACGAAGCTCGGCGAGGCGCTGCAGCTCCAGGGCGATAGGATTCACGCCCGGCGCCCGCCGCGTGAACGCCTGCTCAGCGTGGGGATCGTAGCCCCGGAGCTGACCCAGGCGTGTCATCCGTCCCGCTCCTCCTGCGGGAGCTTCCCGATCTCGGCCACCGCATCGAGCAGCGTCTGCACGGTGGCGCCCAGGCTCACCGGCTGCAGCGTGACCATGCGCGTGCCGGCGCGGCGGTGCGCGGCGTCCAGGAGCTCAACCGTCGCGCTGCCGGAGGCCTCGCCCTGCTCGGGGATGAAGATCCGCAGCTCGGTGTCCCCGACCTTCGTCGGCGCGCCGGCCTTGGCATCGACGCGCCCGTTCAGCGTGTCGACCATCTTCGCGATGATCTTCCGCAGCTCGTCCACATCCGCCTGCATCGGGGGCGGCGTCCCGATCACCTGGCCGTAGCGGAGCGCCACCTGGCGGTAGCGGTTACGAAGGATCTCCGCTGGATTCATCGTCTCCTCCCCGGCCGCGCCGCAGGCGCCGGCATGAGCGGCGCGCGCGCTTCGCGCGTCAGTGGCCCAGGCAGCGGCTCTTCTCCACCAGGGCGCCAGAATTCGTACCAGTCCCCTTCCCGCCGCGGGCCAGGCGGGGGCGCCGATTCGCGCGTCATGCTGAAGGAGGGCCCCCGTTCAGAGACGTCGATTCTGGGCTCGAACGGGACCTCCTCGAACGGGGGCGTTCCCGGCTCGGGCCCGATCCGCCTGATGTACGGCCAGTCCTCTTGCGGGTGGGAGCGCTCGAGCACTTCGGCCCCGCGCGGGGCATCGAATTGCCCGGCCCGGCGCGGGAGGGTGTAGCGCTTGAATCCTCCGCCCGGTGCCGTGGCCCCCGTCGCGCGGAGGCGCTGGAGCGTCTTCGCTTCGGGATAGTGCTCGAGGAGCTGCTCCACGATGCTCCGCATTCCGGTCCGCCCGATCGACTTGGTATAGCCCCCCAACTGTGAGGCGCCTTCGGGCAGATCCTCGCCCGAAAGGCCGAGGAACTTGACGACGAGCTCCGGCATGCCCCGCTTCATCCACGCATCGATCTTCCCGATCTCGTTTCCCGCCGCGTCCACGATCTGCAGCATCCCCTCCTGGGTCGGATGCGGGATGACGCGCGGGCCCCCTTCCAGGATGCCCGCCTTCCCGCGGAGCATGCCGAGCGCGCCGAATGGGATGCCCACCACCCCGGCCGCATCGGCCAGGTCGGAGAGATTCCGTCCGTACTCACTCAGATCGGGCAGATCGTAGTAGGGATCAAGCGTCGTCGTCGGCGTCCTGGTGACAGACGCCTCCGGCGGCGGCAGGTTGTGCCCCCGGAGGTTTCCGAGCGCTTCGGGCTTTCGCTCCAGTGCGGCGGCACGGGGCACGGTCAGATTCTCCGTGAAGGCATCACGTAACGCAGCGCCCGCGGCGACGGGTTATCCAGGTCGACCTCGAAGTCGGGATCGCGGCTGCGACGGGGCCGCTCCATGCGCGCGTCCGGCTCGCTCTTCCAGGCTTCCGGATTGTCCTCCCAGATGGGAGCAGCGCCCTCACCTAGACGCTGCCGGCGGCGGCGGAGCAGGCCCAAGGGGAGCCGCTGTGCGTCGTTCCACGCCATCAGTCGTACTCGTAGTCCTTCGAGGGATTCTCGGCGTAGGGATCGACATCGTCCCACCGATGCGGATCGGGATGCTGCCCCCTGGGCTTCTCACAGCCTGGCGGCGGGTAGCAGTCGTCGATCGTCGGCCCGTTCGCCGGGCTGTGTGCCGGCTCGTAGGGGCTGTTCTTCTTGGCCATCATCGTCCTCCCTGCAGCGCGCGGAGCGCGCGGTTTGCTTCGTCTGGCGGCATCCAGCTCTTCACCTCCGGCCGGAGCACCTTCGGCGTCTCGCGCATGAGCCGCGTCGAAGCCGGGGTCTCCCGGCTCTTCCGGAACTTGTCGACGGTCTTCGTCGTCACCTCGAAGCCAGCATCGCGAGCGGCCTTCACGGCTGCCGTGATCGCGGCCTGGTCCTTCGAGTCCTGAGCATCGAGGATCGCCTGAAAGAGTGTGCGCTTCTGCTTCACCTGGCGCGCGTGCTCTTTCTGGGCCGAGATCTTCTGCTCGTAGGTCTGCGTCTGCCGCGTCGTTGGCAGGCCAGCAGCGATCCCCGCCATCTGCGCGAGCTTCGTGGCGCTCGGCAGTTCTTTCATGTCCGTCCAGGCCGGCTCCGTGTAGAGCACCCGGCCGTAGCGGTCCTTCACCGTGCCGGTCGCGTGCTGCCGCACCTGCTCCATCCACCGCGCCATCGGCAGCGCGCCACGCATGGCATCCTTGAACCCGTTGTTCAGGTAGTCATCGAAAAGCCCATACGCCATGTTCATCACGGGCGGAGCGAAGTCTCGCCAGCGCGACGGGATGAAGTCCGCCTGGCCGATCCGGCGGGTGACATCGACCCCCACCAGCGCGGGTAGCCCGCCCTTCGCGATCGAGGCCGCCGTGCCGAGCGCGCCACCCTTCGCCTGCGCTTTCCACACCTGCTTGTTGAACAGGTCCACCAGGGAATGCCCGCTGATCCACTCGATCAGCGTGTCCATCGCGTCGCGCCCGGGGATCGTGGCGAGGCCGGCGAGCGCCAGGCCGGCGCCGAGATGCAGCGCCAGCGGCGACACCTCACCCGCCTTCGCGAGCTGCCAGTACCGGCGCTGCATCCCCATCGTGTTGGTGACGTAGCTCCGGAACTGCCCCCACGTCAGGCCGAGCGCGCTCCGCATGAATCGGGCCCGATCGGTGACGTCGTAGCGGAACTGCGTGCGATCCACGACACGGCGGAGGAAATCGAGCATGTGCTGCCGGTTCTTCGGGTCGAAGGCTTGCCACTCGTTTCCGACCTGGACGCGCGGCGCCCGGGCGTTGTCGTAGGCGAAGCGGACGATTCGGTCGCGCGGGCCCTCCCGCTGCAGGCGATCGTACGCCGCCAGCAGCGTGAGCGCGCGGTTCCAGTGCTCCGAGAGCTGGCCGAGGTAGAACGAGACCTTCTTCACCTGATCCATCGCATGCCGGTACTGCCCGTGCCCGGCGGGGATGGGCGCCTCCGTGAAGCGCGGGTCGAGCAGACCCTTCTTCAAGGCGAGCTGGAGGATGAGCTGCTGCTCTTTCGTCGGCTTCAACAGGCCACTGACGCCCTCCCCGAATGACCGGCCGCCAACGATGGGCAGCGTGTGGCTGATCGGCTGCGTCAGGTTCATCACGAAGAACGCGGGATTGAACATCCCGATCTTCGCGTGCGCGGTGAGCTCGCGCCCCCCACTCGTCAGTTCCCGCGTCGCCCGCCGGGGATCGAGGAAGGCGCCGATCGGGCTCCGGAGAATCGCCTTATCGAACTCGCGCTCCACGCGGCCCTGCTTCCCGTGGAAGGCGTTCAGGAACGCGTCGAGGTCCTCCTTGAGCTGCGGGTCACGGGTCTCGTCAAACTCGCGGAGAATCTGGACGATGCGCTCGGTCGCCAGCTTCCGCGGCGCATAGCCGGAGAGCTGGTTGAAGTAGTCGCGGCCGATCTGGGCGAGCTTCCCCTTCTCGTAGCCGGTGGCACCGACTCGGTGCTCCAGGTGGCGGATGAACCCTCGGGCCGTCCGCGTCGCCGCCAGCCCTTGCTCGAGCCGCTCCCGGAGCTCGGCGTCCTTCGCATCCACAGCCTCGAAGAGCTTCCGGATCGCCGCACTCTCGCCGGCCTCCGTGACCTCGTCCACGACGTCTTCCCGCCGGAAGCGGATTTCGGGCTCCGCAGACGGATTGTCGTGCTTGAACGCACGCGCGGCTTTCCGGGCCTCCTGCAGCGTCGCGAAGGACGCCTGCCCATTCGGCGTCTCGACGCGCTCGCCGGTCTTGAGGAGAATCTCGTAGACGCCGAGCCACTTGTGCGGGAAGTAGAAGCCCTTGATGCCGCTGATGGCGGGCAGGCCGAGGCGCTTCCGGAGCGGGTTGATCACGCGCTCCAGGCCATCGCGGAACAGGCGGTGCAGGCCACGGTAGGCGGCGATGGTGTCGGGGTTCAGGCCCTTCGACGTGAGCTCCTCGCGCGTGTGGTAGATGTCGTCGAGCTCGCTCTGGATGATTGCCTGCTCCAGCTTGTGGTACTGCGTCTTATCCCGGTCCCGCTCGACGGCGGCCCACACCGCGTCCCAGCCACCGGTCCCGGGCTTCGGCTGGCCCCGCGCATCTTTGGCAGCGGCACGCGTGACGAAGGCGCGCCGGAGCTGCGTGCCAGAGTCGAGCGCGTACTTCGCCACATCGACGACACGGCGGAGCACTGGGTGGTTCGCGAAGCGATCCTGCGCGCTCTGCAGGTACGAACCAGCCACGCTGCTCCACCGCCGCGGCGTGTCCTCGGGGATGCCAGGGGATTCCTTGAACCCGTGCTTCTCGAGCTGCTCGCGGTAAGTCTTCGTCCCTTCGTGGAAGCCCCCCGCGATGCCGTCGTGGGCGGCCTCCTCCCGGCGCACCTCAGAGTCCTCGCCGGCTTCCTCGGCGCGGCGGCGGGCCTCGCTGGTCCGGTCGAGCGCATTCGCCACGTACCCGGCCTGCTTCTCGGCCGTGCCTTCGGGGACATCCGCACTGGGCGTCGTCGAGTCGTAGAGCCGGCCAGACTTCTTGGCACCGGGATTCTGCGCGAGGATCTCGTCCGGCGTCGGCGTGCTCGGCTTCGCTTCCGTCGTGGTACGCGAGGCGGTCGAGGCGACGGCCTCGCCCAGGCGCTCACGTGACGCGACCAGGGATTCGCCAGGCAGCCGCACCAGCACCGTGCGCGGATCAATGCCCTGGATCAGTGTCTCGAGCTTCTCGCGCGCCCCCTCGGGATCGATCCCCTCCGGCATCTTCCGCACGCGGACATCGACGAACCAGTTCTCCGGTTTCGCGAAGTCGAATTCCGCCGCGGACTGGCCCTTCGTCAGCCCGGGCATGCGCTGGCCCGACGGCATCAGGAACGAGCGATAGGACGGGTCGATCTTCACGCGCGGCAGGGTCTCAAGCGTCCAGCCATCCCAGTCGCCTGCCCCCTCCCAGGTCATCTTGTCGCCACCCTTGCGGCCCTCGGTCTCCCCGACCTTCACGTGCTTCGTCTTCGTGAACGTGTCCGTGAACGCCGCCGATTCGACCTTGGAGGGCTCAGTGACATAGTCGCCGTAGGCCTTCCGCGTGCGTTCAATAGCGAGTTGAACGACCTCTTCACGCTTCGGCCAGACCATCGCGCGATCGATCGCCCAGACACGCCGCTCGCCGGTCCCAGGCTTCGCCTTGATACGCGCCCGCTTCGCGATGTCACGGGCGGCCTCCTCCAGGGCGTCGAGGCCTCCCTTGTGCGCGGAGTAGGGAAGATCGAGTGTCTTCGCGCTCGCGTTCCACGCTGTCTGAATGTCGGCGTCCCGATGCTCGCGCAGGTAGTCTTGGGCGGCTTCGAGCCGCTGCGCGATCCCTTCACGGCGCTCCTGGTCGATGCGCTCGAGCTCCTCGCCCGGCTTCCTCCCTGGCTCGGTACCGAGGAGGCCCCGGTTGATCTCCTCGACCTCCTCCTTGGTGCGGAAGGAGGCTTTCATGCCGGCCTCACGAACCCGGCGCTCCTCGGCCGCTGCCTTATCCGCCTTCGCGGCGGCGGGCGGCACCGCGCGGCCTTCGCGGACCTCCTCGATGTAGTCGGCCGTGCGGTCGATGAGATGCTGCACATTCCGCCTGTCGCCAGGCACAACCTCCTTCTTGTGCTGGCGGAGGCGGATGACTTCCTCGAGCAGATCCTGCGCGGACCAGTTCTCACCCCACTCTCGCGCCATGCGCTCTTCCACGAGCTCACGTTGTCGGGGGTTCATGCCAGGCTGGGGCGTCTTCGGCGCGCGCGGGATCAATTCGCCGGGCTTCCGCTCGACCCCCACCGACCGCTCGATCTCCTGGATGGTCGCGGTGTCGTCGGCGTTCGCCGTGCGTCGCGGCAGCGTCGAGCCCTTCTCGCGCGGCACGTACTCGTAGACCAGGTGTGCGTTTGACGGCGATCCCTGCGACGTCCGCCAGATGACGACGTTGTACCCGTGCTTGTGGAGGTCGGTGGACTTCGCCGCTGCGACGTAGCCCTTCTCACGGAGCTGCTCGCGCGAGACGGGATGGTCCTCGGGCGCGAACTTCAGCTCGGACGGGGGTGGTTTGCGGCCCTCGAGGTGTGCCTCGGTCAGCACCTCGAGCTTGTTCCACGGCCAGTGGTACGCCTGCCCCCTTTCATCGTGGAACGTCACCGTCCCGGTCTTGTCGTCCACCGTCTCGATGGTCGCTTCCACCTGGCGGGGCTTCGTGCCCTTCCGTCCCTCGACGCTGATGCGGACGCGGGAGCCGACGTCGAGGCCTTCGGGCTTCTCGCCGTTGAACTGCCGCGCGAACGACGCCTTCACCTTCGGCTGCTTCCGGCCCTTCTCGACGAGCTGCAGATCGGCGTAGGGAATGCCCATGTCACCGCCGGGGCGGCCGTACTCATCGCGGTAGTCCACCCAGGCCCATTCGGGCGTCGTGCCGGGGCCACGAAGCGTGCCGGTGTACTGCTTCCCGTTCCGTGTGAACGTGACCTTGGCCCCTTCCACGAGGCCGCGCTTCTCGGCGTCCGCGAGGACCGCTTCCCTGCGCTGGGTCCAGGTTTTGTAGTCGGCCGGGATCTGGTCCGCGATCGACCGATATTGGATCAGGCCGCTGATCTGGTTGTCGAGCTTCGCGGCCAGGGTCCCTTCGCCGCGCGCCTCGGCTTGGTCGCGCTCGCCCATCAACTGCTGCGCCTTCTCTCTCGCCTCCTTCGCCGTCAGCTTCCCATAGCGCTCGATTGTCCAGTCGATCAGCGGCCGCATCACCCCCAGGGCACGTTTGTTCCGTTCCTCGGGCGAGAGGTTCTCTCGCTTCCACTGCGCGAGGTACCGATCGATCTCCTTGCTCTCGACGACGGGCGGGTAGTCCTCGTCGTCGCGCGGCTCCTCCTCCTCGGTCCGCCTCTTCGGCTCCTCCTCCGGGATCAGCGACCGCTCGGCGGGCGCTTCCTTCGGCCGCTCGAGCTCCTGCTGGTACTCGTCGAGGTCCGCGATGTCGCGGCCCATCTTCTCGAACGCGTCGTCCGAGAGCGTGAACGCTTCCTTGTCGTAGCGCTCCCGCAGCTCGTCGAGCGTCTTCTCCACATTCGCCTGCGTGGGTTCGGCGCCGACGATGTCCCGCACGCGCGCGTCGAGGCCCTTCTCCGCCTCGGCCGGTCGCTCCTCGATGACATCCGGCTCCTTGCCCTCCAACCGCTGCAGCTCGCGCGCCTGGGCCTGCACTTTCTCCTCGGTGGTTGCTTCCCTGGGCGCCGCGCCCTCGGCGGCCGGCTGGATGTCGACGACCCGGTTCCCCTTCCACACCGGGTTCCCGGCCTTGTAGTCGCCCGCGAACATGAACCCGGTGCTCTCGACGTTGTCGGGGTCGATGCCCTGGAGCTGCATCACCTCGGCGTGGTTCGAAGCCCGCGTGTCAGCCCACACCTGGTCGTCCTTGTCCAGGATCGCGTAGGTGAGCTCGGCCGGCGCGTAGCTCGTGGGGCGCGGGTCGTCGAGGAGCAGCACGCGCTTGAGGCGCGTGAGCACCTCCTTCGCCGGCCGCTCCCCGCTCGCCTCCTCGATCGCGGCCACGAACTCCTGGTCCGTGACCCCGCGCTCGAGCAGATCGCGCCAGAGGGTCTCGTCGTCGGCGTCGGGGACGAGCTTGTTCCAGATCGCGTCGTCTCCGAGCTCAGCGGCGCGAGCGGGAGAAGCCAAATCGCCCGTGGGGCCTGCCGGAGGACGTGGCGGCGGGCCCCCCGGCCGCGGAGGGCCCGGGGGGGCCCCTCCCGATGGACCACCTTCCGGCCCAGGTGGCACCGGCTCTCCTGGTTCGACGGGGCCGAATGGGCTCGGCTCCAGCGGGCGGGCCGGGCCACCAGGACCGGGATACATCCGCCCGGATGGCGCGGGCGGCGCTCCGGCACCCGGGTACATGCGCCCGGTGGGCGTCTCGGGGCCGACGAATCCAGGGGCCTGCGGCGCGGGCGGGAAGCCGCTCGGGAAGACCACCTCGCCACGCGGGCCGATGACGGGCGCCGCGCCCGGGCCGCTCTCAGGATGCGGCGCAGGCGCAGGCGGCGTCGTGGGCATCGCGCCACCCGTCACCTCCATGCCAGGACCGCCCGCACGCTTGGCACGATCCCGGATGAGCGCGTCTTCGCGGAGCTGGCGCTGCAAATCATCGAGCGTGTTGCGGCCGCCAGCCGTGACGTCGCGGTCGAAGCCCTGACCGAGCTGGACGACCTCGGGCGCCGTCGGCTGGCCAGCGAGCGCCCGCGCCGCCCGCGCCTCGGCGGCCATGCGCCGCGGCGTCATCGGGAACTCGCTGGTCACACTCGCCAGCGACGGCGGCATCGTCGTCAGGGCGCGCTCGCCTTGGGGCACCAATGCACGGGAGGCCTGCTCAGCCCGCGCAAGCGCTTCCCGACGGGCATCCATCCAGGTCTGCTCCGGACGCCCGCCACGGGCCGTCCCAGCGACCGTGGGATAGTCGACCGTCTCCATGTCCGCGCCCGGTGCCACGCGCGTGACCATCCGGCCCTCGCCAGGCAGCGTCAGGAACTCACCGGTCGGCTGCTGCCTCGGACCGACGAACGCACCACCAGGAATCGGCGGTGGCGGCACCTCGCCCATGAACCCCTCGGGCGGCGGCTCCGGCCGGCCGGCGAGCACTCGCGCCGCTCGCTGCTCGGGGCTGAGCTCGAGATCGCCGCCACCCACCGGGTACCCACCAGGTCGACCCCCTTCGCGGGCGAGCTCGTACTGCAGCTGCTCCTCCGGCGTCGCGCGGCCGAAGAAGGTCCCGGGCTCGCGGATCTCTCCCTCACCGAGCGGCGCGAGCCCTTTCGTCTGCGGCGGATCCCGCGTCGTGGCGGCGACGTTGTCGAGGACCGCATTCGCCGTCGCCTGCTCCGGCGCGTCAGCCGGCCCTGGCGCCCGATCGACCGTGCCGGCGGCCTGTTCGGGTGTCGGCGTGCCTTCGGTCTCGACCCGTTCCCCAGGCCGGCGCAGGCCACGGAACGCGCGGCCGAGGGCCCTGGGAGCCTCGTAGAAGCCCAGGTGAGCCGGCGCCCACGTCAGGCCAGCCTCGATGTCGTGCATGACATCGCGCGCGCGCGTAGGGGTCGCGGTCGCGTAGCGCTCGGTCGCGCCTAGCGCTGGCTCCAATCCGACGCCTTCGAGGGCCGCGCGGCCGGTGCGCGCCAGCAGCGCCTTCGCGCCGGTCGCCTCGCCGGCCTCGATGAGCGGGGCGACCGCGCGGCTGACGATCGGGGTCCGTGAGAGGATACCCCCGATCGGCCCGCCCAGCGGCCAGGTGGCCGCCATCAGGGGCAAGCTCGCGATCGGCCCCCGTACGCCGTACTGTCCGACGAAGCGCGCCGCACCGCCCGGCACACCAAGCGCGCGGAGCGCACTCTCGGTCTTCTCGCCGGCCACGCGTGCGGGATACTCGGTGACCCCCAGCGCCCGGCCGGCGGCGGCCGCACCCATGCGCGGCAGGGAGTACCAGAGCGACTCCTCCTCCTCCGGCGCCAGGTGGGTCGCCTCGTGAACGCTGCCCTGCTTGTCGACGACGAAGTCGCCCGTCGACATCCGATCCCGGACGAAGTCCTGGACGCCGTGCTCCTGCTCATCCCGCCCATAGTACGTGAGGTAATCCGAGAGCTCCTGCTGCTGCTGCGGGTTCAGCTCGCGGCGCCAGGCCTGGCGGTCCGGTGGCGCGGTCGGCCCGGCGACCGCCGGCGGCGGGGGTGGTGCGTTTCTCTGCTGCCGGTCGTGCTCGCGGAGCACCTTCGCCTGATCATCCGGGCTCAGGGCCTGGAAGCGCGGATTCGCGAGGAGCTGGTCACGAGTCGGCATGACTCACCGTTGGAGCGCCCCCAGGGTGTCCTGGAAATCGTCGGGGCCCAGCGTCGTCGTCGTCGGCGGTCCCAGCGTCGTCGAGGTCGACGTGGTGGTGGGTGTCCCCTGCGGGCCGAGCACGCCGTCGATGAAGGCGTCTGAATCGTCGTCGTCCCCCTCGATCACGTTCGGCTGGTCCTCCGGCCGGCGGAGGTAGTCCGGGATTCCTTCTGCGGGGTCACGTCCGATCGGCTGATCAAAGGTGCCGAGGTACCAGCCGGAGTACTTCTCGGTGAGGCCGGCGACGAGATCGCTGATCGCCTGCCTTTTCTGCTCCGGCGTGACGAGCGTGGGATCACTCTCGATCGCCTTCACGCCATGCTGGAACTCCTGGCGCTGGTAGTACTCGTACTGCCGGGTGATCGCGCTGCGCTGCCGCTGCCGCTCCCGCGCGTCATCGGGCATGCCACTGCGGCCACCGCGGCCGCGTCGGCCCCACAGGTACTCCTTCGCGAACTTGTGCCGCCGGGGATCACCGGACGTGAAATCCTCCCGCGCCCGTTCGTACTCGCTCATCTGGTCCCGATGCGTCCGCTCCATCCACTCGCGTGGCGTGACCCCGCCCTGCTCGAGCCACTCGAACTGGTTCGTCGGCTTCTTGTGCGGGAACCTGAGCCCCCCCGTAATGTCGCCATACCCGGCCCGCTCGGCCGCGCGGCGGATGAACGGCATCAGCGGCGACGGGTCGTCGAGCTTCGAGGCCTGCGTCATGAGATCGTTCAGCTCGTCACGCGCGGCGGCCTCGTCCTTGCGATGGAAGCCGAGCCGCGCCGCCATGCCCTGGAGCTTCGCAACGCGCTCCGGGTACGGCTCGCCCTCTGGCTCATCCCCGATCCCGAAGAACCGGAGCACCCCCTTGTAGGGCGCTTCTGGCTCCCGCACGCCGCCTGCGATCTGCTGGTACGCCGCCTCCGGCGTGATCCCCTGCTCCTTCGCGAGATCGGGCGCCAGCATCTCCGCCGCCTGCTTCAGCGTGGCCTGCTGCGCCTCCTGCTGTCTCTGCGGCTTGCGGAAGAGGCCGACCAGGTCACCCAGGAGCATCGTCCCTTCCTTCGCGATGCTGCCATATGGGTCCCCGGCGCCGAGCGCATCGAGCTTCCGCTGCTGCAGCTCGATGTCTCCGAGCGCCCCCATCGCGCTGTAGGGGCTGCCGATCGCGCGGATGTAGGGGCCGCGGAACGCCATCAGTAGCCTCCCGCCATGCTCCCGAAGCTCATCCCGCCACCCCCACCGCCGCTGCTGCCCATGTAGTTACTCGCGATGCCAGCGATGGCACCGAGGTTCTGCCCACCGCCTCCACCCCCACCCTGTCCTGCCGTCGCCATCTTCGCGGCTGAGCAGTAGGCGCCGCCGGCCGCCATGCAGGCGATGTCCTTGACGAGCCCGACGCTGTTCTGGATCAGGCTCCCGAGCGCCTGGTTCTTCCGGAGCTTGTTGGCGATCTGGGCGCGCTGGCCCTCCTCGTACGTGTCCATGTACTGCGCGCGCTCCGCCCCCCCGTGCCCACCGCCGTAGGACGAGCCGATGTGCGTCACCCGGGGCATCAGGCCAAGATAGCGCGCGCGCGCCTCCCGAATCGGTGCCATCACCGCGGCGCCGACCGGATCGCTCGAGCTCCCGCTCTTCGGGTCGCCCTTCCCCTGCTTGTAGTAGTCGTTCAGATCGCCCAGGTAGCCGCCATCGCCGCTGTAGCCGCTGACGTATCCGCTCCCGGGACCCGGTCCCGACGCGGAGCCCGCCGGCACACCGACGCTCGTGTCGGGATAGTTCTCGGACGAGAAGCCCACGTCGGTCTGCATGGGCGTCCCTTGGAAGCTGCCCCCCTGGAGGGCCTGCCGGCGCTGATCGGCACGCGAGCGATTGAAGTACTCCTCGAAGCGCGACCGATCGAAGTAGTTCCGTTCGAGGCCGCTACCGAAGTTACTCGCAGCCGTGCTGAAGAACCCCGCCATACGTTACCCGTTCGGGGAGAGACCCCCGCGGATCCCACCGAGGATCGAGCTCGCGGTCTCCAGGCCTGTGGGCGCGGCCGCCCGTTGGAGCGAGCGGAGCAATTCGCGGTTCATCCGGGCCTGCCGTCGGCCCTCGATGAAGTCCGTGTCGTATTGGTAGCGCCCTTCCTCCTGCGCGCCCATGCCCAGACCGAGCGCCGCGAGCTGCTGGCGGCGCTGCAGATCGGCGCCGACATCGAAGCGCCGCGCCCCTTCCGCCGTGCCGACGTCGAATTGGCGTTCCTCCTCGGTGAGCGCCCCCGCCTTCGCGGTGAGGTCCTCGATCTCCGCCTTCCGCTTGAGCTCCTGCTCCGTGATCCCGCGCTCCACCTCGGCCCGCTGCTGCTGGCGGCCGCGCTCGATCCGGCTGAACATCCCCATCTGCGCGCGCGGATCGAGGCCAGAAGCCGACGCCATGTTGGCTGCCTGGCGCCGGCTCCCGGCAGCCGTCGCCTCGACCGATTCCATGCCTCGGCCGCGGAAGACGGCTTCCTCTTCCGGCGTGAGCCCAGTCCCGAGCCGCTCGCGGGCGTACTTCGAGAGGTCCGCGATCACCGCGTTCCCGCCCTGCTGATAGTCGACGCCCTCCCGGCGCATGTTGATCGGGTCCCGGCCAGAGGCGAGCACCCCCATGTCGCTCAGGTACTGCTGCGTGTTCGCCTGGCCGGCCTGCCCGTACTGCGGATTCATCGTTCGCAGACTCGAGAGCGTCGCCGTCGCCCGGGGGAGCGCGCCCTGCGCCAAGTAGTTCCGCGTGAGCTTCCGGCGCATCTTCGGGCGCGTCGCGTACGCGTTCTGCGCGTAGTCCGGCAGGTTCGCGCGGATGTTCTGCTCGTAGTAGTCGTCCAGCGAGCGCTGCCGCTGCTGGCGCGGCATGCCCTGCGGCTGGCCCTGGTTGACGAAGCCCCGATCCGGAGCGTAGGCCGCACCATTCATGACGGCTCCTCCAGGAGCAGCGCTCCCGCCTGGATCACCTGCGTCACCGGGTTCTGGCTCACCTGGTAGATGTCGACTCCGATAGAGTTCATCGCGTTCGGGTTGAGTCCCACGAAACACGTGAGCGCGACCGTCCAGGTCGTCTGCACCGCGCCCGTTCCGGTGGGCGACTGGACGACCCGTTCGATCTCGTAGAGAAACGGCCCCCCCGGCCCCTGATTGAGGCGGATGCGGACGCGGATGGTGACGGCCTTCCCCGTGTTCGGCGGGGTGATCGCCCCCATGACGCTGAGATACATCTTCCCGAAGGCGGTCAAGGCGTTGATGCTCGCGCGCAGGTAGTCGTTCAGCGCGGTCGCCCCGTTCTGGAATTCTGCCGTGGTCTTGACGGCCTGGTTCGCCGCGCGGATCGTCGAGGCCCCGTAGATCTTGGCCTTGGTGACGGAGTAATCCCGGAGCTTGTCCGTCGTGACCGCACCATCGACGAGCTGGTCCGTGTTGATCGTATTGTTGGCGATGATCGAGCCGTCGACCGCGCCGGGCTGGAGGTTCCGCTTCGAGACGCACAGGTCGTTCAGCTGCGGGTTGGAAATCCCATTCGGGAAGGTGGCGAGCTTGCTGCCGAGGATGCCGGCGTTGGCCACGATGTTTCCGTTGTTCAGGTTCCCGTTGACGACCGAGGCCACCGCCTCGAACTGCTGGTTCAGGTCTGAGGCCTTCAGAATCTCATACGGGACCCAGGTCCGTGGGTAGGCGATGTCCATTTTAGCTCGCTGCCCCTTCGATGTAGATCTCGCCCTTCGTCACACTGCCGCTGACCCCCGTGATCTCCACGGTGACCTTCTGCCGCGCGGTGACCACCGCATTCGTGATCGAGGTCACCATCCCGCCGTCTGCCGTGCAGCTCAGCGTGGCGATGAGCGTCGTACAGACGTCGTCGCCCGTGTCCTCCCCAGCGCAGATGTTGATGTCGAACGAAGTGCCTGTGTACGCCTCGCACTCGATCCGGGTGATCGTCGCCGCGAAGGGCTGCAGCCGGAACGTCCACTCGTCGATCGGCGTGAGCGATACCTGGCCGAGATCGAAGTAGAGTTGCCCCAGGGCGACCGGGTTGGCCGTGAATGTCTGGTACGCCGTCCAGGTTTGCGGGAAGCTCACCGCCCCCGTGAGCCCGTCGAGGATGTCGAACGTCTGCTGGATCGGGATGTCCCAGTCGCACATCTTCGTAGACGGACGCTGGAGGTGGAGCCGCGGCGTGGTCGTCGCGCGCAGTGCTGGATCACACGCCGCATGCGCCAGGCCGGCGAGCAGCACCACGAGGAGGAGCTGCTTCATGGTCGCCCTCCGAAGGCGCCTTCCCCGAATCCAAACGTGCCCTCACCCCCGAAGCCGAAGGCCGGCTCGAAGACGGGCAGGACCTGGACCGCGGTCACGACGCGCGACTTCTGCGCGAGCGGCTGCCAGAGCGCCCGGAACTTCTCGATCTGGAACCGCGCGTCCATGTCACAGCGCCACCGGAGCGCAAAGACCCCGCCCGCGCGCGCGAGGCCGCTGCCACGCACTTCGCGCCGGAGGAGCGCCGGCGCGAGCCGATCGAGATCGAGCTTGCTGATGTCCAGGATGAAGCCGTCGGGGAGCTCGAGCGTGAAGACGATCGCCGGCCACTCGAGATCGAAGTCGGTGATTGGCGTACAGACGATCGTGGCCGTGGTCTCGGCCCCCCAGACCGCATCGCAGAAGCGGAACCGCGTCGGCCGCTCATCCTCGGCCAGGTAGATCGGGACCGTCTGCCAGACGAAGGGGTAGCGGCGCCCCTCCTGTAGGACCGCCGGATCGGGCGGCTCGTACCAGAAGTCGTTCAGCCCCTCGTCCATCTGGCCGAGGTATCCACTCGACGTGCCGATGTAGGCGACGTCGCCGTCCAGCGTCTCGACGACCACCGAGGCCGTGATCTCCGCGAACTCCTCGGCCGTGAGCGCGCCGCCGATCTCCCAGAGCGTCCAGCCCGCCGGCTCGTTGGCGGACGCGCTGACATCGAGCTGGAAGACAAGGCAGCGGGTCGGCACCGCGAGCCCCGAATGCGGAATCCAGAGGCGGATCTGCTTCCGCGACCGGAGGAAGAGACCGTGACTCCACTGCACGCTGGCCGGGCTGAGCTGCTCCCAGAGCTGGTCAATCGGCCGCGAGAGCCGGTTGGCGCTGAACCCACCCTCCGTGTCGATGAACCGGCTGACGGCGTAGGCCCCGTCGAGCGACGGGTTGATCAGCGTATCGTCCACCTGGACGAGGGCCTTCTGCGAGAGGCCGCCGATCGCCGTTCGCATGTCGTCCTCGTACTGGACGGCGTCGAGCGTCAGATCGTCCGGCGGGATGCCCCGCAGCCGGAAGATCGAGCGCCGGCAGAAGATCAGCACAGAGTCGGTGAAAGGGAAGAGGCCGACGATCTCGTCGCCCGCGTCGCGGTTGACGAAGATCACATTCTCGGTCGGCCAGGACTCCGGCTTGAGGAATCCGAGGTCGAGATCGCTGTAGTAGAGCGTGCTCGGATCGGTTGCGGAGACCGCGAGCATGCGGTTCGCCTGAATCCAAGGCACCAGCAGTCGGATGTGATCCGGGGGGAGCTCGTCGAGGAACTCCCGCAGCGCCGTGTCGTCCAGCCGCCAGTCGGGGAAGGCATCCACGTAGGACCCATCCGTGTCGGGCACCTCGGCCAGGAACCCGTAGGTCTCGCCCCCATCGAGCGTCCGGTAGATGCGGACCTTGTCCACTTGCGGATCGGGACTCGCCGCGAAGGTGACCTGCACCTTCTGGTTGACCGGCTTGATCGGCGCGTTGAACACGTAGTCAGGCGCCCCGGAATCGAACGGCGGCCCCTCGGGACTTGCCTCGCTCTCCGCCTGGTTGTGGCTGTTCAGGTACGTGTACCGGTACCGGTATCCCGTGGCCGGCGAGAGCCCAGGCCCCGCGACGAGCGAGACCCCGGGGGCCGCGTCTGGCTTCTTGACGCCGATCGTCGACATCGTCTCCGTGCCAGCGACCAAGTAGTATTTGAGGTTCGGATTCGTCCCATCGACGATGAAGACGGTGTTGTTGAACTGCGAGAACTGAACCGGGAAGGTGGGATCGATCCGGGCGGCCGTCCCGGGCGGCAGCGTGCCAGGCGTGACGAGATCCGCACTCGGCGGATCCCCCTGCTTCTGGATGAGGCTGCCCGCGGCGACGAGCAGGCTATCCGGCACGCCGCTGCCATGCCGCCAGCGCACGTAGAACAGGGCATAGATGCGGTGGTTCGAGGGCGTGCCGTAGGGCCAGCTCAGGTCGTTCAGCCGCTTCACGCCGAGCCGCTTCGAGATCACGTTGCCCAGCAGCTCGACGTTCCGCGCGTCGCTCGCGTAGAGCTCCGGGTGATCGACCGCCCGCTTGCGGTCCATGAGCCCCCGCCAGACGCCCTCGAAGTTCGCGACTTGGAGATCGACCGGCATCTCACTCGTCCGCGAACAAGAGGCCCGAATCCAGGAACTCCGTGTTCTGTCCGCTCACCTGGGCGACCGTGTCGCGGAGCACGGCCAGGCCGGCCAGGCCTTGCGCCTGCCAGCCGCGCGCCTCGACGTCGTTCACGGTCTGCAGGAGCCAGTAGAGCGCGAACGCCAGGACCGCCTCGCCGTTCCGCCCGATGATCGGCTCGACGACGTCATCCGCGTTCGTCAGATCGGTCGGGAAGTAGACCGTCTCGAGGAGGACCTGCGTGTCTTGTGGCAGCGCGGGCGCGAGCGCGAGGGTGGCCGAGGGCCGCACGACCCCTTCCACCGACGCGAGGGGATAGATCAGGTCGTAGTAGACGACATCGGTGGCGGTGCTTCCGCCGGCCTGCGACACCTGGAACCGGTCGCTCTCGACCGACGCATACTGGAAGCGCACCGAGACCCCGCTCGCCACGGGCACGCCCGGGATGAGCTCCGCGGTCGTCCCCGGGTCGAAGACCTGGATCATCTTGATGCGCTGGATCGGCCGGAGCGCGTAGTCGGGATTCGCCAGCGGCACGCGGTAGAGGTTCGCCGGCAGCGTGATCACGGCCTCCTGGAGGAAGTGCTCCGGGCGCACCTGGGTGACCGCCCGGCAGCATTCCCGGTAGCCGTAGTTGATGGCGACGTAGCGCGTGGACTGTCCGGCTGGCCGCGACCACCGGATCATGTCTTCGAGAGCTACGTCGAACTCTCCCAGCGTCGAGAACACTCGCTCACGCCGCCTCTTCGCGGTCCCGCGCGCGCGCCGCCGCGGCCGCCAGGACCGGATCCTCCGTGAGCTGCGCCTGATCGGTCACGCGCCCCTCGCGGATCTTCACGTTCAACACGGCGTCGCTGAACTCCTCCTTCACGAGCCGCTCGTACGTCTTTGCATGGCGCCGGAGCTCGCGGTTCGGCTGGATCGATGCCCGGCCGTTGTTCCGCTGCTCCTCGTTCAGCACCTGGTGGCGGCGAATCTGCGCCTCCAGCCAGTCGAACCACTGCCGGCGGCCCGCCGCCCGCCGCTCCTCGAGGTCAGCCCCCAGCGTCACCTGCACCAGGCCGCGCGGGCCAAGATGGTCCTTCATGACATCCCCGGCACTGTCGGGGACCTCGACGGTCTCCCCCGGCTCGAAGATGAACGTGCGGGAGGGGAAGTACGCCTCCTCGGCCCCGTTCACGTACGGCGCGAAAATCCCGGCCGACCACATCATCCGATCGTCTGTTGGGTTCAGAAAGATCATGCTCAGCTCCTCTTCGGTTTCGGCCGGATGCGATGCGACGTCCCCGTGCGCGTGTTCGTCACCTCGCGGACCTGATTTCCGCAGAACGCCAGGCGGATCGGCGTGCCCTTCTTGAAGCGGTACCGCGCCGTGCCGCCCTGGCCGCAGCGGATGGGCATCAGGCCTCCGCCGCCACCGGTCCCGGGGAGGGACCCGATGGGGGCATCGGGAGTACCGATGGCGACGGAGACTCGACGGACGGCGGCGACCCCCCGACCGAGCGGGCAGGCCGCACCTGCCAGAGCGCGTCGCTCAGCTGGCGCGCGAAGACTTTGTCACGCTTGATGGAATCCCAGATGTGCGCGATCCGCCGCTCCCGCTCGGCTTCTGCCTGCGAGCGCAGCTGTCGGCTCGCTTCGAGATGATCGCGTAGACTCAGGTTGCGCCGGATCCACGCGAGCTCGCGGAGCCGCGTGAAGGTCCGATCGTCGAGCGGCCACGGGTCCCCAGTCTCCGGGTCCTCGACACGGAAGACGATGCAGTCCTCCCACACGGTGATGTAGGAGGCTGCGACGCAGCGATCGAGGGTCCAGATCGTCCCGGACTCGGCCAGGGTCTTCTGGAGCTCGCGCGCGGTGCGCTCGAGCATCTCCTCGAACGACGGGGTGTTGTAGAGCGTCTGGATGATCGCCCACTTCCCCTCGTAATCCAGCCAGACGACGTCGAGATCGG
>Ga0126377_10000532_pt1 | contig 23218 bp, 15 predicted proteins | sample PanSoiMetPlot_22_FD_92647 | JGI IMG/M metagenome (GOLD analysis project Ga0126377, IMG submission 92647) | Tropical forest soil microbial communities from Panama - MetaG Plot_22 | ecosystem: Environmental > Terrestrial > Soil > Tropical forest > Bulk soil | place: Panama | collected 2016-02-17 | reverse complement strand
GCCGACGAAAGTTGGGAACGATTTCCGCCTGGCCGCTAAGCGCCAGTAACTTGACCACCGCCAACCGAACCTCAACATTTGGATAGTCTTCGATCGCACTCATCAGTGGCTGTACTTCGCCGGCTTTGGCCATCAGAAATAATAACGAGAACGCATCGTAAGTTTTCTCGCGACTGTCTCCAGTGAGATTCGCAATTGCCTCACTTGCTAAACCCGACTCCGCAATCGCAGTCCCAATCTTGCGCCGGCGTTCTGGTGTCGCTTCACGCAGGGCTCGGGTAAATGAAGCTGCCCGGTCCGCCTGCAAATCGCAGAGAGCGCGCGCCGCTGTGTTCCTTACCTCTGGGGAAGCATCATCAAACGCCCGAGTAATGAACTGAAAAGCACCTTCACCACCGAAACGAGCCAGCACACCTAGAGCGACTGAACGTTCCTCATCGGAACTGCTGGTGAGTTTTTCTAACAACGCCATGGGAATATCGGAACTGTCCGGCAGTGGTGGTTCAGTTTGCCCTTCGGGTTCAGCCGCTAGACTTTGGACCTCGACAGGGTCCGCTTCTCTTGACCGGGTTTCGGCCTGCGCTCGAGCCTCTTCTTCAGCAACCAACCGTGCCTCTTCCGCCAGGTATGCCTCGCGCTCCGCATGGATCCGCGCCTGCTCCTCAGCTTCGCGACGGTTCTTTTCTTCGCGCAGTCGAGCTTCAGCTTCCGCCCTACGGCGTGTTTCTATTTCAATCCTCGAGCGCTGCTCTGACTCGGCCTGATAAAGCGCGTCTATCTCAGCTCTGATTCGCTGCTCCTGTTCCGCTCGAACTTGCGACTGTGCCTCGATCTGTTGTCGCACGGTTTCCAACTCAGTCTGGCGACGCTCAGCTTCTTCGCCATGGCGGCGCGCTTCTTCTTCGAGACGCTGTTGCTCTTCAGCCAAACGCTGCCGAGCCTCTTCGTAGCGCTGCTGCTCTTCCTGGGCCCGACGCATTGCTTCCGCCTCAAGCTGTTCGCGCTCTTGTTCAGCTCGCTGCCGCGCATCTTCTTCGGCACGAATTCGTTCGCGAACTTCCGCCAGCAACCGAGCCTCTTCTTCCGCCTTCAGGCGCGCCTCTTCTTCGAGACGCTCCTGTTCCTCGACTGAGCGCCGCCGAGCTTCTTCGAATCGCTTGCGTTCCTCCTCCGCTCGATTCCTTGCCTCGGCTTCCAACCTCTGCCGCTCTTCCTCGGCCTGCTTGCGTTTCTCCTCGTCGGCCCTGAGTTGCTCCTGAACCGCAGCAAGGCGACGCACTTCCGCTTCTGCTCTCAGACGAGCAGCTTCAATTTGCTGCCGTCGGCGGGCCACCTCGTCGGCGGCCTTGAGCAACGCCTGCTGCTCCAACAGAAACTTCTGTTCTTCGATGCGATGTCGTTCCGAAGCAAGTTTCCGTAGGCTCTCAGACTGTATTCGTCGCAAAATCTCCAGTTCGGCCACACGATTGGCCTCTTCTTCGCGCAGTTTGGCTTCAAACTCTTGCCGCCGCCGCTCATCTTCGGCACGCCTACGCAGCTCTTCTTCAGCCAAACGACGTGCTTCGTGTTCAGCGTGAAGTCGCACATCCATTTCAGCCTGCCGGCGAAGTTCTGCTTCTATGTTGCGTCTTTCATTTTCTTCCGCGAGACGCCGAGTCGCTTCTTCTTCCGCCTGACGATGCGCAGCGGCCTCCTGTTCTCGCCGAGCTTCTTCTTCCGCTCGCAGCCTTGACTCTTCTTCGGCGCGTAGTTCCGCTGCGGCTCGAAGTCGTGCTTCTTCCTCAGCTCTTAGGCGAGCCTCTCCTTCCGCTCGCAGCCGTAACTCCTCTTCCGCGCGTAATTCCGCTGCGGCTTGGAGTCGTGCTTCTTCCTCAGCTCTTAGACGAGCCTCTTCCTCTGCTCGTAGCCGTGACTCTTCTTCCGCGCGTAGTTCCGCTGCGGCTTGGAGTCGTGCTTCTTCCTCAGCTCGTAGGCGAGCCTCTTCTTCCGCTCGTAGCCGTGACTCTTCTTCCGCGCGTAGTTCCGCTGCGGCTCGAAGTCGTGCTTCTTCCTCCGCTTGTAACTGTGCCTCGCGGAGCTTGCGCTGAGCAGCCTCTTCGATTCGTTTGCGCGCCTCTACTGCCTCAGCACGTTTGCGCGACAACTCTTCTGCCGCGCGACGCAAGGCCTCGGCCTCAATTCGGAAGTCAGGTTCTGGCTCGACTTGAACCCTGGTTGCTTCGAGACGGGGCTCCGCTTCCGCCGGGGTCATCCCCGCTTGAAACTCGAAACTGGATTTGCTCTCTGATTTCAGATCATCTGGCGCGCTCTTCGTTGGCGGTGCGGTGGGGGTCTGATCCACGGCGCGCAAGGCCCGTTTATCAGACAGCGCAGCGCGCTTGGCTGCGGTTACCGTAATAGAGTTGATGGCATGACGAATAACCGCTTCCGGCACCAGCCGGTTTGTCTCACGTGCCAATAGATCGGTGAGTGGCGAAATTCCTGCCCCGTCGCCAATTTGACCAAGCGACTCAACGCAAGCCCTCCGAACCTCAGGTGCGTTGTCGTGCAATCCCGCAGCCAAGTGCGAGGTCGCGGCAAAGACGGCGACTGCTCCGAGCTTCCGGGCCGCTGCCGCGCGCTCCGCTGGTGAGTCCGCCGTTTGCAAATCACGCGCGGCCTCATCCAGAAAGCCATGGTCCACAAAGGCCTTGCGAGCACGATTACGCTGTTCCAGATTCCGTCCCGCCAGGACTGTCAACAGACTCGCCAGTACCACTCGGCGGCTCAGTGAATCACGAGCGTTGATCACCATGGCGTCATATTCGACCCCGGCGAGGAGTTTTCTTACTTCCTGGTGAGTGCGCTCAATGGGCACGGGCTCATTCGTTATGGGGGATTCCACTGACAACTCCTCGACCGCGGATGAATTCAAAGTGCCTTCAACCACTACTGGCTGATCGATAGTTACCTCAACCGGAGGCGGCGCAACCTGCGTAACGTCTGGCTCAACCTGGACCACCTCGTCCTGGGGACTGCTACCGACTATTACCTGCTCTGGCGGTAGCACTGAGGTGGTGGCAAGGTCTTCCGGCTCTACCGAGACCGGTTCATTACTGGCCTCCTGTACCGCTACTGACGAAACATATTCACCTGGTTCGGTAATACTTAGACCAACGTGCGCCTGGCTCCAGGGACCGCTGCTGCGCCGGCGTTTGAGGAGCAACAATATCAGCAGCGCAATGACGACTACGGTCCCGACTAACGCTACCACCCGCCAGTGCTGCGTCAGCCAGCGCTGAGCGTTCACCAAACGCTCGTCTGCCGGCAAGAAAGACCGAGATTGACTTGGCCCTGGCGACGTACTGCCTGGGGCACTACCGTCGGAAGTTGAAACCTGCGGGTACTGAGAGGTGCCGACTGGCGTGGAGCCTTCGATCACTGAGGATACCACAGGACTACCGTTTGCGGGACTGGTACTGTTCGGAATTGCTCCATCTCTTCCTTGCAGCACTATCCCCTGCGAAGATCGCTCACCAAGCGAAACTACTCCGGCCCTACTCGAATGAACGTTGACTGGCGGCAACGTCTCTCCTAACCCAGTAGGACTTGGGGCAACCGCAATCGAGGAAGCTTCCGTCGTACGACGTTCTCGATTCTGAGACCAAAGGTTTTCAGTGGCAGAAGGCTGACCAGCAGCAATTGCCACATTGCTTCCCAGTGGGCGCTGCAAGACGGAGAAAACAACGTCAAGCTGGTTTTGTCGCTGGTCAACTCGGGCCGTAGCTCCTGGCTGCAACTTGAATGAAATGATGACATTGTCGCCACTCTTGTGGACCTGTACCTCGTCAAAACCGGCGCCCTGTGAAGCAAGTTGACTCGCAACGAGTTCGGCGTTGGGAATCTTTACGAAAAAGCGATCACCCCTCCGGTACGCTTCATAGTCGTTCAATGCCAGGTCGGCAAGGATGGCAACACGCGCCCCTTCTGGTGAGTCGTTTATCCGGATCGTCAGAATGCGGTTGCCTTTGCTCGTCTGAGCAGCGGTCGAAACCGCGGTCGAAACCAAACCAAGCAATGAGAGTGAAACTACGCCCAGGCAAATGACAAGTTGATGCCATTCACCCTTTGTAGCTCTCGATGATCTTATTGGCTTCATGGGCAATGAGAAGGATAAAGTTGGCCCGCATTTATGCGATCCAACACTTACACCAGTCCAGAAATTGGTCTCGTGTGTTCCTGCTTGTGCATTGCTTCCAGTAGTGCTGTTTGTACCTCTTCCGGTTGGTTCTTTTGTAACGCCAAATGTCGCAACGCTTCGGTAACCTCGTCATTGCCAGTGGCGTTCAGCAGGTGCACTGCGGCGACTCGAACCTTTATGCTTTGATGGTTCTCAATCGCGTCCAGCACCGGGCGCGTCTTTCCTGCTTTGGCCAGCAAACGTACGAGGGCCAAAGCTTCAGGCGCCTGGTTGCGTTCACTATTGGCTAGTCGATCAATGTTTTGCGTAACAATCCCGGCCCGAATACAAGCATCGGCGACTTCCCCCAGGATTCGCTCAGCTGCCGTCTCAACTATCCGGACGTAGCCAGCTGAGCGATCGAAACTCAAATGACTCAGCGACCGGGCTGCGGCTGCTCTCACTTCTCTCGACTCGTCTGCCATACCGATCAACAGGGCGGGAAACACGGACTGGTGATCAATCGCAGCGAGACTGCCCAGGGCTGCGGAGCGGATGGTGGGATCTGCATCGTGTTGCGCTACCTCAGCGAGAGTCGTGACTGACTTTTGCAGCGGGAATTCGGCCAGAGTCTTGACAGCTTGTCTACGGTCTTCCTGGCTACTGGACTTTAGTGCTGCGAGCGCTGCAACGAAGACGTCCTTATCTGTGGTCTCTGGTAAATCCCTGGTCGACTCGGGTGGTTCCGACTGCATTGCGTTCGCCATGGGCTCAGTAAGAGCCGTATCGGTAGACGCTGTCTCTGTGCCCGCTTCGTTGAAGAGGTCCAATCCCTCCACCGAACACGCGCTCAGCGCTCGCGCCACCAGGCTAGCCGGCACATCGGGGTGCTTTCGCGCCATGTCTAAGAGCGCTCCAATTGCCGACGGAATCCGAAGTTCCCCGAGACTCACCACTGACTGGTTACGCACAATCGCTTCGAAATCATAGAGTCCTTCCAGCAAGAAAGGTAAAGCTGCAGGCGAACCAATTTCACCGAGCGCTTTGGCTGCGGAGCTTCGCTCGAACGGGTCCGTAGCGCGTAAGAGAGCAGCGCAATGACGCGCTACAAATCCATATTCCTCCAACGCCTCACGAGCACGGCGACGTTCCTCCGCTCCCGATTCCTCAGCGGTGACCACCTTCAGCAGTGACGACTCGATGGCCCGTCGATCGTCCAAGCCGCGCGACGAGAGCACATCCATCCGGTGCGGCAAACCAAGTATCAACTTTCCCACCTCCTGATCGACGCGGTAGGCACCGTAAAGAGAACCCGGCGCCGTTACCCGTGGAGCCGCCTTGCTTTCGTCCATGTCTATGCCGCTGTCGTTCGCCGCTTTCACAATCGGCGCCTTTGAGATCTCGAGTTGAGTCTCCTGGTCAGGAGCCATGACCTCGGACTCTGCTACCGCGGCATCGGCGCGATCGCTTACTTCACTGCTTCCCTGGTCCACCCTTCTCCTGGCTCGAACAAGGCGAATAATCACTAGCGCCACTATCGCCAAAACGAGCACAATCAAGACGTTCGTACCTGAGAAGATCGACTTGAGCAGGTCCGCTTCTTCTGGTTCGGGAGCTACTGGCGCACTCTTCACCAGTTCGCCATTACTTGAATACTCACCAGCCTTTTTGAGATTTACCTCAGGCGACGCTTCGATCACTGGGGACGCAGACGTTAAGCTCGCGGGCGAAGGTGTGCTACTGCTCGCAAAACCTGACCTTCCATCTATCGGGTCAGGATTGACGGGACTCTCAGTAGCAACTGCAGTTGGCCCAGGCTGATTATTCGCATTAGAGTTTCCCGCACTGGTCTCAGGTTCAGTCTCGGAGCCCTTTGCCTGGAGTTTCCCTTCAACACTCAAGTTCAACCGGTTCTCTCCAGGTTGGATCGCTACGGGGGCACCCGGCTTTGTTTGCAACAAGATGTCGACCGACCTTCCCTGGCTTCTGACTCTTATCCCCCGGGTCTCTTTGACGTCCGACAGTTGAGCGTCTGGAATCACAACGTGAAAGCCGTCTGTGTCCTGCCAAGTTTGCGCGCGCAGCAACGACCCATTGGCAGCAATGGAGACCAGAGTGCTCGATCCTGTCTGACGGCTCGAGAGCCTGGAGACGATGAGTCCACTGCCATTCTGACCATAGGCGGCGCCCAGACCGACCACCATCACAACGGTCACAGCAAGGAGCGGTAGCGCACGTTTGAGTTCGGAGTGGAACCGTTCCGCAGCCAGTGAGCGGTTCGTTCTGAGAAGGAGAGAATTCTTCATGGGAGGCGTCGACGCAACACCTTCTGAAGGTGTGCGAACTTATCTGGCCAGTTGTGGCTGGGATCCGCCGTATCTGGCTTAGATCAAGTGGGACAAAAGGTGAGACGGCGAACGCTGTTACTGTTCGTCGCTGAACTTGTAGCCGATTCCCCAGACAGTCAAAACCATCTGTGGATTCTCCGGGTTCTCCTCAATCTTGGCTCGCAAACGATTTATGTGTGAATCGATTGTTCGGTCGTAGCCTTCGTAAGAATAGTCCCAGATCTTTTCCAGCAAGTACTTGCGCGGGAATACTCTGCCCGGGTTGGAAGCGAAGAGTCGCAGCAGGTCAAACTCTTTTGGGGTAAGTTCGACTTGCCGATCTCCGATAGTTACTTCTCGCTTGGCGGAGTCGATCCGCAAGCGACCGCGAACGATGGGCGCCTCGTCCCTGATTCCATCAGGACTTGGACCACTGCGCGTTCTGCGTAACACCGACTTGATGCGTGCTTCGAGTTCACGGAGGCTGAAGGGCTTAGTGATGTAATCGTCGGCCCCCATCTCCAAACCCAAAACCTTATCAACCACATCGTCTTTCGCGGTGAGCATCAGGATCGGTAGGTAGCCAACCTTCTCCCGTAGCTCCTTGCAAACAGCCAAACCGTCCATCTTCGGCAACATCAGGTCGAGGACAACGGCGTCTGGTGGATCGTCAAGGGCCGCCTTCACCCCGTTGAGGCCATCTTCGACGGTTTTGACGTTGTAACCCGCACGAGAGAAATACTCGCTTATTGCAGTCGAGATGTTTTCATCATCCTCGACTACAAGCAGCGTGACCTTTCGTTCGCCGGCGTCGGGTATAGTGTAATTTTCCTTAGCGATTTTCTGTCTGTCAGTAGCTGTAGCCATCAGAGTTTAACTATCTGAAAAAAACTGACAGGAGGCTTAGAGGGATAAAGCGCCTTCGGGGAGTGGCGCAATGTCGAGCCGATAGTACAAGAGAAATGGCCCTATATTCAAGCCCAAAGTTGCCTTATGGAGTGCCGGGACCTGTGGAGTGCGGGGACTCGTCACCGCTTTGGGGTCGGACTTCTAACTCGGCGCGTGATCCCAAAGCGGCGACGAGTCCCCGCACTCCAAAAGTCCCCTCACTCCAAAGTGGCCTGCCTCAGTTTAAGGTTGAGTATTAGCTGGTTTCGGCGTCGCGGCGGTAACTTTACGGAGTTTCTCCTGAAACTGGGCCACCACCGCAGAAAGTTGCGGAGATCCCGCCGGTTCCTTCGTGACTCTTTCAAATACGGCCATTCCCCGCGGATCCCCTAAATTCGCAAGCGCGTCACTGGCGGCTGCAACCAGGGTCAGGTTGTTTGAGCCGTAAGCCTGTTCTAACGTCTCTGAAGCAATTGGGAATACCCGTGGATCATCCTTCCCTACGTTCCCAATCAACCTCAGAGCGGCTGCTCGCAGCTGTGGGTAGGTACCGCGCGCAGTGTATTTCAGCGCCGGTTCCAGGGCGCGCTTATCGCCCAGGGCTTGCAGGCCAACTAGACCAGAGATCTTGATCGAGTCGCGCCATGACGGCTGATCGAGTAACTTCACCAACGAGTTGTAAGCCTCCGGTGTTTTTGTTTGGCCCAAAGCCATCGCTGACACTCTAATCACACCGTAGCTCTGATCATTCAGCGATTGTTGGAACACGTTGGCCAGGCTTGAATCCTTCAAGGTGGCCAGCGCCGTAATCGATCGCGCCCGCACGCGAGCGTTCGCGTCTTTCGTACCAGCGAGGAGAGCGTCCCGCACCGGCTGACTGGCGACACCGGATAGCGCGGCGGCAGCTTCCAAACGCATGCCCCAAAACTTGTCTCCCGTGATGACCTTGGCAAGTTCGGCTGCCGTCGCATCCTTCTCAGCCCCGGTCTGCTCTTTCATCGTGGCATTTAACTGATTCAGAGCCCACAGTCTTCCTAACACATCCTCATCATGTTGGAGTTGATAGGACAGCTCCTGGGGCGACTTCTTGAAATCAAGCTCCTTGATGAGCGTACCTTTGTAATCGAAGTTGACCAGCAGGGGTTTGGAATCAACTTTGAAACTGAAAGTCTGCTCCGGTTTCGCCTCGATGTTGACTCGTTCTACCCTTGTTCCGCCACTGGTCCCGATTTCGATGTCCACCGGTGTTTGGAAGAACGTGACCTGCGGATACTGTGAATCGGGATCGACCTTCTGTTGCTGCTGCACCGTCAGCTTCAACGCCTTATTCGCCTCATCAAATTCCTGAGTTACCTTGAAGACCGGGTGGCCCATGCGATACAGCCACTCATCGAAGAACCAATCCATCGACTGCCCGGTAGCTTCCTCGATGGCAATACGGAATTGTTCAGTTTGCACCGGCTGATTCGCATATTTCGTCAGGTAGTGGTTAATTGCTCGCCACCAGTTGTCATCACCCAGGTTCCTCCGCAGCATGTGCAATACAGCCCCTCCCCGCGGATAGGCGTAGGTATCGAACACAGCATCAGGGTCAGTGTAGTTCTTGGTAACGATTGGCCGGCGATTGCCCTGTCGCCAGGCGTTGAAATATGCGTCCTGATTCTGCTTTATATCTGAATAAAGAAAGTCATCCCCGCCGAGTTTGTGCTCGTCCCACATGGCCTGGAAATAAGTGGCGAAGCTTTCGTTAAGCCAAATATCGGACCAGTTGCGACAGGTGACGTAATCTCCAAACCACTGGTGGGCTAATTCATGCGACTCCAGACCATCACTCGTGCCATCCAATTCTCCCCGAGCATCATGGATCATGTTGTCGGTCTGAGTTGTGGCGCTGATATTTTCCATGCCGCCGCCGAAATCTCGCGCCATTGTTTGCGCATACTTGGCATAGGGATATTTCAGACCAGTCTTTTCAGAAAAGAATTTCACCATCTCCGGCAGGCGAGAAACAGTCACTCGCGCTTCTTTCTCTTCGCTCGGGTAGACATTGCTGATCACGGGAATGCCGGCGTAGTCACCAACTACCGCGGTGTATTCTCCTACCACGATCGAGGTGAGATAACTGGCATGCGGCTGATCAATCTTCCAGTGAAACGTACGGGTGCCGTCCTTATTCTCTTTGGTCTCAATCAGCTTGCCGTTGGAGATAACTGAGAGCGGTTTCTCGACAGTAGCCGTAATTTCCGAGGTGAAGAAGTCGTTGGGATGATCGAAGCAAGGGAACCAGTAATGGTTGTACTCACTCTCGCCCTGGGACCAGATTTGCTTTGGCCTGGTGGGGTCGTCCGGGTTCGGTTTGATGAAGTTTAGTCCGACGCCGACAAGGCCCGTGAGACCTTTCTTTTGTGGACCATTTGTATGGTAGTCGATGTTGATGGTGAGCTCATCAGCTGGTTGGTAACCACGATCCAAAGTGATGACCAACTTATTGTTCTCCGCATCGTTGACGAACTGCAGCGCCGCTCCCGAAGAGAGTTTGGCCGCAGTTGCGGTGATGTTCGTGGCGTCGAGTTTGACGGTTCGTAAATTTGGGGTCAACGGCGCAAAAACCAGTGTTTCCCGACCAATTAACTGTTCCTTGTCCCAATCAAACTTTAGGTCGAGGGCGATGTGACGCGTGTCGAAGTCGCGCTCGGGTATGTACTGAGTTGGGGGGAATGGCCGCGTGGGACGCGGTGTTTGTTGCGCTGAGACGCGATGTCGCGCCGGCGTGGCGGAGACGCCAGCAACAAGAGAAAAGATTATTACCAGGGGAAGCAAACTCGCCTTCAGGCGCAACAAGAAAGACTTATTCAACATACCGTCACTCCAATTCAGCCGTTGATCACTTAACACACTTGGCGGTGCAGCCAATGATCGCGGAAATTTGATATGCTCCTAATGTTACACGGACAATTCGTCAAACGGAAAGAGGACCCTCAGCCATGACTCCCGAAGAAAGAAGTGATCTGATCGAAAGATATCACGCGGGTTACCAGGAAGTGATCGACGCTCTCGAAGGTTTCCCGGCCGACAGTTTGGGGGCACACCCAATTCCCGGCAAGTGGAGCGCGAGAGAGATTGTTCATCATCTGGCAGATAGCGAGAGCATTTCCGCCCACAGGCTCAGACGATTACTCGTGGAAGATAACGCGGTAATCCAGGGTTACGATCAGGATGAGTATGCCACTAAACTTCGTTACAACGAACGCGACCTGGCCCCGGCTCTTGAAGCTTTCCGTGCGGCACGTGCGACCACCGTACAATTACTTAAGCTGATGTCCGATGACGACTGGAAACGAGAAGGCACCCATACTGAAAGCGGACGTTACACCAGCGAAATCTGGTTAACCATTTACGCCGCTCACGCTCATAATCATGCTGCGCAAATTCAAAGACTGCGCGAGACGCTCAAGAGCTGAACTTAAATCAGAGTGCGTCTTGACAAAGTTTTTGTGCGCGAGCAAAATCCGCACTGCCTCTACTAAAACTGAAACTTCGCTGCTTAGGCAGCCGTCAATAAATGAGTGCTGCCACTCTGCTGCAAACATCGCTCTCTGGTCTCCAGTTACTTCGCCGCGGTAAGGTTCGAGACGTTTATCTTGTCGACGAAGATCGTCTCCTGATTGTTGCCACTGATCGCATTTCGGCATTCGATTGCGTCCTGCCGACACCGATCGAACGCAAAGGCGAAGTGCTCACCGCGCTTTCCCAATTCTGGTTCGACAAGTTGGGACACATCGTTCCCAATCACCTGATCACAACCAACGTCGACGAAATGCCGGAGGTTGTGCGCAGTCACGCGCAAACACTAACGGGTCGCTCGATGCTGGTTCGTCGCGGAGAAGTCTTTCCCGTTGAATGTGTCGTGCGCGGCTATCTCGTTGGTTCAGGCTGGAAGGATTACCTGAAGACCGGTGAAGTGTGCGGCATCAAACTGCCCGCTGGCCTCCGCGAGTCAGAAGAACTTCCGCAGCCTTTGTTTACTCCTTCAACGAAGGCCGAGCAAGGTCACGACGAAAACATTAGTGAAGATCAGGTGCGGGCGATTCTCGGGGAGAAGACAACTTCACTCCTACGCGACACCTCGTTACAACTCTACAGCGCGGCGCGCGATTATGCGCGCACCCGCGGCATCATCATTGCGGATACGAAGTTTGAGTTTGGACTTGATAAGAACCAGGAATTGGTTTTGGTTGATGAGGTCCTGACCCCGGACTCCTCCCGTTTTTGGCCGGCTGACTCTTACGAGCCAGGTCGCTCACAACCATCGTTTGACAAACAGTTCGTGCGCGACTATCTGGAGACTCTTGCCTGGGATAAAAAGCCGCCTGCCCCACCCATCCCACCGGAAGTCGCCGCAGCGACCACTGGCCGCTATTTGGATGCTTATAAGCTCTTGACCGGAAAAGAACTCTAAACCGGTTCTCGTTTTCGGAATTTTACTCTTACGGCCTTCTTTGAATTGGAATGATCCGCAATCGACTAGAAACCCTCATTGACGAAATGCTCGATGGCCAAATCCTACTGGATGAAGCAATCTCAGAGTTTGAGAAGCTCTATATCCAAAAAGCCCTCGCCAAGCACAAGCAGCATCTTTCAAAAACCGCCGCCATTCTCGGCATCCACCGTAATACTCTCTCAAAACGCGTGGCGACTTACGAAAAACAGCAGAAATTGATTGCTCGCGCCGCTAAGCGTGCTTCCGGCTGATCACAAGCTACGCAGGTAGGAGCGGAGCGACCTGGTCCTTCTCCGGCTACAGGCGTCGCCGCGTGAGGAGACCAGGTCGCTCCGCTCCCTGTACTGCGTGGCGGTCGCTCAAATTTTCTGCGTCATCACTCGGCCCGTTTGACAACACTCTCCCGCAAGCCTTATCCTTGGCACTCTGCCGCAGAGAGTGCTAAATTTCATCACCTGCGGACTGTATTCCTTAAACCAAATACACAATTTCTACCGGAAAACTGAAAGGAGAACCAAGAGTTATGGCAACAAACATTAGGCCTCTTCATGACCGTGTGATCGTACGGCGCGTGGAAGAGGGCGAGCAGGTGCGGGGCGGCATCATCATTCCCGACACTGCGAAGGAAAAGCCACAAGAAGGTGAAGTGGTGGCGGTTGGAGAAGGTAAGTACAAGGACGACGGCACCCGTCAAACCCCGGATGTGAAAGCGGGAGACCGAGTACTCTTTGGGAAATACAGTGGCACCGAGATCAAGATCGATGGCGAGGAACTCCTCATCATGCGCGAGGATGAGATCTTGGGAATTCTCGAGCGCGCTGGCGCAGCTAGCGGGAGCAAGAAAGGCGGCAAATAGTCGAGCGTCGACTGTAGCCGCTTTTTCATTGATTCATTTCACTTTTTGAGCAGGAGAAGAAATAAAGATGGCAAAGCAAGTAATTCATGGCGAGGAGTCGCGAGCTGCGATTCTGCGCGGCATTAACCAACTCGCCGACGCAGTGAAGATCACACTCGGCCCTAAGGGACGAAACGTCGTGATCGATAAGAAGTTCGGCTCGCCCACGATCACTAAAGACGGCGTGACCGTCGCAAAAGAGATTGAGTTAAAGGACGCGCTGGAGAACATGGGAGCACAGATGGTGCGTGAAGTAGCGTCGAAGACGTCTGACGTCGCCGGCGATGGCACCACCACCGCCACCGTGCTCGCGCAGGCAATTTTCCGCGAGGGCGTGAAGACAGTCGCCGCTGGTGCGAATCCAATGGCCCTCAAGCGCGGCATTGACAAAGCTGTCGAACGCGCCACCGAAGAAATTAAGCGTCTGTCCAAGCCCGTTAAGGGTGACGCAATTGCCCAGGTCGGCACCGTCTCCGCCAATGGCGATCAGACGATTGGCAACATCATTGCCGAAGCAATGAACAAAGTTGGCAAGGACGGTGTGATTACCGTTGAAGAATCCAGGACTATGGATACCTCGCTCGAAGTGGTTGAAGGTATGCAGTTCGACCGCGGCTACCTCAGTCCTTACTTTGTTACTGACCCTGAACGGATGGAAGCAGTACTCGAGAATCCCCTCATCCTGATCAACGAAAAGAAGGTCAGCTCGATGAAAGATCTGCTGCCCCTGTTGGAGCAAGTGGCCAAGATGGGCAAACCGATGCTGATCATCGCCGAGGATGTTGAGGGCGAAGCGTTGGCAACTCTGGTGGTGAACAAACTGCGCGGCACTTTGAACATCGCGGCAGTCAAGGCACCCGGATTTGGCGATCGTCGCAAGGCGATGCTCGAAGATATTGCGATTCTCACTGGCGGCAAAGTCATTAGCGAGGATCTCGGTATCAAGCTCGAGAACGTCAAGCTCGAAGATCTCGGACGGGCCAAGAAGATCACCATCGACAAAGACAACACGACGATTGTCGAAGGTGCAGGCAAGCAGGCTGATATCGAAGGCCGGGTGAAAACACTGCGGGCCCAGATTGAAGAAACCACTTCTGATTATGATCGCGAAAAACTCCAGGAGCGGCTCGCGAAACTCGTCGGCGGTGTAGCCGTCATCAAAGTCGGTGCTGCCACTGAGACTGAGATGAAGGAAAAGAAGGCCCGCGTTGAAGATGCGATGCATGCCACGCGCGCAGCCGTTGAGGAAGGCATTGTTCCAGGCGGCGGTGTTGCTTTGGTACGAGGAGCGAAGGCCCTTGAGAAATTCCAGATTAGCAAGGATGGCGAAGGAGATCCCGATGAACAGATCGGTGTCAACATCGTTCGTCGTGCACTGGAAGAGCCACTGCGCCAGATCGTTCAGAATGCCGGCAAGGAAGGTGCAGTTGTGGTTGAGCGGGTTCGTTCCGAGAAGAACGAGAACGTCGGCTTCAACGCTGCGACCGAAACCTTCGAGGACCTGGTGAAGGCTGGTGTTATCGACCCCGCCAAGGTAACTCGAACGGCGCTGCAGAACGCCGCTTCAATTGCCGGACTAATGCTGACCACGGAAGCGATGGTTTCTGAGCTTCCTGAAGAGGACAAGAGCCCTGCAATGCCGGGTGGCATGGGCGGCATGAGCGGCATGGGAATGTAATTAGTCGCCCCTTAAGGTGACAAAACTCAAACGGTCTGTTCCCTGCAGACAGGCCGTTTTTCTTTTGCCCAGTACTCTAGCCGTTTACCTCAGCGTCCCCGCGTCTTTCTAGAAACACTCTGCGCCATCTTAGCGTAGCCCAGTTCTCACGTTCTTTCGTGTTCTTTGTGTGAATTCGTGGATCGTCCGTACCCGAGAACTCACGATCCACGAAACCACACCAAATATCACGAAAGAGAGGCACTAGCGCTTTCTCTTCGGGAAGCGCGCTTCGATGCGACCCTTACGTTTCTTGCCGTGCTGCTGGGCCAATTCAGGATAGGTTGTATGCTCGGCGGGTAGGTCTTTCGCACCCAAGAGTTTTTCCGTCTTCGTGATCTCTTTTGCTGGTCCTTCGATCTCCATAAACAACCCAAACGGTAGATCGTCAATGACAATCTCCACTTTTCCCAGCGACCACGTAGTCCGTCTCTTTTCGTAGACAACTGAGGGCCTAAAACCAAGCACACCCAGGATAGCGTCCGTAGTCGCCGGATCACTCACCTCGGTTTCTTCTTCTCGCTGGTGTTTAATCGCTGTTGCCGAAGGAAACCTCTCTTTGTAAGTTAGAATGCCGCGCTTCCCTACCCGTCGCAGGCGCAACACCGAACGGCTAATATCGATGCCTGGACCATCGTACAAAGTATTCTCCTCAAACTCGCGACCTTCCAGTTTCGCCCCGATTTTGGGTAGTCGCTTGATAATCTTCGCCCGTTGGGCGGCCGCGAGTCGGTACTTTTTCTCAATTTCGACTGACACTGCAATCCTTTACTGCTGTCGCACCCAACGCATCACTTCCGGAATAGTGGCCCGTTTGCCATACATCAACATGCCAATCCGGTAAATGCGTGAGGCCAACCAAATCAGACCAAACGCAGTCAGGTAGCCAATTCCCAGCGAAAGCAAGATCTGCCACATTGGCGGAGTTTGCCCAACTATCCTGACCATCATCGTGATTGGTGAAAAGAGCGGAATCATCGAGACCCAAACAGCAAACGGAGCATTGGGACTGCGAATCACCACAAAGGCCATGTAGAGGCCTGCCAGCAACGTGAACACGACCGGCATGGCCAGTTGTCCACCTTCTTGCGCGTTGGTGACCATAGAGCCGATCAGGGCATAAATGGTCGCATATACAAAGTAGCCCAGGATGAAATACAACACGAAGAATACAAAAAACAGCGGCGACAACTGGGGCAGGTTGATCCCTTCTACTCCCCTTGCCGCCAACGCGTTGATGCCATAGAGCGTGATCAACAGAAATACGACGCCCCAGATCGCCAGTTGGGTCAGGGCGACGAACGAAACGCCGATCAGCTTTCCGAGCATCAACGTGAGGGAACGAACTGACGAAAAGAGAATCTCGGCAATGCGCGTTTCTTTCTCTTCGACGATTGCACCCAGCACAACTTGTCCATACAGCAAGACGGTGATGTAAATAAGAAAGGCGATAATGAAGACCAACATGAAGCGGCTCATCCCTGACGCTTCGCCACCTTCCTCCCCCTGTTCATTGACCGGGTAGGTAGCCAAATCCACGGTCTTCGACAACTTCTCAATCTCCTCCTCCTTGACTCCACTGGCCACCAGGCGCTGCACCCGAATCGCACCATCGAGGCGGTCCCGAATCTGATCGGTGGTCATCACGTCTCCAACGTTGCGACCGTAGTAGGCAGCTTTGCTATTCGTGTTTGTCAGAATATCCCCAGGAATCACGAGATAGCCTTCAAGCTCATTTTTGCCGATTCGCACGTTCAAATTCCGCTTCACTTCCTCCAGGGAATGTCCGGTCAGATCGGCCCGCTCAATCGAGAAACTCCCGGCAAATCGCTTACCTGCGTTTTCCAACTTCTCCTTGGCGTTCGCGTTCAACTGCTGCACGATTTGGGCTTGATTGTTCTGGTCAGTCTCGCGCTTTTGGATGGCCCGCCGAATTGGTTCAAATAACTTTTGGCCCTCGGTCTGGTCCACGATGGCGATGCGCGTCTCACCAGTCTTGATGTTAAAGAGCAGTCCGGGCACCACGGTAAACACAAGCAACATCACCGGTCCCATCACTGTCAACAGGATAAACATCTTGGCGCGGACTCGCTGAATGTATTCTCTTTTTACAACGGCAAGGAACTTTGTCATGAATTCTCTTTGACCTTTGTGATGAAGATTGTGTTCAGACTGGGTTCAATCATTTCAAACTTGCTGATCGACGCGCCCGAGTCGACCAATCGCTTCAATAAGAGTTGGGCACTGGCCCCGGCCGCCAGTAAAGCCTCCACTTCATCTGCCCGTTCCTCCAACTTGCTAACCAACGAGGGATCGTGCAAAACACCGTCGCCACCCTCAAAGCGAACGGCTACCGAGTTGCGGCCGAAACTGCTTTTGATCTCGCGGAGCGTGCCTTCGAAAATCTTTTGCGAGCGATTGATCAGGCAAATGTCGTCACAGATTTCCTCGGCTACTTCCATCTGGTGAGTAGAGAAAATGATCGTCCTTCCTGCCCGTTTCAGGTCAAGTACGACCTCTTTCAGCAGTTCGACGTTGACCGGGTCTAACCCTGAAAACGGCTCGTCCAGGATTATGAGATCTGGCTGGTGCAGAATTGACGCAATGAACTGAACTTTTTGTTGCATCCCTTTGGAGAGTTCCATTGCCTTTTTCTGCTTCCACTCAGAAATCTTCAGCCGGGCCAACCATTCATCAATTCGTTTTTCGACTTCTTTGCCACTTACATTCTTCAGTTGCGCAAAAAACTTTAGCTGATCCACGATCTTCATGCGCTTGTACAACCCGCGTTCTTCCGGCAGATAACCGATCTTATCTTGCAACTGCGGATTGACCTGCTGTCCGAATAACTCAATCCTGCCTGAATCGGGTACGGTGATGTTGACGATCATGCGAATGGTCGTGGTTTTGCCTGCGCCGTTGGGGCCAAGGAGTCCAAAGATTCGACCGGCCTTCACGGTCAGCGAAAGCTTGTCCACCGCCACAAACTCTCCAAAGCTTTTGCTGACGCCATCCAGCCTTACAGTTATCTCGTTACCTGCCATGCTTTTCTCCAATTTTACGTATCTCCGGAATGACCTAATACGAGGGCCGCTGAACGAAGGTTTTTGATTGCATCAACTGCATTTCTGTTACATAGTTACAGGACCCCTCGCCGTCTTCAGGGAACCTGAACAGCGACGCGCAACAAAACTTATTCTGGCCAAACTCTTCGGGTTATGTTCACTCGTAATAGCTTAAAACGGAGCCGCCCTGCCACCATTTTGGTATGTCTGCTAACTGCCTGGTCGACCAGTATGGCGCAAGCGCCGACTACTTCTCGCCCCCAACAAGAGGAAGTGGTGCGCGTTTATACCGACTTGGTCCAAACTGACGTGATGGTCTTCGACAAGGAAGGACGCTTCGTCAATGGCCTAACCAAGGATAACTTCGAACTTAAGATTGACGGAAAGGTGCGACCGATTCAGTCGTTCGAACAGATCACGGCCGGTAGTCGTGATGAAGAGACGCAACTCGCCGCCGCCCGGGGTCGCACCGTCAACACCACCGGCTCAACGCCTAAACGCGTCGTTCCACTCGATCGCGGCCGCACAGTTTTCTTCTATGTTGACGATTTCCATCTTGATGCGAGCGGGTTCAATGCTGCCAGGAAACTAATCACCAATTTCATAGACAAGCAGATGGGCCAAAATGATTCGGCGGCCATCGCCTCGGCCACAGGTCAAATCGGCTTCCTCCAGCAACTCACTGACAATCGCGCCGTCCTGCACGCTGCTCTCAACCGCCTTAGCGTACGCACTTATACAGTAACTGATTCGGACCGTCCGTCAATGAGCGAGTACGAGGCAATGCTCATTGACAATGATGAGATGGACGTTTTCGAATACTTTGTTAGCGAAACCATGAGACTCAACCGGGGAATGACGCGTGATCAGGCAGCCGGTATCGTAAACGGCCGCGCTCATTCCATCTTGAACCAGGCAGCTCAATTTAACACAAACACTCTCGGCGGTTTGGAGAGATTGGTACGCAATGCCAGGGAACTGCCCGGGCGGAAAGTTCTCTTTTTGCTCTCTAACGGATTTCTGATTGAAAATCGCCGCTCCGATACAACCTCGCGGCTGCAACGGGTAACTTCGGCTGCCGGTAAGAGTGGGGTAGTGATTTATTCCATCGATACTCGGGGATTAGCAACGGACAAAGGTTTTGATGCAAGCGTTGAGCGAAACTTTGATCCGTCAGGGAGACTACAACGCTCAACCCAGGGCGAGACGTTTGCAACTCAGGATGGACTTAATGCTCTCGCGCGAGACACAGGCGGTAGACCGATCTTCAATACAAACGACTTCAGACCGGGGCTAACCGAAGCGATCAAAGAATCTTCTGTTTACTATCTGCTTGCCTGGAGACCTGATCAGGACCAACAAAAGTCCGGACGCTTTCGCAATATTCAAGTTAGTGTGATTGGCAAGCCGGAGTTGGTGGTGCGCGTTCGCAAAGGCTACTTCGACATTGAACCGCCGGCGAATACGGCGAAGGCTGCACCAACTCCGAATAAACAGGCGGAGCAGAACAAAGTCGTTCCAGCCAAGCTCCGGGAAACCATTGCCGCTGTATATCCGGTTCAGGAAATGCCCATCCTGTTAGGGCTTGATTACTACGACCTGGCAGACAAAGGACCAACCGTACAGACCTCGATACAAATGCCCGGCGAGTTCTTTGAGTTCACCGAACAGGACGGCAAGGTACAAGCCGTGATTGATCTGACCGGCGTTTTCTTTAACGACAAAGGTGTGCCGACGGTCAGCTTCCTGGAGCGCATTGTCACGTCAGCACCTTCGTTGGAGGCAACCAAGGGATATCACCGCGACATTACGTATTCTTATCCAGCTCTTAAGTTGACGCCGGGACTCTACCAGGTCCGCGTTGCCGCACGAGATGAAAAGAGTGGACGCGTGGGCAGTGCTCATGCCTGGATCGAGGTTCCCGATCTGAGCAAAAAGGAACTTTCAACGAGTAGCCTCCTGTTGGGTGAAAAGACCCAGGCGATGACGACCAATGTCTCAGTACCGGAAGACACCATCACGCCGGTGAACCTGAGCGCAAACCATCGGTTCCGGCATGAGTCGAACCTTCGATTTTTGATCTTCACCTACAACGCCGCTCCCTCTCCGACCAATCAACAACCCGACATTGCGGTCCAGGTCCAGGTAGTTCGAGATGAACAACCAGTCATCACCGCGGCTCTCAAGAGAGTAGCCACTGAAGGCGTTCCAGACCTGGCCCGTATTCCCTATGCGGCCGAAATTCCTCTCGCCAGTTTGAATCCCGGTCGCTACATCCTCCAGGTGACACTGATCGATCGTGTGTCAAAACAGAGTGCTGCTCGGCAAACCCACTTCGATGTGTACTGATCGCTATCGTGGCTAAGCCCTGGAAGCCCACGAAGGAGCAACTCCTCGCAGCCACCGAGAAGACGGTGCGTGATGTGATAACACCTGACCTGCGCGTACTCTTCTGCGGAATTAATCCTGGTCTTTACACCGCAGCCGTGGGCCATCATTTCGCGCGCCCCGGAAATCGCTTCTGGCCTGCACTCTATGCGGGCGGCTTCACTGAACGGCTGTTGTCTCCGTTCGATGAGCGCGAGCTGCTGCAAAAGGGATACGGCATCACGAATGTGGTTAGCCGCACCACTGCCACGGCGGACCTGCTGACGAAGGAGGAAATCGTTGCCGGCGGCAAACGTTTGCAAAATAAGGTGCGGCGCTATCGTCCAGTCATGCTTGCGGTATTGGGTTTGGGGGCTTATCGCACTGCCTTCGCACAACCCAAGGCAAGCATTGGCAGGCAGCCGGAGATGTTTGGAGCTACGGGTATTTGGGTGCTGCCGAATCCAAGTGGACTGAATGCAAACTACCAGGCAGCGGATTTGGCGCGGTTGTTTCGCGAATTGCGAGCAGCGGTAGACCAGTAGATACCACAGGCTTCAGCCTGTGGAGTTTCAGTTTCAACCTACTAAAAGCTCCTCTCTGGTTCACAGATACCACAGGCTTCAGCCTGTGGAGTTTCAGTTTCAACCTACAACAGGTCCATTCATTTTTTGAGATACCACAGGCTTCAGCCGGTGGAGTTTCAGTTTCAACCTACCGAGCCCGATGCTGACGTTGATCATTAGGCTGAAATTGAAACTCCACCAGCTAAAGCAAGTGGTATCTAACGTTTATTGAAGGTTGCCTCCGGTAGGGTGAAATTGAAACTCCACTAGCTAAAGCAAGTGGTATCTCTACACCTTTACAATCTGCTTGCCGAGATTATCTCCCGAGAACAAGCCAATGAACGCGCGAGGTGTATTTTCAAAACCTTCCACCACAGTCTCCACGTACCCTAACTTCCCTTCCTTGAACCACGCGACTAACTGACTCATTCCTTCACCAAACTGTCGCATGTAGTCCCTGACGATGAACCCTTTCATCAACGCACTGTTCACCAGGAGGAACGGCTGCGGACGCAAACCGACATCAGGCTTGTCGAGATTGTAGAGTGAAATCTGACCACACAATACTGTGCGCGACCCGTGATTGAGCAATGGCAAAACCGCGTCAGAGACCGCGCCACCAACATTATCAAAATAAACATCCACTCCTTTTGGACAAGCCTCTCGCAATGCCTGACCAACGTTGTCGTCCTTGTAGTTGATTGCTGCCTCCACTCCCAGTTCAGCGCGCAGGTATTTGTTCTTCTCTTCACTACCGGCAGTCCCAACTACGCGACAGCCTTTGATCCTGGCGATCTGGCAGACGGTCATTCCTACGGCGCCTGCCGCACCCGAGACCACCACGGTGTCGCCTTCTTTGGGTTGACCGATGTCCAGTAGACCAAAATACGCAGTTAGTCCTGGCATGCCTAAAACACCGAGGGCCGTGGAAACAGGAGCAAGTTGCGGGTTAACGATCATTAAGTCGCGCGCCGGACTGACATTAAAAAGGCGCCAACCGAGATAGCCCACCACAATGTTGCCAGGCTGAAAGCTGGGAGCATTGGATTCGACGACTTCGCTGACCACTCCGCTCACAATTACCTCACCGACTGCGAAAGGGGGGACGTAGGAACGACCTTCTCGCATGCGACCACGTAGGTAAGGATCGACAGAAATGTAGAGTGAACGCAGCAGGACGTCTCCATCCTGAAGTGGCGGGAGTTCGGTCTCAACAAAGTCGAAGTTGTCGTCCGTGGGCAGACCAACAGGACGGCTGTGCAGGCGAATTTCTTTGTTTTTCATGGCGCAAATAATAGAGCGGAATGCACAAATAGAGAACCCTACCTCACAAGTACGACAACCACCAATCACGTCTTCGCTGCTTCACACCGGCAAACCACTTGCACAACGGATACAGCAACAGTACTCCGGCAATCCAGGCCAGATAGACCACCAGCAGATTGAACCCTGTTCCCTGTGGCGGCGCGGTAAACCATTCAATTGGAGTCTGGAACAACCACTTTGTCGGCTTGCCGAACGCGTAATGTAACAGGAGAGAGATCGCGTGTGCTGTGGGCCACTGCAACAGGTAGAAAAAAAGTGGTACACGTCCGAAGGTGACAAAAAAGTTTCGCACGGCGCCCCCGGTACCCATCGACTCGAACAGATACAAAGCCAGGATCGATGGTCCAAGAGTCATCAGCAAGAACAGCAGAGAAGGCGGATACTTGGTGGTATTCAAGAACGAGAGGAAGGTAAAAAACGGGTTAGGCTGGTGCGTCCACTTCAAAGGTTCGCCGTACAGATCAACGGCGCGCAGCAAGATGAACAGCGCGATCGCCCCACTGCCGATCCAGAGTAACAAGCGCCGGCGCCGGAAGGCATCAAGTTGATAGAGAGTGCCGAAGGCATAGCCCACCGCCATCACTCCCACCCAGGGGATCAAAGGATAAAGTACCAGCAAGAAAGGACTGGGAAATCCAGCGATAGGAAAAGCACCTTGCTGGTGAAGAATGATGAATAGTTTCGCGCCAATTCCAGGAGCCGGACTGTTCGGACCTTGAAAGCCGGCCACTCGAATCGGGTCGAGCAGGTTGTGCAAGGCTATCATCAATAGGCCGAACCACAACGTGAGCTTGAGTGGCAGATGAACCAGACCAGCGAGCAAAATCATCGACACACCAATGGCCCAGATCACTTGTAACATTCCCAGCAACGCAGGACTGACGTTGAAGAAGGCCCCCAACCGCACCAGCGTAAACTCCAGCACGATCAGCCAAAGCCCTCTTGTGATCAGGAAGCGCGACAGTTCTCCCTTGGTCTTGCGCCTGCCGTAAAGAAAGGCCCCGGTGCCGGCAAGAAACACGAATGTTGGGGCGCAGTAATGGGTGATCCAGCGGGTAAAAAACAGGGCGACGTTTGTTCGCGTGACATCCAGCGGGTCGAATTGAAAGGCAGCGTTGTGAACGAAGTCGCGCGTGTGATCGAGCATCATAACGACCATCACGATGCCGCGCAGGAGATCGATGGAATCGATGCGGGAGGTCGAGGGCGACCGTTGATCCCTGTCAGTATAAGGCAGTGGGAACGCCTCTGATGAAGGTTTGCGCTCAGAAACGGCGGTAGCCATAACAACTCCTGCTCAGTTTGCGGGATTTTGCAGGTAACTACGGCCGTAGGCAAGGAAAAGTTCGCCAGACCCATCCACAGATTACGCAGATTACACAGAAACGGACAAACCAGTTTAGTTGC
>Ga0126377_10000531_pt1 | contig 23278 bp, 18 predicted proteins | sample PanSoiMetPlot_22_FD_92647 | JGI IMG/M metagenome (GOLD analysis project Ga0126377, IMG submission 92647) | Tropical forest soil microbial communities from Panama - MetaG Plot_22 | ecosystem: Environmental > Terrestrial > Soil > Tropical forest > Bulk soil | place: Panama | collected 2016-02-17 | reverse complement strand
TTGCCCGGCGGTGGTTCAGTCCGCGAGATCTCGCGCGCGCAAACCCAGACCACGCTGGACCAACTGACAAATACATCCGATCGATTCCAGACCTTTATTGATGCTCAGCTGCGCGCTTTCATTCGCACGTCTCTGGATCAATGTGCTCTGTTGCCAGCCAGCATCGCCTTGATGTCCCTGCGCCAACGACATTACTCAATCCAGGGTGGAATAGCCTCGTTAGCGGAACGCTTAGCAGCAGCTATCAAACAAGCTGGAGGCACTGTGCGGCTCGACACGCCCGTACTGCGAATTGCCTACGATGAAAGTGGCCAGGCAATTGGTGTCGATTTATTGAGCGGCGAGACAATGCGGGCGAGTCGAGCCATTGTCAGCAACATGACGATTTGGGACACCTACGGAAAACTTATCGGCTTAAATCGTACTCCCGCCGAGATTAAGAAAGAGTTGGCGCAACTTCGCGGCAGCGGTGCTTATCTCATTTATGCCAGCCTGGAAGAAACTGCGGCCGACCGTTTACCGGGTTCACACTTTCTCGTTGCCTCATCGTGGTCCAAGGATGATGTCGACGAAGGAAGTTCGTCCGAGTTCACTTTTGCTACCTCTCGAAGCAACGTGCCCCCAGGCAAAATGGCGGCCACGATTACCACGACGACCGCGGTTGAACCATGGTTTAGTTATCAAACGAGTGAAGCGGACGCAGAACTATGGGACCAGCAGGCGTTGGCCAATCTCTGGCAACGTCTCCACGATCATGTGCCTGAATTGGGAGGGGACATCGAGGTGCTTGAGTCGGCAAATCCACGGACCTTCTACGATCTCACGCGACGTAAGTTGGGAATGGTCATGGGAACGAATCAAACTTTGGCGTCTCAATTGGTCCTGTCTCACAAAACCTGCCTGCCGAATGTGTTCGTCGTGGGCGACACGGTAGCCGGACGGCCAGACATTGCGTCTGTCACTGAATCTGCACTTAAACTTGCTAACAAACTCGCCTGAATTACCGTTGCTAGATTCGCACGAAACCGCCCTTCCAAAATTCTCATGGTGATCTTTCCTGATCTCCTGCCACTAGTAGTTGACGGATTCGGAAGTCGACCACTTAAGTCGGGGCAACCCCGACTGCAAAAGTTATTCGTGGGGAAAGCGTAAGAACTTCTGTAATCCAATTTACCCGAAGGAGAGTCAAATGTCCGCCTTACTCAGAGTTGTATTTATTGGAATTGTCTTTTCGGTGCTCCAACTTGGCGGCGCGGTCGTCACCCAGGCAGATCCATTAATTTTTACGAGCACCAACTCCGGCCAATCTGTGACGGCAGGTGCTATTGTTGGTTTCGGCGTTGCGCTAACAAACCCAAACGCTCAACCGTTCATCATTCAGGATCGCTACATGTACTCAGCACATCCGGGCATCGGAGAACTCTTTGCCGATTTCGCCTATCCACCGCCACTCTTGCCTGGCGTCGTTCAGGGTTTTAGTACTATATCGGGGAACCTGTTTGGAATGGTTCTCACCTCTGACGCCGCCCCAGGCGATTACTTTGGTGTACTCCACCTCAACGGTCACTTTGCTGACGGAACTTTTGCTGACATATCCGTTCCGATCTCATTGACTATCGTTTCGCCCACCGAGGTTCCAGAACCCACTTCAATGTTCTTGCTTGGCACTGGCCTGATGGGTCTGACGGCTGCGGCCAGATCAAGAAGGAAGGCTCGTCAACGACCGCCGCTCAGCTAGGTCTTCAGCTGGCGGTTTAAAATCTTCTCGACTTGCATGATTGTCTAGTGTATACAGTCACCAGACAATCATGTATATCACCATAGACGAACGCGATGCACGGCCCATCTATCAGCAGCTGGTTGATGAAATTAAGACCTTGATCGCCCGGGGGGAATTAGCAGAAGGGACCTCGCTCCCTCCGGTACGGCAGATTGCCTCAGACCTGGGAGTCAATCTGAATACAGTGGCTTTTGCCTATCGCAAGTTGCAGCGGGAGGGATTGATCCGCGTCAGGCACGGCTCGGGGGCGGTGGTTATATCGCAGACACTTCGAGAAAAGCCCGAGGAGAGACTTCGTTCCCAACTACGAACTGCCCTGACACAACTCATCCTGGCCGGCTTAAAGCCAGCCGAGATCAAGACCATCATCAATGAGGAATTGAATGAGTTGTTGAAAGAGTCGCGTAAGCGCGTTAGCGCTGGAGCCTAAGGCTGCGGTCGCGACGGATCCGACATCCGATCGAGCTTAGGAATCACCCGGCCGCCGCCCTCTGGAGCTGTCGGCATCGCCACTCGCCCGGGCGCCGGAGCACCACCACTGGGGTTACCACTAGGCCCTGCCGGGACGCCAACCGGGCTGGCGGACGAGGCGGAGTTGGTTGGATAGCCCGACATAGTTGGATGGCGGTAGCCCGGTACAGCAAACGATCCGAAGACTGAGGTCGAATAGGAGCCGCCGTACGGTGAACCCCAGCCATAAAAGAACGGAAGGAAGGTATAACAGCCAGCTCGAGTGTTGAAGAACCAGATTCCCGATCGACTTGAGGAGCCAAAATTGAACGGATCCGAGTCGCGAAACGCGCTGGTGAGCATCCGATTCGAGATACGATTGTTCGCCTGGGCCAGCGATTTGGCGCGATCTTTACTCCAAACTTCTACTTCTTCCTTGTTCTTCTTTTCCTCGTCTGTCAATTTCGCGACGGAAACGTTGGTGGCGCTGAAAACGACCTTGTTACCGCCCTTAACTTTTGTGTGCGTGTCGTTGAGAATCACGCGCCCCTTCCGCACAATCAGTTCCGTGTTGTCTCCCGGTACCACGTTGAAACGGTAGAGACCCTGCCTGACGATCGCCAGCCGCGCATGGGGTGTACTGATATTGATCAATAGCTCCATTCCATCATTACCGGTGGCTTCTACGATTGCCGTCCCTCGAAGCAGCCGAACTTCAAGATTATCCAGCGAATTGTTCGCCAATTCGACTTCCGAGTTTCCTCCAACCCGCAGATAAGAGCCGGGATTTAAGAGAATTTCCACCCTGCCGTCGCCGGCAGTCTTAACTCTATCTCCCGCTTTCAAATCGTCGGTGACCATCAGTTGCTGCCACTCCGCTTCGCCTTTACCAACCACGCTGGCCTGGCCCGTGACCGCATTGATACCACCTGCCTTGGCTGAGATAACAAACTTTTCGCGGTTCTGGCCGAGGCAAAGCGTGGTACTGAAGAGCAGAACGGAAAGCGAAAAGATCCACAAGCGTGGTAGGCAGGAAGTTTTTCTCATGGAAAGCCCCTCCGATTCGAGTTTTTGGGATGCGGCCAGGGAGACTCTAGGCATTATAGTCTCGCCGATAACATTTACAAGCTTTTCCCACCTGAATGATTGGGAGCGAAAGCGGTTCGCCTGCCTTTCATTTGAGTCAAGAGGCCTGACGAAAGGCAGGCGAGCCGCCTGCGCTCCCACTTCACTGTTCAGTCTCCTGTTTGGCAAAGTATCCGCGCTTGGTGCGAGCGAAGAGATCAGGTCTACCGGGGAGTTTGACTTCCACCGCCCGCCACTTGCCATCGAATGTACGATTCGTGGGGCGATAACCGATGCTGTAAACCGTGCTGAGGTCGTGAATAACCTTCGCGTACAACTGATCTAAATCCTTCAACTTCGCCGCCTTGTACATAGTGGTCCCACACATCGAGGAAATCTGGGCCAATTGCGCCCGCGCCAGGACATATGCGGCGGGTGGCACATGGAAGCGAGCGACGTCCTCCTGCTCAGTGTCAACGTAAATGGGGAAGACAATCGCTTCCGATTTCTCAATGTTTACCAACAAATCGGCAAAACTGATGCGCGACCCAGGTCCGTTCACATCCGGTAAAGCGTTGTCGATACCATCGGTCATAACAACTACCGCCGTCCGGCGCAGACCATGGTTCTGGGTGACCAGGTCGCGCAGCACGTAGTCGAGCGAATCCCAAAAATTTGTACCGCCGTACGCTTCACTGATCGCATCTATGCGTTCCTTCAACGCTTCGCGATTCATGGTGAAGTTGGAAACCAGGGCTGGTTGATCGGTAAAAGTAACAACCGCAATACGATCCACCGCCCGCGTGGCATCGACAAAACGCTTGGCGGAACGGCGAATCAGCTTCAACTTTTTGGCAGACGAGCCGGATAGATCCAACAGCAGTACTAGATCGAAGGGAGCATCGGCGGCTGCAAAGAACGAAATCTGCTGTAGCGTCCCGTCTTCCAGAACAGAGAAGTCTTTCTGGTCCAACAGCAAAGGCTGCGGCGTTGGAGCAAGACCTAAGACGCTAACTTTGAGATCGACTAAGTCTGATTCTATGCGAATGGTTTCGGTGGGATCCTGGGCAGTAGCCGGATAAGAAAAGCTGAGCGCGGTGAGTAACAACAGGAGAACGATGAATCTGAGCGTTCTAGTTCGCATAGTAGCCACGTTTGCCGCGGGCTACGGCATTTGCTCTATTGATGTTAATCCTGATGGCGCGCCACTTTCCGTCTCGCGCTTTGTTGGTAGGTCGATAGGCCAAACTGTAAACAGTACCCAGATCGGCCACCACCTGTTCGTAAGCACCGGCCAGATCGGTCAACTGTTCGACTTCATAAAACAGACCGCCACCAGCATCGGCCATCTCTTTCATGCGGTCGTGACCAGCATCGAAAGCTTCCGGCTGCGTATCGAGCGGATTGAGCGCCTCATATTCAGTGTTCAACCAGAGTGTGTAAAGGACGCCGTCAAACTCTTGAATATGATTGAGCAATTCGCGATAGGAAAGACGTGAACCCACCTGGCCGCTGACCCCGGGGATCGTACCGTCAAGACCGTCGCTCATCAAGACAATTGCGGTACGCCGAGATTTCTTCGCGTCCTTCATTACCTCGTTCATCGCAAAATCAGTGGCGTCGTACAACTTGGTATCACCGCGTGCCGTGTCGATGGCGTTGATCCGCTCGCGCAATTCATCGCGGTTGGCAGTTAAGTTTGAAACTATGGCTGCTTGGCCGGCAAAAGTTATGACGGCAATCCGGTCGGCGGGTCGGGCTGCCTCGACGAATCGTAGCGCTGCGGCGCGAATCAGTTTCACCACATCTTTCGTGGAACCCGAAAGGTCGATCAGCAACACCAGGTCAAACGGAGCAGAGGACGACTCAAACTGGACCACATGCTGTTCCTGGCCATCTTCAAAGAGTCTGAAATCCGCCTGGGTTAGACCAACAACTCCTCGATTGGTGCTGCGATCGATGACGCTTGTATTTAAAGTGACCAGTTGCGAATCAACCCTGATGACGTCGCCTTCGTTGATTTCCTCATTATTTTTTTCCGAGGCCGGGGTTCCCGCTGCTTTCAACGTCGGATTTTGTCCGGTTAACTCGGGCACTTGAGACTCCCTGGTTACCTGTGCGGTTGTGGCAGTCGCAGCCGTAGCCGTGGCGTCCGCTGAAAGTAGGATTTGGCCCGAATCTGTTTGCAGGTCCAGACGTTTCCGAGCACTTCCCTCACCAAGGTGTGCTTGCAGAGTGTGTTCGTCGTTGGCGTTTGGTTGGATGTTAGCGATCTCAGATTTGATTGTACCTCGCGTGGACCGCGCGTTAACGTCCGCGTCCATTGACTGAGGTAGCGAGGATTGAATGTCACCCGCCCGCGAACGTAGTAAGGCCTTGGTGGGAAGCCCCCGCAGGATGATCTGGCCTTTGGTGGTCAACACTTCCAGGTTCGCTGCGGCTGGGATCTTTACTGCTATGTTGATAGTGGTGACCGGGTCTACCGGCGTCCGAAATACGGAAATGGAAAGCAGTTTGCCGCGATTGTCAATAACAATAGGTGACCTGGTAAAGCGCGGCGCACTACCCTCAACACTGGCTGACACCGAGACGTACTTTTCCTCCCAGACCTCGGCCAGAACGGCGCCGAATTGATTCTCTACCCGGACTGAGCCGTCGACGGGAAGATCGATGCGGATGTCGCCAACGAAAGTGCTGCTTTTGATTGTCGCTGGACCAGGGAGGAGAGTTGCTAGTACGGCGAAAAGGCAAAGCGCCTTCAAGTTAGAGAACATGAGAAAAAATCTACTCGAACCCGATGATCATGGCAACCGATCTGAGTAGTTTATGCCACGGCCTTGCGCCGTGGTGTTTTACGTTGACTACTAATTAGGAGGCTTCCAAGCGTCCGTTGGATGCCACGGCCTTGCGCCGTGGTGCTTCACGTTTGCCGCTAACGATCGCCAGGAAGCAAGAAGCGTGAAACTCCACGGCGCAAGGCCGTGGCATCTTCAGTAATACATTGGAGTGCCCTTCCGAGTAGCAGTAAGCGTGAGGGACCACGGCGCAAGGCCGTGGCATCTTCAGTAATTTTATAGGAGAGCCCTTTTGGGTAGCGGTGAGCGTGAAACTCCACGGCGCAAGGCCGTGGCCTCTTGAGTCACCGCTCGATCATGTCAAGCATTGAACCGGAATCTTTGGGTGGCACCGGTTCCGCAGGAATTGGTGCTGAACCATCCAGGTCGTTGATTCGCAGCAATAAGTTGTTCGCGTTGGTTGCATACGGCAGAGCGGCTTCTTTGGTCAGAATTCCATCCCGGATAAACTTCTCAATCACCCCGTCAAAGGTTTGCATTCCCTCCTGGTCACCCTGTTCCATCGCATCGATCAACGACTTGCCCTCTGATTCTCCCCGCTCAATGTAGTCTCGCGTCCTCATTGTCGATTTGAGAATCTCGATTGCGGCGATGCGACCATTGCCGTCACTCCGGGGAATCAATCGTTGCGAAACAATGTAGCGGAACGACTGTGCAATGCGGGTGCGGATCACTCGTTCCTCGTTCTTGGGAAACACACCAATGATACGGTCGACAGTCTTCGAAGCATCAATTGTGTGCAACGTGGACAGGACCAGGTGGCCCGTCTCCGCTGCTTCAAGGGCCACTTCGATGGTTTCGCGATCGCGCATTTCGCCCACGAGAATGACTTTCGGCGCTTGTCGCAGGGCCGCGCGCAAAGCAATGGAGAAGCTCGGGGTGTCGGAGTGAAGTTCGCGTTGATGAATAGTGGAGTTCTTGTGTGTATGCAGAAACTCGATTGGATCCTCAATCGTCACGATGTGATAGAAGTGAGTTTCGTTGATCAAATCGATCACTGCCGCCAGCGTTGAACTCTTACCGCTGCCGGTCGGCCCGGTAACCAGCACGATACCGTTCTTGAGATCCGCCATCTCCGCAAGCTGCGGTGGCAGGTTGAAATCCTTGAACTGGGGCGGCCGCATCGGGATGACGCGCATGATAATCGCGTGAGTACCGCGCTGTTTGAAGATGTTAACGCGGAACCGGGCCTCTCCCGGCACACTGAAGGACACGTCCGCAGAGCCATTCTTTTCCAGGTTATCGGCGGCCACTTGCGAAGTGCCCATGATCACCTTGGCAATGCCGGCGGTGTGGGCCGGCGTGAGCTTGTCAATACCCGGAATTTTTACGGGGACAAGCTTGCCGGTTAATTCCACTTGCGGTGGTCGGCCGGGGCTGAAGATCAAATCGCTCACCTTATCGGAAGTCTTCAGCATTTCTCGAAGCACGGCCATAAAGTTTGGCGGCGGTGGCGCCGCTGTTGCGCTATTGGGGGTGTTTGGTTGTTCGCTACTCATTTTTCCTTTGAACTTTTTCCAAAGTTCCGCGTCAAATGTAACAGTAACCGCGGTTCGTTAGGTAAGAAATGTTTTTACGGGAAGAACAAACTACTTGCAGGTTGCGTACATCAAAGCAGTACGTTCGTTGAAGGGACACGGTAAGAGAAGGCGGGCCGAGTCCTGAATTTTGAAGAGGAAAGGCGCTGAACCATGGCAACCTACAGAGATCCTGTTAGCTGCTTTGCACCAATCGAAGTGATCGAGCGCCTGCTGGAGATTCGCGTGGAGTCGGGTTACTCCCCTTCCGTGTATCTTCTTTCCCCCGATGATTTAGCAGACTATCTCGATGCATATGGCTTTGATGTGTACGCTTTATCGGAGGCCGAAGCCGGATTTCACTTTGGCGACTATCGTGCGCCGTTGGCACCGGGGGGCGACCACGCGCACTGTTCGCTAACGGCACACTGACAATCAAGCAACGCTTGACGATCCTCAAAACGCGGGAAACGAAGAAGTTTCCCGCGTTTTCATTTTAACGCTTTCACCACAAAAAAGGTTACATCATCTCCGGCGCCGATGCCGTCGGTCCAACTATCGACTTCGCGATGAAGAGTGGTAACCATCTCCCGGGCGCTCAGGTCCCTGGCCACCTTTACCGCTTCTGCCAGTCGTTCTTTGCCAAATTCCTGACCGGCGGGGTTCAAAGCCTCGGTTGCGCCATCCGTGTAAAGCAACAACACGTCACCAGGCCTTAACCTCAGGTGATTTTCGTGGTACCGAGTATCTGGGAACATACCCAGTGGCTGTTCTCCTCTTTCAATAAAACGCGTTTGGCCCTCAGCGTCAATAAGTAAAGGGGGATTATGGCCCGCGTTGGAATAGGAGAGTGAGTTGGTCGAGGCATCCAAAATTCCGTAGAAGGCCGTGACAAACTGGTTTCTTTCGATCGACTCCCAAAGCAGATTGTTTACTTTGGCCATCGAGATGTGCGTGGCGTAGCCAACGTGGGTGGCCGCTCGAAGGCTGGCCCGCAAGAACGCCATCAGTAACGCAGCCGGCACCCCTTTACCCGAAACGTCGGCAATGACGATTCCTATCTGGTCGTCGTAGATGCGGACCCAATCGTAGTAGTCGCCCGAAACTTCTTCGGTAGGAAAATTGTAGGCACTGATATCAAAACCAGTGAGCTCTGGATCACCGGGAGGGAGCAACTCCAGTTGCACCTGCCGGGCCACTTCGAGTTGACCTTCGAGTCGCTTCTTTTCGATCAACTGCTCGTGCAACATCACCTTTTCGATGATGATGGCCACTTGTGAAGCCAGCATCATCAACACCTGCAGGTCGTCTTCAGAATAGGCACTTAGATCGTCACTTTCCAGATCGAAGACCCCGATCACCTCGTCATTCGAGATGATCGGCGCAACCATTTCCGAGAGTGTCTTGGCGCGGGCGTTGACGTACACCGGATTATTACGCACGTCGTCGGAGATGATTGGCTCGCCACTTAGCGCGACACTACCGATAAATCCCTCGCCCAGCTTTAAGTGGAGTTCAGATAATTCATCAATGTCATAACCTCGCACCGCTTCAGATTTGAAGGTGCAGGGTTCTTCCCCTTCGGGCAACGACTCCTTATCGACGCACTGCAAGACAAAAATTCCTGCAGCGTCGTAGGGGATCAATGAATCCAGCGTATCCATAACCAGATTCAAGACCTCCTGCAGATCGAGGGAACGGCTGATTTTCTTCGTGATATCGAGCAGCATGCGCAGTTTGTCGGTGGTGGTTAAACCCTGCGCCGTGAGCTCTTTTACTTGCTCAGTCATTTGGTCACTTCTGTCAAGGGCAAATCACTGGACGGAGCCAGTCGGACATTATAGAGGTTAGGGACGTAAAACATCCAAGACTGGTTTGAGTCCCCTTTCACTGCTACTTCCCTGCAGTTCCGTGGATACTCTTGTACTGCTGCCACAGGTGCGTCACCTTGAGGCGGTATTGCACCAACTCTCTGCTGACGCGGAAGTGCCTGGCAATGTCAGCGGCGAGCTTGCCCTCATTAAGGAGTCGCTTCAACGAGGCATAAGGGACCAGGGCAGCCGCTCCAGTTGCGTAGGCCTCCTCTTCATCCATTTTCCGATAATCCCGGGACATCACTTTTCCCCGTTCATCCTTCGTGACAAGGGAAAGTCGATTGGGTTGATGGCCCAGGAAGACGTGGCAAATTTCCTCCATCAACGTGGCGTTGGTCCTGGACCGGCCGTGCGTAGGATTCAGAATTACCAGCTTTGTGCCGTCGGGTAATGAACACGCACCGCCGGACCACTCTTCGGCTGCTGCGCCCAAAAGGTGAGTTCGAGTGCTCTCACTGAGGCCGGCAATCTGCTCAAAGCTCAAGACTAAGAGATTAGCGAAGCGGGCCAGTGAGAAAGGATCGAGAGGCAGGTCGGGTCTGACACGGGCGAAGTCGCGCAGTCCCAGCGCTTTCAGTTCAAAGCGGCGCCACTTCTGTCCCGGCGGTAACTCGTCAACGAACACTGTTCAATTATTTTGGCTTACAACCTAACGTCGCTTCTTTGACTGCTTCTCAGGCGCCGTGCGCGTGAATTGGGTATAGGCCACCCGAAAGAGTTCTGAGAGGGCAGCGGCAGTTTGCGGTGTCAGATTACGGTCAGCGCGGAGGTGAGCTTCAACGATCTCCGGCACCGGTTCTTGCGGGTAATAAACGACGGCCTTCGCCTCGGCTGATTGCGAGTGCCGGCCACTGAGGATTCGCTCCATAGGCACATCGAGCCAGGACGTTAACCTGGCGATGTTGTCGGCGTCCGGTTTACCGGTGCCATTTTCGATGCGCGACAGAGTCGAAGCGGAAACGCCGGTTTCGCTGGCGACGTCGCGCAAACTAAGTTCGAGTTCTTCCCGGCGACGCTTCACGGCGCGTCCAAGTTCTTCGGTATTCACTAGCGCTTTACCGGATCGGCTCATTCGCATCACCTCCTCACCAATGAACAAGCTAACACAAGGAGGGTTTTAGACGCAAGACTGTGTCTTACGCTTGAAACAGGGATATTTCCAATTGCCGATTGCCCGATTGCCGATTGGCGCTTGAGATCTGAGATCTTAAGATTGGAGATCTCAAAGGCGGGGTGACCGTAGTATCCCATTGCATCCTGTCGCTACGGAGACTTGTCGGGATCTCTACTTAACAACGAGAAGGCCGCGACTGGATCGCGGCCTTCAGTAAAGTAGATTTGATTTTCTTTTACTACGGTTGCTTTGATGCCTTCGCGGTGCCCATTGCCAGATCACGCGCCTTTGGCAGTACATCGACAGCCTTTGCTACTTGCGGGTCGTCAGTGGTGACAAACACTCTATCGGCAACCACTCGTCCGTACGCTGCGGTGACCAGATTGAAGCGCAATTCAAGTTCAATAAAGGAACGATTGTGATCCAGCACCGCTGCCGTGGCGAACTTGTACTCAGGATCGTTGGTGACGTATTCCTTGAACGCCTTGAAGAGTTCATCGGTGATTCTGCAATCGTCGGCCATCAGGTCGTGATGGAAGTCGATCTCTTTTTGGTTCTTGCTGGTCGCGAGACCATCGATGCGTCCATTCACCAGTTCACGAGCGAAGGTAAACGTCGGATTCAACAGGCGACGCTGGGTCTGATTCATCAATCGAGGTCCCACGCTCTCGTCAGGCGAGATCCCGCCACCACCGTAAACCGCGCGTCCCGTGTCGGTCCTCTTTTCCGGACCTGAGGGTTTCTCTTCCTTCTGGTCCTGCTTGCTAACTCCTCCGTGGGTGTAATAGTCGTAAAAGCCGCCGTTCGAATAATCACGCTGAATCAGCCTGCCTGATGGGGTGTAGTACTTGGCGGACGTAAGCGTTAAGCCGGCGCCGTACTCCAACGGGATGATGCTCTGTACCAGCCCTTTGCCGAAACTAGTTTGCCCGACGATCAGGGCCCGATCATGGTCCTGCATTGCGCCCGCCACGATCTCCGAAGCGGAGGCAGTGTTCTCATTAATCAGAATTACCAACGGAGTCAGATCGGGTGCGCTATTGCGCGACTCATAGGTATTGTCGCGGAAGCCGTTTCTGCCCTTTTGCGTCAATATCAACTGCCCGTTCTTGAGAAACACTTCCGCTACGTGAATAGCCTGGTCCAGGAAGCCGCCCGGATTATTTCTCAAGTCAAGCACTAACGACGTCATGCCCTTCGCGTGCAGATGTTCAAGGGCCGCTTCGAGTTCATCAGTGGTGGTGAAGTTGAAGCCCCGGGTCATATCGATGTAGCCGACTCCCGGCTTCAACATGTACGCATCCGGAATTGATGGCTGCGGCACCGTGTCGCGGATGATGTTGACCAGTTGAATGCGTTTATCGGCAGCTCTTTCCAGCGTGACCCGAACCGTTGATCCTCGTGGTCCACGAATCTTGTCGCGTACTTCGATCGAAGGCTTGCCCGTCATCTTCACGCCGTCGACCTCAACAATGCGATCGCCAAAGCGCAGTCCCGCCCGCGCGGCGGGTGAACCCTCAAAGGTCGCGGTAATGAACGTGTCTAACTGTTCGCCGTAGTTATAACTTTGGATGGAAGCACCGATGCCGAAGTACTCGGAACGCTGATCTGTTTTTAACTCGTCAAACTCTTCCCGGTCATAATAGTTTGAGTGGGGATCGAGCGAGCGCAACATGCCAATAATCGACGACTTAAAGACATCGTTGTAGTTGAGCTTGCGACCATCGACGTACTGCTCCTGGATCACTCTTAGAGCCTCATCAAAGTCGCGCTCAACGACCGCTGCCGCCGCACTGGTGGCACTGCGAGTTCTTCTGCCCGGGTACCCAAAGGCGCTTCGCTCGCTACCGGAGGAAGTTCCTGAGGAAGTTTGGGGTCGCTGCTGCGCTGCGATGTAGGTCGGGATAACCAGATTGATAATTAATAGTGTGAGAACGAGTTGGGTATGAATTCTTTTCACTGAAAACCTCTTGCTTTTGTGATGGTTTCACCCGGCGCGCAAAGACCGGGAGCAGGCCTCTGACACGTCAACCGAAATATAACGGATGCGGCTGGGTCGGGCAAGGTTGTGCGCCGCCTAACCCTTAGCTTGACGGTTGTTTCAGCGCATCCGTATTATGAACTTATCCAATGAGACAGTCGTAAAATAGATAGATCGAATTCGTTGGTCATCGAAGGAGTTTTTACGAAATGAGCAGTCCTTACCATAAAGAGGAGCAATCAATTCCCGAACGCGTTGATGATCTAATGCTTCGTGATGACGATTCGAACTCAACCTCGGAAGAGCATATCCGTACCGCGTCTTCGGTGCGCGACATCGCATCGCGAATCCCAGAGTCGCTGAGCGCCATTGGACGGGACATCAGTCGCACGATCGAGAAGGCAATCTCGGCCAAGGACGATTACGTCGTAGCGGTAAAGATTTCTCCGGAAGCCCAGGAGAAGTTAGAGCAACTGGTCCAGGCTGGAGTATTTCGTAGCCGTGCGGAAGCGGCAGGCTTTCTGATTGAAGAAGGCATTAAGACGCAGTCGGCGCTGTTTGATCGCGTGAAGCAAAAACTCGCCGAGATTGAACGTCTGCGCGCGGAGCTGCGCGGCTTGATCAGCAGCACGTAAGCGCGTCTCGGTAGCGTTCAAAGTCTATCGTTCCCCCAAGTAGAGCTTTGTTTCCTCTCCAGAGGACAAGCTTGTCTTTTATTCTGACCAAGAGAAGTAACTAGTGGCTCAAACATTCCAATTACCCCCGACCCCGATCGAAGAGTTCACGCTGGAAAATGGCTTGCGCGTGGTGTTCAGTCAAGACCATGCGATCCCGGTTGTGTCGGTTGCGGTTTATTACGACGTCGGTTCTCGCAACGAGAAAGAAGGACGCACTGGCTTTGCTCATCTCTTCGAGCACATGATGTTCCAGGGCTCCGAAAACGTACCCAAGGCCGCCCACTTTCAATACATCTTCAATGCCGGTGGCACAATGAATGGGACCACCTCAACCGAGCGCACCAACTATTTCCAGACCCTTCCCGCCAATCACCTGCCGCTGGCCTTCTGGCTCGAAAGCGACCGCATGCGCTCGCTGAAGGTGACGCAAGAGAATCTGGACAACCAACGAAATGCGGTCCAGGAAGAGAAACGCCTGCGCTACGACAACCAACCGTACGTCAACGCGTTTTTGCGGATGAACGAACTGGTCTTTCTTAATCCAGCAAACGCACACTCCACTATCGGCTCGATGGAAGATCTTGACGCGGCCACCATCGATGATGTCCGTGAGTTCTTCCGGATCTATTACGCGCCAAACAACGCTGTGCTGAGCGTAGTGGGCGACTTCGACCGCGACACGGCCCGCGCGCTCGTCGATAAGTACTTCAGCAGTATTCCGCCGCAACCGGTACCGCCGCCAGTCGATGTTACGGAAGGGGATGGGGTAGCCATAAGAGAGGAGACCTACCACGATCCCCTGGCGCCGTCACCAGCATTTGTCCTGGGCTGGAAAATACCGCCCAGGCGGTCGCCGGATTTCTACGCTCTGTCGCTAGCCGGCTCGCTTCTGTTTGATGGCGACAGTTCTCGTCTCTATCAGAAACTCGTCAAGGGAGACGAATCTGTTGTCTCGATCGAAGGCGGAGTGGATGAACGACGCGGACCGTCAGCCTTATATATTTTTGCCCTACCCAAACCTGACCAGGACGTGAAGTCGATCCAGCAACAGGTCTTTGCTGAAATCAAGCGAATCGCCACGGAGGGCCCTTCCGCAGCGGAAATGGAAAAACTCCGAAACTCGCTTTGCAATGATGCGGTTCGCGGTCGCCAGTCAACGATGTATCGCGCCCAGCGTTTGGCCGAGTTTGCTCTCTACGATTCTGATCCCAAGCTCTTCGATAAGGAGCTGGAACATTTTCTCAGCGTCTCAGCCAACGACATTCAAAACGCAACGGCCCGTTATCTCCAGGGAGAAGATCGGGTAATTCTGGACATCGTACCGGGAACAGCAGAGACGGAAATCCCTGTTGGTGCGGCGTCGCCACAGCCTCCTGGCGAGCCAACCCAACCAGCCGCTCCTGCGCCGCTGGTGCCGGACATACCAGCACCAGTGCCAGAATCACCCACACACGCGGACGTCCCTCAACTCAAACCCGTAGCTCCTCCTGAACAGCCAAAGGATCCTGCAGACGTGCCCAAGCAACCTGACACGGGACCGTTGCACATATAGACATGACCCAAGTTGAAGAATTCCGGCGCCAGCCGCCTGCTGCGCTGCCTCCACGCGCCATCGTCATTCCATCTGCGCACGAGACGGTGCTGGCCAACGGCCTGACCATAGTCGTGGTGGAAGACAAGCGTTTGCCACTGGTAAGTTATCGACTCGCTTTTCGCGTTGGTGGTGCTTACGACCCTCCCGCTCTTCCCGGCTTGACAGATTTGCTGGCTGGACTTTTGCCAGAGGGAACCGAGGCAAAGACGAGTCGTCAGATTGCTGATGAAGTAGCGCGCATTGGCGCCAGTCTCTCTGCCGGAGCAAATTCTGATTACACCATTGTGGCCGCGTCAGCCTTGAAGAAGTTTCAGGACAATATCCTGGGCCTGATGGCCGAGGTGGTGTTACAGCCTTCGTTTCCTGAGAACGAAGTCGAACTCGCCAAGCAAAACACGAAAGAGAGTTTGCGACAGCAGCGGGCGCAACCTTCTTTCCTGGCAACCGAGATGGTCTCGCGGATCATGTTCGGTGATCACCCCTATTCCGTGATCGCCCCAACCCCGGAATCGATTGATCTCTCGAAGCGGAATGACTTCGTGACTTTTCATCGAGCGAACATTGTTCCCAACAATGCGGTGCTGGTGGTGGTTGGTGACGTATCACTTGACGCCGAGTTGAAACGTTGCGAGGCACTATTCTCAAGTTGGCAGCGTGGCGCCGACCTGGCGGGAAACTTCCCTGCTCCGCCCATCAGAAGCAAGCGATCGGTCTATCTAATTGACAGACACGGCTCAGCGCAGTCGAACATCGTCATCGCCAATAGGGGTATCACTCGCACCAGCCCTGACTACTTCGCGATGCTGCTGATGCATACGGTCCTCGGAGCAACTGCATCGTCACGTTTGTTCATGAATCTGCGCGAAGAAAAAGGCTACACCTACGGAGCCTATTCAAATCTCGATGCCCGCCGTACTGCCGGAACTTTCCGCGCCACCGCTGAAGTTCGCACACCGGTCACCGGCGACTCGCTAAAAGAGTTCTTCTACGAACTTAAGCGCATCGGCAACGAAAGTGTTTCGCAAAAGGAGATCGCGGACGCCAAGTCGTACCTAACGGGCGTTTTCCCGATTCGCCTGGAGACGCAAGAGGGGCTAATTGATCAGCTGGTACAGATCAAGATGTTGGGTTTACCCGACAATTACCTGCAAACTTATCGCGATCAGATCCAGGCGGTGACAATCGCCGACATCCAGAGAGTCGCGCAAAAATACGTGCGACCTGATGAGGCAGCAATGATTGTGGTGGGTGATGGCGTTGCGGTGCTCGAGCAGATCAAACCCTATTGTGAAGACATTGAAATCTACAGCACGACGGGTAAGAGGAAATCGGCAGTCGGCGGTAATGGCCAGGTTGTCGACGTCGTTGGCTCATGGGAACTGCACATAGAAACTCCGCTCGGTCAAAGCATTCCGGCAACGCTGCTAATCGCGAAAGAAGCAGCGGGCCTTTCTGCCAAGATAAGTTCAGAGATGGGTGACGCCGATTTAGGAACAATTGAGTTGCGCGACAACTCATTTCAGACTGCTACCGCGATCGAAATGGACGGACATTCAGTGGAGGTGGAGATTTCCGCCCGCTTTGAGGGCGACCATACCGAAGGTAGTCTCACTCTACCGCACTCACCACCGCTGCCTTTTGGCGGCAACAAGATCTAGCCGCGAATAAACCCCGGATCGCAACGGTCAACGGCAGCCAAAATTTTTGACCGGCTAACAACAAAGCGCCCGGCATGCGCAACATGCCGGGCGAAATAATCACAGGAGGAACCGAGTGTTATGGTCGTCACTATTATTGTGGCGATCCAATTAACCTCAGAGTAATGAGATGAGAATTGTCTAAGAGCCGTTGCTCAGTGAGGAGGTGCGACCGCGACCAAATGGTAGCTGGCCGAATCATTGGTCATATATCATTTGCCATTTCTCATATGGTCATTTGTTGATGGTCGTTGCTGAGCGAAAATGGGAAATGAGAAATGGCAAATGATATATGACCAATGATTCGCAGTACCATCCGGTCGCCGCTTACTTCTCGTAGCGCAGGATCAGTCCTTCGGCGCCGACTGCCCAGCCAATCTTCTTATTGAAGTGCAAGGCGTAAAGATTTTGCTTGGTGGCTGACTCCTGATGCAACCAGGTTCTTCCGCCGTCCTGACTACGTAGAATCGTCCCACTACGTCCAATCGCCCACCCATCGTCGTCATTCGTAAACTGGACGCTGAGTAACGTTGCTTTCTCACCGTTGACCACGGCAGACCAGGTCTGACCGCCATCTTCAGTGCGCAGAATGGTTCCTCGTTCACCTACTGCCCAACCCCTTTTCTCGTCGCGAAAGTCAACGTGATAGATGGTCGCTTTGGTATTTGAACTTTGTGGTGACCAGGTTTGGCCCCCGTCGATAGTATTCAGAATCGTGCCCCCATCACCAACGATCCAGCCACGCCTGTCATTCACAAAATCAATGTGAATCAACTCGGTGCCACTGGGCGCGCGTTGCCTTTCCCATGTTTCACCACCGTCGTTCGTGTAAACGAGGATGCTGTCGATCACCTGGTCTTTTTTACTTACCGAACCGACCACCCAACCCTTCTTCTTACTGGAAAAGCGAACACTGTAAAGCTCAACTACCGCACCACCAAACTCGGATGAGCGAAACGCTCGTGCTTCAGCCCAGCGTGAGCCGTCGTCTCGAGTAACAAATATTCTATTTCCCGCCAGCAGGAATCCCGCCTCTTTGTCTCGAAAATAGATGTCGTTTATTCCGTCAGTGGTACTAACCAACTGGCGCACCCAGGTATGACCGCCATCTTCGGTGCGACTCAGGAAACCGCCGTCGCCACCCACCCAACCGCGTTTGCTATCGAGAAAAAAGACGGTGTTTAGGTCGTGACCATCGGTAGGTATCTTGCTCGCCGCCCAGCCCTCCTGGGCTCTAACGGAGACAAATAATCCACTTATCAGAAGTGCCGCAACTGCTACTAAGCGAGACGTTAGCATTGAGTTACTCACTCTTATTCAAACAGAGTTAGGGAAAGCTTCACACCCACAGCTGGGACTGCGTATCAAGATCAAACAGACGAGCTTGGTGTGTGCAATCCTTGTACCCTAGTTGTTGGGATGATGACAAGCAATAGGGACCTTGGGGAGGCTTCCCCCCAAGGTCCCCTATCGCGCCGCTCTCTCAGCCCACTCAGGGCGCGGCAGTGTTAACTCGATAAACTCTACCTTCGAAGACCACCACCACTCTCTCTCCCAATGAGAAGTACTCTGCCAGCGCTGGCTTTTGCTTCAGCAACGCGAAGTACTCATCGCTGCCGAAACTCAACACTGTCTCGGGAAGCTTGGGATCCCCGCTTAACTCTGCGTCGGTCCAAACTCCGTCGCGCTGATAGAAAGTCTTGCCACCCACACGACGCACGAGTGCTGAAGGTTTATCTTCACTGAGCTTGGCCGCCTCCTGTTGTTGGCGAGCGCGCTTACTTTCCTGGACTGCTACCGCGCCGGTTGAGACAATCGCATCCGCGGCCCGCGGCGCCACGCCGGGCTGCAAATTGGCCAAATTACCATTAATCCCGACGCCAGCGCCTCGCCTTGGCAGCCCGGTAATTTGTCGATTCTCCTCGCCTTCGAGTGCCAGGTAAGACGTGTAGGGAGTGACAATGCCGTAGCGAGTGCCCAGGTCAACGATCTCGTCGCGCAACTCTTTCTGTTCACCATTGGTGCGCACCTGTTCCATCAACCAGCCAACCCGGCGCGTCGCCCACAGTCGCGGCAGATATTCGTTTGCGTCTGAACGTAGCGGGAACCGCAGATTTTCATAGGTGTAGTTGCGCGTGACACCACCCGACTTGCCACTCAATTTCAAACGTATCGACTCCAAATCAGACTGGTTGCGATAACGCCCGATGAGCGTGACTTGCGAACCACGAAAGACATCGGGAACTGAACGTGGGTAAACCAAGTCCGTATCAACTCCCGCGAGGTCGAGTTGCAGATCTGTAAGTACCGGGTAGTTAACCTTGGTAAAGAAGTTCGATACCTTGACTTCGAGATCTTCTTTTGGCTCAACGTAATCGGCGGCGCCACCATTCTCAGCCGCCAGCTTATCCAGGAGAGAAGTATTCACGTCGTAACCAACGCCAAAGGTAAACAGTCGAATACCAGCCCTGGTCGCCTTGCGCACGTTCTCAACAATTCTGGCCGGATTGGTTTCATCAACGGTCGGTAAGCCATCGGTGAGAAACACCAAGATCTTCGGTCGACTGCTGTCCTGGAACTGCCGCAACGAAGCAAGTAATGATTGGTTGATGTTTGTGCCGCCCACTGGTCTCAGAGCCTTTACAAACACCTCACCGCGTTGTCGACCCTTTTCATCAGCCGCCACCAGACCAGACTCCATCAAGTGCTCTTCGCCGGCAAACGAAATGACGTTGAAACGATCTTGCGGTCGCAGGATGCTGATGCCGTAGAGCAAAGCCGAGCGCGCCTTCTCCATTTTGCCCGCTTCGGCCATCGACCCCGAGGTATCAACTACAAAAACAACGTCTTTCGCTGAGTACTCCTGCTCGGTCCAATTGTCTTTTGGCGAGATCATCAGGAGGAAGTAGCCGTCCTTTCCGGCTTCGCGATTTGTCAACAGAGTAAGGCCGAAGTCTTCTTTGGAAATCGTGTAGAAGAGTTGAAAGTCCTGCGGCTCCTTACCACCCTCACTTTCAAACGACACTACAGACCTACGCTCACTGTTGTGCTTAACGTCGATTGCGTGAGTTGGTGAATAAACATTTCGCAGCGGTTCTTTGCTCTCGACTTCGACCCGGCCGGCGACGGAGCCAATGGTGGCTAGTTGCCGGCCAGTGCCGAGCGGATAGCGGTAGGCAACTGTGCCCCCTTCTGCCCGCACCACTTGCGTGTAAGTGAGTTCGAGTTTTTTGTCGGAGTGTGGCGCGATGGGGAAAATGCTGGCTTGAAATAGATCCTTACCCGCGTATTCAAGCAGGCCGGGATCCCGCTTGCGGCGCACAATCTCGTCGTAAATGCGCCGAGCTTCTTCACGCGAGCGAACCTCGCCTACGAGTCGCCGATCTCCATCCCAAATTGCGAATTCTGCTACCGAGGCGGATTCAGGTATCGGGAAAAAATAGGTACCTTCGAGCGTTGCGTCAGTGTCGTTGCGAAAGACTTGTTCAACATGGGTCGTCGCAACTTGTGAGAGGATCCTGGTATCGAGACGGATCGACTTTACTGGCAGAGCCCTTGGTAAGGTAATGGGTCGTGGTAGGACCGGGCAACGTTGGCAAGGCCCGGGAACGATGACGCCCTGTCCCTGGGCGATGGCGCTGAAGATTAGAGTGACCAACAGCAGTGGCAAAAACCGCAGCAAATTGAATGGAGTTCGCATCTGGCTCTCCCAAAAGGTAAAGGAATCCCCCTTGTTCATTGGTAGAACGGCTCAGGAAGGGTTTCTTGCGCGCTTTTCCCCATGCCACGGCCTTGCGCCGTGGAAGTCTCACGCTCACTGCTAACAAGTCAGCACCCGGGAATCAGGAGGCCACGGCCTTGCGCCGTGGAGGTTCACGCTCACTACTAACAAGTCAGCACCCAGGAATCATGGAGGCCACGGCCTTGCGCCGTGGAAGTCTCACGCTGGTTGCTAAATAAGCGCTACACCTGATTCCGGTCAGGATGCAACGGCCTTTGCGCCCTGGAGGTTTACACCCGCTGGTACATCTAAGAGCCGGGGATTGGAGCAATCGTAAGCATCCACGGCGCAAGGCCGTGGCATTACCGGCGGTTTAAGGCGTAGGTGTAGTAGTAAGCGTGAACGGACCACGGCGCAAGGCCGTGGCATCAGTTAATACAGTTCCCGTAGTCTCCTATTGGTAATTGCGACCCAGGTCACCACCAACGTAACAACGATGCCGCCTGTTGCGAGTGTGTGTGGCGCGCCAAAGCGATGTGAGACTGCGCCGGCGATGATGTTTCCGATCGGCATCGTACCCATGAACGAGAGGACAAACATACTCATCACTCTTCCGCGCATTTGATCGGTAACCAAAGTCTGTAGCAGTGTGTTGGTAGTGGCCACCGACACCACGATCGCAAAACCCAACCCAAATAGAAAGATCATCGACAAGTAGATGTTTGTCGCCAGGGCAAAAATCGTCACACAAATGCCAAAGACCAACCCGCCACTCAGTACCAGCCAACCCTTACGCCTGAAGTCGCCGAGGTAAGCCACCAGTAAGGCGCCGCTCAGCGCGCCAGCGCCAGCTACGCTCATCAACCACGCCAGGCCAGTCTCCCCGAGATGGAAGATGTCGCGCGCATAGATGGGAATCATCGCAAAATACGGAGCTCCGAACAGGCTGTTCACGGCAGAAAGAAGCAGCAATGACGATACCCGGGGTCGATTCCGGACGTACTTAAAGCCTGCAAGCAAACCAGCCCAAAGGCCGGTTTGATCTTTCGGGGCCGCGGGACTGCTCACTGGTTGCTCCGCAAAACGTACCTTCTTCAAAGCCACGACAACGGCGACAAACGAAAGGCCGTTGGCAAAAAAGCAACCGGCGAGGCCGAAGATTTTGAAGCCGAAGCCAAACAACGCCGGGCCAAGTACGCGAGATAGCTGAAACTGAGTTGAATTGAGTGCTATGGCATTCGCGAGGTCTTCACGGCCAACTAGATCGTAAGTCAGAGCCAGGTACGAAGGACTGGCCAGGGCCATACAACAGCCTGTTACAAACGAAAAGCCAAGGACCATCCAGCGATCAACCACTCCCAACCACACCACCGTTCCCAACCCTAAGGCTGAAAGTCCCGCTACGATTTGGGTGTAGATGAGTAGCCGGCGACGGTCGACAATATCGGCAAACACGCCGCCGAGCAGGGTCAAGAAGAACCCGGGCACAGTGGCCATGAAAGCATCGAGACCCAACCAGAACGAAGAGTTTGTGAGTTGGAGTACTAACCATCCCTGCGCGCCCGCTTGCATCCAGGAGCCGACGTTGGAAAGAAAAGCGCCGGTCCAGAACAGTCGATAGTTGCGGTGCGAAAGGGCGCGAAACATCTTGCGGCCGCGGGGTCGCACATGATGACCTGGTTCAGTTAAGGTTGCACTCTCCACTGGCATAATTGATTGTAGGATTTTTGATTTTTGATTACTGCTCGCCACAGACATCTTCTTCTCAGACAAAAGTCTCCGAGCTCAACTTTCTGCCCAGCACAATCAAAAATCAAAAGTCAAAAATCAAAAACTACTTGCGTCGCCACGCGGACAGTGACCCGCCGGTGCCCCCACGTCGTTGAGCTACAATCTCCGCCATGATTGCCAGCGCGACTTCTTCCGGAGTTACCGCCCGAATGTCGAGACCGATGGGCGCATGAATTCTGCTTAACTGCTCCGCACTCGCACCCGCCTCCTTCAAGCGATTGATCACAATCGACGTGCGTCGTTTACTGCCGATCAAGCCAACGTAATCCGGGTTAGTACTCATCACTGCATGCATGCACTCTTCATCCTGGCTGTGACCGCGCGTGACGACGGCCACCGATACGCCTCTGCCGTTGCCAATTGCCTGGCGCACAGCCGTGGTCCAATCCTCGGCGGCAATGAGTTCAATCTTTGGGTGACCATGAAACCGTTCCGCAGTTACAAATTCCGGGCGATCGTCGATGAGAGTTGTTTCGTAACCGATAAAGTTACTGAGTTTTGCGAGGGCGGCGCCGACGTGTCCGGCCCCACAGATCACGAGCCGTGGTTCGGGTTGAATCCTTTCAAAAAGCAGGAGCGTCGCAGCCCAATCTGACAAGTCGGGCGCAAACTCTTGCACTCGTAAGGAGCGCGTCTCCTCGCAAGAATCCAAAAACACTGTCGACTGTAGGATGACAGCGGTGTTTAGCTGTTCATTACCGAGCTCACCGGTCGGCATACTCCCAGGCGCAACGAGCAGTTTCGCTCCCACGTTAGCGGGCCCTTCGATCACGGTGATAAGGGCCGCAATCCCGCCCCTTTCAAGCACTCTCGCGGCCGCCCGGGTAACGGAAGGCGCAGATCGCTGGTCTCGGTTGTCATCCATTGATTGTTGGTGGAAATTCCTATTTCACTGGCGGAGGTTTGTTGATTCCAAGGGCAGAACCTACTCGCCGGGCCAGCCATAGTGGACCAACCAACAAGTAGATTGGGTTCTTGAAGAAGGCTGGTTGGTTTCCTTCAATCGCGTGGCCGACAAACTGGAGGATCCAACCAACAACAAAGAGTCCCAACGCCCAGCGCCAATTGAAGAGGAAAAGTGGCAGGGAAATAACGATCAGCGGAATCCCAATCGAGTGCGACAGGCGATTGAGGGGATGCGTGTGTTTGGATTTATAGTTTT
>Ga0126377_10000530_pt1 | contig 23296 bp, 12 predicted proteins | sample PanSoiMetPlot_22_FD_92647 | JGI IMG/M metagenome (GOLD analysis project Ga0126377, IMG submission 92647) | Tropical forest soil microbial communities from Panama - MetaG Plot_22 | ecosystem: Environmental > Terrestrial > Soil > Tropical forest > Bulk soil | place: Panama | collected 2016-02-17 | reverse complement strand
GCGCCGGCCGGCTGCGGCACCCCGCGTGGGTGCGGGATGATCCTGCGGGGGCCGGCGCCGCCGGCCGTCCGTCTGGAGCAGCCGATGCAGGCAGCGAGATCGTCGCCGGCGCCCCCCGGGCCGCGGCGGGCGCCGGCCGCCGCCCGCCGGGCGGGGCCGCCGTGAGCGCGCACGACCCCGGCGGGCTGGCGGGGCGTTTCCGTGCCTGCTTCGACGGCCTGGCCGCGATCGGCCGGGACCCGGGCGGCGGTTGGAGCCGGCTGGCATGGACCGACGCGGACCGCCGGGCGCGCGACTGGTTCCGGTCGCAGGCCGCCGCCCGCGCGCTCGCCGTCGAGCAGGACCCGGCCGGCAACCTGTGGGCCTGGCGCGGGACCCGCGGCCCCGGGGCGGTCGCTACCGGCAGCCACCTGGACACCGTCGCCGGCGGCGGCGCCTTCGACGGCGCCCTGGGGGTGGTCGCCGGGCTGCTCGCGCTGGAGGAGCTGGACCGCCGCGGGGCGGACCCGGCGCGGCCGCTGGCGGTCGTCGCCTTCGCCGACGAGGAGGGCGGCCGCTTCGGCCTGCCGACCTTCGGCAGCCGGGTGCTGGCCGGCACGCTCGACCTGCCCGGCGCGCTGCGCCGCCGCGACGCCGCCGGCGTACGCCTGGCCGACGCGCTCACGGCGGCGGGCCTGGACCCGGCCCGGATGGGGCCGGACCCCGCGCGGCTGGCGGAGCTGGCCGGCTTCGTGGAGCTGCACGTCGAGCAGGGCCGCGGTCTGGCCGGCGGCGGCGGTGCCGTCGGCGTCGGCACCGGGATCTGGCCGCACGGCCGCTGGCGCCTGGACGCGACCGGCGAGGCCGACCACGCGGGCACCACCCGCATGGGCGACCGCCGCGACCCGGCCTGGACGCTCGCCGCCGCGATCGAGCGCGCCCGCGCCCAGGCGCTGGCGACCGGCGGCGCGGCCACCGTCGGCCGCGTGGTGGTGGAGCCCAACAACGCCAACTCGATCCCCGCGCGGGTGTCGGCCTGGCTGGACGCCCGCGCGCCCGACGACGGCGCGCTGGACCGGCTGGTCGACGGCTGGTGGGCGCAGGTCCGGGCGGCCGCCGCCGACCACGGCGTGCGCGCGGAGCTGCGGGCCGAGTCGCGCAGCCCGGCGGTGACCTTCGACGCGGGCCTGCGCCGCCGCCTGGGCGGCTGCCTGCGGCGCCTGGGCGTGGCCCCGGTGGAGCTGGCCACCGCCGCCGGGCACGACGCCGGCGTGCTGGCCGCCGCGGTCCCCACCGCGATGCTGTTCGTCCGCAACCCGACCGGGGTCAGCCACAGCCCCGCGGAGCACGCCGGCCTGGACGACTGCCTGGCCGGGGTGCGGGCGCTCGCCGAGGCGCTGGAGGAGCTGGCGTGCCGGTGACCGCCGCCCGGCCGGCGGGCCGCTGGCACGCGGAGCTGGCATGGCTCGGCGGGCCCGGCGGACGCGCGGCCGAGCGGGTCCTGATCGAGACCGAGGGGGACCGGATCGCGGCCGTGACGGCGGGCGCCGACCCGCCGCCGGGGGCGGTGCGGCTGGCGGGGCTGACCATCCCCGCGCTCGCCAACGCGCACTCCCACGCGTTCCACCGGGCGCTGCGCGGCCGCACCCACGGCGGGCGCGGCGACTTCTGGAGCTGGCGCGAGCGCATGTACGCGGTGGCCGCCCGGCTCGACCCCGACGGCTACGAGGAGCTGGCCCGCGCCACCTACGGGGAGATGGCGCTGGCGGGCGTCGCCGCGGTCGGCGAGTTCCACTACCTGCACCACGCGCCCGGCGGGGTCCCCTACGCCGAGCCCAACGCCATGGGCCTGGCGTGCATCCGGGCCGCGCTGGACGCGGGGCTGCGGATCACCCTCCTGGACGCCTGCTACCTGCGCGGCGGGCTCGACGGCCGGCCGCTGGAGGGCCCGCAGCGCCGCTTCGGCGACGGCGACGCGGACGCCTGGGCCGCGCGGGCCGGCGCGCTCGCCGGCCTGGACGGTGGCGGGCGCGTGCGGGTCGGCGCCGCGGTCCACAGCGTGCGCGCGGTCGACCCCGGCGCGATGCGCGCCGTGGCCGGCTGGGCGGCCGCGCGCGCCGCGCCGCTGCACCTGCACCTGTCCGAGCAGCCCGCCGAGAACCAGGCGTGCCTGGCCGCGACCGGCGCCACCCCCGCCTCGCTGGCCGAACGCACCGGGGTGCTGGCCGCCGCCGCGACCGCGGTGCACGCCACGCACCTCACCGCCGACGACATCGCCCTGCTCGGCGCCTCCCGCACCCGCGTGTGCGCCTGCCCGACCACCGAGCGCGACCTGGCCGACGGCATCGGGCCGGCGCGCGCGCTGGCGGACGCGGGCAGCCCGCTGGCGCTGGGCAGCGACAGCCACGCGGTCATCGACCTGTTCGAGGAGGCGCGCGCGCTGGAGCTGGACGAGCGGCTGCGGGCCGGCCGCCGCGGCCTGCACCGGCCCGCGGAGCTGCTCGCGGCGGCGGGCGCCGGGGGCATGGCCGCGCTCGGCTGGGACGCCGGCCGCCTCGCGCCCGGCTCGCTGGCCGACTTCACCACCCTGGGCCTGCGCTCGACGCGGCTGGCCGGCACGCGCCCGGCCGAGGCCGCCGCGCAGGCGGTGTTCGCCGCCGCGGCGGCCGACGTGACCGACGTCGTCGTCGGCGGCCGCCAGGTCGTCGCCGGCGGGCGGCACCTGCTCCTCGGCGACGTGGGCGCCGCCCTGGCCGCGGCCCTGGACCGGCTGGGCGCCGCCGCAGGCTGACCGGGCGGCCCGCCGTCGTGCGCGCCCGCTTTACGGCGACGGTCGGGGATGCCACGATCGAGGCGTACCGCTCACACCGGTCGGGGCCGCAACCGGCGGCCCGTCGACGGTCCGGTCCTGCACAGTCGGGTTGCGGATGAGGCGCGCACGAACCTGGGGCATCCCGCTGCTGACCATCGCGCTGGGCGCCTGCCTGATCGTCATCGGCGCGTCCGCCGAGGGCGACTACGCGCCCTCGGTGTGGCTGGACCTCGGCGCCGCGCTGGCGCTGTTCGGCCCGCTCTACTGGGTCCAGTCGATGCTGGAGCGGGGCCTGCGCGAGGTCAGCCGGCAGGAGCGCAGCACCCGCAGCTCGGTCGAGCAGCTCTCCCACGAGCTGGAGGCGATCCGGCAGCAGACGACCGCGAGCCTGGAGGACCTGCGCAACCTCACCCTGGAGAACGTCCGCCGGCGCCACCGCACCGACGAGGACGCCTTCCGCCGGTTCGAGGAGGCGCCGACCTTCCAGCGCGTCGTGGAGCTGCTCGGCCGCGCGCAGGAGCTGGGCGCGGTCTCCGAGCGGGGCGTGCGCGTGCGGTTGCCCGCCACCAGCCTGCGCCTGCGCTTCCCGCTGTCGCCGGCGCGGCGCGACGACGGCCGGCCCGCGGCCCTGGAGGTCGGCATCGAGGAGGAGGACGGGACGCTGCCGAACGACGCGAACGGGTCGCGGATCGCCCTGCGGGGGCAGCGGCCGGTCCCCTGGCCGGCGGACACCGGCGCCGACCGCTGGGCGGCGTCGGTCGCGCCGCAGCTGCAACGGCTCAACCGCTACCCGGGCGACGACGAGTTCGACCCGGCCGGGGCGCTGGAGCAGCTCACCCGCCTGCTGCGTGTGGCCATCGAGGCGCGGACCCGGCCGTCGTCGGCAGCGGTCCCCCGGCTCAGCCCGGTCATCGAGATGCCCAGCGACGACTGGGTGATCACCGAGGACGGGCTGCAGAGCCCGCTGTCCGACGAGAGCTTCACCGTCAAGGAGCTGTTCCACGAGGCGACCGAGGAGGCCGCCCTCGCCCGGCGCCCCGGGGACCGGGCCGCGCGGCTCGCCGAGGCCTGGCGGGTGGCCAGAGGCCTGTTCCTGCCGCCGGGCGCCCGGCCCTGACGGCGCGCCCGGGTGCCAGGAGCGGAGATCGCATGCATGCTGACGAGCCCGACCACGTGCCGACCGCCAGGTCGGACCAGATCGGGCCGTTCGGGAACCCGGACGGGTCCCGGGCGCCGATCGAGAACATCCTGAGCGAGTTCGTCGACTTCCACGGCAACCCCGCGTTCGGCGCCCTCGCGGCGCCCGCCAACGACGCGACCGCCCGGGTGATCGTCGGGCGGCTGGGTGCCGGCAAGACCGTCTACCTGCGGCGCCTGCGGACCTTCCAGGCGCACCAGGAGTCCGTCTACGCCGACCACCCCGAGCAGGACCCCCCGTCGACCGAGACGGTGGTCAAGGCCTGCATGTGGTTCCCCGAGCGGTTCCTCACCGAGAAGTGGATGCGGATCTGGAGCCGCGCGATCCTCAGCTCGCTGGCCACCCACCTGCTGGCGCACCCGGAGCTGAAGCCGCACCTCGCCCGCGAGCAGGCGGAGTCGATCCGCCAGGACTACGGTCGCCTCCTCGGCGAGTTCCGCCGGCCGCGGTCGATCTACGCGGAGCTGCGCGCGATCGTCAACGGCCACACCAACGGCCATCAGCTCACCGAGTACCTGGAGGACCCGGCCTGGGACGACCTGGAGGACGTCCTCTCCGAGGTGCTGCGGACCTGCCCCCCGGTCTTCTTCTACCTGGACGCCGTCGACGAGGAGTTCAGCCACGCGCCGATGTACTGGCTGCGCTGCCAGATGGGCCTGTTCCACCAGGTGATGCGGTTCCTCAGAGACCCGCGGCTGGGCGGGCGGCTGCACATCGTCATCTCCATCCGCGACATCGTGATGTCGGCCGTCTACCGGTCCGAGCACGCGCCGCGGTACCACGACGAGCCGCACATCCGCGTGCTCGCCTGGGACCGCGGCGCGATCGAGTACCTGCTGCTGGAGAAGCTGCGCCGGCTGGACCGGTCGTTCTTCATGGCGCCCGGCGGCGCCGCCGACCCGGTGGAGGCCTGGCTCGGCACCCCGGTGGTGAGCAACCGGTCGCGGGGCGTGCACGAGCGGGTGACCGACTACCTGCTGCGGCACACGCGCCTCATCCCGAGGGACGTCGTCTCGCTCGGCAACTCCATCTGCGCCGAGATCCTGCGCCAGAAGGCGGCGGGCCGCGGCGAGATCCCCCAGGCGGACCTGCGCCGGGTCGTCGCGCGCGCGTCCAAGCGGTTCGGGGACTCCCAGCTCGCCCAGATCAGCAACCAGGTCGCCGCGGACACCATGCCCAGGGACGCCGCCCGCAACGAGTACTCCGAGGTCTACACCAGCACCGTGGAGTACCTGACCGGCATCGACCACCAGGTCCGCGGGATCATCCGGGAGGTCGGCCGCGACCGCTTCTCCAGGGAGGAGCTGGAGCTGGTGGCGATGCAGGCCGACGGGAAGTTCGACAGCAGCACCGACCTGCCCGCGGTCCTGTGGCAGAACGGGCTGCTCGGCTACGTCGAGCCGAGCGGCGAGGCGCGCTTCTACTCCCACGCCGACATGGACCAGTTCGACGTCCCGGCGGCCGGCAGCTACGTCTTCCACCCGTGCGTGATCGACAGCGCCGGGATCGTCGGCGTCGGCGATCCCGTCTACCCGTTCCGGCGCGACCGGTGACCGCCGACCCGCGCGCGGTCTGGAACGCGGTCCGTTGACAATCGCCGTCCGCTGCGTCCTTAATCCTCCTGAATGGTCCCCGCAGACGGCCCACCCTGCTCCGCAAGCCGACGAACAATTCGACGCTCCAGAGCGCTGTATGCTGCCGCGCGCGGTATTCTTCCCGCACACGGTAATTCCACGACGTCTTTGGCCGTGCGCTTGTGTATAGGAGGGCGGGGCGATGTCGCGACCGGAGACCGCGGGCGCGCGCGCGCCGGGGGTCCGCCTGATCTTTGCCTACGACGCCGACGGGATCCGGCTGCTCGCGCGGCTGCCGGGGCCCGACGCGGTGCCGCCCGGCGACGACGTGGACGCCGAGCCGCCCGTGACCGCGATCGCCGCCGAGCTGCGGACCGCCGAGGACGTCCCCACCTTCCGGCGGGTGGTCGACGCGGCGATCCCGGCCTCGGTCGAGGTGTTCGACCCCGACACCGGGCCGTTCCTGGATCCCCGGCCCCCGAGCTCGGGAGCGTTCGACGTGGTCGTCCCCGACGACGAGCGGGCGCGGCAGGTGGTCCTGCTGGCCGGCGCCGAGGGCGTCCCGGAGGGGCTGCGTTTCGCCCCCCCGCCTGCCGCCCGCGCCGCCGACCGCGTGATCGCCCGGTTCGACCTCCGCGGAGGCGCGCATGGGGCAGGCTGACGGCACGGTCGTCGGCGTGACGAAGGTCCTCGACCACGGCCCGGACGCCGCACGCTGGAACCTGGTCCTCACGGGCGACGGCTTCAGAGCGGCGGAGCAGGGCGCGTTCGAGGCGGCCGTGGCCGCCTTCGTGAACCACCTGCACGCCACCCCGCCGTTCGACGAGGACGCCGTCTGGAAGCGGGTGAACGTCCACCGGGTCGACGTGCACTCCAGCCAGTCGGGCGCCGACAACCCGCTGACCTGCGCGGACGGGACCTCGCCGACGGGCGGGGCGATGGCCGTCGACACCTTCTACGACGCCGCGTTCTGCAACGACGGCCTGCGCCGCAACCTCCAGGTGAACGACGGGCTGGTGCTGCAGACGGCCGCCGCGAAGGTCCCGAGCATGCACGTCGTCGTCGTGGTCGTGAACCACGTCCAGGGCGGCGGCTCGGGCGGGAAGGTCGGCTGCTACTCGCTGCACCCGCAAGGGGTCGACATCGCCATCCACGAGCTCGGCCACACCGCCTTCGGCCTGGCCGACGAGTACGAGTACGTGAAGGACTGCGGCACCGCACAGCCCGGCCAGGAGACCTACACGGGCCCCGAGCCGGCGGAGCCCAACGTCACCACGGTCTTCGACAAGGCGACGCTGAAGTGGCGCCACCTCCTCAGCCCCGGGCACACCCCGCCGACCACGGCCAACGCCGACTGCACCAAGTGCCCGCCGCAGACCAGCCCGGTGCCGGCCGCCACGGTCGGCGCGTTCGCCGGTGCCCGGTACTTCCACTGCGGGCTCTACCGGCCGATGTTCACCTGCAAGATGCGCGACGTCGCCGCGCCGTTCTGCGCGGTCTGCAAGGACGCCATCCGCACCAGGCTCGCGAGCCTGGTGCCGCCGCCGGTGCCGGCGCCGGCACCGGCGCCGCAGGTGCCGGCACCGTCCTGCTTCGTCGCCGGCGCCGTCTACCGCGACCCGTCCCACGCCGACGTCGAGCAGCTGCGCCGCTGGCGCGACGCGCGCCTGGCCCCGGGGGCCCGCGGCCGGCTGGCGATGCGCGCGCTGGCCGCCGCGTACGCGCGGCTCGGGCCGCCCCTCGCGCGTGCCGTCGAGCGCAGCCCGCGGGTGTGCGGGCTGCTGCGCCGCCTGCTGTTCCACCCCGCCGCCGAGTCCCTGCGCCGCCGCGGGCGCCCGCCGGGCCGCTGATGCGGCGCCCGGCCGCCGCGGCGGAAATGCACGGCCACCTGCAAATGTGCACCCGCGAGCGCCGGCCACGTGGGCGCGTTTTGCGCAGTCGCACCCGGCCGCCGGTACAGAAATTGGGCCGTTGACAAGCGCGGGTCGCTCTGCGCCTAATCATCCGGCTGGGTAGCCATCCGCAGTTCGCAGACAGCCGCCTGCTTCCCGCCAGCTGACCGCACAATTCCAGACGTCAGGCCGCTGCGCCCGCATGCCCGGTGTGGTTTCTCAGGCGTCGGTAATTCCACCGTTTTCTTTGCCGTGCGCTCGCGTACGAGGAGGCGCCGTGGACTCGCGACCGGAGCGTGGGCTCCAGGCCGCGCCGGGTGTCCGCCTGGTCTTCGCCTACGACGCCGGCGGGATCCGGCTGGTCGCGCGCCAGCCGGGGCCTCGTCCCTCGCTCCCGAGCGACGACCCGGGCGGCGAGCCGCCGGAGACCGCGATCGCCGCGGACCTGCACACGCCCCAGGGCGTCCCCACCTTCCGCCGGGTGGTCCGCGACGCGATCCCCGACTCCGTCGAGGTGTTCCACCCCGACCGGACGTTCAGGGTCCCCGAGCCCAGGGCGTCGGGAGCGTTCGCCGTGCTCCTCCCCGACGACGGGCGCGCCAGCGAGGTCGTGCTCGTGGCCGGCGCCAGGGGTGTCCCCGGGTCGTTCCGCTTCGCCCCGCCGCCGGGCGCCCGTGCCGGCGCGCGCGAGATCGCCCGCTTCCCCCTCCGGGAGGAGACGCATGGGGATCGCTGACGGCACGCTCGAGACCCCGCCGTCGAAGACGCTGGTCAACAACGGACCGAACGACAAGCGCTGGAACGTGATCATCCTCGGCGACGGCTTCACCACGGGCGAGAAGACCAAGTACCGGGACGCGGCGGACGCCTTCGTGAACGCGCTCAAGACCACGGCGCCGTTCAACGAGGCGACGGTCTGGGGCCGCATCAACGTGCACCGGGTCGACGCGTGGTCCACCCAGTCGGGCGCCGACAACCCGCAGCTCTGTGCGGACGGGTCGGGCCCGTTCAACGGGCCGACGTCGGCGCTGACGATGTTCGACGCCGAGTTCTGCAGCGGCGGGGACCGCCGGCGGCTGGTGGTCGACGAGGGCGTCGTGCTCACCATCGCCGGGGTGGTGCCGAACGTGGAGTTCTCCCAGCCGGTCGTGGTCGTCAACCATCGCGAGTTCGGCGGCTCGGGCGGGAGCGTCGCCGTCTACTCGCTCGCCGACGGCGCGGTCGAGATCGCGATCCACGAGCTCGGCCACTCCGCCTTCCACCTCGCCGACGAGTACGAGTTCCTGAGCGAGCAGGGCTGCACCAAGGGCGAGCCCGACCACGACACCTACACCGGGCCCGAGCCGGAGGAGCCCAACGTCACCAAGGACTTCAACAAGGCGACGCTGAAGTGGCGCCACCTGCTCACCCCGGGCCTGAACCTGCCGACGACGACCAACCCCGACTGCACCAAGTGCCTCCCGGCGTCCAGCCCCGTGGCGGCGGGCGCGGTCGGCGCGTTCGTAGGCGCCAGGTACTTCCACTGCGGGCTCTACCGGCCGGTGTTCAACTGCAAGATGCGCGTCAAGGAGCAGCCCTTCTGCCCGGTCTGCAAGGACGCCATCCGCACCAGGCTGGCGGTCAGCGTCCCACCGCCGGTGACGCCGGTGGCGCCGTCGCCCCCGCCGCCCGCGTCCAAGCTCTGCTTCGTCGCCGGCGCCGTCTACCGCGACCCGTCCCACGCCGACGTCGAGCAGCTGCGCCGCTGGCGCGACGCGCGTCTGGCCCCGGGCGCCCGCGGCCGGCTGGCGATGCGCGCGCTGGCCGCGGCGTACGCGCGGCTCGGGCCGCCCCTCGCGCGTGCCGTCGAGCGCAGCCCGTGGCTCTGCGGGCTGCTGCGCCGGCGCCTGTTCGAGCCCCTGGCGGACGGCCTGCGCCGCCGCGGGCACGAGGGAGGCCGCTGATGCCCGGCAGCGCGCCGCTCCTCGCCGTCGAGCTCGGCAAGCTGCTGGAACCGCTGCGCAGCCGCCTGGCCGCCGGGCAGCTCGCGGTGGTGTTCGAGGAGCTCGGCCTGCCCGTGCCCGCGGCCGTCGCCAACGACGCGCAGGTGAAGGGCAAGGCGGCCGCCGCAGGGACGGCGCTGACCGCCCTGGCGGGCGCCGTGGGGGACCTCGCCGGGGCGATCGCGTCGGGCAGCGAGCCCGCCATCGCGCAGAAGTTCGCCGCGCTGGTCCCAAAGCTGAAGGACACGTTCAGCGCGGTGTCGGCGCTCGCCCAGGCGGTCAAGAGCGCCTACTCGACCACCGACACCAACCTGCTGGAGATCCTGGCCGAGCTGCCCCGCCGGCTGCTGGAGCACCTCGTCGTCGCCTACCTCGAAGGCGACCGGCCGCTGTTGGCGCGCACGCTGGCGCTGCTGGGCGCGGTCGAGTCCCTGCCGCTGCCCGCCAGCGGCGGCCGCCCCGCCTACCTGCGGCGGCGCCTGCGACTGGACCGGCTCGCCACGCTGCTCGACGACCCGGCGCTGGTGCTGCGCGAGCTGTACCGCTGGGGGGACGCCGGTCAGGCGCTCGACGCCGCGCTGCTGCTGCAGCGCCTGCGCGACCTGCTGCAGGTGCTCGCCCCGCCGGCCGCCTACGACCCCGCCGGCCCGTCGCTGGCGACGTTCGTGCTCCTGCTGCGGCCGGCGGCCGGGGCGCCGCTGCCGACCCCGCTCGACCTCACCGTCAACCTCGACGACCTCACCGGCGTCGACCTGCCGCTGCCGGTCACCAGCCAGAAGTGGTCGGCGCGGCTGAAGGCGAGCGGGACGCTGAAGCTCGGCACCGGCATCCGCATCGAGCCGCCCGCCAAGCTGAAGCCGCTCGCCCCCACGGGCTCGGTCGACGGCGAGGCGCTGGTGTCGCTGGAGCGGGCGGGCACCGGCGGGGCCGACATGCTGCTGTTCGGCGAGCCCGACGGCACCCGCCTGACCGCCAAGAAGCTGCAGGCCGCGGTCGGCGCCGCGTTCCACGCGGGCGGCGGCGGCGCCACCGCCGAGCTGGTCGTCGACGCCGGGGTCGTCGGCGGCCGGCTGGTCGTGTCCTTCAAGGGCGCCGACGGCTTCCTCGCCACCTTCCTGCCGTCGTCCTCCAAGCTCGACTTCGACACCGGCGTGCGCTGGACCAGCGCGGAGGGGATCTCGCTGCGCGGCGGCGCCGCGCTGTCGGTCATGGTGCCGCTGACCGTGCAGCTGGGCCCGCTGCGGCTGGACCGGCTGGAGGTCGGGGTCGCGCCCGGCGGCGACGGGCTCGCCCTGCTGGTGCGGGTGACCGGCGGGATCGCGCTCGGCCCGCTCGCCGCCGCGGTCGAGGGCGTCGGCGTCCGCAGCGACCTCGCCTTCCACGACGGCAGCCTGGGCCCGGTCGACCTCGCGTTCTCGTTCCTGCCGCCCGACGGGCTCGGCCTCACCATCGACGCCGGGCCGGTCAAGGGCGGCGGGTTCATCCTGTTCGACCAGGCGGCCGGCCGCTACGCCGGGGTCTTCCAGGTCTCGATCGGCGCGATCGGCGTGACCGCGATCGGCCTGCTGGACACCAAGCTCCCCCAGGGCGCCACGGGCTTCGCGCTGCTGGTGGTCCTGCACGGCGAGTTCCCGCCGATCCAGCTCGGGTTCGGCTTCGCGCTGACCGCGGTCGGCGGGCTGCTGGCCCTCAACCGCCGCGTCGACGTGGACGCGCTGCGGGCGCGCTTCGCCGGCGGCACGGTCGGCCGCATCCTCGCGCCCGAGGACCCGATCCGCAACGCACCCGTCCTGCTGGCCGACCTCGGCGCGGTCTTCCCGCCGGCCGGCGGTGTGGTCGTGGTCGGGCCGACGCTGCAGCTCAAGTGGGTGCAGATCGTCCGCTTCGACGTCGGCGTGTTCATCGAGCTGCCGGGGCCGACGAAGATCGTCCTGCTCGGGTCGGCCAGGGCCGAGATCGCCAACCCGGCCGGCGGCAAGCCGCTGCTGCGGCTGCGGCTGGACATCATCGGGCTGCTGGACTTCGCGCGGAGGGTCCTGGAGTTCGACGCGGTCCTGATCGACAGCCAGCTGCTCGGGATCCTGGAGATCTCCGGCGGCGTGGCGTTCCGGCTGAGCTGGGGCGACGAGCCCTACGTGGTGTTCACCGTCGGCGGCTTCCACCCCGCCTACTCGCCCGCGCCGCTGGTGTTCCCGCCGAGCCTCACGCGCGTGGCGATGACCAGGGGCCACCCCGACGACTTCCTCTACTTCCGCTTCGAGGGCTACTTCGCGATCACGACCAACACGCTGCAGTTCGGCGCGGCGATCGACGTCGCCGTCAACGCCGGGCCGCTGGGCGCCCGCGGCCACCTCGGCTTCGACGCGCTGATCCGCTTCAAGCCGTTCTTCTTCCAGTTCGACTTCCACGCCTCGTTCAAGGTCACCTTCCTGGGGCTCACGCTGGCGGGCGTCAGCATCGACGGGACGCTGTCGGGCCCCGGCCCGGTCACGATCAGCGGCCGCTTCTGCATCGAGATCCTGTTCTTCGAGATCTGCTGGTCGGGCTCGTTCAGCATCGGCAAGGAGGCTCCCAAGGAGGTCAAGCCGGTCGCCAGCGCGGTCGCCCAGCTCGCCGGCGAGCTGGACGACCCCGACAACCTCGAGGCCGCCGGCGGCAGCGACCCCTGGGCGGTCGTCGAGCCCAGCACCGCCGAGCTGCCGATGCCGGTCGTCCCGCCGCTCGGCCAGGTCGTCTGGACCCAGAAGCGCGCCCCGCTCGACCTGCTCCTCCAGCGCTTCGAGACGGTGCCGCTGAAGACGCCCGAGACCGTCGCCGCCAGCGGCCCGAAGGTCGTGGGCAAGGCCAAGGACTGGTTCGCGCCGGGCGGGTTCGCGGAGCTGTCCAAGAGCCAGTCGCTCAACCGCAAGGCGTTCGAGCGCCTCCACAGCGGCGTGCGCATCGGCAGCAGCGGGATCGCCGACGGGCCGGTCCGCACCCACGACGTCACCGTCGACGTCGTCCGCCTGCCCGAGAACGTCCCCGCGACGTTCGCGTTCCTGCTGCCACCGTGGCTGCTGGCCCTGCTGGAGCACCGGGTCGGCGTGTTCACCCCGGCACCGGTGGACGGCGTGATCAGCGTCACCGACGAGCTCTGGGAGGTCCGCGGCGCCGACGGCGGCGTGGTCGTCGGCGGGATCAGCCAGAGCCAGGCGCACCAGCTCGTCGCCGCCGGGGTCGGCGTCGCGGCGCTGCCCGAGTCCGACCACCTTCCCTCGCTGCCGGTCTAGACGAAAGGCTGCCCATGCCCCCGACCCTCACCTTCCTCGGCTGGGTCCGCGAGCGCGTCGGCGAGCTGATCGGCGGCACCGAGCACGGCCGCGCCCGCGCGGCCACCGAGGTCACCCTCACCGGCCACACCGCCAAGGGCGCGGTCACCACCACCCAGACCCGCCAGGTGGAGTTCCTGCTCGCCGGCCCGCAGGACGTCACGGGCCTGAAGCCCGGGGTGGTCTCGGGCCGCCACCCGGCGCCCGGCGCGATCGACGCGCAGGCCGACAACTGCCCCTACGTGGAGCTGCGCGACCCGTCCCTGCCGTGGCGCTACACGCCCGCCGCGAACCCGCCGGCCGGCACCGGCACGCTGCACCCCTGGCTGATGCTGGTCGTCGGCGTGGACGGGCAGGAGCTGACGCTCGCCGGCCAGGAGGCCGGCCTCGGGGTCGAGGTGCAGAAGCTGCACCCGATCGGCAACCCGGACCAGGCCTCGATCTGGGCGCACGTGCAGCAGACCGGGGGGCAGCGGGTCGCCCGGCTGCTGTCCGGGCGGCCGCTGGCGGCCGGCACCGACTACGTCGCGGTGCTGGTGCCCGCCTACCGCGGGGACGACAGCTCCTTCGGCAAGGCGTGGACCGGCGCGGCCCCGGTCACCGTCCCGGTGTACGACTCCTGGCGGTTCCACACCGAGGCCGGCGGCACCTTCCGCGAGCTGGCCGAGCGGCTCCAGCCCGGCAGCGCTGCGCCCGGCACCGGCGGCGCCGCCACCGACTACCCGCGCCTGCCCGGCGGGCCCGAGCTGCTGGTCCGCGGGGCGCTCGCGCCGGTCGGGTCGGCCGAGGCACCCCTGCCGGCGGCGGTCGCCACCGACATGAACGCGCTCATCGCCCCCGCCACCGACGACGCCGGCCGCCCGGTGATGGGCCTGCCCCGCTACGGCGACGCCTGGAAGCCCGACCCGCTGGGGACGACCACCTGGGGCAAGACCCTCAACCGTGACCCCCGCCATCGCGGCGCCGCGGGCATCGGGCTGGAGCTCGGCATCCGGCTGCAGGACGAGCTCGCCGAGGAGGCCGCCGCCCGCGCCGGCGCGCTCGAGGTCGCCGCGCAGCGGATCCGCCACCTCGTCCTCGGCATCCAGGCGGCCGGGTCGCTGTGGCGCCGCCGCCTGCCGAGCGACCCGGACCGCCAGCTGTGGCTGGTCGGGCCGGCGCTGCGGCGGGTGGTGACCGACGACGGACCCGTCGCCGACCTCGTCACCGCCGAGGGCCGGCCGCTGCCGCCGGGGGTGTTCTCCACCGCCGCGCGGCGCATCCTGCGCCCCGGCCCTGCGCGCACCGCGCTGTCTGGCGGCGGCGACCCCAAGGTCGTGGTCCCGATCGTCAACAAATGCCCCGACCCGCCGCCCGAGCCCGGGCCCGAGGGCCTGCCCCCGCTGCCCGACGACTTCGACCAGCGCCTCGGCGACCTGCAAGGGGCCGGCAGCATCGACACCGCCAAGATCGCCCAGCAGCTCCAGCAGCTCGGCAAGGGGCTCCCCACCATCCCCAACCCGCAGAACGTGCTGGACGTGATCAAGAGCCTGGAGGAGCCGCCGCCGGCGCCCAAGCCCTGCACCCCGGTCGATCCGGGCCCGATCATCGTCGTGTTCGACCCCACCAGGCCCGACGCCCCCGCCGCCACGCAGGTGCTGTCCACGATCGAGGGGGTCGACCCGCCGCTGGCGCCGCCGGAGGTCTGCGTCGGCCTCGACCGGCCGGTCTGGCGGGACCTCAACCAGCACTTCAGCGACTGGCTGCTGCCCGGCGTCGGCAACCTGCCCGACGACTCGGTGATCGCGCTGGAGGCCAACCCGGTGTTCACCGACGCGTTCCTGGCCGGCTACAACACCCAGGTGGTCAGCGAGCTGCGCTGGCGCAACCTGCGCATCGCCACCAACTGCACGCCGCTCAAGGTGTTCTGGGAGCGCGCGCACACCGGCACCGGCGCGCGCGTCGACGACATCGTCGGGCTGGAGACCTGGCCCGACACCAGCGACCTCGGCGCCCCGTCGCACCGCCCCGGCGACGCCGCAGCGCACGACCTGGTGCTGGTGTTCCGCGGGCAGCTCTTCCTGCGCTTCCCCAAGACCGCGTTCTACCTGGTCTCGGCCCTGCACGGCGGGAAGGTCGACTTCGGCCAGAACCCCGACCCGGCCGCGCCGAAGGTGCTGCCGACCTTCCAGGGCCGCATCGGCGCCGACGTCATGTTCTTCGGCTTCCAGGGCTTCCCGGCGACCGACGTCGTGAAGCACTGGGTCGCGCTGGAGGAGCCCCCGGCCGGCTTCCGCTTCTGGAACGCCAACGCCTACACCCCGACCCCGGCGAGCGACCCCGACGGGGCGCGCTTCGCCGACAACGCGTTCGGCGACGCCCTGCGCGTGCTGATCCGCGGCGATCACCTGGCGCCACCGGTGTGAGGCGCCCGAATGCCACCTCGCTGTCCCTGTCCATGGCCTGAGGGCGCCTCACCGAGCAGACGGGAGCTTCGACGATGAGCGACAGCGCCACCGCGGCGGCGGCCCAGCCGGCGAGCGTGCCCGTCGGCGTCCTGCTGCCGCTGCGGTTGGAGACCCGCTTCGACGACAAGCGGCTGCGCCTGCGGATCGTCCCCGACGAGCCGTGGTTCGCCCGCCACGACCCCAAGGCCAGCGACGCCGAGCTGACGCTGCTGGAGCGCTACGTGGCCGCGTCCAAGGGCGGGCCGGGCGACCCGGCGACCGAGCTGGCCTGGGCCGAGCTGGTCCGGACGCTCGGCGGCGGCCGCGCGGTCTGGCTGGCGCGCACGTTCGTGCAGCAGGCCCCCGGCGGCGCGGTCGTCGTCCGCCCCGACCCCTCGCAGCTGCAGACGCAGGCGGCGTTCCCGCGCATCGCGGGCTTCCCGACCGAGCTGCACGTCTGGCTCGCCCGCGGCGGCGGCCCGCCCAAGCTCACCGCCACCCTGCAGGTCGCCGCCCACAAGCTCGCGGTCGACTTCCCCGACCCCACCTCCCCCGGGGACGCGCGCTGGTGGGAGAGCTGGCCGCGGGCGGTCGAGCTCGGGCTCGCCGCCGAGCTGACCCTGGACGGCGACCCGTCCGACATCGACGTGCTGTACGTCACCGGCCTCGGCGAGGGCGTGCCGGCCAAGCTGTTCGCCGAACACCGCGACGGCGGCCGCCTCGGGCTGCTGGCCACGGGGACGCCGACCAACAGCGTCGACGGCGCGCCCGCCGCGAGCCTCGGGCACGACCCCGCGGAGTGGCTGGACGTCCTGCAGTCGCCCGCCGACGACAGCGAGCGGCTGGTGAGCCAGAGCCTCACCGGCGACCCCGCCCTGCTCGGCAACCTCCCCGGCCCGAGCGAGCCGCACCGCGACGCCGGCGGCACGCTGGTCGCGGCACTGTGGCCGGCGCTGTGGGGCTTCGTCGCCGCCGACACCTGGGCGACCGGCGGCGCCGCCGAGGCCGCCGCGTGGGCGCCGCTGGCCCTCATGCCCGAGGGTCCCCTCCCGACCCTTCGAATCGGCTCGCAGCCCTACGGGCTGCTGCCGGCGACCGCGCTGTCGCGCTGGGTCCCGGCCAAGGACGACCCGCCGGTCGAGGAGCGGCTGCGCAAGAGCCTGCTGCTGCTGCGCGGGCTGTGGGCGCAGGCCGCCGAGGGCCGCGGCACGGTCGCGGGCGCCACCACCGAGCAGCTGCTGGACCTGCTCGGGCACGTCCCCACCGCGCCGTTCTACGAGCAACGCCGCGCGGAGGCGCTCGAGGTCTGGTGGATGATCCTGGTGTCGCTCGGCTACCCGCTCACCTGGGCCGAGTTCGACGCCGCATGGACGCAGCAGTTCCCGCTGGTCGCCGGCCTCGGGCTGCACCCCGAGCGGCGCTACGGCAGCGACCACCGACCCGACCTCATGCCCATGCCGCTGGTCGTGCCCGACAACCTCCCCGCCGACCGGACGATCCCCTCGGTGCTGCGGCGCCTGGCGCAGCTCGCCCGCCAGGTCCCCAGCCTGTTCGCCGACACCGCGCAGGCGGAGCTGGAGATCCTCCAGTTCCGCGCCAACAGCCTGCTGCTGCGGCTGGTCGTCCGCTCCCTGCAGCTCGCCATCGGCGACGTCGGCCGCGAGGCCGCCGGGGAGGTCCCGCCCGGGCCGGAGCCGCTCAGCCGCCCCGACACCCAGCCGGGCCGGCTGGAGCAGTGGATCAAGCAGGTCCTGCCCGCCATGGTCGCGGGGAGCACGCCGGCCGCGCTGGCGTTCCAGCGCGTGGTCACGGCGGTGGACCTCCTGTCGGGGTTCGAGCCCGAGCGCCTCGAGCGGCTGCTGCGCGCCACGGTCGAGAGCGCGCAGTACCGGCTGGACCCGTGGCTGACCGCGGCGCCGGCGCGGCGGCTGCAGACGCTGCTGGACCGCGGCGAGGCCGCGCCCCGGCTGGGCGCCTACGGCTGGGTCGACGAGCCGCGGCCGGGCAAGCCGGGCCCGACCGCCGGCGGCCTGCTGCACGCCCCCTCCCCGGCGCAGGCGCTGACCGCGACCGTGCTGCGCGACCGCGCGCTCAACGACCCCGAGCCCAAGCGCTGGCAGCTGAGCCTGAGCTCGCGGGTCGTGCGCGACGCCGAGCGGCTGGCCGCGCACGTGCGCACCGGGGTGCACCTGTCGGAGGCGCTGGGTCGCGAGGTCGAGCGGATCGCCGCCGGCCGCGCGCTCGTCGAGCAGCTGCGCAAGGCCTTCCCGATCCGCGAGGAGCACGCCGGCCGGCGGGTCTGCGACGGGCAGGCCGTGCTCGCCGCCGACCCGACCAAGCTCGGGTTCGACGCGGCCAAACGGGCCGAGCTGGACCGCCTGCGCCTGGCGATCGACGCCTACGGCGACCTGCTCGTCGCCGAGGCCGTCCACCACGTCACCCAGGGCCGCTCCGAGGTCGCCGGCGCGGCCATGGACGCCGCCGCCGGGCTGTCCCGGCCGCCGGACCTGGAGGTGCTGCGCACCCCCCGCCAGGGGCGCGCGGTCACCAGCAGCGTGCTCGCGCTGCTGCCCTTCGTCCCCGCCCCGGCGATCCCGGCCGGCGGGCTGGAGCACGCCGAGCTGCCCCCCGCGGCGCTCGCCGACGCCTCGGCCGCGGCGTTCGTCGCCGCCCAGGCCGGGCAGGCGTCCGCGTGGGCCTGGACGGTCGCGCACGGCGCCGCGACCGCCGCCGTCGACCTCGCCGGCCTGGGCCTGTCCCCGGCGGACGCGCTCGCGCTGTCGCTGGCCGACCTGGAGCGGCTCGCCGCCGAGGCCGGCGCGCTCGCGCTCGGCGTGCCCGTCGGCGAGGTCGGGCTCACCGCCCGCGACGGCAGCGCCCGCTACGAGACCGCGGCCCGGGCGGTCGCGCTGCTCGGCCGGACCCCGGCCGGGCGCGACGCCACCACCGACCGGCCGGACGACCCCGAGCCCGCCGGCGCGGACACGCTCGAGGACGAGCTGCGCGCCCGCTACGCGAGCCTGCGCGGGGTCGCGGAGCTGCTGCTCCAGCAGCTCGCGGGCCAGATCGCGCTGTTCGCTCCCGACGGCACGATCGGCGCAGCCGACCCGGTGACGGTCGGGCGGCTGGTGGCCGCCTGCCGCCGCTGGGGCATCGCTCCCGACCCGCCGCCGGAGACGCCCGGGGTGCTGCCCTGGCGGGCGGCCCGCGCGCACGCCCTGCTCGGCGGCAGGGTCGCCGCCGCGCCCACGGTCACCGACGCGGCGGAGCTGGACCGCCCGGCGCTGCTGGACGCGCTGACCGCGCTGGCCTCCCCCACCGGTCAGCTCGCCCTGCTGGCCCGGGCCACCGGCGGCCAGCTGCCGGCGCTGCAGCGCGCGGCGAACCTGGACGCCGACTGGCTGTCGCTGGTCGCGGCGACCAAGGCGCCGCTCGCCCGGCTGGAGCTGCACCAGCTCGTCGCCACCGGCCGGCTCGGCGGCACCGCCCTGACGGCCTGGGCGAACAAGCCGGCCGACCCCTGGCAGGCGCGGACGGACGACACCCGGCGGTTGGTGGTCGCGTACGCGCCGGCCGGCCTCGACGCGGGCGCGCTCGCGCCCACCGCGCCGGTCGCGGCCGCCCTGCTCGACCGCTGGACCGAGGTCGTGCCCGACACCGGGCACACCACCGCCGCCGCGTTCGGCTTCGACGCGCCCGCGGCGCGCGCCCCGCAGGCGATCCTGCTGGCCGTGCCGCCCGACCTCGACGCCGGCCTGGACCCCGAGACGGTGCGCGACGCCGTCGCCGAGACCCGCGAGCTGGCGCACGCCCGCATGGCGCGCCCGGACGACCTCGGCCCGGGCGTCAGCGGCCTGCTGCCGACCGTGATCGTGCCCGCGACCGGGCGCACCCGCATCCCGCTGAACCCGGCCTGACCGACGAGCCTGAACGGAGGACCCATGGCGACCGTGTACGACGTCGTCACCCGGCTCGAGGCGTACCCGGCGCTGGGCGACCTCGGCCGCGGCTTCAGCGCCGAGGTCGCCGACCCGGCGTGGCTGCTCGGCCGCCAGTGGCAGATGGGCGAGCACCAGGGCGAGGACGCCTCGTCCCCGGTCAGGGTCGCCTACCGGGCGCGGCTGACCCCGGTCGCGCCGCTCGGCGGCGACCCGCGCCAGGACCCGGCGACCACCCCGGCCGAGGCGATCGTCGAGTCCGAGCCGGGCGACTCCTGGACCGCCGGCCGCCGCGTCGGCGCCGGGCGCGCGGTCGAGGCCGCGGCGGCGGCGGCCGGCCGCCCGCTGCCCGCGGGCGATCCCACCCTGCGCCTGGCCGGGCTGCCCGCGCCCTACGAGCTGCTCGACGGCGGCGGCTTCGACGGCCGGGTGCTGTGGGCGCGGCGGTCGCAGCTCGGGCTGGACCCGGCCTGGTTCGGCCGCTTCCGCCCGCCCGAGCCCGAGCCGGCCGACCTGTGGAACCCGGCGGAGCTGGCCTACGACGCCGACTTCAGCGCCCAGGGCGTGACCCTGCGGCTGCGCCGCCACGACGGCGGCGACCTGGACTGGTACGGGGTCGACGCGACCGCGGCGCTGCCGCCGCCGACCCAGCCGGTCGAGGCGCGCACGGTCTTCCCCGGACGGGTCAGCTACCCGGGCGCGCCGCTGCCGCGCTGGTGGCAGATCGAGGACGGCAAGGTCGACATCGGCGGGTACGGGCCCGACCGCGCCCACTTCGCGACGCTGCTGCTGATCGACCTCATCGTCAACCAGTCCGACGACTGGTTCACCTTCCCCGTCGACGCGCGCGCCGGGCACGTCGTCACCCTGAGCGACGTGGTGGTGACCGACTCGTTCGGCGACGACTGGACGCTCGCGCCCCCGGCCGACGGCTGGAGCATGTTCGCCACCACCGGCCTCGGCCGCGAGTCGCTGGTGGTCTGGGCGAGCGCCGCGTCACCGCTGGTCGGCGACGTGCTCGACGACGTCGCCGTGGGCATGGACGAGGACGCCAACCTCGTCTGGGCGGTCGAGCAGCGCCTCCACGGCCGCGACCTGCCGACCCCGGAGGACGCGCCGCCCGAGCCTCCCGCCGTGCTCGACGCCTCCGGCCGCCAGGGGTACGCCTACCGCGCCGCGACCCGGGTCCCCCCGCGCTGGCACCCCTACCCGGTTCAGGAGGTCAACGGCCGCCGCCGCTTCGTCCAGGGCCGCGCCGCCGACCTGTCGGGCCCGAAGGCGGTGCTGCTGCCGGCGGCCGAGAGCGACCTGCTCCGCGACCCGGCCTCCGGCGGCAGGCACCCCGTCCACCAGATCGAGCCGGCGGCGATCCCGTTCGAGGGCGTGCGCCTGGAGCGCAGGACGATCCTGGCCCGCCGCACCGACGCCTCCCCAGTCCTGTGGACCCAGCGCCGCCGCATGCCCCTGCTCACCCCGCCGGCCCTGCGCGTGCGCTTCGACGTCCTGGAGCCGGTGCCGCCGACCGCCTGAGCCGGCCCGGCCGCTACCGGGCGGTGTGCAGCCAGGGGCTGCCTGAGGTCGAAGAACTCCGGCGTGCCGACGCTCAACGCGTCCATCGCGTCCATCTGGGCCTGCAGCTCCGCCGTCTCCCTGACGCTCGGGGTCGCTCGCGAGCGGCACCGGAGCCGAGCCCTCCCCCCGATCCGGCCGGAGGGCGCCGGGCGGACGTATCAGGCGGGCCGGCGCACGCTCGACCTTTCGGACACGTTCGGACCCGCCCTTCGGACCCGTTCGGACCCGACGCGGCGCGAGGAGGCAGCGTGATGGTGGACCGTGACGCCCCGACGCCCGGCTGGGCGGCCGACGGGTCCCGACCGCCCGGCGGCGCCTCCCGGCCCGGCGGCGGGCCCGCCCCGCGGGACGGGGACGACCCGGCCGGCGTGCTCCTGCCCGACGTCTGCGTCCAGATCCAGGACCCCCGCACGGGCCGGCCGCCGTGCCTCGCGGGCGACGCCCGGGTGCAGGTCGAGACGGCGATCCGCAGGGCGGTCGAGGCCGACTTCCCGGGCGCCCACGTCGAGAGCGGCTGCGTCGGCGAGGGTCAGCCGGCCGGCGAGGCGGCGGCGTTCGGCATCTGGGTCAGGCCCCCCGACCCGCTCACCGACGCCGGGCGGGAGGCGATGCGCGCCGGCCTCGCCCGGCCGATCGACCGGGCGCCCGGCCAGACCATCGCGTTCTTCCTCAACGGGCGCTTCTACCGTCGGCTCGCCGAGCGGGCGTGGAACGGGCAGTCCAGGCGCCTGGACGGCAACGGGCGGCCGCAGGCGGACGGCCCCGTCCACCTGACCGCCCTGCGGGTCGGACTGGAGCCGCCCGCGACGCTGGTCACCACCGTCGAGGGCTTCGACGGCCGCCCGCCGGCCGAGGCGGGCTTCAGCGTCACGATCGACGAGACCTTCCAGGTCGAGACCGGCTCGCTGGTCCTGGCGCGCAGGCAGGAGCTGGACGTGGACACCGCCGTCGGCGACGTGCTGACCGTGGCGCTGGCGGAGCTGATGTTCGTCACCCCCTGGCTGGCCCCGCTGCACGGGCTGGCGGTCTACCAGACGGTGCAGCTCCCCAGCACGCAGGCGCCCAGGACGGGCGGCGTCGGCGGCGCCATGGTCAGCCGCTTCATGCCGCCGGCGATCGCCGTGAAGGGTGGCAGGAAGCGGCCGGTCAGCTACACGGGCAGGTTCGTCGTGAAGCCGCAGGGCGTGTTCGCCGGCGGGTTCGTCGGCGAGGAGGTGCCGCGGACGCCGTCGATGCGGCTGGTCGGCCCGTCCGCGCTCGTCGCCGCCAAGGGCCAGGGGACCGTGACCGGGCGCTGGCGCGCCGAGGTCGACGACCTGCGCGCTCCGCTCAGCTACCTGTGGACCAGCGACGGTGAGGTGGAGGTGCACGGCTCGGGCGCGGAGGTGACGGTGCGCTTCGCCGCGCCGCCGCCCGGGGGCGTCCGCCTCGGCCAGGTCGGCGTCACCGTCACCGACGACGACGCGCTGGTCGTGGCCGGGACGCGCAAGGTCCAGCTGTCGGTGGTCGGGACGCCGCGTGGGCCCCGACGGGAAGAGGAGCTGACCGGCTGGCCGGCGAACCCGTGACGCCGCCGGCGGGCGTCACTCCAGCGCCGACAGCGCCGCGGCGAGGCCGAACCCGAGCACGGTGACCAGGCCCACGACCCGGCCAGCGAGGGGGTGTAGCGGCCGGTCTCGATGGAGTTGATGGTCTGGCGCCGCCGGGTCCGATCCTGCCGCGTGCTCATGAAGGGCGGCCGGCGGCTCGCGACCCGGGCTCGGGCGGCCGGAGAGGGAGGCGGACGCGCAGCACCGTCTCGCCCGGTCGGGAGTCGATGCCGATCGTGCCGCCGTGGCGCTCCACGACGATGCGCCGGGCGATGTCGAGGCCGAGGCCGGTGCCCTTGCCGACGTCCTTGGTGGTGTAGAAGGCCTCGAACGCGCGGCGCGCGACCTCCGGCGGCATGCCCGGGCCGGTGTCGCCGACCTCGACGACGACGCCGTCCCCCTCCACGCGCGTCGCCAGCCGCAGCGTCCCGCTCCCCTCCATCGCGTCGACCGCGTTGTCGATCAGGTTGGTCCACACCTGGTTCAGCTCGCCGCCGTAGGCCTGGACCCGGGGGACGCCGGCGCCGTAGTCGCGCACGACCGTCACGCCGTCGCGCAGCTTGTGCCCCAGCATCACCAGCGTGCTGTCGAGGCCGTCGGTCACGTCGACCTGCTGCATCGACGCGCGGTCCAGCTGCGAGTAGGACCTGACCGCGGCGACGAGCTCGGAGATGCGCCGCGTCGAGTCCTTCACCTCCGCCAGCAGCGTGGCGACCGACAGCGTGCTCGCCACCCACTCCAGGCCCGGCTCGAGGTCCGGGCCTTCCAGGACGGCCGCGGCCCGCTCGCACCAGGCCGGATCGGCGCCGGCGGCGGCGAGCGGCGGGGCGATGACCCAGTCGCGCTCGACGCCGTGGCGGGTGAGCCAGGACGAGAGCGCGTCCTCGCGGTCGGCGAGGACCAGCGGATCCAGGTCGCGGTCTCCCGCCTCGGGCTGGAGCTGGGCGCGCAACGCGTCGAGCGCGGCGAACTGCCCGGCCGACAGCTCGCCGCGGGCGAGCCGGCCCAGGGACGAGACGAGCGCCG
>Ga0126377_10000529_pt1 | contig 23299 bp, 22 predicted proteins | sample PanSoiMetPlot_22_FD_92647 | JGI IMG/M metagenome (GOLD analysis project Ga0126377, IMG submission 92647) | Tropical forest soil microbial communities from Panama - MetaG Plot_22 | ecosystem: Environmental > Terrestrial > Soil > Tropical forest > Bulk soil | place: Panama | collected 2016-02-17 | reverse complement strand
GTCGCCGAGAGCACGACGACCGAGATCACACCCCAGAGGATCCCGAACATCGTGAGAAAGCTGCGCAGCTTATTGGCGCGCAGGTTGGCAAACACCTGCACGAGGACGTCTCGCATGGGTGCTCTATCCGGGAAGTACGACTTTGTCCCCGGCTTTCACGCCGCTGACGATTTGAATCTTCGTGCCGTTGCCGACGCCGACCTTTACCGGCACGCGCCGACGCCCGGTCTTCGCGGTCGGATCGGCGAGATCGACAAACGCATGTCGTTGTGGGTCGTAGACGATGGCCGCCTCGGGGACGAGGATCGAATCAGGCAGCTGCTCGAGGACGATTTCGGCGTTGGCCGTCATGTTGGCCTTGAGCTCCTTGCCCGGGTTGTCGATCGAGACCTTCACCTCGAACGTGGTGACGTTGTCCTTGTCGACACCGATCGGCGAGATCTGCGTGACGCGCCCCTCGAACACGCGATCGGGAAATGATTCCGTCGTAATCTTCGCGGTCTGGTCGACACGCACCCGACCGATGTCCGCTTCGTCGACCTTGCCGCGCACGAACACTTTCTCGATGTCGCCCAGCGTCATCACCAGCGTGGCGTTGGCCCCGAGATTGAGAATGGACGACACCGGGCTCCCCACCTCGACGTCGCGCGTGAGCACGGTGGCGTTAATCGGCGCCTTGATCGTCGAGTTGGCGAGCTCTTCTTCGGCACGCTCGACGTTGGCTCGTGCCTGGGCGACATTGGCGGTCGCTTCGGCCACTTTCGCTTTCGCGATGACGAGCTGACCGCCGGCCGCGCGCTGACGATTCTCGGCCTGTTCGAGCCCGCTCGTCGCCTCGTCGAGTTGAGACTGCGACACCAGCTTCTGCTCGAACAGCTGCTTCGCGCGCCCCGAGTTCCGGCGTGCCAGCTCGAGGTCGGGTGTCTCCGCTTCGATCTCGTTCTTCTTCAGTTGCGCGACGGCCGCTTCACGCGCGGCCTCGGCGGCCTGGAGATTCGCGCGAGCCTCGCGAAGCCGTGCGGTAAGATTCTCCTTGTCGAGCTCGGCGAGGACCTGACCCGCTTGGACGACCTGATCGACGTCGGTCAGCAGGTGCTCGATGATGCCGTTGGCCTTCGACTTGATCTCGACTTTGGTGATCGGCTCGACCTTGCCGGTCGCGACGACCGAGCGGACCATCGTGCCGCGCTCCACTGTGGCCAGCTTCGAGGGATCGATCGTGGTTGACGCGCCGCTGAGCGTCGAAAAGCCCCAGGCACCCACGAGCAGCACCCCGGCACCGGCGGCTGCCAAGCTGAGTTTTCTTGATGTTTTCATCTGTAACCCTTCGACTCGCTTTGGTCGCTCAGGGCGAGTCGCTCAATTCGCTTCGCTCGCTGAGGGCAAGGTCCCTTCAGCTCGGTCCTCGCGCTGGCGGTCGACTGTGGTGTTGACGAAGAGCCCAACCCAAAAGTTGCCTGTGCCCCTATGTGGATTCTGAGAACGATCACCGACGGCATGCCCGAGAAGGTGTTCCGGCTGCTGCCGGGCGGACCGAAGACCATCGGCCGCGCCACCGGCGCCGACTTCATCGTCGACGCCGCCCTCGTGTCACGCGTGCACTGCCGGCTGACGCTCGGGCAGGGCGGCGACCTCGAAGTCACGGATCTGCAGAGCACGAACGGCACATTCGTGAACGGCGCGCGCATCGAAAGCGCCCGCCTCAAGCCCGGCGACACCCTGCAGGTCGGCAGGATGGAGATTATTGTGATGAGGGAAGAATAGAGCCCTCGAGTCGTCGGAAGGGATCGCACCAACCCGCGTCAGCGGGCTCTGAGGTAATCGAGCACGAACGGGTTGGTTGTCCGCTCCCGTTTGATGGTGGTGTCGGGCCCGTGTCCGGGGTGCACCGTCGCTTCATCGCCGAGCGGAAACAGCACCTTCGTGATCGAATGCATCAGCACGCGGTGATCGCCACCGGGCAGATCGGTTCTCCCGATCGAGCCGGCGAACAGGGTGTCACCGACGAAGAGGTCCGCGCCGGGAGTGCCCTTCCTGCCGATCTGCAGGCAGACGCCGCCGGGGCAATGGCCAGGCGTGTGATGCACGCGCACTTCGTAGTCGCCGAAGAAAATCGGCGAGCCGTCGTAGAAGACGTCGATTGGCGGCTGCGGCCGGACCTTGAAGCCGAACATCGCGCCCTGCTGCACGACGCCCTCGTACAGGAAGAGATCGTCCTTGTGGAGATACACCGGCGCGTCGTACGCGTCCTTTGCAGCAGCGACGCCGGAGATGTGATCGATGTGCGCGTGGGTGAGGAGGATGTGCTGGACCTCGACGTCGTAGTCCCGGACGACGCCGATGAGCTCGTCCACCTCATCGCCGGGATCGATGAGCACCGCTTCCCGAGTGCGTTCGCATCCGAGGACGAAGCCGTTCTTGTCGAACGGCGGCACAGCGCGAACTTCGACGATCATGCTATGTATTCTATTGACTGCGCGCGCCTGTTGATTCCTGATCCTGATTCCTGATTCCTGACCGGATTCCTGATTCCTGACACCTGATTCCTATGATCGTCTGTGCCATTGACGACCTCCTGTTCTCGATCAAGATCAGAGCGGCGGCCAAGCACCTCGGCGTCGAGTTGTACTTCGAGCGGTCAGGCGAACAGATCGTCAACACGGTCCGCGACAAGAGGCCGTCGCTGGTCATCTTCGATCTCAACAGCGCGAAGCTCGCGCCGCTCGCTGCGATTACGACGATGAAAGCCGATCCCGAGCTGGCGAACGTGAAGACGCTGGGCTACGTCTCGCACGTGGACTCGGCGACGATCGAGGCGGCGCGCACCGCAGGCATCGATCAGGTGCTTGCGAGATCCGCGTTCGCCATTCAACTCGGAGAGATCCTTACGAGCGCGTGAACCACCAGGCGAGCGCCGCCACGAAAAGAATCACCACTGCGAACTGCCCGCGAGCACACCGAGCGAAGTCGAGGATTGCCGGTCATGTCCGCTCGCCCTCAATCACGCTCTGCAGCAGTTCCTTGGCATCGCCGATCTGCTCCAGCACGAGGGCGATATCCATGGTGGGTCTGCCCGGCGTGCGTGCACTCTGACAGTACACGCCGTGCTGGCCGACCATCGCGAGCGCATCGGTGAGCAGGTCGAGCGCGACCGCCAGGCGGCCTCGCGATCGACCCATCATCAGCTCGTGCTTCTCGAGTTCGTCGTGATGTTTGTCAAATGCAGACATCGTCGATGATCATGAGCTGCCAACACCCACCGCAGGACGTCGCCCTCGTTCTCATGCTTTCCTCCGGGGCTGCGCCGGGCGTATCTCGATACGACTCGGGAGGCTGCGCGGCGGGTGCGCGAGCAGATCGACGATCGCTTCGGCGACGTCGTCGGGCTGGAGCGCCCATTCCGACTTCGTATTCTCGCGACCGCCGAAGCCGGTGTTGACCGAGCCTGGCAGCACGCAGGCGACGCGGACGCCGTCATACCGCACTTCCTGCATCAGCGCATCGCTGAAGGTGTTCACGGCCGACTTCGACGCGCAATACGCCGCGCCGTTGGCGAAGGGCCCTGTGCTCGACAGGCTGCTGATGTTGATGATCCAGCCGCCCGCTTTCTTCAGATGCGGAAGCGCCGCGTGACAGCAGTAGAACATGCCGCTCACGTTCGTCTCGAACGTCCGGTTCCACTCGTCGACCGTCATCTCGGCAACCGGTCGATAGACGCCGATACCCGCATTGTTCACGAGCACGTCGAGACGACCGAAGCGCGAGACGGCGGCTCCAACGGCACGTTCGACATCCTCATAGCGACGTACATCGGCCCTGATGGGCACCACCGACGGCCCAAGCTCGCCCGCGGAGGCATCGAGCTGCCGCTCGTCGGTGCCCACCATCACAACCGACGCGCCGCGCTCGACCAGGGCCTTCGAAGTGGCCAGCCCGATGCCGCGCGAACCTCCCGTGACGAACGCCACTTTACCTGTGAGTGTCATCCGCGATCGACCGTCTGCGATTGGCTCATAGGCGCCGCTGTCAAGCGCCCCATCCCTGAGCCGGCTGAGGCCGGCCCACGACGAGGCCCTTTGAGGCCAGTAGAATACCGCAGCAGATGACAGCGACCGTGTGCATCGTCGGCGCAGGCGAGCTGGGCGCGGCCGTGGCCGATGCACTCGCACGAGGGGAGCGCGTGTCGCGCGTGGTGCTCGTCGACGATGCCGCGCAGATCGCGGCGGGCAAGGCGCTCGACATTCAGCAGTCGGGAGCGATCGCGGGGTTTCACACGCGGCTCGAAGGGACGAGCGATGCCACTCGCGTCACCGGCTCCTCTGTGTGTGTGCTCGCCGACCGCGTCGGACGGCCCTCGACCGAGTGGCAGGGCGACGAGGCGCTCGCCTTGATCACACGATTGACGCCGTATCTGGGAAAGACGCCGATCGTCTGCGCCGGGAGCGCACAGGCAAGCGTGCTGCAGCTGGCGGCGCGCGAGGCGGGTGTGAAACGCGAGCGTCTGATCGGGTCGTCTCCCGAAGCGCTCGCCATGGCCGCGCGCGCCATCGTGGCGATGGAAGCCGGCTGCTCACCATCTGAAGTCGGCCTCACGATCCTGGGCACGCCGCCCTCAGGTTTTTTCGTGCCCTGGAGCGAGGCCTCGATTGGCGGCTACGCGCTCGAGCGCGTGCTCTCGCAAGTGCAGCTCACACGGGTCGAGGCTCGCGTCGCTCGTCTCTGGCCTCCAGGTCCGTTCGCGCTCGGCGCCGCCGCGGCGCGAGTCGCCGAGGCCATCGTCCGCTCATCGCGTCGGGCATTCAGCGTCCTCACCGTGTTCGGCGGAGAGTTTGGCGTACGCGGCCGCGTCGGCACACTTCCGGCCGCGCTGTCACAGAATGGTATTGCCCACACCCGCGTGCCGACGCTCAATACGCGGGAGCGTGTCCGCCTCGAGTCGGCGCTGGGCGTGTAGCGGGAACGCGATAGGATCGATGGATGCGGAAGCTTGGAATTGCCCTGCTGTTGTCGCTCGGCCTTGTCACTGTTTCTCTCGGGGAGACCGGCATCGAGGCAGATGCCCTGCTGGGACACATCAAGTTCCTCGCTTCCGACGACCTCAGGGGGCGCGCCAACGGATCCGAAGGGCTCGAGCGGGCCGGCGATTACGTGGCGCAGCAGTTCAAGGCCGCCGGGCTCGTGCCCGGTGAAGGCGCCGAGGGCTGGTTCCAGCCTTTCGAGCTCATCGCCGGGTTGACGGTGGGGCGCGGTAACTCGCTCTCGTTCGAATTCCAGGGGAAAAAGGCGACGTTCGTCCTCGGCACGAGTTACTACCCGCTGACGGCGCCCGGCGACAACTCGCCTTCAGCACAACTGCAGCACGTGCCGCTCGTGTTTGCGGGCTATGGCATTGCGGTGCGGGATGTCGGCTACGACGACTATGCGGGCATCGACGTCAATGGCAAGGCGGTGTTGATTTTCAGTCACGAGCCGCAGGAGCACGATACCAACAGCCGTTTGAACGGCGTGCGTCCGATGCCGCAGACGTCGCTGGTCGCCAAGGCAACGCTGGCGCGCAGCAAAGGCGCACGCGCGCTGTTCGTCGTCTCCGATCCGTCACACCGCGCTGATGAAGGGCAATACAGCGTCTTCAACGGCGACCCCGACGCCGAGGACGTCGGCTTCCCCTTCCCCGTGGTGCGCGTGCGGCGCACGGAACTGCAGCCGCTCCTCGACGCGTGGAAGCTCGAGGCCATCGCGCGTCAGATCGACACCGACCTGGTGCCTCGCTCAGAGGTGCTGCGCGGCGCGACCGTCGACTACGTGGAGCAGTTGTCGAAGAATCGCAGGACCGTGCGCAATGTCATCGGCGTGCTGACCGGTAGCGATCCCGCGCGAGCGAAAGAAGCAATCGTGATTGGCGCGCACTACGATCACGTCGGCCTTGGCGGCCACCTGTCGATGTCACCCGAGCGGACGGGTGAAATCCACAACGGCGCCGACGACAACGCATCCGGCACCGCATCGATCATCGAGATCGCGCGCGTCGCCCATCAAGAGCGCGCACGCTTCCCTCGCACGCTGGTGTTCGTCGCGTTTGCCGGGGAAGAGCGCGGGCTTCTCGGATCCGCGTACTACGCGGAACATCCGGTGGTACCGATCGCCAACACAGTGGCCATGCTCAATTTGGATATGGTGGGCCGGGCCCGTGGTGCGGTGGACATCAGCGGCCTCGAGGTCTCGCCGTCAATGGAAGCAGACCTCAAGGCCGCGGTTCAGGCGCTCGGCGAGGGGCTGACGATCGAGCGGCAGGGTCCGGGGGCCGGGAGAAGCGACGACTACAACTTCAGCGCGCATCGTATTCCGGCGATCAATTTCTTCACCGGCTTCCACGCCGACTACCATCGCCCTACTGATGACTGGGACAAGATCGATGCGATCGGCACCAGGCGCGTCGCCACGCTCGCGCTCGAGCTCGCGGCTCACATCGCGGAACGCCCGTCGCGCCCCGAGTTCGTACAGAAATAACCAGGAATCAGGATGCAGGAATCAGGAAGCAGTTCTGGGCCAGGCTCGAGGGTTCAGGCCTGATTCCTGGCCCAGGGCCGCATCCTGATTCCTGCATCCTGATTCCCATCTTTTTTTACCCGAAGGCCGGTGTCGGGCGATGCAGCGCGATACCGTCTCTGAACGCCTGCAGCTTTTCCCTCAACAGCAGCCGTCCGCGATGCAGTCGCGATTTCAACGTCTGATCTTTGAGCTTCAACCGGCTGCTCGCCTCCTCGGTCGTCAGTCCCTGGATATCGCGAAGCACGACCGGCTGACGATAAATCTCAGGCAGGTCGGCGACCGCCTGGTCGAACGCGACCCTCAGCTGTGCGCGCAGCAATTCTTCGTCCGGCATGTGGGACCAGTCAGCCGGTTCACGCGGCTGACGGAGCTCGTTCGCGGCTTCCTCGCGCGCCAGGGCACGATCCCGCTCTTCAGCGGCCAGCCGGGCTGACCGGTTCTGACGAAGCCGGGACATCGCGGTATTGAACGTGATCCGGTAGATCCACGATGACAATGCCGCGTCTCCGCGAAACAAACCGATCTTCTGATGCACCTTGAGCAACACGTCCTGAGTCACCTCTTCGGCGTCCTCACGGTTTCTCATGTGCCGCATGGCCAGCTGAAGAATTCGCGGGCCATACTTGTCGGCCAACTCCTTGACTGCCAATTGGTCGCCTGCCTGCAGGCGGCTCACGAGCAGTTGATCCTGGGTCCTTTCCATGTCCGTCCTCTGCAGAAAGAACACCGACCATTTCGGTCTTATTCCCGCTACCAAGCTCAACTGGCGAAGTACCTCTGCCTGAACCACTTGTGCCCTGACCCGAAAACGATGCTAAGTATTTGAGCCTCAATGGTCCTTGCGGCCATCCTCATCGTCATCGCTCTCATTCTCGTCAACGCGCTCTACGTCGCCGCTGAATTCGCGGCCGTGAGCGTTCGGCGCAGCCGGGTCCAGCAGCTCGCGTCGGACGGAAACCCCCTCGCCGCCTGGCTGCTGCCGGTGCTCCAATCCCCGAAGGCGCTGGATCGCTACATCGGGGCCTGCCAGATCGGGATCACGCTTTCGAGCCTCGTGCTTGGCGCGTACGCGCAGGCGACGTTTGCGGTGTGGCTCACGCCGTTCTTCGCCGAGCTCGGCGGGCTTCAACAGCTCGCTGCGCAATCGACGTCGGCGGCCGTGGTCCTGCTCACGCTGACCGTCGCGCAGACAGTGTTCGGAGAGCTCGTTCCGAAGACGCTGGCGTTGCAGTTTCCCACGCAGGCCTCGTTGTACACGCTGATTCCGATGCTGGGATCGCTCTGGATCTACCGGCCTTTCCTCACGTTTCTGAACGGCACGGGACTGATCCTGCTGCGCCTGCTCGGCGCACCACTCCCGGCGCATCGCCACATCCACTCGCCGGAGGAGATCGAGCTGCTGATTGCCGAGAGCCGCGACGGCGGGCTGCTCGAACCCGACGAGCATCGACGGTTGCAACGCGCTCTGAGGCTGAACATGAAGCAGGCGAAACAGCTGATGGTGCCGCGCACGAAGATCACCGCCATCGACATCCGGACGCCGTTGCACGAAGTGATCGGGCTGATGGCGCAGAGCCCGTACTCGCGATTGCCGGTCTACCGCGACAGCCTCGACAATGTCCTCGGCGTGCTCCACACCAAGGATCTCGTCCGGTGGTTCGTGTCAAACGGCCAGAGCGCCACGCTTGCGAGCCTGGTGCGTCCGGTTCCCAGCGTGCACGAGAGCGTGGCGGCCGACCGCATGGTGCGTGAGCTCCGCGAACGCCGATCGCATCAGGCGCTAGTCGTCGACGAGTTCGGCGGCACGGCTGGACTGCTCACGCTCGAAGACGTGCTGTCGGATCTCCTCGGCGAGGTCGGCGACGAGTTCAAAGGCGGCGAAGCGATCGTCGAACGCCTCGCCGACGGACGCACGCGTCTGCCCGGCGACATGGCGATCGACGATGCCGCGGCGGCGCTCAATACGACGTTGGACACGGATGCGGCGACGGTCGGCGGCATGGTCACCGCGGCGCTCGGCCATCTTCCATCGAGAGGGGAGAAGGTCGCGATTGGCGACCACGAGTTCGAGGTCGAGCGCGTGGCCGATCGCGTGCTCGAATCGGTGCTCGCCGTTCCGATCGTGGCCACCTCGCGCGAGGCGGATGCGTGATGGAATTTCTGATCCCGTTCCTCATCATCGCGCTGTTCGTGCTCGCCAATGGGCTGTTTGTTGCTGCCGAGTTCGCGATCGTCGGTGCGCCGCGAGCCAACATCGAGCATCAGGCCAGTCAAGGCAGCTGGCTGGCGATGCGCGTGCTTCGGATCCTCGAGAACCCTCGGCTCCAGGATCGCTACATCGCGACCACGCAGGTCGGCATCTCGCTGGCCAGCCTGGGTCTCGGGATGTACGGCGAGCACTGGCTCGCGGGACGGATCGTCACTGTGCTCGATCCGCTCGGCGCGGCGCGATGGATCGCCGCGCACACCATGGCGAGCATCGTGGCGGTCGCTCTCCTGACCTATCTCCACATCGTCGTCGGTGAGATGGTCCCGAAAGCGCTCGCACTGCGGAGCGCACAGACGACGGTGCTCTTCATCTCGCCGTTCATCCAGACGATCGAAAAGGTCATATTTCCGCTGGTCGTCCCATTGAACGCGTTGTCGAACGGGCTGCTCGCGGTACTGGGCGTCAGGCGTGAGGCGCCCGAAGAAGGCGAGCGCTACCACACGGCCGAGGAGCTTCAGTACATCGTGCAGGAGAGCCAGGAAGGCGGCCTGCTGCGCGGCGAGGCGGGACAGATTCTCCGCGACCTGTTCGAATTCGGCGACCGCACTGCCGGGGAAGCGATGGTGCCGCGCGTCCTCCTCACCGGCATACCCGTCGGCTGCGAGACCGACGAGCTGCGGGCGATCGTGCGCACACAGGCGCACACACGATATCCGGTCTACAGCGGCGATCTCGACCACATCGTCGGTAGCATGCACATCAAGGAGGTGCTGCGGCACCTGATTTCGAATCAGCCCGTGAGTGCCCGCGACGCACGTGAACTGCCCTACGTGCCCGGGCCGACGCCCGTCGACCAGGTGCTCGCCGCGATGCGGCGCTATCGCGCACAGATGGCGGTCGTCATGGATCAACACGGCGGCACGGCCGGTCTCGTCACGATGGAGGATCTCTTCGAAGAGGTCGTCGGCGACATCGAGGAAGGGCGCAGCAGGGCGGCGATCGTGAAAGAAGCCGATGGTCGAGTTCGCGTGCGCGGCACGGTGCGGCTCGATGAGATCAGCAAGACGCTGGACTGGCCGCTCGAGTCCGAGAACGTAACGACCGTGAGCGGCCTCGTGCTGCTGCTCCTCGGCCGTCCCGCGATGCAGGGCGACGTCGTCACGTGGAAGAACGTCAGGGTCGAAGTCTCGACGGTCGCCGGTCGCGGCGTCGGCGAAGCAGTGATCGAGCGCGTCACGCCGGGTCCATAGAACAGGACCGGGCCTACACTGCCACTTAGCGCATAGAGACGGTGTAGGCCGGGTCTTGTTCTTTAGACCCGGCGTGCACAGAGCCACGTGAGACCCTACGCAGTCAGAGAACCCAAGTGAGCGGCGGGTGTAGTCGCAAGCCGCTCAAACGTCTCGGCGAAGCGGCGGACGATCGCGTCTTCCACGTCATCGACCGGAATGCGAGTGCCGGTCTCTTTCTCGAGTGACGTGACGCCTCGGTCGACAATGCCACACGGGACGATCAAGCGGAAATGATCGAGGTTGGTGTTCACGTTGAACGCGAAGCCGTGGCTCGTGATCCAGCGTGAGATCCGGACGCCGATCGCGCCGATTTTGCCGGCGCCGACCCATGCGCCCGTGAGCCCGTTGATTCGCCCCGCCCTCACACCGTAGTCGGCGCACACGCGGATCATCACTTCTTCGACATCGCGCACGTAGCGATGCACGTCACACCGGTCTGGCCGCAAATCGAGAATCGGATAGCCGACGATTTGCCCCGGCCCGTGATAGGTCACATCGCCGCCGCGGCCGGTCTCGTGAATCGTGATGCCGAGTGCTCGGAGGCGATCGTCAGTCGCGACGACGTTGGCGCGCCCGCCATCGCCCTTGACGCCAAGCGTGATGACGGGCGGATGCTGCAACAACAGCAGCAGATCCGGCACCCGATCGGCGCGGCGCTCTTCGACGAACGCCTGCTGCATCGCGAGCGCCTCGTCATAGCCGACCATTCCAAGGCGCCGGATTTCGAGCGCTCTCGTCACGGGTCAGACCTGGCTGGCGTCGAACTGCTCGATCTGCTGCTTGACCTCGGCCATGAACTGATCGCCGGTCGCGCCGTCGATCAGCCGATGGTCGTACCCCAGGGTGAGATATGACATCGTGCGGATCGCAATCGCTTCATCGATCACGATCGGGCGCCTCTCGATCATGCCGACACCGAGAATGGCGACCTGCGGCTGATTGATGATCGGCAGCCCGAACTGTGAGCCGAACTGACCGGGATTGGTGATCGTGAACGTGCCGCCCTGCACGTCTTCGGGCTTGAGCTGCTTGGCCCGCGCCCGCTCGGCGAGATCGGCGATCGCGCGGCTCAGACCGAGAAGATTCTTTTCGTCGGCGTGCTTGATCACCGGCACGATGAGCCCGCTCTCGAGCGCCACCGCAATCCCGATGTTGATGTCCTTCTTGTAGACGACGTTCTCGCCGTCGAGCGACGCGTTGACCACGGGAAAACGACGCAGCGCGGCGTTCACCGCGTACGCGATGAACGCCATGTAGGTCAGCTTCGTTCCACGCTGCTCGTATGCCGCTTTCTGCTGTTGCCGGATCCGCTCGATCGTCGAGAAGTTCACGTGAAAGACCGAGTGGACGTGCGCGGACGTCCGCCGGCTCAGGATCATGTGCTCGGCGATCTTTCTGCGCATCACCGATAGGGGCTCGACCCGGTCGCCAGGCGCCCGCGCTGCGGGCGCAGGAATCAGGGGTCGGGATTCAGAAATCAGGGCTGGGCCAGGCATCGAGGATTCAGCGGTCACGGCTGATTCCTCCTGACTCCTGACTCCTGCTTCCTGCTTCCTGCTTCCTGATTCCTGATTCCTTACGTATCCCAGGATGTCGTTCTTCGTGACGCGGCCGCCGAGCCCGGAGCCGTGGATCGCCGCGACGTCGACGTTGTGCTCGCGCGCGATCCGGCGCACCAGTGGCGACGACCGCTGGCGGCGGCCTTCATCGAGCGGCGCGTGCTCGGTTGCACGGGGTGGGCTCGCAGGTGCACCGGCGGGCGACGGAGTGCCGGCCCTTTTCTGTTGTGCATCACTGATCGCGACGACCGTCGACCCCTGCGCGCGCTGTGGCGGCGCGGGCGGGGTCTGCGGCGGCGTCGCGACAGCCGTTCCCGCTTCACCGATCATCGCGACGACTTCGTTGACGGGGACCGTTTCGCCTTCCTTGACCTTGATCTCGGTGAGCACTCCGGCGGCGGGCGATGGGATCTCCGCGTCGACTTTGTCGGTGGAGATCTCGAACAGCGGCTCGTCGCGATCGACCTCGTCGCCGACTTTCTTGATCCAGCGGACGATCGTACCTTCAGCGATCGACTCGCCCATCTGGGGCATCACGACTTCTGTAGGCATCGGGCTCGGGGCTCTACAAATGAATTGCCGCTCCATGCGCAGCATGCGCGGCTTCACCCACCGCTTCGGAAAACGTCGGGTGCGCGTGGATCGTTTTGATCAGCTCCTCGACCGTACACTCGAGCCGGAGTGCCAGCACCGCCTCGGCAATGAGCTCGGTCGATCGTGGGCCGATCATGTGCACGCCCAACACCTCATCGTACCTCCGGTCGGCCACGATCTTCACGAACCCCTCGGTTTCGCCGGCCATTTTTGCGCGTCCCAGCACGCCAAACGGAAACGTGCCGATGATGACGTCGTAGCCGCGCTGCCGCGCCTCTTCCTCGGTCAGACCGACGCTCCCGATCTCAGGATCGCAGTACGTGCACGACGGCACATGGTCGTAGTTGAGCGGCTGTACCTCCAGCCCCGCCAACCGTTCGCCGACAATCACGCCCTCCATCGACGACACATGCGCGAGCTGAGGATGAACGCCCTGCCCCAGCGTGATGACGTCACCGATGGCCGACAGGTGGGGCACCGACGTTCGGTACATCTCGTCGACTTTGATGTACCCGCGCTCCATCACGAGACCGAGCTCCTCCGCCCCCAGCCCGGTCGTGACCGGACCGCGGCCGGTCGCCACGAGCAGCAGCTCCGACGTGATCCGCTGCGTCGCCCCATCCGGTGTCTGCGCCTCGATCTCCACTTCATCAGCCGCAGCGGTCGCCTTCACGACCTTCGTGCCCGTCATCGCCGTGATGCCCTGCTTCTTGAAAGATTTCTCGAGTTCGGCGGAGACGGCTTCGTCTTCGGCGGGCACTAGTCTCGGCAGCAGCTCGATGAGCGTCACCTGACTGCCGAAGCGCCGATAGATCGACGCGAACTCGACGCCGACGGCGCCGCTGCCCAGGATCGCGAGCGACCTCGGCACCTCCTTCAGATGAATGGCCTCGTCACTGGTGATGATGCGTTTGTGATCGATCTCGACGCCCGGGACGCTCCGCGGTGATGACCCGGTCGCGACGATGATCTCCTTGGCCTTCAGCTGCGCGTCGCCGACGACGACATCGACCTTGGCGCCGGCAGCCAGTCGAGCGGTGCCTTTGATCCATTCGATCTTGTTCTTCTTGAAGAGGAACTCGACGCCCTTGGTCAGGCCGGTGACGATCTTGTCCTTCCGCGCCTGGACCTGATGCATGTCGATCGCCGGCGCTCCATAGGGCAGCATCACGCCCCACTCCTTCGCGTTCTGCACCACCTTGAACGCATGCGCGTGCTCGAGGAGCGCCTTGGTCGGAATACAGCCCCAGATCAGACAGGTGCCGCCGAGCGCCTTCTGCTTCTCGACGACGGCCACTTTCATTCCCAGCTGCGCGGCGCGGATCGCGGCGACATACCCGCCGGTCCCAGCGCCGATCACGACGACATCGAATGCAGTGGGCATTGGCAATATGAGGGCTCAGGGCCCAGGCCCCAGGCCTCAGTGGCCCGGGCCCCAGGCCTCAGTGGCCCAGGCCCCAAGCCTCAGTAGGGCCCGAGGCTTCGACCTCAGAGCTGCAAATCGCTGAGGCCTGAGGCCTAGGCCCTGGGGCCTTTCGAAAGATCGCGATTATACTCGCCTCTCCGATGTCAGACCGACGCAAGACCCTTCTCGTCGTCGACGACGACGAGCGGATGCGCGAGACACTGACGGGGCTGCTGCGCCGCGAGCTCCGCGTGCTGCGCGCCGCGAACGGCGAGGCCGCGCTGCAGATGATGGAGAAAGAGGACGTCGATCTGATGATCCTCGATGCGCATCTGCCGGGGATCAGCGGCTTCGAGGTTCTGAAGATCTCGAAGGAGAACTACCCCAACGTCGAAGTGATCGCGATCTCAGAGGTCCGCGAACTGGACATCGCGATCGAAGCGATGCGGCTCGGCGCGTACCACTACATCTCGAAGGACGTCGATCTCGACAGCCTGCCGCGCCTCGTCGCCAACGCGAGTGAGCGGCAGGATCTGAATCGCGATGTCGTTCGCCTGCGCGAGGAAGTCGCCGAGACCAACGATCGCGAGTTCGTCGTCGGCCCCAGCCAGAGCACGAGGGGGATCCTCGATCTCGTGCTGAAGGTGGCGAAGCTCTCGGCGACGGTGCTGATCCTCGGCGAGAGCGGAACCGGCAAGGAGCTGCTGGCGCGCCTCATCCACCGCGAAGCGGGAAAGCCCAATGCGCCGTTTGTCGCGGTCAATCTCGCCGCGATTCCGAAGGAGCTCGTCGAGAGCACGCTGTTCGGACACGAGAAGGGCGCCTTCACCGGCGCCATTCGCCAGCAGCTCGGAAAATTCGAGCTCGCCGGCGGCGGCACGCTGTTCCTCGACGAGATCGGCGATCTGCGATACGAGCTCCAGGCGAAGTTGCTGCGCGCGATCCAGGAAGGCGAGATCGAACGCGTCGGCGGGACGCATCCGATCAAAACCGACCTCAGGCTGATCGCGGCGACCAACATCGATCTCGACAAGGCGGTCAAGGAAGGGCGTTTCCGCGAGGACCTGTATTACCGCTTGAACGTCATCCCTATCCGGATGCCCGCACTGCGCGATCGGCTCGACGACCTGCCCGAGCTCGCGCGCTTCTTCCTGCGGCGCTACAACGTGAAGTTCCGGAAGAACATTCAGGGGATCGCCGACTCGACGCTGCAGATCCTCGGTGCCTACTGGTGGCCCGGCAATATCCGTGAGCTGGAGAACCTGATCGAACGGCTGGTCGCGGTGTCGGACAAGGACTGGATCACGGACGAGGATCTTCCCTACGAGCTGCACGTCGCGCAGCTCGACGCGCAAGGGCCGACATCAGAGAACCTGCTCGAGCGCGCGGTCTCGACGTTCGAGCGCAACTTCATCATCCGCGCGCTCGAGAAGTCGGGGTGGAACGTCACCGGCACAGCGCGCGCCCTGGGCATTCCGCTCAGCACGCTGAAGTTCAAGATGGATCGGTTGGAGATACGAGAGCTCGCGCGGAAGATTCGCGGCAATTAAACGTAGTGTCCGGCTTCAGCCGGACCCTCTACCAAAAAGAAACCCGGCGCACCAAGTCCGCGCCGGGTCAAACCGAGCAAAAGGGGGGAAGGCCGTCACGGCGTCGCGCCGCAGCGGCAAATTACTTCTTCGGAAGCACCGCGTCTTTGAGTTGCTTGGCGATACGGGCCTTGACGACCGTCTTGGCCGGGATTTTGATGGCCTCGCCGGTCGCGGGGTTGCGGCCCATGCGTGCCTTCCGCTTCTGCACGACCAGCTTCACCATGCCTGGCAGCACGAACTCACCGGAGCGCTTGAGCTCTTTCTCTGACAGCGTCGTCAGCTCGTCGAAGAATTCACGTGCCTGAGTCCGCTTCACCTCGAAGCGTTCGGCGAAGTGCGAGAACAATTCCGATTTGCCCATTCTGCGGGCCTCTGCCATCACATTCCCCCTGTGCTGGTGCGCGCTGATGCTCGGCCGCGTTGCAGTTGCGCGCGCGTGTCACTGCTGCGGAAATACGTGGAAAAGCGTGGTAATGCTAGCTCGCACTCGTGATCGTGTCAACGAACCACCGCGCAGAATCCATCGTTTTCGGCCCAAAGTGCTAGAATTTTCCCTCTATGTCAAGCGAGGTCGCGATCGAGACGTTTCCCAATCCTCGTCCGGAGCGGGACTTCGAGATCGTGATCAGCTGTCCTGAATTCACCTCTGTCTGCCCCAAAACCGGCCTGCCCGACTTCGGAGAAATCCGCATCAGCTACGTGCCAGGCGACCGATGCATCGAACTGAAATCGCTGAAGTACTACATGTTTGGCTACAGGAATCGTGGGGTGTTCTTCGAGGCGGCGACCAATCAGATCCTCGACGATCTCGTCGCCGCGTGTGAGCCGCGGCGCATGACGGTCGTCGGAGATTTCGCTGTGCGCGGCGGAATGAAGACGGTGGTCACAGCGACGTACGGAAGCTGAACCAGACGCACTCGACACTCGAAAACCCCTGGTGCGAATTCCGATCGAAGACTCGCTCGATCTCCACGCATTCGCACCGCGCGACATTCCCTCCGTCGTCGCCGAGTACGTGACCGCGGCGCATGAGGCAGGCCTCCGTGAAGTGCGTCTTATTCACGGACGCGGAAAAGGCGTGCAACGCGGGATCGTGCAGCAGGCACTCGATCGTCATCCTCTCGTCATCGAGTTCTGGGATGCTCCCGAAACGCATCTCGGTGCAACCGTTGCGCGCCTGAGTACGTAGGCCGCCCTGAAGGCGGCCTCTATGTACGTCGGCACGCAGGGGCCACCTTCATGCGGCCCGTCGTTACGAAGTGTGGTGACATTTCCACGAGCGTGTGATGAAAGAGAGCCACACTGCCGTCGGCAGCGCCATTCACGCGATAGACTTGCAACCCGTCTTTGGCGTGGCCCTTGCCAGCCACGGCGATGGATGATCGCTGCAACCATTTCGCAACGCACGCACACATTTCTCCTGAACGCGGGGGGACAGAACATCACCATCCGGCGAATCACGGGTGTGAGCATCTCGCCGCCAGCGACGTTGAAAGCAGGAGCCGGACGCATGCCGTTCGGCGTGCAGATTTCCTTCGACAGCGGGCAGGTTGACAGTCCGCACCTGGCCTGTTGAAGACGACGTCGAGCGATACCGCGATTCTCAAGGCCGACAGCGGCAACGGCGTGTTCCCGAATCCCTACGTCGAGGGAATCGCACCAGCTACGGCGTCGGTGGTCAGCACCTACTTCGGTGTGTCGTCGTCGGCCGCGCCGGTGCAGGTGGTGCCGTGAGGTACGCAATTCCTCACGATCGCCGTACTCCTCCGCGCGAGTATTCTTCGTACTTCTGAACGGCCAGAAGCCATTTCAGGCCCAATTTCGCTTTGGAATAGTGCCTGCACTGTAGCCCGGCGTGGCTGCGACCGCGCTGCGTCCCGGAGACGTCGTTCGCATTCGAGACGAACGATGGAGCGTCAGCCGCTACGTCGAGGGATCGAGTGGCGCCTGGCTCGATGTCCGCGGGCGCGATCGCAGCAATCGCGGCGAGCACGCGTGCTTCCTGCTCCCGCATGAACCGTGGGAGCGGCTGCCACAATCGGCCGGGCCGCGAATCGTGCGGCCGCGAACGTGGTGCCGCCGGCTGCGTGCGGAGCTCAGCGAAGCAACATCCTCACCCGACACGCTTCGGACCAGACCTCGCTCGACCCTCGCCGTGCTGCCGTTTCAGCTCGAGCCCGTTCTTGCAATCACGCGCGGTCTCGCGTCACGGGTTCTGATCGCTGACGAAGTCGGCCTTGGGAAGACGGTGCAGGCAGGCCTGATCATCAACGAGACGCTGCTCCGTACACCAGACGCGCACGTGCTCATCGTCACGCCGGCGGGCCTCAGGGCGCAGTGGCGTGACGAACTCCACGAACGCCTCGCACTCGAGGCGTCAATCCTCGATTCGAATGCGCTCGCGCGACAGAGTTGGGCGGCGCTCCGCAATCCCTGGTCGGCGCATCCGCTGATCATCACGTCGCTCGATTTCGTGAAGCGTGCGGAAGTGCTGCGTTCGCTCGAAGCCCTGGTCTGGGATCTCGTCGTCTTCGACGAAGCGCACGCGCTCGCGGGACGCTCCGATCGCGCGACCGCCGCGCTCGCGCTCGCCGAGCGTGGGAGGACTGTCGTTCTCCTCACCGCCACCCCTCACTCTGGCGACGACGAGGCGTTTGAACGCCTCTGCGGCACCGGAGATCTCGGGCGCACCTTTCCATTGCTGGTCTTTCGTCGAACACGCGGCGACATCGGCATGTCTTCGTCGAGACGGATGGTGTCGTTGCGGGTGCAGCCCTCAATCGCCGAAATCGAGATGCACCGCGTGCTCACGATCTACGTGCGTCTGATCTGGATGCAGAAGGGCGTCTCGTCGGCCGGCGCCCGTCTGGCCGCAGGCGTTCTCTGCCGTCGGGCGTGCAGCAGCGCCGCGTCGCTCGCTCGATCGATCGAACGCCGGCTCGCACTCCTGACTCGAACCGACGACGACTCGTTCCAGACGAGGCTTCCTTTCGACGACCTCGCCGATGACGACGAACCGATGGTGGCACTCGCGACGCCTGGGCTTCACAACGAGCGGGATGAGCGATTGTGGCTGCAACGGCTGCTGGAACTGGCCAGACGCGGGTCGCACCGCGAATCGAAGCTGAACGCGATCGCCCGATGTCTTCGCCGCGCGCGCCAGCCGGCCATCGTCTTCACCGAGTATCGCGACACGCTCGCAACCATGGCGTCGGCGCTCGCGACCTGTTCGCCGCTGCTGCTTCACGGAGGGCTGACCACCGCGGAGCGCGACGAGGTCGCGCGGCGGTTCACTCGCGGTGACGCCCCGCTGCTGCTGGCTACGGACGCTGCGAGTGAAGGGCTGAATCTCCACCAGCGATGCCGGCTCGTAATCAACCTCGAGCTGCCGTGGACACCGGTACGGCTCGAACAGCGGATAGGTCGCGTTGAACGCATCGGACAGACGCGGCGTGTGCACGCGATCCATCTGCTGGCCGCCGGGACGAGCGAAGAGGAGTCGGTCGCGCGGCTGCTGTTGCGAACAGCGCGAGTCGCCGACGCGCTCAACGAGCTTCGTCCCATGACCGACTCCGAGATTGCCGACGTGGTGATCGGCGGGCGGCGAGCTGCACTCGAAAAAGGCGAGGCCCGGCTGCGTTCATCAATGGCCGTGCCCATCAACGTGATCACCGCACACCTCCAACCGGATGCCGAGGCGGAAGCGGCTCGCCTCGAGCTCGCCCGTGCTCTCGCGCCCGGTGTCGAGAGGGCGCCAGACTCGCGACCCTGCGTGACCGTCTTGAAACGACGACACCACGTCGGCACCGGCCGTGAGGGAGCCGACAGCTACTTCGTCTACCGACATCTCTTCCTCGACAACGGCCTCCACGTCGTCTGGGACACGTTGACGGCGCTCGCGGCACACGCACACGTCGAATCGCGTGCCCACCACGAGATACGAGTGTGGGTGGCGAGGTCAATCGAACAGCTCGTCCCGGTCGTCGAACGCAAGAACGAACGCGCACGTGTCGCTGTCGCCGAGGCGCAGCGCCCGCAGTTGGCGCTCGCCATCCGACGCGAACGAGCGATCGCCGACGCACTCACCGAACGACGCGCGCGGCTCTCGGCAGCACTCGTCCAACCGGGGCTCTTCGATCGACGCCTTGAACGCGCGGCGGTCTCCCAGAATGCCGTCATCGAAGAAGCGCTGTCCCGCTGCGCCGCCCGTCTCGGAGAGCTCGAGCGGCGAGGCCAGGTCATTGCGGACGCCGCAGCGCTCGCGTTTGCCGTGCTCCTTCGATGATTCCCGGCGTCCGCGGACGGCTGATTACTGCGTCGTTCGCTCGAGATGTTCTTCCCTCGATGCCGGGTTTCGCGAGCCCACCCTCGTCGATGTCGCCGCGGCTTGGCCGATGGGCCGTTCGTCTCGAGGCGTCGCTAGGCACGACGTCGAGCGTTCGCGCCATTGCAGACGTCGCCCTGATGCCGCTGCTCGATCTCCTCGGGCTGTTCACCGTTCAGCGGATCGAGTCGGAGCACACCTGCGCGCTGCGGCTCACCGCGGGCGGGAGCGTGTGCCTGAGCGCACTGACGATCGGTTGGGGCGAGCCGATCGATCGCATGTGGAGGCCGGTCGTCAAGGACGCGATCGGATCGGACGCGCGATGGTGCCTGTGCGGTAACGGACAGGTGCTGCGTCTCGTCGATGCGCGACGCACGTGGTCGCGCGAGTATCTGGAGTTCGATCTCGCGCAACTCGGTCACGAACGCGAGGCGCAGGCGATCTTCTGGGCACTGCTCCACGCCGGCGCGCTGTCGGGCGCGACGCCGTTGCTCGATCGCGCAGTCGACCTGTCGAGTCGCCACGGCCTCGAGGTCTGCAAGGCGCTTGGGACCGGTGTTCTCGAAGCGCTCGAAGTCTTGCTCGGCGCACTGGCGGCACGCCGGCCCCGTCGCGGCCGGACGCTGCTCTTCGAACAGTCGCTCACGGTTCTGTACCGCGTGTTGTTCTTGTTGTTCGCTGAGGCACGCGGGCTCGTGCCGATCTGGCATCCGGTGTATCGCGACCGCTACAGCCTCGATGCGATCGTTGCGACACTGCTGACCGGCCGTGCCTGCCGCGGCCTGTGGTTCGCGGTTCGGGCGATCTCGAAGCTTGCTCACACCGGCTTTGCTGCGGGCGAGCTGCGGGTCACCGCTTTCAACGGACGGCTCTTTGCGCCGGTGCAGGCCGAAGCGTTCGAGAACACGCCGATCAGCGATGCGGTGATGACGCGCGCCCTGATGGCCGTGAGCACGACACCGGTCAATCGCCACGGCCGCCGCGCCCGGATCGTCTATCGCGATCTCGATGTCGAGCAATTAGGAGCCGTCTACGAGCGGGTCCTCGAGTACGAGCCGGCTTCGTCTGAAGACGAGCAGCTCACGCGGACGCGAGATCTCCGCAAGGCGAGCGGCACTTTCTACACGCCGCGATCGATGACCGCCTTCCTCGTGCGACGGACACTCGAGCCGTTGATCGACGGCAGGAGCGCGGACGAGATGCTTGCGATCCGTATCCTCGATCCGGCGATGGGGAGCGGCGCATTCCTCGTCGCCGCGTGCCGGTATCTCAGCGCTGCGGCTGAAGACGCCTTGATCCGCGAAGGCCGCTGGCACGCGCACGACATCACGCCCGCCGACCGCGCCGGGCTGCGCCGCGATGTCGCCTCGCGGTGCCTCTTCGGGGTCGATCTGAACCCGATGGCGGTACAGCTGGCGAGGTTATCGCTGTGGCTCGCCACACTCGCTGCGGACAAGCCTCTGTCGTTTCTCGACCACCATCTCCTTGCCGGCAACAGCCTGGTCGGCGCATCCCCGGACGATGTGTGGCGATATCGGGGACGGCGTGCGGCGCGATACCGGGATCGGCAGGAGCTGCCACTGTTCGATCGCGCCGGCCTCACGAGCGCCGTCGAGCACGCCGTCCGTCTTCGACTGCGCGTCGCCTCCGAGCCCGACGACACTGCAGCGATCGTCCGTGCCAAGGAGCGGACGATCGCGTCGCTCCTCGAGGACCATTCGCTCCTTCGCTCGTGGCGGCGCGTGCTCGATCTCTGGTGCGCGGCGTGGTTCTGGAACGATGGCCCGGCACCCGATCGAGCCACCTTTCACGAGCTCGCGAGGCATCACTTCACCGATCGCTCGGCCCTGCCACGACACGTCGCGTCGGCGCTGGTCGAGCAGGCTGACGCCATTGCCGGGCAACAGCGCTTTCTCCACTGGCCGCTGGCGTTTCCCGAGGTCTTCGTTGACGACCGCGGGGCACCGCGCGCCGCCGCCGGCTTCGATGCGATCGTCGGCAATCCACCGTGGGACATGGTGCGCGGCGACAGCGGAGACGGCGAACGACGCCAGGGGCGACAGCTCGACGCCCGCCGCCTCAGCGCGTTCGTGCGCGAGTCGGGGATCTACCGCGTGGACACGCGCGTCCACGCCAACCTCTATCAATGGTTCGTCGAGCGCGCGCTGCAGCTCGTGCGCCCCGGTGGCCGGATCGGTTTCGTGCTGCCGTCTGGTCTGGCAAGCGACACCGGTGCGGCACCACTGCGCCGATACCTGTTCGATCGCGCCGACGTCGACAGCCTGACCGGCCTCGACAACCGCGACGCGATCTTTCCGATCCATCGCAGCGTCCGTTTCATCCTGCTCACGTGCACAGCCGGGCGGCCCACATCGTCGATTGCCTGCCGGTTTGGCATCACACGTCCTGAAGAGCTCGATCGTGACGATCGCGCCGCGATCGCATTGTCTCGCGCATTCCTCACGCGGTTGTCCAGCGACGACGATCTCGGCATTCCCGATCTGCACTCGGCGCAGGACCTGCGGATCGTCGAGCGCATCAGCGCTACGATCCCCCGCCTCGCACACGACGACGGCTGGCACGTGCAGTTCGGGCGGGAATTGAATGCGAGTGACGATCGCGACTCGTTCGCGCCGTGCACCGGCGGCATCGATGCGCGACCAGTCGTCGAGGGCAAGCAGGTAGAACCGTTCCGCGTGTCACTCGATACGTGCCGTTTGCAGCTTCGCCCAGATGTGTCGGTCACCGTGCCCCGCCGCGCCAGACTCGCCTATCGCGACGTCGCCAGCGCAACCAACCGGCTGACCCTCATCGCCGCTATCGTCCCGGCACGCGCCGTCACCACCCACACGCTCTTCTGCTTGAAGACGAGGCTGGCCATTGGCGAACAGCAGGTGCTGTGCGCGCTGCTCAACAGCTTCGTCGCGAACTATCTGATTCGGATGCGTGTGAACACGCACGTCACCGTCGCACTCGTCTCGAAGCTGCCGGTGCCGGTCATCCGCGCGGGGCATCCGCTATTCGAGCGGCTATGTACGCTCACAGAATCACTGATGCACTCGACGGCTGATGTGGAGCACATGCCGGAGTACGCAGAACTCCAAGCGCTCATCGCTGCTGCGTACGGCGTGACGGTCGTTGAATTCGAACACGTGCTGAGCACGTTTCCGTTGATTCCCAGGAGCGTGAAAGATGAATCGCTCGAGCGGGCGTTACGCCGGGCCTGAAAAACAGGCCCGGCCTACACTCCGGAGGAGCCGGTGGGCATGCGGCGGGTCTGCTTCAGATATCGGGCGGCTTTCTCGAGCGCGGCGGATTCGGCGGCTTCGCGCGTCGGACCCTCGGCGCGCGCGAAGCGTGCGCCGGGGCTGACGTTGTCGATGGTGCAGTAATAGGTCGCGCCCACACGGTACGACACGATGTTGATGGGCCATCCCTCGAGCTCCTGCTTCGTCTCGCGGAACTCCTCACTTCTCAACGTGTCGGCCACGGGTCTCTCCTCTGGAAGGCCGCCTGAAGGCGGCTTCTACTTCTCGACCGGGGCGCCCACGAGATTGCCCCACTCGGTCCACGAGCCATCGTAGTTCTTCACATTCTGGAAACTGAGCAGATACTTCAGCACGAACCAGGTGTGACTGGAACGCTCGCCGATGCGGCAGTATGCGACGACGTTCTTGTCCGGTGTGACACCCTGGCCACCGTAGAGCGCCACCAGATCCTCGGTGCTCTTGAACGTGCCGTCCTCGTTGCACGCCTTGCCCCAGGGAATGCTCTT
>Ga0126377_10000528_pt1 | contig 23300 bp, 40 predicted proteins | sample PanSoiMetPlot_22_FD_92647 | JGI IMG/M metagenome (GOLD analysis project Ga0126377, IMG submission 92647) | Tropical forest soil microbial communities from Panama - MetaG Plot_22 | ecosystem: Environmental > Terrestrial > Soil > Tropical forest > Bulk soil | place: Panama | collected 2016-02-17 | reverse complement strand
GACGACGACCTGGACGACGACGAGGAGTCGGACGACGACGACGACCTGGACGTGGAGTAGCCCGTGGAAGACATCGAGTGCATCGTCTGCGGCACCAAGGCGCGGGTCCCCTCGGGGACCCCGCCCATCCAGCGCACCTGCCCCCAGCACCTGGGCCAGGTGCCGCCCGCCATCGCCACCCTGCGGGAGTGGGTGGCGCCCGACCGGCTGGCCGGCGTGGTGGAGCAGTACACCGCCCGCTTCGCCATCGAGGTGCTGTACGGGCTGGCCCTGGAGTTCGAGGAGCGGGGGCGCAACAGCGTCACCGACCGGCGGGCGTGTAACGACTGCGCCCGCCGGGTCCACCGGGTCATCCGCGACCTCAAGCTGCTGATCCCCGACCTCCCGCGGGGGCCGGGGGACTGGTGATGACCGTGACCCGTCCAGCCGGCTAGACAGACCAGACCGACAAAGGAGTACCCCGTGAGCAAGGACGAGATCATCGCCGCCCTGCGCGAGGAGCGGAGGTGGCTGGGCGAGAAGGCCCGCCACCACCACGAGCGGTACGCCGCCCTGGAGGGGGCGGGCAGCGCCTACCAGGCCACCGACCACCACGCCAAGAAGATCGCCTACATGGTGGCCTGGGACCGGCTCGACGCCCTGCTCCAGCGGGCCGAGCGGGGGGCATGATGGCCGGGACGAACGGCACCATGCGCCCGATGACCCCGCCGCAGTTGCGCGCCCACCTCCAGCGCACCCTCAAGCGGGCGCTGGAGATGGCCCTGGCCGAGAAGGTGGAGCGGGTGGAGTACGGCCTGTACCTCGTGCCCTCCACCACCCGGGGCGGGCTCGTCCACACCGTGACGGGCACCGAGCCGCCCTTAGCTTGCACTTGCGAGGCCCGCTTCCACATGCCCCTGTGCGTCCACCGCGCCGCCGTCCTGGTCCGGCGCTGGCGGGCGGAGGGCAGCGTCGTGGCGCTGGACGACGGGGGCGACGTCGTGGTCGTGACCAAGACCGACGCCGCCGCCCTGGCCTACCCGGCCGAAGCGTGGCCCGCCCTCGTGCTGGCCCCGCCCGAACCGCCGCCCGGCCGCTACGACGACCGGCCCCTCGACCTGGACGACCTGGAGTTGGTCCTCCCGGAGGAGATATGAGCGATCCCACCCTGCCCAAGGAACTGCTCCCCGACGACGTGCCCATGCAGGACGACGGGTACTACGCCGGGGAGAAGGAGCGCCACCGGTCCCGGGAGACGGGCACCGTCGTGGTGCTGATCGACGCCCAGGCCGACCGCCGCTGGAACCCCCGCCCCGGGGGGCGCTGGATCACCCTGTGCCGGGAGCACGGCCGGCTCACCCGCTGGCCCAGCCTCGGCATCGCCCGCTCCTGGTACGCCTACCCGTCGATTTGGTGCGGCGCCTGCGACCAGCGGCTCGCCCGCCGGGAGGGCTCTGTCCCAGGGTAGCGGACACACCACGCGCGACTACTCGCCAGGGGGTAAGGCGTCGTGCTATCCTGTTAGCCGAACAGGAGGTGGTTCCTTTGGCGAAGCAGGATTGGTGGACGAGGCACTGGGACGCGAAGCTGGCGCATGATGCGGTGCGCCGGGCTATCGGGCGTGGTGACTTGGCTCCGCAGCCGTGCGAGGAGTGCGGCGAGCGGGCCACGGTCGGCCACCATGAGGACTACACCAAGCCGCTCGACGTACGCTGGCTGTGCTATTCGCACCATAAGCGGTGGCATCTGGCGCATCCCGTGACGCACGAGGTGCCCTCGCCGCCGAAGCGGGCGGTCCCGATGGCCGAGCGCACCGGCCCCAACCGGGGCAAGCAGTTCCACCGCTACCTGCGCCCGCGTGCCAGGTTCCTACGAGGAAGGGGGTATGTCTACCAAGAGATCGCCGCCGAGTTGGGCGTGTCCGTCAGCACGGCCCACGCCTGGTGCAAAGACCAGTAGCCCACAAAGGAGTACCCCAGTGGCCGACCTGTACGACCTGACCAGCCAGCTAGACCTCCTCCGCAACGACATCGAGCAAGCCTTCGGGGAGATGGACGAACTCCGCGAGAAGGCGGACAAGTACGACGAGATCGGGGAGGCCGTCGAGGCCCTCGGGGACCTGAACGAGGCCAAGGAGAAGCTGGACGCCTACGACAACCTGGAGGCCGAGAACGAGGAGATGAAGGCCAAGATCGAGCGCCTGGAGGAGACGAACACCCGGCTCCAGCAGGCCGGTGAGAAGCACCTCCGCGCCCTGGCCGACGACGCCGCCGGGCTCGTCCAGCAGATCAAGAACCTCCTGGCCGACGAGGCCGTCCTCGTCCCCTCCGACCCGACCGCCGCCGACCACGCCGGGCGCCTGCTCAGCGCCGTCGCCAACCTGTACGTCGTCGCCCAGGCCCGCGCGACCGCCGTCGAGGCGGCCTAGTCCCCGCCGGGGTGGTGCGGCGCCGCACCACCCCGGCCCCGACCACGAGAGGAGTACGCCCATGGATGAACGAATCGCCGTCCTGCCCCCCGACGCCGAGCCCTACGAGACGGTCCTGGACGTGACGATCACCGACCCCACGAGTCACTGGCCCATCGAGGTCGGGCTGACCGCTGAGAGCTACACGGGCGACCACGACATGGAGCGGCACAACATTCTGCTCTCCCTGGAGGCGGCCCGCCTGGTGATCGAGGCCCTCCAGGGCGCCATCGACCGGGTCGAGGGGGACGAGGTATGAGAGGCATGAGAGGCATGAAAGGCATGAAAGGAGAGGGCCTATGCGTATCGGCGTAACGGCGGCTCGTGCCTTGAACGAGCGCGGGGAGCAAAACATCACCGCCGCCCTGGCCGACGTGGCCGGGACGGCGGAGATGGTCATCACCGGGGGCGCCATCGGGGGCGACGCCTTCGCCGCCCGCTGCGCCCACGGACTGCGCCTGTGGGTCCGCACCATCTTCCCCCTGTCGGTGAAGGAGGTCGACCCCGACTGGCGCCTCTACGCCGACGAGGCCGAGGGGCCGTACGAGTACCGGGAGCGCAACGAGCGCATCGTGGACCAGTGCTCCGTCCTCTACGCCTTCCCCGCCTTCCCCGAGGACCACCCCCGCTCTAGGAGGTCGGGCACCTGGCTCACGATCAGGATGGCCCGTAAGGCCGGCAAGCCGGTCAAGCTGTGGGTCCAGGACCCCGGCCCCTCCCGGGGCGCCGCCCTCGCCAAGTCGTCCACCCGGCTGGACAAACCCCGGGGCGGGGGCTTGCGCTAGCCGGCGCAGGGGGCTACCATGCCAAGTGTGCCGAAACGGCCAATCCAACGTAGGGAGGGGGTGTGATGGGGGACAAGCGGGTACTTCCCCGATTCGAAGTCGTCCAGGTGGGGCCGGGGAGGTTCTGCGCTTTCGACCACCTGACGAAGGTGGCGAAGTGGGCGCAGTACCCGGCCAGCTTCACCGAGACGCAGGGGGTGGTGGAGTTGCTCGCCCACCTGGCGAGGCAGCGGGGGGAGGCCCTCTCGCTGGAGCGTACCGAGCACCCGACCGTCAAGCGGCGGTCGGACCCGAAGCCCAAGACCAAGCCCGAGTAAGGAGTACACCGATGGCCGACTACGACCGTGGCGCCAACCTGAACGTGCCCCCCGGGGGGCGCCTGACGGCGGCGCAAATCCTGGACTACGCCAAGCCCCCGACCAGCCGGGCGGGGGGCCAGAACCTGGGGCTCGCCTCCTACCAGTGGGCGACGCGTCCGCCGGACGAGCGGTTCGTCACGATGGAGGCCCTCCTGGCCGCCACCGAGGCCCGCCGGGACCGGAGCGACGAGTTCCCCAACGTCTCCATCGCCGGCAACCTGGACGTCAAGTACGTCGAGGAGGGGCCGCTGGCGGGCAACCTCTACGCCGTCTCCTACGGGGAGGCCCCGGCCATCTTCACCAACTGGAGCATGAGCCAGTTCAACTCGGTGGTCGGGGGGCCGGACACCCGCTGGCTGCGGGACATGCCCCCGCCGGTCGCCAAGTTCGCCCTCAACGCCTCGATCAAGTACCGCCAGCGGATCGACGGGGACACCCGGGTCAAGCTGCTGGCCGCCCCGCCCGCCGGGGACGAGCCCGCCGTCCTGCGGGCGGTCACCGGCCCCGACTACGGGCGCATCTGGGACGCCGACATCGCCCGCACCATCATGCTGATCAACGACGGGCGGTGGGTCGTGCCCGGTAAGGTCGCCGGCCGGGGCATGGCCGACGGGTACACCGAGGTCACCAAGCAGTCCACCACCCTGTACGCCAGCGACCGGGACATGTGGGCCTTCCTGGTGGACGAGCAGCACCCCCTCCAGATCGGGGACGCGGACTACTTCCGCGGGTTCATCGTCAGCAACTCGGAGGTGGGGGACGCCAAGTTCAAGCTGCTCTCCTTCTACTTCAACCGGGTGTGCCAGAACCGGTGCATCTGGGACGCCATCGGGATGGCGGAGTTGTCCTTCCGCCACTCCAGCAAGGCCCCGCAGCGGTTCCTGGAGGAGGCGGCCCCCGTCCTGGCCGCCTACTCCAACGCCAGCGTCCGGGGGGTCGAGGCGGCGTTCGCCAAGGCCAAGACCGTGACGGTGGGGCAGACGATCAAGGACGCCGAGGACTTCCTCCGGGAGCAGGGCTTCGGCCAGTTCGACTCCAAGCTGATCCCCGTGCTGGCCGAGCGGGCGACCGACGTCGGCTCCACTGGGGACCCGACCTCGATCTACGACTTGGTGATGGGGGCGACCGCGCTGGCGAGGGAACTCGTCTACGCCGATGCCCGGGTGGACTACGAAAGGAGGGCCGGAGGACTACTCAACAAGTACGTCCGGCTCAACTAGACCACCGGGCGGAGGTGCGCCGGCGCACCTCCGCCGTCCAGCCGGCTAGGCAGGAAAGGAGTACACCGTGTCGGACAAGCAGACCAAGTACCGGCTCGACCGAGAGGGGTTCGTCGCCAACGGCGAGCCGGTCGAGCGCCCGGGGACGACCGCCCCGGAGAAGGGGCCGAGCCCCCGGGAGGCGTACCGGCTGAACGCCAAGGCCGCCCGGTCGGCCGAGGTCAAGGCCCGGCGGACGGCGATCATCCGCGCCGCCGTCGAGAAGCGAAAGGCGGAGCGCGACGCCGAGCGGGCCGCCGCCGTGGTCGCCGCCCGGGAACAGGCCGGCGAGGCCCGCGAGGTGATCGAGACGGGGTGGGCGAAGGCGTCCGACGTCGTCATCCCCGAGGAGTACCAGCGCGTCTTCGACGAGAACCGGGCCTGGGGCATGGCCCTCGCCTTCTCGTGGCGCAAGTTCCGCAGCATCGACGTCAACCGCCGGCCGGACGGCACCCTGGCGATGGTCAACGGCCAGCACCGCACCTGGGCGGCCCAGGTGGTGTACGGCAACGACGTCGAGGTGCCCTGCACCTTCACCCACGCCGCCACCACGGTCGAGGAGGCCGACGACTTCGTCGGGATCAACGGCGACGGCCGGGGCCTGACCTACAACGCCGGCTTCCGCGCCCGGGTCCACGCCCAGAACCCCGTCGCCCTCAAGGTGGTGCTGGTGCTCCAGGAGCGGGGCCTGCGCCCGCTGTGGCCCAAGGAGGCGGTCAGGACGCCGGCCACCGTGCGCGCCTGCCGGACCATCGAGTACCAGATCATCCAGGGCGGGATCAGCAGCGCCCGGGCGGTGCTCTCCATCCTCCACGAGGTGTGGGCCGACAACCCCGAGGGCTACCGGGACTTCATCCTCGCCGGCCTGTGGCAGTTCCTGCTGCGGTACGACGGCATGATCCGGCGCGACCGCATCGTCAAGGTGCTCGCCTCCCTAGAGGGGCCGGGGGTGCTGGACGACCTGGCCGCCGAGAACCGCACCGGGATCAACTCCAGCATCGGGGCGGCCGCCTGCCTCGCCGTCTGCGCCCTGTACAACCACAACGAGCCCACCCGCTTCCGCCTCACCCCGCCCCCGGTAGAGAACGTGGGGCGCACCACCACCGAGGTCAAGCGGCTGGCCCGGCGCTGGAAGCAGGCCCACGAGGAGGCCCACAACGGCAACGGGAGCGCCCCCGGCGCCCGGGCCTCCGGCGTCTGGGCGCCCGGCTCCCAGCCCCCCCACGCCGCCCGGCGGCGGGAGACGGCCGTCTAGCCCAGTCCGCGCTGCGGGGGCCTCCTCTTCTGGGGGCTCCCGCAGGACCCCGCCCAGGAAGGAGCACACCGTGACCGCACCCACCAACCCCACCACCCCCAACGGCAGGAGCGTCCGGCGCAGCCGGGTGCCCAGGCAGCAGCAGTGGCTGACCCTGATGGAGGTCGCCCGGGAGTACCACCTGTCCCGGAACACCATCTACGAGTTGTGCCTCAAGGGGCGGCTGCCCTACTACGTCGCCCCCCAGGGGCGGCGGCGCTTCCGGCGCAGCGAGATCGAGCCCGTCCTCGCCCCGTACCGGAAGCCGATCACCGACCCGACCAGCCCCGTCGAGGACCCCCTCGGGGGCCTGGAGGGGCCGGTCGACGCCATCCCCGACCGGGTCTAGGGCCGGAGGGGTGGCCCCGTAGACACGCGAAGACCCCGGCTATCACGGAAGGCGACCAACCCTCCCACCGGGGTCCCGCGCGGAGTACACCCTGGCCCCTAGCACGAGAGACAGAGTAGTACGACCGGAGTATGAGCCATGACCGAGCCCAACGCAAGCGAGCCCGAGCGAGCCTGGTACGTGAAGACCTACGCCGACAAGCCCACCGTCACGGTGGACGCCAAGTGGCTGACCAACCGGCAGGGGCGGGACTTCGTCCTCTTCGCCGGCCTGCTGGACGCCGCCCACCGGGCGGGGCTCCAGGAGATCAGGACGCTGGTGGTGCAGACCCCGCACCCGCAGAACCAGATGACCACCATCGTCCACGCCACCGCCGCCTTCCCGTGGGGCAGCTTCGACGGGGTGGGCGACGCCAACCCCGAGAACACCAACCGGATGATCGCCCCCCACGCCATCAGGATGGCGGAAACACGGGCCAAGGCCCGCGCGTTACGGGATGCACTGAACGTCGCCGCCGTCGCCATCGAGGAGTTGGCTGAGACTCCCCGAGACGACAACGAGGCCGAGCGTCATCGTGAGGCCGCCCGGGTCCGCACCCAGCCCAGCAACGAGCCCGACTTCGTGGGCGACCCGCCCTCCGCCCGGCGGGTGTCGGAGGAGTCCATCCGCCGGGCGGCGTCCGCCGCCGCCCCGCCCAAGGGGCCACGGGACCAGGCCGTCGAGAAGTTCGACCGGATGCGGACGACCGCCGTCCGGATGGCGACCGCCGGCACCCTCGACCTGGACGACGCCCTCATCGCGCCGTTCCCGGCGGACGCCACGGTCGAGGACGTGGAGCGCCGGATGGGCCAACTCCTGGTCCTCATCAACGCCGCCCTCCAGAAGAAGAAGGAGGGCGGCGTCTAGCCGGCTGGACGGGTGGCGCTATCCGGCGGGTCCGGCTAGAGTCGGACTCCCCCCAACCAAATAACAGGCGCCCCCGGTTGGTGGCCGGGGGCGCCTAGAGAGGAAAGGATGCTGGCATGAGCAGCACCTCCCCAGAGTATCTCTATCAGAACGACGTAACTAGCGCAACGAGCGCGCCCACGTCGGCAGGAACCGGGCCATGACGGACTTCGGCCTGTACGACTCCGACCCGGCCCTGGAGCGTTCGTTCTTGGGCACGGAGATGGTGCTCTCGGAGCAGGGCACCCCGACCACCGACCAGATCACGCTGGCGGCGCTCGCGGACCTGCGGGCGAGGGACTTCAACACCCCCGCCTACCGCCACGTCTACGCCGCGATGGTCGCCCTCGCCAAGAGTGGGAGCCACTTCGGGCTGCGGGCCGTCGCCTCCCGGCTGGACAAGAAGGGCCATCTGGCCCGAGCCGGGAGCGGCAACGGGAGCCTCAGCGAACTCGATCTGCGGGAGATGCAGAACGAGATGGGGCAGCCCCCCGCCCCTCGGGAGTTGGCCCACCAACTCCGTGCCTTGGGGGAGCGGCGGGACATCCGGCGGATGCTCGCCCAGGTCGAGGGGTTCCTCCAAGAGACACACGACCCGTCGCAGATTCGGGCATTCATCCGCGACCGACTCATGGGCCTGGACGGTCAGGCCCTCGTCCAGGAGGTCAAAGGCCAAGGGCTGGACGAACTGCTGGCGACCGAGTTCGGGCCGCTGATCCCCGTCGTCCCGCACCTGGTCTACGCCGGGACGTCCACGCTCGTCGTCGGGGGCTCAAAGGCGGGCAAGTCCTTCCTCCTTCTCGGAATGGCCCTCGCCGTCGCCGGAGGGGGGAGCGCCCTGGGGGATACGCTCGCCCCCCAGCCCGCCCGCCCCGTCCTGTACCTCAACCTGGACGACGGGCCCCGCCGGCTCCAGGCGCGAGCGAGGGACATGCTCGTGGCCCTCCCCCGCCCGCCGCCGGGGTTCTTCCAGGTCCACGACCAATGGCCCCCGCTCGACCGCGGGGGGGAGGGGATGCTCCGCACCTGGGCGGAGCGCCACCACGAGGGGCTGGTGGTGATCGACCTCCTGGAGAACATCCGCCCCGAGCGGACGGCGGGCTCCGTCTACGCCAGCGACTACCGGGCGATGCGCCCCCTGTCCGACATGGCCCACCAGACCGGGGCCACGTTCCTGATCGCCCACCACACCAACAAGCGGGGGCTGGGCAGCGAGGAGTTCGACCCCATCCTCGCCATCTCCGGGAGCATGGGCCTGCCCGGGGCCGTCGACGGGATGCTCGTCTTCCGCCCGACCCAGCAGGAGGTGACCGGCACCCACCTCACCCTCATCCACCGGGACGCCCCCCGGGGCGAGTACCTCTTGATGCGGGACGAACTCCTCAACGGCTGGCGCTTCGACGGGGAGGACTTCACCCAGGGGTCGTACCGGGGCAAGAAGCCCCCGTCCAAGGAGCGCCTCGACATCATCGATGAGTGCCAGAAGGCCGGGCGGCCGCTCAAGCCCGGCGAGATCGCGGAGCGACTCGGCAAACCGGCCAACGCCGTCTACTACCTGCTGTTCAAGATGCGGAACACCGACCCACCCCAGATGGTCCAGCACCCGGACGGGACGTACCAGCCCGCCAACGAGGTGGGTCGCTAAGCGAATCCGCTAAGGGCATTGAACCGCTAAGGCCCTAAGACCGCTAAGATCGCGGCCCGGCCGAGCCCGCTCCCGATCTTAGCGCCTTAGCGGTCTTAGGGGTCGAATGCTCTTAGCGGGTGGGCACTATGACCACAGCACCAGAGAAGGAGTACGCCGTGAACGAAGCCGAGAGACGCGAGATGGAGCGCCAGGCGACGCGGGTCTACCGCATGGGGTACAGGGCCGCCTGGGCCTACGTCGTCGGGACGGTGCTCATCCTCGCCCGCGACGGGGAGGGGATGCGGCGTCTGGCCGACCGGCTGGTGGCACACCTCAAGGAGAAGGTCGAACCGTGGGCGGACGAGCCCGATCCCCGCATCACGGACTGGCCCCCGGAGTTCCACTGATGCCCGTCGCCTTGATCATCGTGGAGGCCCTGTCCCGGACGACCGTTCCCATCCGCGACCCCGAGGCGTGGGACGGGCAGGCGTGCGCGACGTGCGGGCGCCGGATCGAGCAGGAGCCCGCCATCTACCTCGTCCGGGGTCGGGTGCGGTGCCGCCGCTGCGTGGCGGCACCGCTGGTCCCGGACGGGTGCCTGTGGTGCGGCAAGCCCGGCGAGATGCGGGACACGGGCGACCGCTACTGTCAAGCCTGCTGGACGGTCTACGTCGCCCACATCTCGGACATGGTGGAGCAGCCGGGGCCCTTCCGGGACCTGGTGGACGAGGCGGTCGCCGCCCTGGCCGATGCCGCCGCCCTCACCCGGGGGGCGGCGCTGGGCCTGGAGCATGTGGAGGAGGAGGTGGGGCGTGCCCGCGAGCGAGCCGATGCGGCGCCGGAGGATCAAGGTCACGAAGATGGAGGAGGTCCGCCCTGACCCCGCCTTCGGCCTGACCGAGACGCTGCCGGCGCACCTCGGGGAGTCCGACTTCCAGGCGCACTGCGAGTACGTCGCCCACGGCTACGGCTGGATCGTCTACCACGAGACGGACAGCCGGAAGAGCCCCAAGGGCCTGCCCGACCTGATCCTGCTCTCGCCCCCCCAGGCGGACGGCAGCGTCGTCCTGGTCATGCTGGAGTTGAAGAACCGCACCGGCAAGCTGACCCCCGACCAGGAGGTCTGGCAGGCCGGGCTGGCCGCCGTCACCGACCTCGTCGTCGGGGTCGTCCGCCCCCGGGACTGGGAGTCGTTCGTCGCCCTGTGCTACGACCCCCGCCGTGCCATCGAACGCGCCACGCCCAACGATTGAGGCGACCCAAGCCCGGTGGCGCCGCCGGGGCTGGGAGCAGCCCACCCTCCCCGGTATGGGGCCTTGCTTAGGGTTGGCACCCATGCTACCATCCGAACACGCCCCGGTTGGGGCGGAGAAAGGAGGGCGGGGAGTGAGTCCCACGGAGACGCGGGAGACGCGGGAAACCAGGATCGTCCCCACCAACACGCGGGGGCGGCCGTACCGGCGCCGGCCGGACTACGGCCGGGCGTACGTGACGACCTCGCTGCGGTTCGACCCGGAGATTTACCGGGCGATGGTCGAGGCGGCCGACCGGGCCGAGATGTCGATCAACGCCTGGGTCGAGCGGGCGGTGGACGACCGGTCGAGGCAAGAGTTGTCCGGCTAGCTGGACCAGAAGAGAGGAGTATGCCCGTGCCGAAGCGGAGTTTCGCGGAGGCGCTGTCCCGACTGGCGGAACTGGCCGAGCGGAACGCGCGGACCCAGTTCGAGATCGGGGACATCGCCAACGACCAGATCGAGTACGTCGAGCGCCGGGGGCCCAACGGCAACGGCCCGAAGTTGCAGCGGATGGCCGACGCCGCCGGGATCAGCCCCGAGGCCCTGGAGCAGCGCCGACGGGTCGCCCACTACGTGCCATTACTGACACGGGTCAGTAACGTCTCCTGGTCGGTGTACCGGGAGATCGTCACCGGGGCCGGCGGGGCGGGCGAGCGGGAGCGCCTGATCCGGCTCGTCGCCCAGCCCACCGACACCGAGCGGGGGGCGTGGACGGTGGCCCGCCTGCGGGTGGAGATGGGGCGGTCGCCCGTGCTGCACGCCCAGACCGAGCCGCTCACGACCCGGATCGCGTACGCCACCCCCGAGGACAAGCGGGAGGCGGCGGTCGCCCTGCTGAACGACCCCTCGGTGCGGCGGGACATCAACGACCTGGACACGCCCGTGTCCAAGGCGTTCGGGGACGCCTCCTTGGGGCGGGAGCGGAGCCTCCAGGAGTGGACCCGGGAGCGGGAGGCGGGGGCGGCGGCGGCCCGGGCGCGCGACCCGCTGACCAAGCCGATGGACGCCGCCCAGGCCCTCACCGACCTGGAGGACGCGATGGAGCGGTTCGTCCTCAAGGTGGCGGACGTCTTCCCCCGGGTGACCGGGATGCCCGACCCGGCCCGGGACCCGTGGGCCCGGGCGGTCTTCATGCGCCAGCTTGTGGCCCGAGTCCGGGGGGCGGCCGACCAGATCGAGTCGCTGCTCAACACCGGGACGCCCTCGGGCGACATCGACAACTGGGTGGCCGAGGTGCTGGCGGCCGGGAAGGAGAAGCGATAGGCGTCCAGCCCGCTGGAAACGGGAAGGCCGACGCGGGAACGTCGGCCCTGAGCGAAGGAGCAGTGTGCCTTGAGTAACTACATGCGCCAGATGGCACAGAGAGTCTACGACTTCCTCTGCGCCAACCCCAACGTCCTCTTCAGCGGCCAGGAGGTGGCCGACGCCCTGGACCTCACCTACAGCCAGGTCGTCTACGCGGTCTACCTGTCCCGGCGCCACTTCCGCCCGGCCATCCCCATCTGCACCATCTACGGCCGGGGCGGGGGCTACGTCATCTCCAACCAGGACGGGCGCGTCCGGCCCTATCGCGGGGGCGTGATGCGGACCGTGCGGTCCATGATCGAGGGCTTCCGCGCCAACATGCTGGAGCACCTCACCACCCAGGCGGCGGGGACCGACCAGCAGGAGGCCCAGGCGGCCCGCCTGGTCCTGCTCCAGACGGAGCGGCTGATCGAGGACATCGGCCTCCTCGTCCCCGCCAACGGCGCGCCGTAGTCGGAAGCCGCCCCCGCCGTGACTCATCCGCGGCGGGGGCGGCGCACCCCCCGCGTCCCGGCCGACGTTGCCGAGCGCAGGATGTGGACGATCAAGCCCCCGGAGCGTCTCGTGGCCGAGGCCCAAGGCCCGCCCAACCTCTGGCGCACCACCGCCAGCGTCGACAAGCTGATCCGCACCAACGCCCGGCTGATCACCTGTTTCGGGGTGGCCGCCGGCATCCTCTCGGAGGGCCAAGCCTCGGCTTTCCTCGGGATCGACCGCACGACCCTCCGCGAGATATTCGGTGCAGCAGAACGCTGGGCCGAGGAGATCGAGCGGAACCTGGGGGGCGACGTGGCCCCTCCCGACTCCGGCGCTGAGCCCCCCGCCGAAGCGGGGCCATCCGGATAGACGACTAACCCAGCCACGGCGCACCAGTACCGGCCGCCCCTTCCCGTCCCCGACGCTGCCGACAAGGAGGACCCCGACCACGTCCAAGCCGAGCCTTGACTTGACCGAAGCGGCGGCCCAGGCGCGCCGCCGGCAGGAGTACGCCGCCCAGGAGGAGGCGTGGCGCAAGGTGGAGGCCCTGATCGGCGCCCACCTGGAACCCCCCTCGACCCGCACCCGCTTCCGCCACGCCTTCCTGTCCGGGTGGCAGGCGGCGACCAACTACTGGACCGCCCGACCGACGAAAGGAGTACGCCGATGACCCTGCCCAAGCCCGAGCCCTATCGCCGAGGGACGATCCCCGCCCCCGCCGTCACCAAGCGATACGTGGAGATGGGCGTGGACCCCGAGTTCTTCTGCCAGCGGTACAGAGAGGGGTTCACCCCGGACCAGATCGCCCGCCTCTGGCGGGACCGCGACGCCCTGGAGCAGGCCCGGGCCATGCGCCGGACGACCCTGGAGCGGGTCCTCAAGGAGGGCGGCCCGCTGCTGTCCGAGGGGGCCTCGCTCCCGGAGGTGCGGGAGAGCAACCGCCTGGAGGCCCTCAAGGACGGCCTGCCCGGGCGGAACGTCTCCGAGCCGCTGCTCCGGTGGCTCGCCCGCTGCCAGCAGGAGGCGGTGGACGCCGCCGTGGCGCTGGCCGCGCGGGAGGACCCCGACCTGGACGTCACGCCGACCGAGGAGGGGTGGCTGATCGCCCACGCCAGGACGGGGCAGCGCATCACTGTGGTGACTAAGCGGCGGGACGTCGACCGTGGTTGAGGCGGGGACCCCGTCGATGGCGCTGCCCCGCACCCTGGTGGAGATCGGCCCCGACCACCCGACCGTCGCCCTGGTCACCCGCGCCCTGGTCGACGCCTTCTTCGACGCGGTGGACGACGCCGGGGGCGAGCCGCCCCCGCCGGCCGTGCTCTTCGGCGGGATCGGCTTCTTCCACGGGATGCTCCGCTACATGGCGTCCCGCATGGGGCTCTCGCCGGACCAGCGGGAGTCCTTCTACGAAACCGCCCTGGGGTTGCTCCGGTCGGCCGTGCAGGCGGAAACCGAGGCCCTCTTCGCGGCGCCCGCCCAGGCCCAGCCCAGACCCAGACCCAAGCGCAGAACCAAGAGAGGAGTACAGCCCTAACCATGTGCTGCAACCACACCGTCTACTCCGTCGACATGGCCCGGCGGACCTCGCTCCGCCTCGCGGGGGAGGTGGCCCTCGACGCCCGCCTCCGGACCGAGACGGTCGCCGTCGCCTTCGCCATCGCCTGGGGGCCGGCTCCGGTGGCGCCCCAGGCCCCCTCGGCCCCTTCGCCCATCACCGAGCCCACCGCCGTGCCGGCGCTCGTCTAGTCCGCTGGACGGGAGGGGAGGGGGCCTGCACCCCCTCCCCGACCGCCCGACCACCAGACCAGAGAAAGGGGTACGCCTCGACATGAGCGAGCAGCGCGCCGTGGGTCGCCAGCGCAGCGCCACGGCGCAGGTGCGGGAGCGCACCCGCGACCGGGTCGACACCTCGTCCCGGGACAACACCAAGCGGATCACCCTGGAGATCGTGGAGTGGCTGAAGGAGGACGAGGACCTCCTGGACACGTTCCTCTACGAGCAGGCGTTCCACACCGTGGCCGAGGTCGTCCGCGCGGTGATGGCCGAGAGCCGGCGGGTCAAGCGGTACCGCGACCTCTTGGAGGAGCCGGAGGAGTTCCGGCGCCAGCGGCTCCAGGAGTGGCTCGACCAGCGGGAGCACGTCAACCCGAAGGTGGGCTACGTCCGCCTGGGGGCGATGACCCGCCCCGACCTCAAGCTGGCCCGGGAGGACCGGGAGGCCCGCGTGACGCGGGACGCCACCCGCCTGCGGTGGTACGCCCTGCTGGAGGCGGGGATGCCCGACGACGAGCAGACCGTCGAACAGGTCTACACCGCGCTCCAGGTGGAGCAGGCGTACGAGAGCGCCTCGGAGGCCGTCCTGGCCCACCTGTCCCGCTTGACCGAGGGGGCGGCCGACGCCCTCCGGTCGATCCTGCGCCCGGGCGACGAGCCCGGCCAGAACAACCACAACCGCCGCCGGGCCGCCAACGGCCCGGCCAAGTGAACAGAAGGAGCAGCGCGATGGCAAGCGTCTTCGCCGCCCACCTCGGGGAGGTGTTCACCTTCCGCCGGGTCACCGTCCGCTTCCTCTCCCGCATCTACGGGGGCATCCCGCAGCGCCCCGACGTGATCGAGGCGTGGATCAGGAAGGGGACGGGCATCGACAACAAGCAGGAACTGGCCGCCGTCGTGCGCCGCACGATCCTGGAACTCGACCCCGACCTGGCCGAGCAGGCCAAGGACATGGACCCCTACGACCTGATGAAGCTGGCCTCCGAGAAGCTGGCCTCCTCGCAGAGTAGCGTCGGCTTCAAGCGGGACGACAAGGGCCTGTTCATCGAGAGCCGGCAGATCAAGGCCGGGCTGCGGGAATCGACCAACGTCCTGTACGCGGGCGACCGCTGGGGCAAGACCCTGAAGGGGCCGAAGTCCTGGCTGGCCGAGCGGGTCTTCGTCGGCCCCGAGCGCATCTACCTCGGGGTGCCCGCCCCGGACGGCGGGGTGGCCCGGCCCGGCCTGCCCCCCGGCTTCGACTACACCAAGGAGCCGACCGACCTCGACCTGTTCGTCGGCCACGTCACCGGCCCCCAGGGTCCCCGGTCGACCCTGACCTACTACCAATTCGTGCAGGAGCCCACGATCTCGTTCGTCGTCGCCACCGTCCAGGACACCGTCATCGCCAAGGAGTGGCCCCGCATCTGGGTCCTCCTGGAGCAACTCGGCTTCGGGGCGCTCCGCTCCCAGGACGCCGGGCGCTTCGAGGTCACCCGCTGGGAGGAGGTCGAGCCCGTGCCCCTGCACACCCTGGAGCCCGCCTGGGTACGGGAGATGGGCGAGCAGGAGTACGCCGACACCGACCCCTCGGGCCACGTCGCCAAGCGCAAGCGCGAGCCGGCCCTGGCCGGCAACGGCCGCCGCTAGGATCGTCGGGTTCCCTACTCCGGCGAGAAAAGGCCACCGTCCAGTCTGCTGGACGGTGGCAGTTCTCCGGATAAGCATGAAGCGACGACCCAAGCGACTTTCCGCCCCTCGCCCCTCCGAGCCTACCCGGAGCCCCTCGACCCCGACTGCCCGCTCCCGGCCTGCCCCCGCTCCTCCCTCGCCCGGCCCATCCTGGCCTCTCCCGACAAGTCCGGCCTACCCCGCCCCGTGCCACAACCGGCCCCGCCACCCCGACCGCCCCTCCCTGCCCCGGCCAGCCCTCGCCATGCCTGGCCGACTACTCTCTCCCGAACCCGCCGACTCTTGGCTCGCCGGCCCCTCCCGCCCCAACCCGACTACGCTCGCCCCCCCTTCGCGGGCCTCGCCAACCCAGGCCAGTGCAGCCCGACGACCCTTGCCGACGCCGGCCCTGACGACCCCGGCCACCCCCGTCCTACCCGACGACCCTTACCCCACCCCTCACCCCGACTTGTCATCACTCCACACGACACCCCCGGGCAGCCCTACCCCGGCCGACACGCCAGCCCCAACCAGCCCTCGCCATACCTGGCCGACGCCCGCTCACCTCGCCAAGCCGTGCCATCCCAGACCTCGCCAAGCCCGCCCGGCGTCCCACACCAGCCCACGTCCCGTCGCCCCGTCCCATCCCGACTCGCCTTGGCGCCCCCGAGCATTCCGCGCCACGCCCACCCCATCCAGCTCAACCCGACAGGGCTGGGCGCCCCTCGCCTCGCACAGTACGACCCAGGCCAAGCCACACCGGACCGACAGGCCATGTCCCGCCCCGCCACCGCACCCCTCGCCCACCCCACCCGACCACCCTCGTCATGCCCGCACCTGACAACCCGCCCCGACAACCCGTGCCATCCCCGACCCATCCCGGGACGGGCCAGTCCGCGGCCGACGCGCCTTATCCGGGCCGTGCGTGCCTCCCCAAACCTCCTCGTCCCGACAGGTCGGCCCACCGCACCCCACCCCCGCCCCGGTCCGGCCCGACTTCCCCAGCCATTCGCCTCCCACGCCGAGCCCGTCCCAGCGCGAGCCCGCCCCGACTAGTCGGCGCCGCCCGGCCCCGAGCAAGCCGCTCCCGCCCCGACTACCCGTGCCGACCCGGCGCTGCCCTCTGCGCCCCACGCCGACTACCTAGCCCAGGGCATACCCCTCCTGCCCGCCCCGACCCGACTACCCGCGCCATGCCTTACCAGCACTGCCCGAGCCGACGTCCCTTGCCCCGCCCTGACCCAACGACCCGTCCCCCGTCATCACGACGTCCCTTGCCCCGGCGCGTCCCGCCGTCCCGGCCCGACCCTAGCCAGCCCGACCTACCTGCCCCGGCCGTCCCTGCCCAACCCCGGCCCGGCTCGCACCGACTGGGCTGACCGCCCCTCGTCTCGCCAGCGCATCGCACGTCAGACCGACTTGCCGAGCCCGGGCCAGCGCGAGCCCGCCCTTGCCATCCCGACGACTCTGCCCGCTCCGCCCCCCGAACGGCCCACACCCCGCCCACCACGACTGCCCCACCCTGCCCGACCCACACCGCGCCGGTCCTAGCCCGACGCGACGGAGAGACTTGTCACCCCTTGAACAGGGCACCCCAGCGCGGCCCCGCCCACGCCCGACTCGCCTACCCGCGTCTTGCCTGGTCACCCCCGCCCTCGCCCGACCTCACGGCCCTAGCCGAGCCGTGTCCCCCCCATCCTGCCCCGACGATCCAGCCCACTACACCCCAGCCCGATCCCTCCCTGTCCGACGTCGCTTACCCCGTCGCTCCCCGCCGGCCCGCGCCCCGCCCGGGCCACACCAGCCCTGCCCCGACGTCCCGCACCAGACCCGCTCATCCCGACCCTCACCTCCCCGACGACTCGCCACCCCCAGCCCGCGTCGCCCAGCCCGCGCCGCCACAGCCCGGCCCACGCCCGCCCGACGACCCGACCCCCGTCAGCACCTTACGAGCCCCGTCACCCCCACCCGCCCCAACCCGACGAGCCTAGACCAGGCGACCCACGCCAACCCCGGCCCTCCCCGACAACCCCCCTCGCCCCCTGCCCTCCCTCAGCACCCACCACACCGACCAGCCTACCCGCCCCTTCCCTAGCCAGGGCTCCCCGACCAACCTGCCCGCGTCTTCCCGAGCCAGCGCGAGCCCGCCCACGACAGACCGACTGTGCCAGCCCGGCCGGTCCATGCCGATCCTCACCGCCCCGACCGCCCGCGGGTTAGTGGAGAAAAGGAGTACGCCGATGCCCGACCGCGAGCCCGAGGACCTCCGGCGCCGCGTCCGGAGGAAGAAGCCCAAGCCCCCGCCCGTCCCGCCCCCGCCCATGAGCCGGGAAGAGCGCCTCCTCGACCGGCTCGCCCGGGCGATGGAAACCGAGAAGCCCCAGGCCGCCGGGCTCACCCCCAAGCAGCGGGCCTGGTACCGGGGCACCGTCACCGGCCTCCTCGACGGCCTCCGGAAGGGCGCCTTCCGCCGCCGCTGGAAGCGGGACCGCGACCTGATCCGCCGGGTGCAGGCGGCCTGCGCCCGGTGGATCGAGGGGACGACCGACGCCCTGCCCCCGGAAGGGCAGGGCTAGGCGGCTAGGCGGTCGGCGTCTCGACCGTCGCCTCCGCCGACGCCTCGGTGCCGGAGGCGTCCTGGCTGGTGACGGTCAGGGCGTAGACGGTGCCGGGGTTCAGGCCGGCGAGGACGACGACGTGGTTCAGGCGCTTGTTCCCGCCCTCGCCCTCCGACCCCGTCTCGCCCCCGCCGTCCCAGTCCACCTGGCCGTCCGCGTAGGCGTCGGTGCGCCAGGTCACCTCGACCGTGGTCGCGTCGACCACCGCCACCGATACGTTGCTGATGGCGAGGCCAGGGGTCGCCCCGCCCCCCTCCGGGGGGGTGCCGGCGGCGGGGGCCTCACCCCCGGCCGTCGTCTGTCCAGCCGACTGGACGGCGGCGGCCGGGGCCGACAGCACCATCCCGGTGGGGCCGGTTCGGAAGCGCAGGACGAACTCCGTCCGCCCCTGGCCCGAGCCGGGCTGGGTGATCAGGAGGTCGTAGACGGTGTCCGCGGTCAGCCCCGAGAGGGCCACGCTGTGCGCCGTCAGCGGGGGGCTCCCCGTCTCGGCGGTGGTCGTGGTCGTGGCGGCGCCCAGCGCCCGGCGGACGACGCTCCCCAGGGGCGCCGCCGGGTTGCTCGTCCAGGTGACGGTGGCGGCGGTGGTGGTGATCGAGCCCACCCCGAAGGTGGTCACCAGGGGGTTGGCCGCCGTGTCCACCCCGGACTCGGACAGGCCGGCGACGTGGTTGATCCCTTGGTCGGGCTCGTGCCCGGCGATCAGGTTCCCGGTCGCGTTCCGCGACCCCCACCCGCTGGTCTTGTTGAGCCCGCCCACGGAGATCGCCCGCCCGGGCGCCGGAGAGATTGGCATCGCTCGCTCCTCTCGGAAAGTGCTCAAGAACGGCTCAGTCGTAGGTGAGCAGGAACGACCCGGCGCTGCCGGGGACGACCCACACCCCGTACTTGGCCCGCAGCCCGCCCAGGTCGGTCACCGTCCCCACGGTGGGGTTGGCGGGCGAGGCGTACAGGATCGTCCCGCTGGCGGCGGTGGCGTTGTCGTAGATCGTGATCGTCCCCGTCACGTTGGCCGTGACGTGCAGGCGCCCCAGGCGTCCCGCCCCCGCCTTGGCCGCCCCCGCGGTGGTCGTGAACGCCGTGTAGCTGTCGGGCATCACCCGTCTCCTTCCCCGGAGGGCACCGTAGCCATGAACACCCTGTACCAACTGACGGGGCCGAACTTCTGCTGCGGCCTGGTGGTCGGCCCCAAGGGCTTCGTCATCCGCGCCGCCCCGCTGATCAGACACTGGGAGCGGCGGCACGTCAAGGCCCTGGTCGCCTGGGTCCGGGAACCCGCCCAGCGGGGGCGGTACTTCCTGCGGGCCATCGGGCCGGACCCGTACGAGGCCGTCTTCCGAGTCACGGCAGCACGCCGAGCAGGCGCAGGCTGACGTAGAGGACGGCGGCGATGCCGAGCACCAGCGCCCACAGGGAGAGCAGCAGGCACGCCTCCTCCCACTCCCGGTTGTGCCCGTCGTCCGTCCACCTCACCGCCGCCCCCTGTCCCGGGTGCCCATCAGCGGCGCCGCCTCCACAGCCCGACCGGGTCGAGCCCCAGCAGGTAGAACAGCATCAGCCCCCCGAGGGCGCTGAACCAGCCCGGTACGTCCAGCGCCGAGGGTTCGCTCAGCCAGTCGTACAGCGAGACGGCCAGCCACACCAGCACGAAGCCCACCGCGAGGGCGACCTTGAGGCGGCGCCCGGCGCTGGCGAACAGCACCTCGTCCTGGTGCCCCTCGCGCTCTGGGACGTTGGACAGGTCGGCCCCGCAGTAGGGGCACCACCGCCCCCCAGGCGCGGGGGCAGAAGACTGCCCGGCGTGGTCGAGGGGGCCGGGGAGGGCCGGGGCTTCGAGTCGGCGGTCGGTCACCTCCACCGCCCTAGGTCACCAGGAAGGAGTATGATGAAACCCCCGCGAGGTTGCAGCCTCCGGGGGCACGGCACAGGAGGTTGCCGCTCCCATGCACGACCAGCCTACCAAGACCGGCCGCCCGCCGTCCCTCCCCCGCGACGGTGACAAGAGGCAGGCACGAGGGCGCGTCCACTACCTCGTCGCTATCGGTCAACTCCCGCATCCCAGTACCCTCCCCTGTGTTGACTGCGGCCGCCCCGCCTCCGAGTACGACCACTACCTGGGGTACGGCGCCGACCACCACACCGACGTGCAGGCGGTCTGCATCGTCTGCCACAAGAAGCGGGGCTACGCCCGGGGCGAGCACCGCCCACCGACGAACCCACCAGGTAGGCCGAGGCGGGTCTTCTTCTGCCGCATCTGCGGGAGGGACAAACCCCCGTACTACTACGGCCGCTGCGGCACCTGTCGAACGTACTTCCGCCGTCATGGAATCGAGCGACCCATCACGGAACAAGGAACGAAAGTACGAGGAACGCCAGCCCGGCGCCCAGCAGGTTGACCCGGCTCGGGCTCGGGCTGAGGTAGCCGGCCAGGGCGGCCACGATGAAGAGTGCCAGGGCGACGATCAGGCACAAGGTGCGGGCGGTCAGGCTCATCGCCACCTCCTCCAGAACTCGTCCCAGGCCCTGACCTCCTCGTAGCGGATGCCGACCCACATCAGGAGGGCCCCCGCCACCAGGCCCAGGGCTAACGGGATCATGGCGCCACGCCCCTCGCCCACCGCGCCAGGTCGGCCAAGGTCTTCCCGTACACCGGGAGGACGATCTGGAGTACCCACCGCGCCTCCGCGTCGGAAAGCTCTCCCTCCCGGCAGCGGTCGTACAGGTCGTGGACGAGCGCCACAACGTCGGCCGGCATCAGGTGCTGATCCCGTCCTTGACCACCTCGACGGTGTAGACCTGGTTGTCCTGGGGGTGCCACTCAAGAATTCTGGCCGTAAAATTTTGGCGGACGAACCCCTGGTCGCCGTAGGGGTACTCGTCGGTGAGGCACGGGCCGGGCGTCTCGTCCCGCTTGTAGGCCAGCGCCGCCCGCTTCATGATCGCCGTCTCCATGTTGGGGCTAACCCCGTACATGGCGAAGTAGGGAGCCATGGCCTGTCGTTCTTCTGGCGTCGTGTCCATCGGCAGTCCGTTCATCCCTCCTGCTTTTTCCACCGTCTGCTGATACCAGAGCCCCGGGTCGTAGTACGCCGCCTGCACCTGGGCCACGCTCCACCCGTACGGCCACTGCCACCACGACGAGGGCAGGGCCTTGGCGATCTCCTCGTGCGAGTGCGCGCAGTCCCAGTTCCCCGTCCTCCCGCAGGTCCCGATCACCTGCCCGGCCGCGACCCGTTGCCCCTCGTCCACGGCGAAGGCTTGGAGGTGGTCGAAGTGCATGTACGCGGGCGCCACGCAGACCGGCGAATCGAGGTACAGCCAGAGGTGGTTGCCCTCACCGGAGGTGTACCCGTCCCAGGGGAGGACGGCCACCACCAGCCCGTCCGTGGGCGCCACCACCTGGACTCCTTCGTCGGCGTTGCACGAGCCCCCCGAGTTGAGGTCCACGCCAGGGTGCGGCGTCCGGCCGTTGTCGGTCCAGTCACAAAAACCGTAGCCCCCTTGGAGGGGATCGCCCGCGCTGGTGTACTGGAGGGGCACGAAGACCCCGTTCTGCTCCAGGAAGCCGCCCCCGCCGCCGGCCTGGGACTTGACCCCGGGGGGCACCCAGCCCAGCCCGCCGGGGCCGCCGTTCATCGCCCCCTGCTTGCGGGGGGTGGGGACGTGCCCGGGGGGCCACGCCCGCCGGTCCCACAGGTCGGGCCGCTCGCTCCGGGTGGGGGGTCCGTTCACGTCGGTTTCACCACGAGGCCGTCCCCCCGTCGTCCTGCTTGTGCTCCAAGTACAAGGCCCCCAGCATCACGACCCAGGTCGCCAGCATCCCGGTCAGCCCGCCGACCACGAAGGGGAACCACTCCCAGGCCATCCCACCAGTCTCCCGTACCCCACGGCGTTACACCAGCACCGCCGCCTGCGCGCTGGGCCGGTAGGTCACCGCCCACTGCGCCCTGATCTGGCCGGTGAAGGCGTCGGCGTCGGTGACGTCGAGCCGGACCCGGCCCTGACCACCCTGACCACCGGCCCCCGCGTAGCCCCCCGGGGCGCCACCGGCCCCGCCCAGCGCATCGAGGAGGCCACCGCCAGTAAGCGCTCCGCCCGCGAGCCAGACGGCGCCGCCCGAGCCGCCTCCGCCGCCGCCAGTACCGCGACCACCCGCGCCCGTCGCCCCGGCCGCGCCGGACGCGCCGTTAGCACGGACGGTCCCGTCGATCCGCGCCTCCCCGAAGACCAGCTTGCCCACCCCGCCGCCAAGACCAGCTTGGCCCCCGCCCTGCGCCTGTAGGGGCAGCACGTCGTTGCGGGTGCGCCCGGCGGCGGAGGCCCCGGCGGCCCCGCCCGGGTTGACCCCGCCCCCGCCCGCCCCGGCGGTCCCAGCAGATACGTCCCAAGCACCGCCCCCCGGGCTCGTACCCTCGTACTGCCGCCAGAGGGCTCCACCAGCACCAGCCGCACCTCCACCGCCACCAGCATTGCCACCGGTCGCGCCTCCCGTGCCGTCGCCACCACGAGCCCGTACGGTGCCGTTGTTCTGGACAATCGGTGCGGTCAGCTTGAGCACCCCTCCTCCCAGGCCGCCCGCTCCCCCGCCCACGGGGGTGGTGGCCCCGCCCGCGTTGCTGTACTGGCCGGTGGCCCCGGGGCCGGTGTCGATCCCGTTGCCGTAGGCCGTGTTGACGCCACTGCCGTCCTCGTAGCGGCCGACCGCCCCGCCGGAGGTGTCGGCTATGGTGAGGAAGCCGCTGTTCTGCCCGTAGTAGACGTAGATGTGCCCCCCGGCGCCGCCCCCGCCGTTGCCCCCGGCCGAGGCGCCGAAGCCCACCCCGTCCACCGAGTCGCCACCCTGGCCGCCCCGGGCGTAGACCGCGACGGAGCACTGCATGATCCCGGCGTCGATCCGGACGTGCCCCCCGGCGCCGCCCCCGCCCGCCCCGGACGAAGAACCGCCGCCGCTGATCTGTCCCGGTCCGCCCTGGGCGCCGTCCGCGAAGATGCGCCCACCGCCCAGCAGGCGCCCCCCGACGTGCAGGTAGAGGCTCGCCCCCCCGTTCCCGCCGTTGCCCCCGGCGAGGTGGTAGCTGCTGTTGGTGGCGTTCTCGGCCCCGCCCCCGCCCCCGCCCG
>Ga0126377_10000527_pt1 | contig 23318 bp, 24 predicted proteins | sample PanSoiMetPlot_22_FD_92647 | JGI IMG/M metagenome (GOLD analysis project Ga0126377, IMG submission 92647) | Tropical forest soil microbial communities from Panama - MetaG Plot_22 | ecosystem: Environmental > Terrestrial > Soil > Tropical forest > Bulk soil | place: Panama | collected 2016-02-17 | reverse complement strand
GTACCGGTTTCCGCCTGCAGCGCATTCACTTCCTTGTTGATCAGCGCAATGGTCTCGTCGCCCGTACCGAAGATGTTGTGGGATTCGCCATCATCGTTGAGCTTCGGGAACACGTGATACTCATTGTCCCAGGCCTGGTACAGCGCGTAGGTGCTGCCTTCGCGCAGGATCGCGGCATTGTGGCCGCCGAACTCGCACAGCATGGCCTGCGGATCCTTCGTCAGCCGCTTCTTCAGATCGAAGTCGACGGCCTTGTCGGTCTCTTTCCAGCCGGTCTGGGTATGGACGAGCTGCGTGTAGTTGACTTCGCCGCGCGTGAAATACGTGATGATGAATTGCGCGATCAGCGAACAGTTCCTCACGCCGGAAGATCCCAGCGCGGAGCTGTCGATCACTTCACCCATCGTCGGCAACACGCCCTTCACGATCGTGATGGCCTTCGCTTCGCTGTCGACGCTCGTCACGAGGTCGTTCAACTGTCGCAGTCTGGACATGTCTGCATCCTCCCCGCAGTCGCTTGTACGACTTCAGTCTAGAGGCTGCGGTAGCGTCTTTCGCGAAGCATCCGTGCTACGCCCTTGGGCGTAGGACTTGCGCAGGAGCGAGATGAGAACGTGGGCCGCGTCGGGCCCGGTTTCTTCTTCAGATCTTGGCGGACAGCAGCAAGCGGCCGGGACCGAGACGTCGCAGAACGGTGTCGACATCGCTTTCGGCAAAGGCGAAACATCCTTCGCTGCGGCCGAGTTGTCCGTGTTCGCGGAGCATTGCCGGTCCCACGTACCAGGCGCCGTGAACGACGATGGCGCGCTTTTCCGCATTGCTGTTGCTGGCATCGAGACCGACCAGTCGCATGGAGCGGCCATGCTTGCCGGTGTAATAGTCGCCGGTGAGATACGCGCCTTCCGCTGACGCATGAGAGCCGGGATCGTTGGAGAAGCGCTGCACCCAGCCGCTGTGAGTCGGATCGGACCCGCGGCCGTGCGAAACCAGCAGGCTGGTCACTTCGCCGCGGGACATGTCGATCAGGTGGAACCGCGGCGTCGAGGAGGGATGCGTGTAGTCGGCGATACCCACGACATCATGCAGCGCGATGGTGCTGCCGAGCCTGGCCAGTTCGCTGCGAGCACGATTCAGCAACGTGTCCCGGGGCGAGACGGCGGCCGTCACAGGCTTGCCGATGGCCAGTGCCGTGCCGGTTGCCAGTGCGGTACCGGTGACCAATGCCCCGAGGAGCAGCTGTCTGCGTGATACGAGGATTCCCATGATCGGTGGTGTTTGACCCGGTGCGAGTTGGAGCCGAAGTGAAACTGGACGGACGTTACAAGAAAGCCGCCGCACCCGGTGAAAGGTTGCGGCGGCCTGCCTCGTGAGGCACCCGCTTGTGTCCGACCGCGCGCTGCGCGGTTAGTTTGGCGAGCATGCCCAAACACCCTGAATCACGGCCCTGCAAATGCCATCAGTCCAAGGATGAATCGGGCCAGCTCAACGTTGGCCGGTGAGCGTTGACCGTTGACCGGAAGACCGTTCAGCTGTCCTTCGGACCCAGCGCATCCTCCATGGCGCTGGTCAGCGGCTTCATGAAGAACGAGTCCTGCGGCATCAGCTGCGCCTTGATGTCGTGACGCGCCAATGCATCGGCAACGACCGGGCCGATTGCGGCGATCTGCGTGCGCTCGAGGGCTGATTTCACCAGGTCGGCCGGGCCAACGGCAAACAGTCGCTCGACCTGCGGCGTACTGGTGAAGGCGATGACGTCGACCGTTCCTGCCGCCATCTTCGTCAGCAATTCACGCACGGCGGCATCGTCGGCTTTGTCCGCATATATATAGGGAGCGACGGTCGCAACGGACGCACCCGCTTCCTTGAGGAAGTTGATCAGCGGCAGGTTGGGCTCGCTGCCGTAGAGCTGTACCGCGACACTGCGCGCAGACAGGCTGCCTGCAGCGCGCAGCGCTGCAATCACGCCTTCGGTAGTGGGAATCTCCGCCGCGATGTCGGGCTTCAGACCGAGATCGCGCAGCGCCTTCGCCGGCTTGGGGCCGCGCGTGATCTTGCGGACCCGGGTGAGTTGCCGGACGAACTCGCTGCGATGATCGGGCCCGTGCAGATCGATGCAGCGCAATAGCCGGCGCAATCCTTCGCCGGTCAGCAGGATCAGGTCGTGAAACGTGCCGGTATTGAAACGGCGCACCCACGCGAGCACCGGTTGCGGGTCCGGCGCATCGAGGATCGCCACCAGCGGACAGCGCAGCACCGTGGCCCCACGCCGCTCCAGCATGGCCGAGAAGACGTCCAGCTCGCGTGTCTCGGGAACGGCGATGGTGCGTCCTGCGAGCGTGTGTTCCTGCATGCGACGAGTCACTCCGGCGGAATACGCCTGCATTCTGTCCCAAGTCCGGCTGGACGAACAAATGGTGCTCTTCTTACACTGCGGCGCTTTACAGCCAGGCGTGCGCAGAACATGCCCCACATCGAAAAACCCGACCGGATCGCCATCGTCGACGCATTGCGCGGTTTCGCGCTGCTCGGCCTGTTCCTGATTCATTCCATCGAGTACTTCGAACTCTACTGGCGCAATCCCGAACCGAGCGTCGTGCACGACGTCCTCTTCTTCCTTTTCTCGGGCAAGGCCTACGCCGTCTTCGCGATGCTGTTCGGCCTGAGCTTCTTCATCATCATGGATCGCCAGGCGCGGCGCGGCGCGGATTTCTCGGGTCGATTCCTCTGGCGCCTGACGATCCTGTTCGCGCTCGGTTACCTGCACGGCCTGCTCTACGACGGCGACGTACTGCAGGTGCTCGCGCTGCTCGGCTTCATGCTGGTGGTCGTGAATCGCTTCGGCAATGGCGTCGTTTTCATGCTGTCGCTGCTGTGCGTGGCACAGCTGCCCATCCTGTTCCGCTACATCGGCGCGCTGGCCGGTCAGCCGGGCCCGAGCGGACCGCCGCTGGATTCGATCCTGTTCCCCCAGGCGATGGAGGTGTTCGCCAATGGCACGCTCGCAGAGGTGATCCGGTTCAATGCCTGGGACGGACAGCTCACCAAGTGGAGCTTCATGCTGAATTCGGGCCGCCTGCTGCAGCTGACCGGTATGTTCATGTGGGGGCTGCTGCTGGGGCGCATCGGCTTTTTCGAGCGACCTGCCGACTATCAGCGCCAGCGCAACCGGGGACTGGTTCTTGCCTTTGCAGTGGCCCTGGTGCTCTACGTTCTCAAGGCTTACATCGAGGCCCAGACGGTGACAGTCCTGTCGCCGAATGCGCTGTCAAAGCAGTCGCTGGCGCAGCTGCTGGACAACTATTTCGCCGCGGCTGCAGTTGCCTTCGGCGTATTGCTGTTCACGACGGTTTACCAGGCGACTCTGCTGCGTCGGCTGCAGGACCTGCTCGCGCCCGGTGGCCGCATGAGCCTGACGATGTACGTCAGCCAGGCTGTTCTGTGCGTGCCGCTTTACTACGGCTTCGGCCTCGGGCTCTACGCCACCATCGGTCAGCCTGTAGCCCTGCTGCTCGGCATCGTCATGTTCAGCCTGCAGCTCGCGTTCGCTCATTGGTGGCTGCGCCGCTATCACTACGGCCCACTGGAATGGTTGTGGCGCTCCGCCACGTACCTGACATTGAACGTGCCGCTGCGTCGGACTGCGACTGCGGCAGCGTAGCTGGCGAGCGAAGAGTCCCAACGAGTGACAATCGAGACCGTGGAGTTGGCGCGCCCGACTGGGTGAGGATGGCCGCCTTCAGCGAGGACACTTAACGTGTCGTCGCGCCGGACGAACGCCGTTTCGCTTGCGAAATGGCCGGTCCCACTGACGTGGGCGAACCAGGTGACCCAATGCGGTCGCTGGCTCGAATCCAGTATGCGGGCGCGCGAGTGGTGGTGACGACCTCATGGTCTCAATTGAGACCGTGGAGTTGGCGCGCCCGACTGGATTCGAACCAGTGACCCCTGCCTTCGGAGGGCAGTACTCTATCCAGCTGAGCTACGGGCGCGTCGCTTGAAGTGATTGTGCCGCGGCAGCTCCGGCGACGGTCCCTGTCAGCCATCCGCGATCCGCTTCGGTCCTCGCAGCGGGGCCGTGATATTACGGGGGGTCCGTCCCGAGGTCCAACGCAGCTGCGAAACGGGCTCAAGCTCCCGCTTTTCCCGGTTTGAGCCCCGGCACCGGGTCGCTATACTTGCGCGCCTGTTTTTCGGGCCACCTCCCTGGGAGCCGCTGTGAGCGCTGCGCACGACAAGAAATTCTTCAATACTTTCCTGCTGGTACTGGGCGTCCTGATCCTGATTGCCCTGGGCATCTGGGTGCTGGCGCGCAATATCGGGGGAGAGAGACAGACCGAGAACGTTCATGCCGATCCGGCCATGCAGGCAGCGGTGAACGACCGGATCGCACCGGTCGCAAAGGTGGCGGTCAGCGGACAGGACAACTCGGCACTCGCGCCGGCCAAACCCGAGGCGGCTGCTCCCGCGAAGGATCTGGGCGGTGAGGAAGTGTTCAACATGGCCTGCGTGGTCTGCCATGGCGCCGGTGTCGCCGGGGCGCCCAAGTTCGGCGACAAGGCAGCATGGGGTCCGCGAATCGCGCAGGGCGCAGAGACGCTGCACAAACACGCGCTGCAAGGCTTCCAGGGCCAATCGGGTGTGATGCCGCCGAAGGGTGGCCGCGCCGATCTCTCCGACCAGTCCATCATGAACGCCGTCGACTACATGATGGCGGCCGGCAAGTAAGGCTTCACACTGGCGTCGCGGACAGCGCCGCTGCGTTGGTCCGCGCGCGGTCGAAGCGCCGCAATGTGATCGCCTCGCTGATGTGCGCGACGGCGATCTCCTCCGTAGCCGCAAGGTCGGCAATCGTTCGCGCCACACGCAGTACGCGGTGATGAGCGCGGGCCGAGAGGCCCAGCGACGCAGTAGCTCGCTCCAGCACCGCCTCCGCCGCACGGGCCATCTGGCAATACCGCTCGATCTCGCGGTTACCGAGCCTGGTGTTGGTCTTGCCCTGACGCGCGAGCTGCAGGTCGCGCGCACGCTGCACGCGCGCAGCAACCACCGCCGTCGATTCGTTCGCTGACGAACGCGCCCGCATCGCGGCGACCGGCACGCGTGGCACTTCGACATGCATGTCCAGCCGGTCCAGCAGCGGACCCGAAAGTCGCGCGCGGTACCGTTCGATCTTCTGTTGTGTGCAACGGCAGCGCCCGGGCGCATCGCCCAGATAGCCGCACGGACACGGGTTCATTGCCGCGATCAACTGAAAACCCGCCGGGAATTCCACCTGCTGCGCGGCCCTCGACACGGTGATCACGCCGTTCTCGAGCGGTTCGCGCAATACTTCGAGCACCCTGCGATCGTATTCAGGCAGTTCATCGAGAAACAGCACGCCGTTGTGCGCGAGCGAGATTTCGCCGGGCCGCGGCACGGCTCCGCCGCCGACGAGCGCGATGGCGGACGCGGTGTGATGCGGACTGCGAAACGGGCGAACACGCCACTGCTGCAGTTCCATCGACAGTCCGGTGATGCTGCGAACCGCGGCGACTTCCAGTGCCTCGTCCTGTGTCATCAGCGGCAATAGTCCCGGAAGACGCTGCGCCAGCATGCTCTTGCCAGTGCCAGGCGGACCGATGAACAGCAGGCTGTGTTGCCCGGCGGCGGCAATTTCCAGTGCGCGGCGCGCCTGCGGCTGACCGCGTACTTCGCACAGATCGAGAGCGGCGATTGCCGGCTTCGGCAGCTCATGTCCCGCCGCAAAAGTAAGCGGACGCGACCGCGTTGCATGCGCCGCCACTTCGAGCAGATGGGTTGCCGTTGCCACCAGGCAGTTCGTCACGAGCTGCGCCTCCGCGGCATTCGCCGGCGGCACAATCAGTGAGTGCGCGACACGTGATGCTGCAAGCGCAGCCAGCAGTGCGCCTTTCACGGGCCGCACTTCCCCACTCAGCGACAATTCACCGTAGAGCTCGCATCCGTCGAGATTGGCGCCCGGCAACTGTGACGAGGCCAGCAGGATGCCGAGTGCAATCGGCAGGTCGAACCGACCGCCTTCCTTGGGCAGGTCTGCGGGCGAGAGATTGACCGTGATGCGGCCCGCCGGCATTTCGAAGTTGCAGTTGGTGATCGCGGCGCGGACCCGATCCTTGCTTTCCTTCACCACCGCTTCCGGCAGACCGACGATCGCGAACGCCGGCAAGCCATTGCTGATATCCACTTCCACCCGCACCTGCGGTGCGTCCATGCCGTGCTGGGCACGACTCAAGACTGTCGCCATAGCCATTCCCTGGCCCTCCGCAAAGTCACGTTATCCCGGCATTCCCTGCCGCCTGCCCTTCCCGGACGCTCGCTAGTTCTTCGGGCTCTCCAGCGCCGCCAGCCGAGCTTCCAGCGCTTCCAGTTTCTCGCGGGTGCGACGCAGAACGGCAGCCTGGACGTCGAATTCCTGCCGGGTCACCAGGTCCAGCCGGGACAGGCCCGACTGCAGGACCGCCTTGAAATTCGCCTCGAGGTCGCGGCGCACGGCATTGAGACTCTCGGGAACAGCGGCCGAAAGGCGCCGCGCCAGGTCGTCGATGGTTCGGGGATCCATACAGGACTGCTCTGTCAGGAAGGGTCTGCCCTGAACTCTAGGCAGCGCATACATTCAAGGCAAGCCGCGACTGATCAGCCCTACCTGCGGGCTTCTTGCACCCTTTTCGCTGCGCGACCCGGCCAGCGAGGCGTTTGTTGCCTGCGTGGCTGGTGCAAATGCGCTGCCATGAGGCAAGTACCCTGAAAAGCCGCACCAATGAAGTGCGCGAATTGTATCCAGCCACGGACAGTCCAGCGTTTCATCACGCCGATTTCGTGGCACAGAAAGTGCATTTCCGATGCGGCGCGAAACGCGTGCTGGACGACTTCACCACGAAACTGAAGCGCTCGCGCCATGACCTTCCTGGGAGCCGGAATGCGATGAAGTTGATAACCGCGATCATCAAGCCGTTCAAGCTGGATGACGTCCGTCAGGCCGTCGCGGATATCGGCGTTCAGGGCATCACGGTGACCGAAGTGCAGGGCTTTGGTCGGCAGCGCGGTCACACCGAGCTGTACCGGGGAGCCGAATATCGCGTGGATTTTCTCCCCAAGACCAAGATCGAGCTGGCCGTCGACGACTCCATTGCCGAGCAGGTCGTCGAGGCCATCACCAACGTCGCACGAACCGGAAAGATCGGCGACGGCAAGATTTTCGTGATCAATCTCGAGCAGGCGGTTCGCATTCGCACGGGCGAGACCGGCGTCGAGGCGGTTTGATTTTCGAGAGCACCTCCTGGCAACCAAATAAATCTTCCGTAGGAGAACGACAGTGAAAAGATCTTTGTCCACGAGCCGCGTGCTCATCTGCCTCTGGAGCGTGGTGCTGCTGGCACTGACGTTCCTGGGGTCCGAAATGACGCTGGCGCAGGAAACAACGCCACCCGCTGAGGCAACCGCAACCGAAGCGGCTGCTGCACCTGCCGAAGCAGCCCCCGCAGAAGCCGCCGCTGCAGAAGCTGCGCCCGCCGCCGCACCGGTGTGCGGTGACAAAGGCTTCGAGTGCAACAAGGGTGACATAGCATGGATGATGACGTCGACGGCGTTCGTGCTGTTCATGACGGTGCCCGGCCTGGCGCTCTTCTACTCCGGCATGGTGCGAACCAAGAACGCATTGTCGACCGTGATGCAGAGCTTCACGATTTTCTGCGTCGTTGCCGTGCTGTGGGTGATCTACGGATACAGCGCCGCGTTCACCGCCGGCGACACGCCATTCATAGGATCGCTCAGTAAATTCTTCATGGCAGGCAGCGGCCCGGGGGCGGTCGCCGCGACGTTCAGCAAGGGCATCTACCTGCCTGACTACGTCTACTGCATGTTCCAGCTGACGTTCGCTGCCATCACCGTGGCCCTGATCTGCGGCGGTTACGCGGAACGCCTGAAGTTCTCGGCGATGCTGATCTTCAGCGTCCTGTGGTTCACGTTCTCCTACCTGCCCATCGCGCACATGGTCTGGTACTGGGATGGTCCTGACGCCTACACCACTGCCGAGGCCGCGGCGACTGCCAACAGCCACGCCGGCTTCCTGTTCGCGAAGGGCGCGATCGACTTCGCCGGCGGCACGGTCGTGCACATCAACGCGGGTATCGCGGCACTGGTTGGCGCGCTGGTCTGCGGCAAGCGCAATGGCTACGGACGCGTGAGCTTCGCACCGCACAGCCTGATGCTGAGCGCCATCGGCACCGGCATGCTGTGGATGGGCTGGTTCGGCTTCAACGCCGGTTCCGCCCTCGAAGCGACCGGCGGCGCTGGCCTGGCGTTCTTCAACACGCTGTTCGGCACCGCGGTCGCTGGCGTAGCCTGGGCCGGCACCGAATGGCTGATCAAGGGCAAGCCCAGCCTGCTCGGCATCTGCTCCGGTATCGTCGCCGGCCTCGTGGCGATCACTCCCGCAGCGGGCTTCGTCGGTCCGATGGGTGCACTGATCATCTGCGCGGTCGCCGGCGTGGTCTGCCTCTTCGCCGCGACCAAGCTCAAGGCCGTGCTCGGCTACGACGATGCGCTCGACGCATTCGGCGTGCACTGCGTCGGCGGCATCATCGGCGCAATCGGCACGGGCATCTTCGTGAATCCAGCCCTGGGTGGCACGGGCGTGTACGACTACGTTGCCAACGCGGTCGGAGCATTCGATGCTGCCGCGCAGCTGAAGGCTCAGCTGTGGGCCGTGGGTACCTCGCTGGTCTGGTCCGGCTTCGTGGCCTTCGTGGTGCTGATGCTCCTCAAGGTGACGATCGGCCTGCGTCCGAGCGACGAAGCCCAGGAAGAAGGGCTCGATCTCTCCGATCACGGCGAGCGCGCTTACAACCTGTAAGACCAGGTACGGAGGGCTGACAACCAGCCCTCCGTTTTCGATAACCGGACGGGCGCCTTGCGGCGCCCGTTTTCTTTTGTCCAGCATCACCACCGTGACGCACTGCTCAGTCCGAAGCCTTCGCGGGACCGTCCTGATCACCCCGCCGAAACCTTCCTGCTACACTCCGGCCTGTTCGCGAGATACCGTTCCGTCGACGCGCAAACCACTGGACCTGAAGGAAGATTTCACCCGGTGCAGGCCGACGACGACGGCAGAATTTCCCTGTTTCAGCGCCCACCGCGTGGTGCGCGCGCCTGGACCGACGAAACTGATTTTCGCGCGAGTCCTGTAGAACTGGCTGAAGGTTGGAGAAAGCCATGCTGCGACGTTCAATGACACTGATGGTGGCCGGACTTGCACTGAGCGCGGGAATTGCCAGCGCCGACGTGTACAAGTTCACCGACGCCAACGGCAACGTCCTCTACACGGACAAGCCTTCGACACTGCCTGCCGAGCGGCTCAATGTGCAATCGCACAAGACCGATACGGTCGCAGCGCAGACACGTGCGCAGGCCGAACTGTCCAGCATGCAGACCACCGATCAGGCAAGGCAGCAGGCCGGACAGCAACAGGCTGACAAGAAGGCGGCAGACGAAGTGAGTGCCAAGGACAAGGCAGATCGCTGCGTGAAAGCGCGCGAGCGCTACGACAACTATATGAATTCACAGCGCCTGTACGAAAAAGGTGCCGATGGCGAACGCCGCTACCTGACCGATGCCGAGCTCACCTCGGCCCGTACTTCGGCCAAGGCGAGCATGGACGAGCTCTGCAAGTAAGACTGCCGCAGCGACGAGCTGCGTCGGCTCGTCGCCACGCAGCGCCCGATCAGGACATACAATTCGTGCGGCGCGTGCGCGCCGTACGAGATCGTCCCTTGTTTCCGCAGAACGTCCACCAGAGCGTCCATAGCCGATGAGTGCCGCCCCGCCCGTTCCTTCCCGCGTCGGTTTCGTTGGCCTCGGCGCCATGGGCGTCGGCATGGCCCGCCAGCTTCACAAGCGCCAACTGCTCGCCGCGGTCTGGAATCGTACGGCAAGCAAGGCGCAGGCGATGGCACGGGAAACCGGCTGTGCGGCCGTTCCTTCTCTGTCGGAGCTCGCTCCGCTCTGCGACGCCATCGTCATCTGCGTTTCCGCGGACGCGGATGTTCTCGATGTCGTCGATGCGCTGCTGCCGACCATCCGTCGTGACACTATCGTCATCGATTGTTCCACCGTGAGCGCAGACACGGCGCGTTCCGCTGCCCACCGGCTGCGCGAGCGCGGTGCACATTTCATCGACGCACCCGTCAGCGGCGGTGTGGAAGGTGCGCGCGATGGCACGCTCGCCATCATGTGCGGCGGTGACGCGAAAGCCTTCGAGCGCGCGCGCGCCGTGCTCGAGGCGATGGGACGCACGGTTACGCATTTCGGCGCGAGCGGCACAGGCCAGGCGGCCAAGGCCACCAACCAGATCATGTGCGCCGGAGTCATCCAGGCGGTCGCCGAAGCCATGGCGTTCGCCAAGGCGGAAGAACTGCCGCTCGACAAACTGATCGAGACCCTCGGCAAGGGCGCCGGCTCGAGCTGGTACTTCGTGAACCGCGCGCCGAACATCGTGCGTGACAGCTATCCCGCGGGCTTCCGCGTACGTCTGCATGAGAAGGATCTCAAGATCTGCCGCGCCATGGCGGCACGGCACGGTGTCCAGCTGCCGCTGATCGAAATGACACTCGTGCATTACCGGCGCCTGATCGAGCAGGGTCATGGCGACGAGGACATTTCCACGCTGTTCCATCTCAAGGATGCGTTGTTCGCCGCGGACGGCGCCGACCCCGAACGCATCGACCGCACCTGACAGCGCGCCGCGATGCCAGCGAACCTCGGCGGCAATCGCAGCACCGGATTCTTCCTGCCCGACTTCTGTTCGGCGACCGTCGTATTCGCGGTCGTGCTGATCGCCGAGCTGGTGGCCATCATCTTTGCCGTGGCGCGCGCGTCGCTGCATCAGAATTTCTGGATCGATCTGGCCGCCTGCTCACTGCTGCTGCTGTGGATGGGCCTGGGATGTGCCGCGGTACTGTGTCGCGCAAGACCCCGCTTGCAGCACATGCCGCCGCAACGCGCCGGACTGATTGCACTCGCTCTGCTGGTCGCGACGGTGGGTGTGATCTCGGAGCTCGTATTCCAGGTCGGACGCGTCTGGAGTGAAGGCATGACCGACCTGAACACGATCTTCCCGGTCGATCATGCCGGCTTCCTGCTGCGCAATCTGGCTGTCGGCTTCATCGTGAGCGCGCTGGCGCTGCGCTACTTCTATGTCAGCGCCGAATGGAAACGCAGCATCGAAATGGAAGCGCTCGCACGGATCCGCGCGCTGCAGGCGCGCATTCGGCCGCACTTCCTGTTCAACAGCATGAACACCATTGCCGCACTGACCCGCTCCAATCCCGGGCGCGCCGAGCAGGCCGTAGAGGACCTGGCGGACCTGTTTCGCGCCAGTCTCAGCGAAGCGGACAGCATGATTTCCCTGCGACAGGAACTGGAGATCGCGCGCACCCACCAGCGCATCGAGCAGCTGCGTCTCGGCGATCGCTTCCATGTCGACTGGGATGTCGATGAGCTGCCGCCGCGTGCCGCAGTGCCCGGACTGATCGTGCAACCGCTGCTGGAGAACGCGGTGTACCACGGCATCGAAATGCTGCCTGCCGGCGGTACGGTCACCATCAAGGGGCGTGTCGTGGATCGCCTGGTCGAGATCGAAGTCCGCAATCCCATTCCGTTGCAGAATGGTTACAGCGAGCGCGAAGGTAACCGCATGGCGCTGGAGAACATCCGCCAGCGCCTGGAACTGGCGTGGCCCGGTCGCGCTCGTATCGAAACCCGCCAGGAGGCCGGCGAGTTTTCCGCCCGCCTCATCTTCCCGTATGCTGAAGGGAATGAAGCGACTGGTGAGTAATGAAGTGAATGGTGAGTAGTGAATGGTGACTGGTCAGAATACACCCCGCTTCCGGCCATTCACCATTCACCATTCGCTGATCCCTTCCCGCCTATGAATCTGCTGATCGTTGACGATGAAGCACCGGCGCGCGACCGGTTGCGACGGCTGCTGGAAGAAATCGGCGATTGCCAGACCATCGCCGAGGCGGTGAACGGCGAAGAAGCACTGGCCTACTGCAGTGACCAGCAGCCCGATGTCGTGCTGCTCGATGTGCGCATGCCGGGGCTGTCCGGTATCGAAGTCGCGCGTCACATCGACACCCTGCCCGATCCGCCGGCCGTGATCTTCACTACCGCCTACGATCAGTACGCCGTCGAAGCGTTCGAAACCGAAGCCGTCGGCTATCTGCTGAAGCCGGTGCGCAAGGAAAAACTTGCGCATGCACTGCGTCATGCCGCGCGCATCTCGCCATCGCGGCTGGTCAAGGTGGCGCAGTCAGCGCGGATCGAACACCGCCGCGAGCAGATCTGTGCACGGCTCGGCGATCAGCTGCGCCTGATACCGCTCACCGATATCTTCTACTTTCTCGCCGACCAGAAGTACGTCACTGTGCGCCACAAGGGCGGCGAGAGCCTGATCGATGAATCATTGAAGTCGCTCGCCGAGGAGTTCTCCGGTGACTTCGTGCGCATTCATCGCAACGCGCTGGTCGCAGAAAAACAGATCTCGGCTGTGGAACGCACGGACGACGGCAGGTATGTCGTGCGTGTACGCGAGTGCAGCGATGTTCTCGAGGTCAGTCGTCGCCACGCGGCCGAGCTGCTGCGGCGCATCCGCGGCGAAAACTGAAGTCGCGCAGTTCTGAAGGTCGACGTTCCCGCGTCAGCGCAGCAGGCGCATGACGCGGCGGCCCGTCGTGAACAACACCAGGCCGCGACTCGCCCACTGGAACAGGCGCTTCGGACCGACCACCACCAGCAGAGCGATACTGCCGACCACCAGCAGCGGCTGCGCAGCGTAACGGCGCACGGCATTGATCCCGCGATCCACGCTCTCGAGCCGGGCTTCGATCTGATTCACCGTCTGCGCCAGTTGCGCGCGCTGCACGGCACAGTGCGCAAGCAGTGCGGTGCGACGCTGCGCCAGTGTGATGGTTCGCTCGGTCATAGACGTGCGCGCAGTTGATCGCGATCTTTGGCGAGCTCGGCCAGCGTGGCATCGAGCATGGGCTGCCTGTTCTGCACCTTGCGCCAAAGAACGATGGCAGCGATGGCCGCAATCAGCAGGAAGGCGCCCGTCATGAGCAGCGCCGCCAGGATCCGGTGCGTGTCCCAGAAAACGAAAATGACCGTCAGGGCACCGAGGAACAACGCCATCATCGCCGCGAACAGAGCGACGAACGACCACACCAGCATCTGACCGACTGACTGCACTTCCTCCTGCAGCTCGGTCGTGAGCAGCTGCAGGCGCGTATGCGCGATCGCCACCAGCGTGGCGATGAAATTGTTGAGCGAATGAAACAGCCCGGCCACGGGGGCCGAGCTGCGATCTTCCGAGTTGTCATCCATGCCGGAACCGCCGCGGAATCTAGCGGCGGCTGATCAACACACCCAGCACCAGGCCGATACCGGCGGCGATCCCGATCGACTGCCAGGGATTGTCGCGAACGTATTCTTCAGTGGCATCGGCCAGTTCGCGTGCGCGGCGCAGGGCTTCTTCCTCCACCGCAGTCAGACGTTCTTTTGCCTGCCGCAGCGACTCCTCGGCACGCGCCCGCACCTCCTGGATCTTTTCCCCGGTTTGCGCCGACGTAGCTTTCAGCAGGGCTTCGGCGTCCCGCATCACTACCTTGAGGTCCTCGACGAGTTGTTCGGTCGTTACATCGCTGCTCATGTTTCGTCCTCGGGTTCGGGTTCGTCTGGATCCTGATGCAGGCGGTCGGCGCGATCCGGATCGGCTGCCGGCTGAAGTTCGTGATGCGCGATGTGCAGCAGACATGGAATAGTATTCCGGAGGCGTAAAACTCAGCAACTCGCCAACCGGCCGTACGGGTCCCTGCTCGTCTCGGTACTTGCCGCAGGTGAGGTCGCTCGGTGATAGCATGCCGGCCGCAATTCCCCCGCGAAGTCCGTCATCACTCTGCGCCGGAGTCCGCCATGCAGCCAGGGCCGCCTGTGAGCACTCAGCACGACCGCTTCTACACGCGGGCCTTCACGCTCGTGACGTGCCTGGTGCTGGCGCTGGCGTTGTACCGGATTCTCACGCCGTTTCTCGGCCCGCTGATCTGGGCCATCTTCCTGGCCTTCCTGCTGCATCCGTTGCACGTGCGGCTGACACGGCGGTTTGGCAACCGGCCGCAGGCGTCGGCGCTGGTATTGATCCTGCTGTTGCTGATGCTGTGCCTCGGTCCGCTCACCGGGCTGAGCGCGGCGTTTGCCACTCAGGTAGGTGACCTGCTGCATTTCGTGCAGACGACCGTGACGGACCAGACACAGGCCAACGTGCTGGACTTCACGAATGTTCCGTGGGTGCACAACGTCATGCAGCGACTCGACAGCCTGTTCGACATCGATCCGGCGCAGGTCCGCGAATGGCTGGAACAGGGCGCGAGCCAGGTGCTGCACTGGCTGGCGTCGCTCGGTGGCAAGGTCTTTCTCGGCGCGCTCGGCACGGTGGCAGGGTTCGTGCTGACGATCTTCCTGCTGTTCTTTTTCATCCGCGACGGTGAACAGATGTTCGAGAGCGCGCGCGAGCTCATTCCGCTGACGAACGAAAACAAGGCGCGCCTGTTCGACCACCTGGCGGCAGTAACACGCGCCATGGTCCTCGGCACGGGAGTTACGGCGCTGATCCAGGGAACGCTGGTAGGGATCGCGTTCGCAATCGTCGGCCTGCCCTCGCCTCTGGTGTTCGCAGTGGTGGCGGTGTTCGCTTCATTGCTGCCGTTCGGTGGCACCGCGCTGGTCTGGATTCCCGCCGCGATCGTGCTGGCGGCCCAGGGGCACTGGGGCAAGACGATCTTCATGGTGATCTGGGGCGCGTTGCTGGTATCGCTGGTCGATAACATCGTCCGGCCGATGCTGGTCTCGGGGCGCGCCAACGTAGGCACGCTGACGGTCTTCATCGGCGTTCTCGGCGGACTGGCGGCATTCGGCGCGATCGGCCTGTTTCTCGGCCCGGTCGTGCTCGCCCTGATCATTGCGCTCGTACGCCTGCTGCTGGAGGTGCGACGCGCACAGGCAGCCGCCGTGCAGGAGCATCCGCAATGAGCACGTTACCGCCCCTGCGTATTGCAACTCGCCAGAGCCGCCTCGCACTGTGGCAGGCCGAACACGTCGCGTCACAGTTGCGCGAACGTCATCCGGATCTGAATGTCGTGCTGGTGCCGATGACCACGCAGGGGGATCGCGTGCTCGACCGGCCACTGGCGCAGGTCGGTGGCAAGGGCCTGTTCATCAAGGAGCTCGAGATCGCCATAGCGGACAACCGCGCCGACATTGCAGTGCATTCGATGAAGGACGTGCCCAGCGAGCTGCCGCCCGGCATGTTGCTGGCGGCAATGCTGGCGCGCGCCGACGCGCGCGATGCATTCATCTCGCAGCGCCACGCGAACTTTCAGCTGTTGCCGCAGGGCGCTCGCGTGGGCACTTCCAGCCTGCGTCGGCAGTGCCAGCTGAAGGCATTGCGACCCGACCTCGAGATCGTGCCACTGCGCGGTAACGTCGACACCAGGCTGCGCAAACTGGATGAAGGCCAGTACGACGCCATCATTCTCGCCGCCGCCGGACTGACACGCCTCGGCTTCGCGCAGCGCATCACGCATCACATGGACTTCGATCATTCGCTGCCCGCGGTTGGTCAGGGTGTGATCGGGATCGAGTGCCGCGCCGACGACGCGCGCAGCATTGCACTCGCGGCAGTGCTCGACGATCGCAGCTCGCGCCTGTGCTGCGAGAGCGAGCGTGCGTTTGCGCTGCGTCTGCAGGGAAGCTGCCAGTCGCCGATTGCAGGCTACGCGGAACTGCACGACGGGCAATTGCAGTTGCGCGGCGTCGTGGGCTCCGAAGACGGGCGCACCCTCTACCGCGGCACGCAGGAAGGTCCGGCGACTGATCCGCTGTCGCTGGGCATCCAGCTCGCGGATCGGTTGCTGAGTGCGGGAGCCGACGTCCTGCTGGCAGCGCAGCGGGCTGCGGGTGCGGCGCCGGAACACGGTGCGCCATGATTCCTGCCGTCGTACCGCCGCTCACCGGATTGTCGGTGCTGGTCACTCGTCCGGCGCCGCAGGCGGAAGTGCTCGCGAACCAGATTCGCGACCTTGGCGGCGAAGCTCATGTGCTGCCCGCCATCGACATCAAGCCGCTGGTGGCGAGCCTGTCCGGCACCTACGAACTGGTGATCTTCGTCAGCGTCAACGCCGTCGAACACGGTGCGCGCCTCATCGTCCGGACGGAACAGATGCGCATCGCCGCGATCGGCCGAGCCACCGCCGCAGCGCTCGCTGCTGCGAGCCTGCCGGCCGACATCATCCCCGAGCAGGGTGCGACCAGTGAAACACTGCTCGCGCACCCGCAGCTGACGCTGACGCCGGGCGGGCGCGTATTGATCGTGCGCGGACGCGGTGGTCGCGACGTCCTGCAGCAAACCTTCCTCAGCCGCGGCTTTGCCGTGGAAATGCTCGAGGTCTACGAGCGAGTGGCACCGCCGGCCGACGAACCGCGCCGCAACGAGATCGAACAGTTGTGGTCGACGGGCGGTTTCGACGCCGTGACCGCGACCAGCGTCGAGACGCTGCAGAATCTGCAGTCGATGCTGACCGAGCAGGGCCGCATGTTGTTGGGCGTCACGCCGCTGGTCGTCGCCAGTCCACGCATCCGGGACGCAGCGATCCGGATGGGGCTTGGCGGCGAATGCATCATTGCGGCAGGGGCTGACGACCAGGCGATCAGCGGCGCCCTGTGTCAATGGCATGCGCGGGCCAAGGCTGCAGGAATGAAGCGGATAGCGGATGGCGGATAGCGGATGGGGAGAACGCGTATCTCGCTCGCATAACAGCCGCGGCCCCATTTGGCGCGCACCCGGCGGGCTGCCATACTTGCCAGGTTCTGCATCGAACCGCGCCCTCTCCATGGCCGACTACGTCCCCGACAATCGATCTGCTGAAGACAAGCCAGCGACGTCGCGGCGTGTGCATTCCCATAGTCGTCTCACCACCGCGATCGCCGTGCTGGCGCTGGCCATTGCTGCCTATGGCGTGTGGCGACTGGACGCGACGCGCGATCGCCTGGAGCAGGCGAATCAGCAGATCGGCCGGCTCGATTCGCAACGCGAAGTGGTGCGGTCCGAACTGCAGACCCTGGCCGAGCGTGAGCAGGTCGCGCGCCGCGAATTGTCGCAGCGCCTCGATGCGCTGAACGATGCGCCGAAGCAGCTGCAGGAATTCGGCGCCGCGCTCGAAGAATTGCGCGGCCGCGCCGAAGGACCCGAACGCGCGTGGTCACGCGCCGAGGCCGCATTCCTGATGGAGCTGGCGCAGCGGCGCCTGATGCTCGACCGCGATGTCGACACCGCCATCGTTGCGCTCGAGTCGGCGGACTCGCGGCTCGCTTCGCTGCGCGATCCGGGTGTCGGCGAAGTTCGTCAACAGATCGCCCGGGAAGTACAGGCGCTGCGCCTCGTGCGCAGGCCGGACGTCACAGGCATCCTCGCCCAGCTCACGAACGCCGAGGAACAGGCCGCGCTTGCGCCGGTGCGCGGCATCGTCGCCGTCGAACGCGCGACACCCGCGGGTGCCCTGCCCGAGGGATTCCTTGCCCGGGCATGGGCGGTGGCACGCAATGCGGTAGCAGCGCTCATCACGGTCCGCAAGATCGACAGCCGCGGCGGCAGCGTCGTAACGATCGAGGAACAGTTGCTGCGGCGCCAGCATCTGCAACTGCTGCTGTTCTCCGCGCGGGCCGCGGTCGTGCGCCATGACAACACCGCATATCGCAGCGCCCTCGCCGGAGCACGCCAGTGGCTCAGTGAGTTCTTCGATCTTGCCGATCCCGGCGCAGCAGCACTGGCGAAGCAGATCGCGGCGCTCGAGCCGATCAACATCGATCCGTCGTTGCCGGACGTGTCCGGCTCGTCGCTGGCGCTGCAACGACTGCTGCCCACGCGGCACACAGCGTCATGAAGACCGGGCTCTACATCGCTGCGGCACTGCTTGCCGGCGCATTGGTCGCCCATCTGTTGCTCGCCGATCCCGGTTACGTGGCAATCCGTTTCGCGGGCTATCTCATCGAGATGTCGGCGGTCACGTTCGTGCTGGTCCTGATCGGCGGTTATTTTCTGGTCCGATTGCTGCGAAAACTGGTTCGTGCGCGCAGTCTCTGGCGCGAAGCGCAACTCGAGCGCCGCCAGGACCGCGCGCGTCGCAGTCTCTCGCGCGGCCTGCTGGAGATGTCAGAGGGTGAATGGGCAGCTTCCGAAGAAACGCTGACGCGCTCGGCGCGCGATGCCGAGTCCCCTGCGGCCCACTACCTCGTGGCCGCGCGAGCTGCAGATCTGCAGGGTGCGCCGCAACGTCGCGATGAGCTGCTGACGCGCGCACTGGAGGCATCGACTGAGCGGCGGGCACCGGCTCTCATCATGCAGGCCGAGATGCACCTGAAGCACAAGCAGTTCCAGGCCGCGCTCGCCACGTTGCAGCAACTGGATGCTCGCGGCGAATCCAACCCGCGTGCCGTGATGTTGCTGGCCCGCATCTACCGGCAGACCGAGGACTGGCAGCAATTGCAGTTGCTCGAACCCCGCCTGCGCAGCACCCGCGGTGTGAGCACGGCGTTTGCCGACGAAACAGTGGCGCAGATCTACCTGGATCGATTGAAGGCTGCGGGTACGGCCGAAGATGTCGAAGCGCTGCGGTCAGCGTGGAAGGACCTGCCGAAGTCACTCACGCAGCGTGCCGAGATCGTCGTCGCCTATGCACGTGCCGCCATGGCGTGTGGCGAAGACGCCGCCGCGGAGAATGAACTGCGCCGGTTGCTCGACAAGCAGTGGGACGAATCGGCGGTGCTGGCTTTCGGCGAACTCGATCCGGAAGAGCCGCTGACGACGCTGGAGCGCGCCGAAGAATGGCTGCCCGATCACCACGAGGATGCGGCGCTGCTGCTGAGCTGCGCGCGACTGTCGATACGTGCCGAGCTGTATGGCAAGGCGCGCAGTTACCTCGAAACGAGTATTGCGATTCGTCCACGACTGGAAGCGTGGCAGCTGCTGGCTGGCCTCTTCGAGCAACTGGGTGAACGCGAGCGCGCCAGCAAGGCGCTGAACGATGCCCTGACTCACGCGCTCGGCCGCAAAGCGGCGCTGCCGAAGATTCGCGCCCGTCGCTGGATCGACCGCCGCCAGGCGGATCGCCGACGCAGCTGAGTCAGCAAGCCGGCGCCGCCGACGGAACATCGCCCGGCGTCATAGTCAGAATCAATCGGCGCAGCGTTGTGGCCATCGTCCTGCCTCGACTAGAAAGCGCAAAGCGTTGCAGGATCCGGCAGCGCGATGCACGACTGACATAACAACGACTGGCGCTCCCACGAACTCAAGGGAATACCTGATTCACCGGCTGTCCGCCGTTTCTGACAATGCACCCGGCCAGAAGCGCCGGACTCGAAGAAGCCTCCACTCCGCATGCCGTACGCCCGCCTCACACTGCTGCCCTCGCAACAGGTTCTCTCCGTAGAGGAAGGCGAAACCATTCTCGACGCAGCGCTGCGCGCGGGGCTGAATCTGCCGCACAGCTGCAAGGGCGGTCATTGTTCCGCATGCCGCGCGCGTATCGTCAGCGGCGAAGTGCGCTATCCGTCCGGTGCACCGCTGGGCATCACGCCGCAGGAGCAGCAGGCAGGCTACACGCTGTTGTGCCAGGCACATGCGGTGAGCGCCGAACTCACTGTCGAAATTCGCGAGATCCGTCCGCCCATCGCCGAGTATCACATCCACAGCCTGCCGTGCCGCATCGAGCGCATGCACGCGCTTGCGCCCGGGGTAATGGCGGTGTTCCTGCGTCTGCCCGCGACGGAAATGTTCAATTTCGTGGCCGGGCAGTACGTCGACATCATGCTGCCGCAGAATCGGCGCCGCAGTTTCTCCATCGCCAACCCGCCGCACGACGCAGAATTCATCGAGCTGCACATCCGCCGCGTGGCTGGCGGCGAATTCACACAGCAGCTGTTCGCCGGGATGAAGGAAAAGACACTGCTGCGGATCGAAGGACCGCTGGGTCAGTTCTGGTTCCGGGAAGAATCGCCGCGTCCGGCGCTGCTGATCGGCGGCGGCACTGGCTATGCGCCGCTGCGTGCGATGCTGCGTCACCTGCTGGAGCGCAACGATTTCCGGCCGCTGCACCTGTACTGGGGTGCACAGACGCGCGCTGATCTGTATGAGCACGACATGCTGTGCGATCTCTCGCGACGTTTTCCGAACCTGACTTACACGCCGGTATTGTCGGATCCGGGCAGCCTCGACGGCTGGCAGGGGCGGACCGGCTGGGTTCACACCGCAGCACTGGAGGATCATCCACAGCTGCTGCAACTCGACGTTTACGCGAGCGGACCGCCCGTCATGGTCGAGACGATCCGTCAGCAGTTCATCGAACGCGGACTACCCGCCGACCAGTTGTTCTTCGATTCGTTCGACTTCGCACCCGACGTGGCGGAGAAACTGCGTCATGCGCGTGCGGTCGGCAACGCGGAAGAACCGCAGCGCTGAAGAATCACACAGGAACACAAAGAACCGCGAGACCACAGGGAAGCACTCGTTCACATTCGCGTACTTTGTGTTCTCTGACTTCTCCTTGTGATCCTGGTGATTACTCCTGCTCTCTGCCCTCAGCTCAACGATCCCCGGCGACGCGCCGAACTGAGCCGCTCTCATCAGCGTGAGATGACCGTGCAGGCAACGCACATTGCACCGCGGCTGCACGCCGCCTGCGGTTCCAGTTCCAGATGATGGGCGCCAGTACGAAGTCGTAGAAGCCAGCCGCCACGCCGCGGACCCCGGGCAGGGAGATGGCCCGTCCGAGCAGCTGCCAGCGCGGCAGCCGGGTCCAGATGAGCGCGAATGCGTCCATGCCGCTGACCATCGTTCCCGCATCATCGAGCACGTACACGCGCTTGCGCGCCGTCGCCACATCGAGACCATAACGACCGATCAGGTCGCTGCGTGTTGCGACATCCGCAAATCGCCAGCGTATCCCGGCACGCCGCGCCGCCTTGCGATAGCTGCGCATTTCGGCGTCGCATATCGGACAGAGTGTGTCGTAGAGGATCTCCACGGGTGCACGAGCCGTCGGCTGGATCAGATCGAGCAGTGCTGGCTCCAGGGTGCCGTAGCGGAATTCGAATCCGGCACATCGCGCTTTCAGGGGCACAACGCGCTGACCGTCGACCAGTAGCTGCGCCATCTCGCCGAGCATCGAGCGCAATACGCGTTGCGGCACGCGTACGTGGATCGAGCGACCGAAGCGCGCGGACAATTTTTCGGCAAACTCCTGTTGTGTGACTGGCGCGGGCGCTGTCGCATTCACTGCTCCACGCAAATCGTCGCGCTCGATGCAGTGGTCGATCAGCCGCACGACATCCTGGACATGAATCCACGACAGCCACTGGCGCCCGGAGCCGAGTACCGTGCACATCCGCATCCGCGCCGACAGTGCGAGCCGCGACAGGGCACCACCATCGCGTCCGAGCACGATGCCCAGTCGCAGACGGCACACACGAACGCCATGGTTCTCTGCCTGCTGTGCCGCGAGTTCCCACATCTGGCACAACTGCGACTGGAACAGCGTCTGGCCTCGATCGACTTCAGTCAGTTCTTCGTCGCCACGTACGCCGTAGTAGCCGACCGCGGAGGCGCTGACCAGTACGGCCGGCTTCACGTGCAACCGGGCGATGAGATCGGTCAGCGCACCCGTAACGGTCAGCCGGCTCTGCAACAGAGTGCGGCGACGCGCCGCGCTCCATCGCTGCGCAAAGATCGGGGCACCAGCGAGATTGACCACGGCATCGATACGGTACGAATCCGCAATCTCCTCCAGCGAGCTGTGAATACGGGCATGCGGTCCGTACAGATCCCACGCGCGCGTGTGATCGCGGGTCAGAACCAGCAGCCGATCGCCGGACTCGATGATGTGCCGGCACAGGTGCTGGCCGATGAAGCCTGTGGCACCGCTGACCAGGATCGTGCGCGGGTGCGTCTTCTCGCCCTGACGAATCGGATTGCGCTGCCAGCGTAGCGGACGCACGGAACGCATGGCGGATATCACGGCGATCGCGAGCCACAACACGAGCAGCCCACCGATCGCGAGCATTGCAGTCATATGCAGTACTCCTCGTTCACGTTCATCAATGAAACACGCCGTCCTGGAAGAACATGCTGCCGAACCAGCGATGGTCGGTGCGCATGGTGAAACGGAAGCGGCCATCGCCCAGATCTTCGTGGATGACGTGAGTTGCCCCCGGCAGGAACCAGTCAGGCAGATTGAAATGCAGTGGCCCGGCGCGGAAGTAATACCCGGTGCTGAGGAAATGCAGCGCGCCGTTTTCTTCGTACACGCGCAGACGCATGTACAGACCGACGTTGAGCCCTTCGACCAGGCCGCCATCGTCATCGAGCTGTTTGGTGGAGCGCACGATGACCGGTTTGCGATGCGGGAATTCGTAGCTGCGCTCCCACACGACGCCCTGTGGGCTGTCGAACACGTTCACGCGCATGGGCACGTCCTCGCCGACGAAGGGCGCGACCGGGGTGCCAACGAGGCGGCACAACTGCGCGAACCAGCGGCCGCCGCGGGAAGCCTTCACGTCCGCTTCACCCAGGTAAGCAGTGGCAACGCGATGCGCGTCCCGATCAAAGCGGGCCCGCACTGCCGCAGGCAACCGGCCCCATGCTGCATCGCCCAGCAGCTTGCGGAAGTCAGGACGTCGATCGCGGGCTGACGTGGGCGCCAGACTGCTGTCGAAGAAGCGGAGAACTTCGCTGTTCATTCTTCTGTGCTCCCGCTCGATTCCTGTGCCGTCCGTAATTTCAGTAAAATCTGAAACGCATAGTCAAAAAAACTCAGCCCACGACCTTCGCTACCCGCGTCCCCATCCGCATCAGCTTCAGCAGCGTCGGCCGCGGCATGCCGCGGATCTGGTCGTACCAGCCGGTCATTTCCTCGAGAAACTCCAGCATGGTCGCGATACGCTCCTTCACCTGCTCCGGGGTCTCGTGATCGCGTTTCGATTCCTGCACGCACTCGCGCAGCATCAGCAGGGTAGGATCGATCTCGCGTCGTTTGCGTCCGTCCATGATCGTCGTCAGCACTTCCCAGATATCCTTGCGCGCCTGGAAGTAGTCGCGGCGGTCGCCGATGACGTGGGTGACGCTGACCAGGTCCCAGGTCTGCAGCTCCTTGAGACTGACGCTGACATTGGAACGCGCGATCTCGAGCGTCGCGGCGATC
>Ga0126377_10000526_pt1 | contig 23340 bp, 24 predicted proteins | sample PanSoiMetPlot_22_FD_92647 | JGI IMG/M metagenome (GOLD analysis project Ga0126377, IMG submission 92647) | Tropical forest soil microbial communities from Panama - MetaG Plot_22 | ecosystem: Environmental > Terrestrial > Soil > Tropical forest > Bulk soil | place: Panama | collected 2016-02-17 | reverse complement strand
GCGTTGTCGAACCCGAAGACGATCGCGTTCTTCACGGCTTTCCTGCCGCAATTCATCGATCCGACCCTGCCGGTCGATCGGCAGCTTGCCGTGATGTGCTCGGTTACGGTCGTCGGAGCCGCGCTGAGTGACGCCGGCTGGGCGGTCGCCGCCGGGCTGGGGCGGGCGTGGTTCATGACCTCGTGGCGCGCCAAGCTGCTCGGCCGGCTCTCCGGCGTGGCGCTGATCGGTGGCGGCGTCTGGCTGTCCTTGGCGCGGCGCCCGACCTGATGGATCAGTCAACGGTGATGCCGGCGCCGCTGCGATTGTCGACAAAGAAGCTCGCGCCGAGCCGCGCGGACAGCTCATTCGCGACCAGCCGGCTAATGACATCGACGGTGCCGCCCGCGACGGTCGGCACGATGATCTTCACGGGACGGCTCGGATAGGTCTGGCCGTGGAGCGGCGTTGCGGCGATCAAGCCGAGACCGGCGGATGCAACGAGCGTCAGCAGAGCTCGTCGGCGGATTCTCATGGCGCTTGCAGACCGAGCGCCTTGACGATGGGCCCCCACTTGGCGATGTCGCCCTTGATCACCTCGGTGAAGGCCTGAGGCGTCCCCCCCAGCGGCTCATTGCTCAGCTTGGCGAGCGCGGTCCTGAACTCCGGCGACTTCAGCCCCTCATTGATCTGCGTGTTGAGCTTTTCGATGACGTCGCGCGGCGTGCGCGCGGGCGCCAGCAGCCCGGTCCAGCTGCGCGAGACAAAGCCCGGGAAACCGCTCTCCGCCATGGTCGGCACGTCCGGAAGCTCGGCCAAGCGGTTCGGGCTGGTGGTGGCGAGCGCTCTGAGCTTCCCGGTCTGGATCAGCGGGATCAGCACGCCGGAGCCTTCGAAGGTCATTTGCACCTGACCGGCCACGAGGTCGTTGATCGACGGTCCGCCGCCGCGATAGGGCACGTGCACGATGTCGACGCCGGCCATCGATTTGAACAACTCGCCCATCAAATGCGGCAGGACGCCGATGCCGCCCGAGGAAAAGTTCACCTTGCCGGGATTGGCCTTGGCATAGGCGACGAGCTCGTCGACCGACCGTGCCGGAAACGAGGGATGAACCACCAGGATGGTCGAGCTCGCCGCCACCAGCGCCACGGTGTCGTAGCTGGTCAGCGGGTCGTAGCCGGCGTTCTTCTGCAGCAGCGGCGCGAAGACGAGCCCGCTCGCGCTTGAGTAGAGCAAGGTGTAGCCGTCGGGCTCGGCCTGCGCGGCTTCTTTCGAGCCCAGCGTGTTGCCGGCGCCCGGCCGGTTGTCGATCACCACGCCTTGTCCAATCGAGGATGAAAGATAATTGCCCACCAGCCGGGCCATCACATCGACCGGCCCACCGGCGGGCGTGGGCACGATCACCCTGATCGGCCGTGTCGGATAGGGCTCGGCGTGCGGGGAAGCGGTCCCGAGCAATAAGCCCGAAGCCAATGCGGCGGCCGACAGGAGACGTGCGGCAATCATTTGTCCTCCCGGTTCCCACGCCTTATGATTGGGGGCGCGTTCTTGTGCCGGGGATTCCCAGCGGTTTGTGGGCAAGTCTAGAGAGGGCCCAGTCCTTGCGCCAGACAGTCGTGCGCCGAACCAAGCGAATGCGGCCGCGGAACCTTTGCCCCGCGCCTGCGTTGGTTACTTTCGGCGGCTTGGTCGTGGGCGTGTTGAGATAGACCGAACCGAAATGGCTTTGTCCGACGACGATACGAAGAAGAACGTTGTCCGCCTGGGAACCGAGACGCTATTTGCCATCGCCGATCAGCTCCGCCGCATGTACGACGCCGACCTTCGCGCCAAGCCTTCGGAGCGGCTCGAGGAGCTGATGCAACGGATCGAGCGGGGCGAGGACGTGCGCTGAGTTGATCGCGATGTCCACGCCCAGCCCCAACTCCGAGATCGACGCGGTTCGCGAGCTGTTGCGGTCACGGCCGCGTCCGGTCGGCTGGGCGGAGCGCCGCGCGCGGCTCGATGCGGTTGGAGCCGCATGTCCAACCGCGGCCGACATCCGCCTCGAGGCGATCGATGCGGGCGGCATTCCGGCGGAATGGTCGCTGGCGCCCGGCAGCGACTCCTCGAAGGTGCTTCTGTTCTTTCATGGTGGCGGCTATTGCTCGGGCTCGATCGCGAGCCACCGGGGCATGGTGACCGAGGCCGGGCGCGCCGCGAAGGTGCGCACGCTGGCGGTGGAATATCGCCTCGCGCCCGAGCATCCGTTTCCGGCGGCGCTCGAGGATGCGCTTGCGGCGTATGAATTTCTGCTGCGACAGGGAATTGTGCCCGGACACATCGCCGTGGGGGGCGACAGCGCCGGCGGCGGCCTCACGCTGGCCGCGCTCACGCGGATGCGCGATGCCGGCAAGCCGTTGCCCGGCTGTGCCTGGCTGGTGTCCCCTTGGGTCGATCTGCAGATGACCGGTGCAAGTCTCGTGGACAAGGCCGATGTCGATCCGCTGATCCAGAAGCCCTATCTCGAGGAACTGGCCACGGTATTCCTGGCCGGCGCCGACCCGGCGGGTCCGCTGGTCTCGCCGCTCCGTGCCGATCTCGCGGGACTGCCGCCGATGCTGATCCAGGTCGGCGCGGCCGAGGCCTTGCTCGACGACGCGCTGCGCGTTGCCCGGCGCGCCGGCGCGGCGGATGTATCGGTCAGTCTCGAGATCTGGCCGCACATGATTCACGCCTGGCATCTATGGGCGGCGCAACTCGCGGATGGGCGCCGTGCGATCGCCACAGCGGGCGCCTTCATGCGCGCGCGACTGTGAAGCGGGGGCGGGGACGCGCGCTCGATCAACGCGCGCCGGCGTTCTCCAGAATACGTGAGATCTGCGAATAGCCGCGGCGGCGGGCGTGTCCCAGCGCCGTCGTGCCTTGCCGGTCGGGTACGTTGACGTCGGCATTGGCCTTCACCAAGGCGTCGACGATCGCCGTGTAGTTGGCGCCGCCATTGCCGAGCACGACCGCCTCGAGCAGCGCGGTCCAGCCGAGATTGTTGACGTGGTTGAGCTGCGCCTTGGCTGCGATCAGCGCCCGCACGATCTCGACATGCCCGCGATGGGCCGCCGCGATCAGCGCGGTGCCGTTATAGGGGCTGGTGATGGCGCGCACGTTGCCGCCGCCTTCGATTACGATCTCCAGCATCGGCAGATCATTGTTGACCGCGGCGATGGTGATCACGTCATAGCGCTCGGCGTCGAGCGCATTTGGATTGGCGCCGTGCTTGAGCAGCGTACGCGCTGCATCGTGCTTGCGCAGGAACGCGGCGACATGCAGCGGGGTGCGGCTCTTCGAGTCCTGGATGTTCGGCTTTTCGCCGTCGGCGATCAACTTCTCGATCTCGGCGACGTCGCCGCGCGCGGCCGCGTCGTGCAGGCCGGCATAGATGCGCAGCTCGCGCTCGTCGGGCGGCGTCTGCGCCGGCGCCAAGCTCGCTGCGCCCACGATCGCCGCCGCCAGCAGGCCGGCTGCGATCGAACGTCCGGATGTGGCGATCAATCGAGCTTCACTCCGGATGATCTCACGATTGCTCCCCATTTCCGCGTTTCCTCGCCGATGAATGCGGCAAAATCCTGCGGCGACCCACCTTTTGCGTCGGCGCCGAGCCGTTGCAGGCTTGCGCTCATGTCGGGCGATTTCAAGCCGTCGATGATCGCGATATTGAGCTTGCTCACGACCGCGGCGGGCGTGCCGGCGGGCGCCAGGATTCCGGTCCAGGAATGCGAGGTAAAGCCCGCTACGCCGCTTTCGATCAGGGTCGGCACGTCAGGAAGCTGAGGGCTGCGCGTGGCGTTCGTAATGGCGAGCGGCCGCACCTTGCCGTCGTTGATATGGGTCACGAGCACCGAGGTCGGCTCGAATGTCATGTCGACCTGACCGGCCAAGATGTCGGTCACCGCGGTCGCGGCGCCCTTGTAGGGGATGACGACGAAGTCGATGCCGGTCTTGATCCGGAACAATTCTCCGGTCAGGTGCGACAACGTTCCGATCGGGGTGCCGAAATTGAGCTTGCCGGGATTGGCGCGTGCGAAGGCGATAAAGTCCTGCGGCGTGGCCGCGGGCACGCTCGGGCTGACCACCAGCGCAAACGGCGTGCTCGCCAGCAGGGCGATCGGGGCGAAGTCCTTGAGCGGGTCGTAGCCGAGATTCCTGGCGAGCAGCGGTCCGGTGGCGAGCGTGGTGACGCTGCCGATCAGCAAGGTGTGGCCGTCGGGCTCGGCGGCCGCCGCGGCGCGCGTGCCGATCGCGCCGCTGGCGCCGGGCCGGTTATCGACCACGACCTGCTGGCCGAGCGTCGCTGACAGCGATTGCGCGACCAGGCGGCCCATGACGTCGATCGGGCCGCCAGCGGCGAACGGCACGATCAGCTTGACCGGCTTGGTGGGATAGGCCTGCGCCAGGGGCGGCCCGAAGACGACAAGGCAGAGCACGATTGCGACCGCTCGGCCGACGGCCTTGATCCAAGGCGTAACGCCTGGATGTCGCGGCGGATCGCCGGCGTAGATCGAACCCCTCGCGTCCCTGAACATGGCTTCTCTGACAACGTCCCGTGCCGGCTCAATCCTATCATTGATTTCGGATGCGCGCCCGCAGCCGCTGGCAGGGCCGCGGCGAACGGGAGCAGCGAACAGCGGCGGTGACGGACGTGACCGCCGGACGCAGGCAGCAGGTCGCGTGGGACCCGAGCTCAGGCGGCTTCTCAGGCTCTGCCGCGCACCGCATTCACGAACGCACGCCCAGCTCTGAACAAGGTCAGAGCTGGCAATGGCCACAGCGCAACCCGAAGCCAATGTAACGTCCAATACCGGGTACGGGGGCTCATTTACGTATCCCACTCGAGGAATCTGAGACGGTTGCTGCTCGTACTGCGACACTAGGCCCGAATTAGGACATTACCCGAAAACCACGGTGCGCGGACCTTGCGGCTAGGTGCATCGCGCGCTAGACCCCATGCATGCCGCGGACCGCGCTCTTTCCGGGGTCATTCGATCCCGTGACCAACGGCCATCTCGACCTGGTTCGCCAAGCCGCAAGGCTTGCCGACCGGCTCGTGCTCGCGATCGGCACCCATCCCGGCAAGACGCCGCTGTTCAGCACCCAGGAGCGGCTCGCCATGATCGAGGAAACCTGCGCGCCGCTGGCGCGCGCGGCCGGCTGCCAACTCGCCTGTATTACGTTCGCCGATCTGGTCGTTACCGCTGCGCAACGCGAAGGCGCGACGCTGCTGATCCGCGGGCTGCGTAGCGCGACCGATTTCGACTACGAGATGGAAATGGCGGGCATGAACGGCACGATGGCGCCCGACGTGCAAACGGTGTTCCTGCCCGCGTCGCCCGCCGTCCGCCCGATCACCGCCACACTGGTGCGGCAGATCGCATCCATGGGCGGCGACGTGTCGTCCTTCGTTCCGCCGGCGATCGCGTCGCGCCTGAAACAGAAGTTTGCCGGCAAATCGTCCGGCCGTTGACCCCGGGAGATGTCATGATCCGTCTGCTCGCGCTCGTTGCCGCGCTAATTTGCGCGGCGCCCGCCCTCGCGCAACAACTGCCGGCCGGTGCCGATCCGCAGAACACGCTGCTGATCGACACCAAGCACGGCCGCATCGTCATCAAGCTGCGCAACGATATCGCGCCCAAGCACGCCGAGCGTCTCAAGCAGCTCGCACGCGAGAAGTTCTATGACAACGTGCCGTTCCACCGCGTCATCGCCGGCTTCATGGCGCAGACCGGCGACGGCCAGAAGGGCGACGGCACCGGCGGCTCGAAATATCCGGACCTGCCGGCCGAGTTTTCCAGCGTGCCGTTCAAGCGCGGCGTGGTCGGCATGGCGCGCAAGGGCGGCAACAACAATTCCGCCAACAGCCAGTTCTTCATCATGTACGCCGACGGCTCGTTCCTCAACGGCCAATACACCGTGGTCGGTGAGGTCCTCTCCGGCATGGACGCGGTCGACAAGATCAAGAAGGGCGAGCCGGTGCCCGACCCCGACCGCATGACCCGCGTGCAGGTGGCGGCCGACGCCAAATGAGCGATAGAGTGCGACCCAGGACAGCCCGCGGGGCAGGTCGTGACGAGTTGCGTCCATTTTGGTCCTCGAGCCTTCGCTGCTGCGCTCGCGCTTGCGACACTTTCGGACGGAACGGCGGCGCAGGCGCCGCGCCCGCAGCTCAATACCTTGGTGGAGCTCGGGGCGGCGCTGCGGGCCTGCTGGATTCCGCCGGCGCTCGAGCAATCGCGTCCGGGCATGCAGATGACGGTGATGATGAGCTTCCGGCGCAACGGCGAGCTGTTAGGTCAGGCCCGGATCACGTTCGAATCGGCCGGCGCATCCGACGATGAGCGGTTGGCCTATCGCGTCGCCGTGGCCGACATGCTCAAGCGCTGCACGCCCTTGCCGTTCACCGATGCGCTCGGAAACGCGGTGGCGGGCAGGCCGTTCACCATGCGATTGATCGACGAACGAAAACTCAAGCAGGCGGAGAATTCCCCATGGCCGACCAGGACAACACGCTGATTCTCGAAACCTCCAAGGGCAAGGTGTCCATCCTGATGCGACCGGACCTCGCGCCTGGCCATGTCGCGCGCATCAAGGAGCTGGTGCGCGAAGGTTTCTACGACGGCATCGTATTCCATCGCGTCATCGACGGCTTCATGGCGCAGACCGGCTGCCCGCACGGCACCGGCACCGGCGGCTCGGGCAAGAAGCTCAAGGCCGAATTCAACAAAGAGCCGCACCGGCGCGGCACCGTGTCGATGGCGCGCGCGCAAAATCCGGATTCCGGCGACAGTCAGTTCTTCATCTGCTTCGAGGACGCACCTTTCCTCAACGGCCAGTACACGGTCTGGGGCAAGGTGACCGAGGGAATGGAGAACGTCGACAAGATCAAACGCGGCGAACCGGTCACTGATCCCGACCGCATCATCTCCGCAAAGATGGTGGCGGACGCCTGAATAAGCACGCGCTAGTGCCGCGAACCCGAAGTTCGCATGGTTTCGCGGCAAGTGCGTTTGCGAACTTCGGGTTCAAAAGCGGCACTAGAATCATAGAGTTGCTAGTGTCCCTTGATTCCGAAGTTCGCATCCGGACGTGCTGCAAACTCATGCGAACTTCGGAATCGGGATACTAGCGTCGTTCCCGCATCGTCATGGCGCCGCGAACGCGCGCCGCAGGGGCGGCCTCGCACAGCCACGCTTCCTTGGCGAACCATTCGTGCTCGGTCCGGCAGATCGGGCAGAGGACGCGTGCAAAGAAGACCGGCGTGGCCGCGAAGCTTTCGCGGTCGGTCACGATGCCGGTCGGGATCTCCTGTCCCGTCTCGGGGCATCGGATCATGACGGCGCCCATGGGCTTCTCCTGTTTCGCCTAGTTCGTGGCCGTCCCATAGCGGCTGGCTGTGAAGGCCGTTTGACGTAACGGCGACCAGATCGCGACCGTTGTAGGATCAACGATTTATTCAAATTCTATCGAATGAACGGCGCAGCGGGCGCGGAACCGGCCGGGGGCGGAAAGCGTTCTCCTCGAATCAGGGCAATCTCATGGGGAGATCATGCCGCGAATTCGCACGGAAGACCGGCGGCCGCCCACACGGCGTTCACGTCGGCGGTTGCGCGCGTGCGCTACCTGATCGTGCGCCAGGAAGACGTCTGGTTCATCAAGTTCGAGGGCGAGGAATTTGGTCCCTACCAGAGCGAGCGCGAGGCGGTGCTGTTCGCGATCGACGCCGCGCACCTGCTCGGCGACCACGGGGAACGCACCGAGGTGCTCCGCCTCGACGAGACCGGGAAAGCATCGCCCATATGGACCTACGGGCTCGACCCGTATCCGCCGTAGACCGGGCGAGCGATGGCCTGACAGCCAATGACTTGGCGTACGTGACCTGGCGTACATGACCTGGCGTAAATGCCCCTGTAAGAAGGGGCATGCGCACCGACCTGTTCGATTTCGAGCTGCCGCCGGAGCGGATCGCTCTGCGGCCAGTGGTACCGCGCGATGCCGCGCGGCTATTGGTGGTGCGTCCCGGTGCCACGGTGGAATTGGCGGACCATGGCGTGGGCGATCTGCCCGACCTGCTGGCGCCCGGCGATGCCCTCGTCGTCAATGACAGCAAAGTGATCCCGGCGCGGCTGCAGGGCCGCCGCATCGGCCGCGGCCCCATTGAACCGGCGATCGAGGCCACGCTGCATCAGCGCATCGACGGTGCGCGCTGGCGCGCCTTCGTGAAGCCGGCGAAGCGGCTCGCGGCGGGTGACGTCGTGCGCTTCGGCGACGAAGGCAAGGTCTGCTTCCTCGGCCAGCTCGATGCCACCGTGGAGGCGAAAGGCGAGGGAGGGGAGGTCACGCTCGCCTTTGCGTTCCATGGTCCGGTACTGGACCAGGCCGTGGACGAGCGCGGCAACATGCCATTGCCGCCCTACATCGCCGCGCGCCGAGCGCCCGACGAGCGCGACCGCATCGACTATCAGACGCTGTTCGCCCGGACCGAAGGATCGGTGGCAGCCCCGACGGCCGGCCTGCACTTCACCGATGCCCTGGTTGAACGCCTCGAGGAACGTCGCATCTCGCTTCACAAGGTGACGCTTCATGTGGGGGCGGGGACGTTCCTTCCGGTCAAGGTCGACGACACGTCCGCGCATCGGATGCATGCCGAAGCCGGATGCGTGAGTGCCGAGACCGCGGACGCGTTCAACGCCGTGCGTCGCGCCGGCGGCCGCATCGTGGCCGTCGGCTCGACGTCGCTGCGGCTGATCGAGGCCGCCGCCGGCGACGATGGCACCATTCGCCCGTTCATGGGCGAGACGGCCTTGTTCATCACGCCGGGCTACCGGTTCCGCGCCGTCGACGTGATGATGACCAATTTCCACCTGCCGCGCTCAACCCTGTTCATGCTGGTCGCGGCCTTTTCCGGCCTCGAGACGATGCGGCGCGCCTACGCGCATGCGATCGCGGCAGGGTACCGTTTCTACTCTTACGGCGATGCCTGCCTGCTGTTTCGTGGCCCGTAATTCCACCTTGCTATTTCATCTTCTATAAATTACGCATGAATTGGAAGGTGGGACGTATCGATTCTGATGTCTGAGACATGATCACCGGGCCGCAAATGCGTGCCGCACGGGCGCTGCTGGGCATCGACCAGCGCGAGCTCGCCCAGCGCTCCGGCCTCTCGCTGCCGACCATTCAGCGCATGGAGTCGAGCGAGGGGGTGATCCGGGGCAACGTCGATTCACTGATGAAGCTGGTCGAGGCGATGGCCGCGGCCGGCATCGAGCTGATCGGCGACGGCGCCGCGAGTCACGGCGGCGGTCGCGGCGTGCGACTGAAGGGCTGAGCGGGGACCAACGATGGCGCCGGTGCTCTGGGCCCTTGCTTGTGCCGCCGCGCTCATCGCCAGCGCGCCCATTGCCGTGGCGCTGGGGGACACCCCACAGGCGCGCCCCGCGGTCTACGGCATCTGCCTCACCGCCTCGTTGGCGCTGCTCGCGATCGCGCTCCTTGCCCTGCTCGGCGTGTCCGATACGACCTCGGTCGCCACGCTGCCGCTCGGCATCCCCTGGCTCGGCGCGCATTTCCGGCTCGATGCGCTGGCCGCCTTCTTCCTCGCCGTGGTCAATCTCGGCGCCGCTGCCGCCAGCCTGTTCGCGCTCGGATACGGGCGTCACGAGCAGGCACCGGGACGCGTGTTGCCGTTCTATCCGGCCTTTCTCGGCGGCATGAGCCTCGTCGTGCTCGCCGACGACGCCTTCACGTTCCTGGTGGCGTGGGAGTTCATGTCGCTGTCGTCCTGGGCGCTGGTGATGGCGCATCATCGCGTCGCCGACAACGTGCGTGCCGGCTACGTCTACCTGATCATGGCGAGCTTCGGCACGCTTGCGCTGCTGCTCACTTTCGGGCTGCTGGCGGGGGCGGACGGCGGCTATGCCTTTGCCGATATCCGCGCCGCCCATCCCTCGGCGATGACAGCGGCGTCGGTACTCGTGCTGGCGCTGGTCGGCGCCGGCTCGAAGACCGGTTTGGTGCCGCTGCACGTCTGGTTGCCGCTCGCACACCCGGCGGCGCCGAGCCACGTCTCGGCGCTGATGAGCGGCGTGATGACCAAGGTCGCGATCTACGGCTTCGTGCGCATCGTGTTCGACCTGCTCGGCCCTCCGGACTGGTGGTGCAGCATGGTCGTGCTCGCGCTCGGCGGCGTCACTGCCGTCATGGGCGTGCTCTACGCGCTGATGCAGCACGACCTCAAGCGGCTGCTGGCATATCACACGGTGGAGAACATCGGCATCATCTTCATCGGGCTCGGGCTGGCACTCGCCTTCAAGCACTACGGGATGAGCCTGGCGGCAGCGCTCGCGCTCACCGCCGGCCTGCTCCACGTGTTCAACCATTCCGTCTTCAAGAGCCTCTTGTTCTTCGGCGCCGGTGCGGTGCTCACGCAGACCGGCGAGCGCGACATGGAACATCTCGGCGGCCTCATTCACCGCATGCCGCAGACCGCCTTCGTCTTTCTCGTCGGCTGCGCGGCGATCTCGGCGCTGCCGCCGCTCAACGGCTTCGTCTCGGAATGGCTGACCTTCCAGGCGATCCTGTTGAGCCCGCAGCTCCCGTCCTGGGGCCTCAAGTTCCTGGTGCCTGCGGTGGGGGCGCTGCTGGCGCTCTCCGCCGCGCTCGCCGCCGCCTGTTTCGTCAAGGCCTTCGGCGTGACGTTTCTCGGCCGCCCCCGCACGCCGGCCGCGGCTGCAGCACAGGAAACTGACCGGTTCTCGCTCGCCGCGATGTTCTTCTTCGCGGCGCTTTGCCTCGTTGCCGGAATTCTCCCGGGCTTCTTCATCGATGCACTGGCGCCGGTGGTGCAGGGCCTGGTCGGCGCCCGCATGCCGGTACAGCGCGGCGTTGAGTGGCTGTCGATCGTGCCGATCGCCGAGAGCCGCAGCTCCTACAACGGCCTCCTGGTGTTCGTGTTCATGGTCGCGTCCGGCATGCTGGCGGCCTTCGCGATCCATCGGCTGGCCTCCGACCGGTTGCGTCGCGCGCCACCCTGGGACTGCGGCTACCCCGACGCCAATCCCGCGACCCAGTACAGCGCATCGAGCTTTGCCCAGCCGATCCGCCGCGTGTTCGGCACGGTGGTTTTTCGCGCCCGCGAGCATGTCGAGATGCCGCCGCCTGGCGATGGGCGGCCGGCGCGGTTCACCGTGGATCTGCGCGACGTCATCTGGGACGCGCTCTACGCACCCGTCGCCGGCGGTGTCGGCCTTGCCGCCGACCGCCTCAATCATCTGCAATTCCTGACCATCCGGCAGTTCCTCAGCCTGGTCTTCGCCGCGCTCGTGCTCCTGCTGATGGTGCTCGCGATATGGCCGTGATCGTCGATCTCGCCGTGCAGGGCGTGCAGATGCTGCTGGTGCTGTTGCTGGCGCCGCTGCTCACCGGCCTGGTGCGCAAGGTGAAGGCGCGCCTGCTGCTGCGGCAGGGACCGTCGCTGATCCAGCCCTATCGCGATCTGGCGCGGCTCATGCGCAAGGAGGTGGTGCTGGCGGAGAACGCCTCCTGGCTGTTCCGCGTCATTCCTTATCTCATCTTCGCCGCCACCTGGGTAGCGGCGTCGCTGGTGCCGACCGTCCGCACCGGGCTGATGTTCTCCTGGTCGGCCGATCTCATCGCCATCATTGCGCTGCTCGGCAGCGCTCGCTTCTTCCTGGCGCTGGCCGGCCTCGACGTCGGCACGAGCTTCGGCGGGATCGGGTCGAGCCGCGAGGTGATGATCGCGTCGCTGGCCGAGCCCGCGATGATCATGATCGTGTTCACGGTCGCGCTGATCGCCGGCTCGACCCAGCTCTCCACCATGGCCGCCTTCCTGGTCTCGTCGGAGGTGGGTCTGCGGGTCTCACTCGGCCTGGCGCTGATCGCCTTGATCATGGTGGCAATCGCCGAAAACGCGCGCATCCCCGTGGATAATCCAGCGACCCACCTGGAGCTGACCATGGTGCACGAGGCCATGGTGCTGGAATATTCCGGACGGCATCTGGCGCTGATCGACCTGACGGCGTCGCTGAAGCTCCTGCTCTATGTCTCGCTGATCGCCTGCATATTCACGCCCTGGGGACTGGTGCCGGCGGGCGCGGGGGCAGGCACTCTGGCGGTCGGGTTGACGGCCTATGTTGCAAAGCTCGCCGTCGGCGGGGTTTTGCTCGCGGTCTTCGAAACCTCGATCGCCAAGATGCGTGTGTTCCGGGTGCCGGAGTTCCTTGGCGCCGCGTTGATGCTCGGCCTGTTGGCCACGCTTCTCCTCTTCGTGTCGCGGAGCTTCTGATGCGCGGCCTGACCTTCGACGTCGCCCATCTGCTGGCTGGCTCGCTGGTGCTGGTGAGCTTCCTCCAGCTCTACCAGGACCGGCTCTACGCACTGCTCAACATGTTCGCGCTGCATGCTTTTGTGCTCGCGCTGTCGGTGGCCTGGCAGGCCTATGTGCAGAACGCGCCGCACCTCTACGTGACTGCGCTGATCGCGCTCGTGTTCAAGGCGATCGTCATCCCGGTCGTGCTCCATCGTATCATCGTCCGCCTCGGCATCCACCGCGAGATCGAGAAGGTGGTCGGCGTCGGCATGGCGATGCTGCTCGGGATGGGGCTCGTGGCGCTGTCGATGGTGGTGATGCTGCGCGTGACCGCAGGCGCCGATCCGCTCGCCCGCGAGGATCTCGCCTTCGCGCTCGCCGTGGTGCTGCTCGGCCTGTTGATGATGGTGACGCGCCGTAATGCCGTGAGCCAGGTGGTCGGCTTCATGTCGCTGGAGAACGGCCTGGTGCTCGCCGCAACCGGCGCCAAGGGCATGCCGCTGGTGGTCGAGATCAGCGTCGCCTTCTCGATCCTCATCGCCTTCATCGTGATCGGCATCTTCCTGTTCCGTATCCGTGAGCGCTTCGACACGGTAGACCTCCAGGCGCTCGACCGTTTCCGCGGAGAGCGGCGATGACGGCGCACTTCGACCCGGTCGCCGCCGTCCTCCTGATCCCGGCGCTGTCTGCGGCGCTGCTGGCGGCGCTGCCCGGCTATCGGCCGACCGCGACGCTCAACGTGATCGCGACCTTCCTGACCTTCCTGTCGGCGGTCTCGCTGTTCTTCGGCCGGCCGCAGCCGGGGCCTTATCTGCTGGTGGACGATCTCAACAACGTGTTCATCGTTCTGACCACGTTCGTGGGCTTCACCACCAGCGTGTTCAGCGCAAGCTATATCGGCCACGAGCTCGAAACCGGCCGGCTCACGCCGACGTTCCTGCGCTTCTACCACGCGATGTATCAGGTGCTGATGTTCGCGATGAACCTCGCGCTGGTCGCCAACAATATCGGCGTGATGTGGGTGGCGATCGAGCTGGCCACGCTCACGACGGTGCTCATGGTCGGCATTTATCGCACCCATGAGGCGCTGGAGGCGGCGTGGAAATATTTCATCCTCGGCAGCGTCGGCATCGCACTCGCGTTGTTCGGCACCATCCTGGTCTACATGGCCGCGAGGCCGGTGATCGGGGAGGGGCTCGCGGCCATGGAATGGACCGCACTGATGACGCGTGGCGGGGAGTTCGATGCGGCGCTGCTCAACGTGGCGTTCGTCTTCCTGCTGCTCGGCTACGGCACCAAGGTCGGGCTCGCGCCGCTGCATGCCTGGCTGCCCGACGCCCATGCCGAGGGCCCGACCCCGATCTCGGCGGTGCTGTCCGGGCTCCTGCTCAACGTCGCGCTCTACGCCTTGCTGCGCTTCAAGATGCTGCTCGCGCTCAACCCGGCTGCGCTCGCGCCCGGGCCGCTGATGGTGACGATGGGGCTGATCTCGCTGGTATTCGCGGCGTTCATGCTCTACCGCCGGCGCGACATCAAGCGCATGTTTGCCTATTCCTCGATCGAGCACATGGGCATCATCACCTTCGCCTTCGGCATGGGCGGCCCGCTCGCCAATTTCGCCGGCCTTTTGCACATGACCATGCACTCGCTGACCAAGTCGGCGATCTTCTTCGCGGTCGGCCATATCGCGCAGGTCAAGGGCACGCAGCGCATCGCTGACATGGGCGGGCTCACGGTGACCAATCCGGTGCTCGGCTGGGGGCTGGTGCTCGGCGTCGTCGCCATCGCTGGCTTGCCGCCGCTCGGCATCTTCATGAGCGAGTTCCTGGTGGTGACGTCGACTTTCGCGCGGGCTCCGTGGCTCGCGATCGTGTTGGTCCTCGGCATCCTCGTTGGCGTCGCCGCGCTGTTCCTGCGCTTGAACGGCATCGCCTTCGGCGAGCCGCGCGGTCCCACTGCGAAAGCGAAGGCATCCTACGTGCCGATGTTCGCGCATCTCACCTTAGTGTTTGTCGCCGGCGTCTACCTGCCGCCAGCGCTAGTCGCCTGGTTCCAGAACGTGGCGAAGCTGTTGGGATAGGACCGATGCCGGAGCTGATCGACATGATCGAAGGCAGGCGGATCGCAGAGCACCGCCCGTGGCCGCGCGTGGTGGTGAATGACGACGGCTGGCGGTCGCTGACGAACCAGCTGGCGGCCGGCCAATGCACGCTGCTCGGCCTGTGGGGCGACTTGGAGACAGAACATTTGGGCGCCGTGCACATGTGCGTGCTGGGCGAGCGCGAGATCGCGGTGGCCACGATCGAATGCCCCGCCGGACGTTATCCGTCGGTCGGCGCGCTGCATCCGCCGGCCATCCGGCTGGAACGGGCGCTGTGCGACCTCTACGGCATCGACCCGGTGGGTCTGCCTGATCCGCGGCCCTGGCTCGATCTTGGCTTCTGGAGCGTGCAGCACCCGCTCGGTGCTCGCGGGGATGCCCCGGCGGTGCGTGCGCCCTATGCGTTCCTTCCGGTCGAAGGGGAGAACCTGCATCAGATCCCGGTCGGCCCGGTGCATGCCGGGATCATCGAGCCCGGGCATTTCCGCTTCACCGCCAACGGTGAGACCGTGGCGCGCCTGGAGCAGCGCCTCGGTTATGTGCACAAGGGCATCGACGCGCTGATGGCCGGCGCCAGCCTCGACAAGGCGGCGCGTCTCGCCGGCCGCACGTCGGGCGACAGCACGGTTGCCTATGCCATCGCCTTTGCGCACGCCGTCGAGGCCGCGACCGGCGCCACGGTTCCACCGCACGCAACCTACCTGCGCGCATTGATGGCTGAGCTCGAGCGTCTGGCCAATCATTTCGGCGACATCGGCGCAATCTGCAACGACGCCTCGTTCTCGCTCATGCATGCCCAGTGCGGGGTGCTGCGCGAACGCGTGCTGCGCACGGCGGATTCCTGCTTCGGCCATCGGTTGATGATGGACGTCGTGGTGCCGGGCGGCGTGGCGCGTGACCTGGCAGCGAACGGCAGATCCGCTGTGACAAGTCTCATCGAGGAGATCAGGCGGCGGTTCCCCGAGCTGATCGAGCTTTACGACAACACGGCGTCACTGCAGGACCGCACCGCCACGACCGGCATCCTGCGCCGCGATCTGGCCCTGCAGTTCGGCGCCGGCGGCCATGTCGGCCGCGCCAGCGGACGTAATTTCGATGCCCGCAAGGCGTTGGGTTATGCGCCCTATGATCAGCTCGACTTCGAAGTCCCCGTGTTCGAGGCGGGCGATGTCAACGCGCGGGTCTGGGTGCGCATCCGCGAGGTCGAGCAGAGCGTCGCGCTGCTCGAACAGATCCTGCGGCGCCTGCCGGGCGGGGCGATTCGGGCCGAAGTCGAGCCGGATGGCGAGACGCGAGAAGGGCTCGGCATGGCGGAAGCGTTTCGTGGCGATGTGCTGGCCTGGGTGCGGCTCGCCGGCGGCCGGGTTGCGCGCTGCCACCTGCGCGATCCGTCGTGGTTCCAGTGGCCGCTCCTGGAAGCGGTGATCGAGGGCAACATCGTCGCCGACTTCCCGCTCTGCAACAAATCGTTCAACTGCTCCTATTCCGGACACGATCTCTGAGGCAGCGACATGCGCAGAATCCTGCTCGAGAGCATGCTACGCCGTCCGCTGACCGAAGCGCCGCCGCCCGGTGACGACGCCATGCTGGCCGAGCTGGCTGGCGCGGTCGACCGGGCAGCGCGGCGGCGGTTGGGGCGCAGTCTTTCGATCCGCGAGGTCGATGCCGGCTCGTGCAACGGATGCGAGCTCGAAATTCACGCGCTCAACAATGCCTTCTACGACCTCGAACGCTTCGGGCTGCGCTTCGTGGCGTCGCCGCGCCATGCCGACGTGCTCATGGTAACCGGGCCGGTCACCATGAATATGCGCGAGGCGCTGGAGCGCACCTACAACGCAACGCCGGATCCCAAATGGGTGGTTGCGGTCGGCGACTGCGCCGTCGACGGCGGCATCTTTGCCGGCAGCTACGCCGTGGTCGGTGGCGTTGCCGGTATCGTGCCCGTCGATCTTCACATCCGTGGCTGTCCGCCAAATCCGCTGCAATTGCTTAAGGGGCTATTGACCTTATTGGACCGCTGATCTCGGCTTTGGTCCGAAACGGAACAGTGCGAGTAAGCCGACAATTCCACGGCGGCCGGAAGCAAGTTTTAAGAAAGACTGCGCTAAATCGGCGGGGACAGGCGAGGCAGAAGATCCCCGCAATGCGCGGTTGTTTATCACCGGCCTGGTTGAGATCGTTCCTTCAACCGGTAACCTATCTCGGTGTGGGCATGAGCTTGGTCATTCTGGCCGGGCTCTTCTATCTCATCAGCAAGGACAAGGAGGCCGCGTACAGCGCCGCGCTGCAGAACGGCGACAATCTGGCGCGGGTGTTCGAGGGGTACATCGCACGCACCATCAAGAGCGCCGACAACACGCTGTTGTATCTGCGAAAGTCTTATCAGCGCGATCCCGCCAATTTCACGCTGGCAACCTTGGTGCAGGACCCCGACCCCCGCCATGAGATGCTGTTCCGGTTCACGATCGCCGGTGCCGATGGCATCGTGAAGGATACGACGGCGCACAGGAGCGTCGTAGGGGCCGACCGCAGCAAGCACGAGACGTTTCGCGCGCACGTCGATTCGTCGGAGGACGAGCTCTTCATCAGCCGGCCTTTGGTCGTGGAGTCCACCGGAAACTGGGCCATCGTGCTGAGCCGGCGCGTCACGGCGCCCGACGGCTCCTTCGCCGGCGTGATCGCGGCAACGCTCGACCCGCATCGGCTGGAGAATTTCTACAGCTCGCTCAATCTCGGCCAGGATGGGATCGTTTCTCTCGTCGGCTTCGACGGGATCATTCGTGCCCGCGGCGGCGCCGGCCGCTCGCATACCGACACGTTCGGACGCTCCGTCGCCAGTGCAAAAACGTTCCAGCTTTATCGTGACGCGCCGACCGGCAGCTACTGGAACCAGCCCGGCATGATCGACCCGACCAAGCGACTCATCACCTATCGGGTGGTGGACGGGTTGCCGCTCATCGCGATCGTCGGCGTGTCGGAGGCGGAGATTTTCAAGTTTGCGTCGCGCAACGCCCGCGTCTACTGGAGCATAAGCTTCACGCTTTGGGCCGCGATCGCCGTTGGCATCGGATTCGGCGCCGCGCGCGAACGCAGGCTTACGTCGACAACCTCGACGCTGTCCCGCACCAATATGTTGCTGGAAACGGCCTTGGACAACATGCCTTATGGCCTCTGCATGTTTGGCCCCGACGGCAAAATCGTGCTGTCGAACGCCCTCTACGGTGAAATGTACCGTCTCAGTCCCGAGCAGACGAAGCCTGGCACTACGTTGCGTGCCATCCTCGAGGCTCGCGTCGCAACTGGCGCGACGCCGAAGGACACCCAATTGTATGTGGCGAGCCGCCTGGAGCAGGCGTTCCATCCCACGCCCAATTATGTCATCGACCACTTGCGCGACGGACGCGTCTTTGCGGTGAGCCGCCGCTCCATGCCGGATGGCGGATCGGTGGCGATCCACCAGGACATTACCGCGCAGAAGCGTGCCGAGGCGAGGATCACGCATTTGGCGCATTACGACGGTCTGACCGACCTCGCCAATCGCGTGTTCTTCCTGAGCGAGCTCGAAGCCGCCATGGAGCGATGTCGCCGGCACGGCGAGCGGTTCGCGGTGCATCTGCTGGATCTCGATCGCTTCAAGGAAGTCAACGACTCGCTCGGGCACGTGGTCGGTGATGCGCTGCTCAAGGAGGTGGCGCGGCGGCTCAAGACGTCCGTCCACGACACCAACGTCGTGGGCAGGCTCGGAGGCGACGAGTTCGCGGTGCTGCAGAAGGTCGGCGAGCCCGGAACGAGCGAAGCGGTCGCGCTGGCCGGCACGCTGCTGGCCGTCATCGGGAAGCCGTACGAAATAGAGGGCCATCAGCTGACGGTCGAGACCAGCATCGGGATTGCATTGGCGCCGGACCATGGCCTGGCGGCCGAGCAACTCCTCAAGAAGGCCGACCTCGCGCTCTACCGGGCCAAATCCGACGGCCGCAACGGGCACTGCCTGTTCGAGCTGCAGATGGAGCGCGAGGCCTATGCCCGGCACGAACTCGTCGCCGATCTGCGCAATGCCATTTCCCGCGCCGAGTTCGAGCTTCACTATCAGCCGTTTCTCGGCATCGCCGCCAGGGAGACGATCGGCATGGAGGCGTTGGTCCGCTGGCGGCATCCGCAGCGCGGCATGGTGGCGCCCGGGGACTTCATTCCGCTCGCGGAAGATACCGGCCTGATCAAGCCGCTCGGGGAGTGGATTCTCCGCGCCGCCTGCGCCGAGGCGGCCGGCTGGCCGTCCAATATGCGGATCGCGGTGAATTTGTCGGCGGTTCAATTCAGAAAAGGCAATCTGGCGCAAGTGATTGCCGATGCACTGAGCGAGTCCGGGCTCACGGCCGATCGGCTCGAACTGGAGGTGACCGAGTCGGTGTTCCTGGAGCACAACGAAGAGAATCTCGCCATGCTGCACAAGCTCAAGGATCTCGGGATTTCTATTGTTCTCGATGACTTCGGCACCGGATATTCCTCATTGAGCTATCTGCAGAGCTTCCCGTTCAACAAGATCAAGATCGATCGCTCTTTCGTCGCCGATCTGGGACGGCGCGGCGATTGCGCCGCGATCGTGAGCGCGGTCACTGGGTTGGCGAAGAGTCTCGATATCTCGACCACGGCCGAAGGCGTGGAGACGCTGGAGCAGTTGATGCTGCTGCGCGCAGCCGGTTGCGATCAGGTGCAGGGCTATCTGCTCGGTCGGCCCCGCCCGAGCTCCGAGATCGACTTCAGGCGCAGGAAGCTGGCGGCTGAAGGGTAGCGGCACGTCGTGCCGGGTGGACGAAGCCCGCCATCCGTTCTATTCAGCGATTGCTGAGCCGACAGCGGTGAAAATAAGCCGCATCGAGTTGCTGCAATACATGAGCTTGCCGCCCTGGTGTCAGACCCCTTCTCCTTCCGCCTGCTGGCCACCGACGATGCCGCCCGCCGCGGCGAGATCGCAACCCCGCACGGGCCGGTGGCGACACCGGCCTTCATGCCGGTCGGCACCCAGGCCACGGTGAAAGGGCTTGCGCCCGAGGCGATACGCGCGTGCGGAGCCGACATCGTCCTCGCCAACACCTATCACCTGATGTTGCGGCCGGGCGCCGAACGCATCGCGGCGCTCGGTGGATTGCACCGGTTCATGAACTGGCCGGGTCCAATCCTCACCGATTCCGGCGGCTTCCAGGTCATGTCGCTCGCGCAATTGCGCAAGGTCACGGACAACGGCGTCACCTTCCGTTCGCATCTTGATGGCGCGATGGTCGAGCTCACGCCGGAGCGCGCGATCGAGATCCAGACCCTGCTCGGCTCCGACATCGCCATGCAGCTCGATGAATGCCTGAAGCTGCCGGCGCCACGCGCGGAGCTCGAGCGCGCCATGCAGCTGTCGCTCGCCTGGGCCGAACGCAGCAAGCGCGCCTTCGAAGGCGCACCGCAGGGGCGGGCCTTGATCGGCATCGTGCAGGGCGGTGACGATCCGCAGCTGCGTCTTGCGAGCGCGCGTGCGCTGATCGATATCGGGTTTCCCGGTTATGCCATCGGCGGCCTCGCCGTCGGTGAGCCGCAGGAGGTGATGCTGAGCACCATCGCGGAGGTGGGCCCCGTGCTGCCGTCGGACCGCCCGCGCTACCTCATGGGCGTCGGCACGCCGGAGGACTTGGTGGAGGCGGTGGCGCGCGGCATCGACATGTTCGACTGCGTGATGCCGACCCGCAACGGCCGCCATGGGTTGGCCTTCACCCGTTTCGGGGCGATCAATCTGAAGAATGCCCGGCACGCCGACGATCCGCGCCCGCTCGACGAGGCGAGCGCCTGCCCGGCGGCACGCGACTATTCCCGTGCTTATCTCCATCACCTCGTGAAAGCGAACGAGATGTTGGGCGCGATCCTGCTCACCAGCGTCAACCTTGCCTATTATCAGGAGCTGATGGCCGGCATGCGGGCGGCGATTGCGGCCGGTGTGTTCGCGGATTTCCGCGCCGCCGCCGGCGAAAGTTGGGCGCGTGGCGACCTGCCGCCGCGGTAAGGCTTCGGGCGCAAAGGCCACTCGACGGCGGGCCAGCGCCGGCGCAAGATGAAAGCAAAAAATGCAAGAGGGAGAAACGTCATGCCTTGGAAGTGCGGTCTCGCCGTCGCGGTTCCGCTCGCGCTCTTTGCTCTCGACGCTCATGCGCAAAGCTGGCCCACGCGTCCAATCGAGGTGATCATTCCATTTCCGGCGGGCGGCAGCGTGGACGTGATCGGACGCGCGGTGGCGACTGCCATATCCGAGGAGCTCGGCCAGCAGGCCGTCGTCAGCAATCGCGACGGCGCCAGCGGGACGATCGGGTTCAACGCCTTGGCGTCCGCGCCGCCGGATGGCTACACGCTCGGAGCCGGCCCCACGACGCCGATCGCGAACGCGCCCTATCTGATGAAGGGCGTGCGCTACGGGGTCGATTCCTTCGAATACATCTGTCACGTCTTCGAGAACGGTTTTACCCTCACCGTGGCGCCGCAGTCGAAATTCAAATCGGCGCGCGAACTGTTGGACGCCGCGGCCGCGACCCCGGGTAAGCTCAGCTATGGTCATTCCGGCAACGGTACCATCCCGCATCTTGCCGTCGCGAACTTGGCCGATGCGCTGAAGCTCAACTTTCAGCCGGTGCCGTTTCGCGGCGAAAGCGCGGTTATGCCCGTCCTGCTCAAGGGTGACATCGATTTCGCCTCGGTGGCGGTGGTGACGATCCGCGGCCAGAATGTCCGGCCGCTGCTGGCTTTTTCCGATGCGCGGCATCCCGCGCTACCCGACGTGCCGACCGCCCGCGAGCTCGGTGTCACCACATCGGTGCCGCCCGGCCACAACGGTATTTTCGCGCCCAAAGGATTGCCGACCAGCGTCAAAGCTGCCTTGGAACGCGCTTGTGCGGACGGCGTGAAACGCCCCGTCGTGCAGCGTGCGTTGGAGAACAGCGGCCAGGTCCTTCGCTATCTGACTGGGGCGGAATTCCACGCGCTGACCGCTGCGGACCACAAGTTCAAAGGGGAACTCATCCACCGCCTGGGTCTTGCCGCCCAATAAGGGCCTCGACGCCGCGCTGGCGTCGGCGCAGAATAAAACCAATCTAAAGAACAATGACGCGCCAGGCGTCCGTGCATCAGGAGACTCCCGCTCATGGCCATCAGCCTCAAAGTCAACGGCGTGAGCCGCTCGGTCCCGGCCGAGCCGGACACGCCGCTGCTCTACGTGCTTCGCAACGATCTCGAGCTCAACGGCGCCAAGTTCGGCTGCGGGCTGGCGCAATGCGGCGCCTGCACCGTACTGGTCGACGGCAAAGCCGTGCGGTCCTGCATCACCCCGGTCAGCGCAGTGGCGCAAGGCGAGGTCACGACCATCGAGGGCCTCGGCTCGGTCGCGAAACCGCACGCGCTGCAACAAGCCTTCATCGACGAGCAGGCGGCGCAGTGCGGCTATTGCACCAACGGCATGATCATGTCGGCGAAGGAACTGCTCGATCGCAACCCGCGCCCGAGCGAGGGTGACGTGCGGAGCGCGCTTGCGGACAACCTCTGCCGGTGCGGTACCCACAACCGGATCATCCGTGCGGTGCTGCGCGCCGCCCAATCGAGCGGGAGGACCTGACCATGAACGCTCCCGTTTTCAGCAGACGCAAGTTCACCGCCGGCCTTGGCGCGCTGGTGGTCGGCTTCTCGCTCGATCCGAAGCTCGCGCTCGGTCAGGACCCGCCGCGGCTCCCCGGCAGCCTGCAAGGGAACCGCAAGCTCGACGGCTGGATCCGGATCAACGCGGATGGCACAGCGACGATCTTCACCGGCAAGGTGGAGCTGGGACAAGGCATCCTGACGGCGCTCGCGCAGATCGCGGCCGAGGAGCTCGACCTGCCGCTCACCCGCATCGCCATGATTTCCGGCGACACCGGCCGAACCCCGAACGAAGGGCAAACCGCCGGCAGCCAATCGGTCGAGAATAGCGGCACGGCGTTGCGCATGGCCGGCGCCGAGGTTCGTGCGATCCTGATCGATCTCGCGGCGAAGCGGCTCGGCGTGACGGCGGACCAACTGACGGTGGCCGACGGCGTCGTCGCGGCAGCCGACGGACGCAAGGTCGGCTACGGCGAGCTGGTCGCTGAGCTTGATCTCAATCGCGAAGCTACTGCGAAGGCCCAGCCGAAACCGCCGGCGAGCCACAAGATCGTCGGCAAGTCGATCGCGCGGCTCGACATTCCGGCCAAGGTCACCGGCGGCGTAGCCTACGTGCAGGACCTGCGGCTGCCCGGTATGTTGCACGGCCGTGTGGTGCGGCCCCCGCGCTACGGCTCCAAGCTCGACAGCGTCGACGAGGCCGCGGCCAAGGCCATCCCCGGCGTCGTCGCGGTCGTGCGCGACGGCTCCTTTCTCGGGGTTGTCGCAGAACGGGAAGAGCAGGCGATCAAGGCGCGCGAAGCTTTGCGCCAGCGCGCGAAATGGACGCTCGGGCCGGAGCTGCCCGATCCCACGCGCATCTTCGACGTGATCAAATCCTTGCCCAGCAAGGACGCCACCATCGGCGTCAAGCAGGGCACGGTGCCGCCGAATGCCCGCACGCTCGAGGCGGTCTACACCAAGCCCTACATGGCGCACGCCTCGATCGGTCCGTCCTGCTCCGTTGCCGAGTTCAAGGACGGCAAGATGACGGTGTGGACGCATTCGCAGGGCGTCTTCCCGTTGCGTGCGGAGCTGGTCAAAGCGCTGAAGCTGGCGCCGGCCGCTATCCGTTGCGTGCACGCGGAGGGCTCCGGCTGCTACGGCCATAACGGCGCCGACGACGTCGCGCTCGATGCCGCGCTGCTCGCCCGCGCGGTGCCTGGCCGGCCGGTCCGTCTGCAGTGGATGCGCGACGACGAGTTCG